>JAAGKN010000799.1_pt1 | contig 68449 bp, 67 predicted proteins | sample 6206371 | NCBI WGS metagenome assembly JAAGKN01 (sample SAMN11533720, study PRJNA540317) | gut metagenome | isolation source: fecal pellets from male and female animal of same cohort | host: Peromyscus leucopus | place: USA:CA | collected 2017
GTACCAACGTAACGAGAAGCAGCGATGACAGCCTTTTTGCCCGCGTGGCGGGTATCGTCACCTTTGAATGGGTGAAAAGAGGCAAACAGCAGATTTCCGTATACCCCAAAGTTGCGGAAACCAAAGAAGCCAAAGAGCCGGCTAAAAAAGCTGCGGTAAAAACCGCCGCCAAAAAGCCCGCCGCCGCTAAAAAACCGGCTGCGAAAAAAGCTCCCGCCAAAGCCAAAAAAGCCGACGCGGCCAAATAAACGCTTCACAGTTTAAAAAGCGGCAGGATTCGTCCTGCCGCTTTTTTTATAATAACCCTTTTTCGCGCGGTGTAAAAGAAAAGCCGCCCTTTATACTAACGATATGAAGAAAGACGAACTGCACGTTTCGCAGGATGAATGGACGTACACCTGCACCAAAACTTCCGCCCGCGCCAAAGTAAAACGCGCCCGGACGAAAGCAAAGCGCAGTTTGTCTAAAAAATTGCTTGCGCAGGAAATGCAAGCGGAATAATTTTTAATTTTAATTACCGGCGGACACATCCGCCCAACAGAGGACACTATGCAATCGGGAAGTTTTTTAGACCGTGTTAAAATTTACGTTACCGCCGGCAAAGGCGGGGACGGCTGTTTATCTTTCCGCCGCGAAAAATTCATCGAATTTGGCGGCCCCAACGGCGGCTGCGGCGGCCGCGGCGGCGATGTTATCTTACAGGCCGAACCGAACCTAACCACCCTTTTGGAATTGGCATATAACCCGCACATTGAAGCCCAAAATGGCGAAAAGGGCGGCACATATAACAAAACGGGCCGCGCGGGGGAAGATAAAATTATCCGCGTGCCCTGCGGTACTATTGTAAAACAAAACGGCCATATAATCGCCGATTTAACCCAGCCCGGCCAGCAGTTTACCGTCGCCCGCGGCGGCATGGGGGGCAGAGGAAACCAATCTTTTAAAACGCGCAACAACACCGCACCGCACATTGCCGAAAACGGCCAGCCCGGCGAAGAAGTAACGCTTATGCTGGAACTGAAAGTACTGGCGGATTTAGGGCTTGTCGGCTTCCCCAATGCGGGCAAAAGCACGTTTTTAAGCCGTATTTCGGCCGCCCGCCCGCGCATAGCGGACTATCCGTTCACTACGCTGAACCCGAACCTGGGCATTACACTGCACAAAGGCATCAGTTTCGCCACGGCGGACATCCCGGGCATTATTGAGGGAGCCAGCGAAGGTAAAGGCCTGGGGCACCAATTTTTAAAGCATATCGAACGCACGCGCGTACTGCTGCACTTGGTCGACCCCAGCGGGTTTGACGGCATGAGCGCGGAGAAATCCGTCAAAGTCATTGAAGAAGAACTCAAAGCGTTTGATAAAAAACTGTTCGACAAACCGCGCATTATCGTGGTGAACAAAATGGACTTGCCGGAAGCCGAAAAAGCATACGAAGCCATTAAAAAGAAATTCAAAAAACATAAAGTAATGTTGATGTCGGCCGCGACGGGCGACGGCGTAAATAAGGTGTTGGATGAAGTAGTCAAAATTTTAGCCGCCACCCCCGTAGAACAACCTGTTTTGGAAGAAAAAACAACCGCCACGCATAAAGTGGAACCGATTTTCTCCATTGAGCGCGATGAAAACGACGTCATTCACATTACGGGCAAAAAAGTGGTGGAATTTATCGCCATGACGAACTTCAACCAGCCGGAAGCCATAGCGCGTTTGCGCGGCATTTTCAAAAAAATCGGCCTGGAAAAAGCACTCTTAAAATACGGAGTGGAAGACGGCGACACGCTGATTGTAGGCGGACGCGAGTTTGAATGGAACGGGGATTTTGACGAAGAAGCCCCCAACTCGCCCGAACACGCCGGATACAAACGGCGCGAAACAAAAGCCGAACGCTTGGCAAAACGCAAGGCCAGACGGGAAGGCAAAAGATAAACTATCCATAATAACGCCCCGGCTCCAACAGGAACCGGGGCATTGTTATTATTTACTTACAAATTATTTTCCTTTTTTTACCGACAGGCCGCGCACAATCTCCGTCATTTCCCGATAATTCTGGCGCGATTTGCGCACCACGGACGGGTAGGCGTCTTTCCAGTCCAGTTTATAATAATCGCTCCCCATAGCGTCCTGCATAAATTCCGTCATGCGCCGGTTAAATACGGGGAACATAAAAAATTCCTGCGGTTTGGACGCTTTATTTTGCCCGGGACGGGAAAGCGTCAAATTGCCCGAAATAATCCCTATCAGCTCCCCGGTATTCGTCATCACGCCCGATCCGCTCATCCCCTGAATAACGCCAAAGTTTTCCGTATAAGCAAACCCTAATTCGTTTACATAATGAACCGGATGCGGATTTTTTTTAATCTGCCGTTTACCGCCAAAAATAGAAATGACGGATAACGTCCGCTGCACTACATAATTATCCTGCCCGAACAAAACAAGCGGCGGAAACGAAGGGCTTTGTATATGCTTCAGCTGGCTGGCGGCCTGCCGGTTTTTATTTAAAAATGCGGCAAATGTTTGGGCGGACACGGCCACATTTTGTGCGCCGCGGCGGTAATAAGAAAGAGGAGTCCGGTCTAAATCCAGGCGGAAAAGAGCCACATCGTTTAAGGCAAGGCTGCCGGGCATATAACCCGGATGCACAAATACAGCCGGTTTTTTAACCGTGTGCGATACCTCTGCCCGGGCAGAGAGGGGCTGTTCCAGCAAATCCACCGCCAGCGTACACCCTTTATCGCACAGAGGGGTGACACAATGCGCCGCCGTAACAAACCAACGCCGCCCGATACGCGTGGCTTGGCATTTGCCGCCTGCGGCCGGACGGCCCGCCGGGATAATATAATACTCAAAGGTATGGGAAAAATCTTCTTTCGTCGCGTGTTTGTTTTCATCCGTTACGCTAATTACGCTTACCTGCGCCCACGCGGCGGCTGCCCCTATACACGCCAACGCCGTTACAATCCATTTTTTCATGGAAACATTATAGCAGTTTTCACCCAGGGCCTGGGTTCCCGTTCCCCCTGCAATCATCTGACTAGTTAGGCCACACCGCTTTAGACAAGTTGCTAACTTACAAAGAAAAACCCAGAGGCTGGGTTCCCATTCCCCCCGCAATCATCTGACTAATTAGGCCACACCGCTTTAGACAAGTTGCTAACTTACAAAAAAAACCCAGAACCTGGGTTCCCTTTCCCACCGCCCTCATCTAACTACTTTGGCCACACTGTTTTCAAAATGTTACACCACGGGTCCTGCACGTTGTTGCGCCCATACGGCGGCGCAAAGCCGCATAAAATGCTATACTACTTACGTAAAAGATTTTAAGGATTTTTGCCTCTATGGTGTGAAGAACACCCGTTATTTAGGCCGCGTACAGAGGGCCTAAATATGATTCGAGCTAGGGGCGAAAAGCCTCCCTTTCTTCCGCGCCTTCGGGCGCGGGAGGGGCGGCTTCTTTTAGGCGGCTCGAATCCCTATTAGAAGTCCGCCCTTTTTCTTTTCATCCGGCAACGCGCGGGCGGACGGGAGCGACTATGAATAAACACGCACCGGACACGTCCGCGCTTTTTGCCCGCCTGGAAGATTCCTTCCGCCGGACGGAAAAACTACTGGCCGAATTGCTTAAAATCTATCCGCTCTACTCCTGCCGCCTGCCGCTGTTATACTCCCGGCAAATTTATCAAACAGAGCTGCTGCTAGAAATAAAACGCGAGTTTGAAACGTATACGCAGACAAACCAGACTGAATAAACACCCCGGCCGCCAAGGATTTTTCAAACAAAAAAACGGATAAGGAACAAATCCTTATCCGTTTTGTAAATTAAACTACGGCTTATGTTATCTGGCGGCGGTGCGGAAGAAATTCCCCTTCACGTTACGCGCCAACTGCACGCGCCCCATGGTTTTATCCGCTTGAACCAACACATTTTTGGCGTTGGGTTTAATCATCTCTTCGGAAGAACCAAAGATATCGCCCTGTTTAATAAGCCCCAACTGGCCGTGATTGTTAATTTGCACTTCCAGTTTAAGCGCTCCGTCCAAACTTTCGGCCAGTAAATCTTCTTCACCCATGGAAAACGCAAGCGGGAATTTAGGGTTCACCACGCGTTTGATAGCCACGGGCACATCGGCCTCGTTTTTGACGATAATGGCGCAGGAGTTATTGTCGGACTCCGCCATGCGGACCAAACGGTCCGGCACGGTTACGGTGCCCGATATATTAAAGCGTCCTTCGCTGACGGAACGGGCCAGGCAGAAAGCGCATGCAATCACGCTGGCGACGGCCGCAGCAATTAAGATTTTCTTCATAATTATATTTTACCCTTTTCGCGAAACCTTTGGCAAGGCTGCTTTTATAACAGTATATTCCGTTTCCGGCGTTTTTCAAGCCCTGCCGGAGCGGGCAAAAAAGGGGCCCGCAAAGGCCCCTTTTATATTACACAAAACGACTTATTGTTTAAAGAAACCCCACAAGTTGGCGTTGTATACCCAACCTTTGCAGGTACCGGCTTTTGAGTCGGCCGGATCGTCCACTACTTGAATCCAGCTGCCTTTTTTGGCCAGATATTTAAAGGGATAGCCCTTTTCCACCGTGCAGACGATTTCCGCGCTGGCGGAAGGATCTTTGCGGACGTTCAAGTCCACCTTGGCGGACATACCGCCCGCAGGGCTTAACAAATCAGCGGAAATCCAACCGCTGAAACCTTCAAAATCTTTCACAAGCACCCAGCTTTTGTCTTCATTGGTTTTTACCATGATGACGGGCGTATATTTCCAAGCGTACCATTTAATAGAGCACTTGGTGCCGGCGCAAGAGCGGATGTTGGCTCTTTTAGCGTTTACGCTGGCATATTTCTGCGCGAAAACGGGCGCAGCGGCAAAAGTTAAAAGCGCAGCTAAAGCGATGATTTTTTTCATGTACCTTCTCCTTATCAAAGGCTAAAAAACATTACCCCAAAAGTATAGCAATATTTCCCCCAAAAGCGCAATTTTTTCACATTTTTTTACTCCCGCTCCCATGCTCTAAAAAAGCTATAATAAAGAAAAATCACGTTTTTGGAGAAACTATGAAAGAACAAGTGGAAGAAGTAATCGGGCAAATCCGCCCCATCCTGCAAGCCGACGGCGGCGATATCCAGCTGATTGGCGTTGACGAAAAAACCGGCATCGTAACCGTAGGCCTGCGCGGCCGCTGCGGCAGCTGCCCGCACGCGCAAATGACGCTGCAAGCCGTAGTGGAAAAGAAAATTAAAGAACTCGTCCCCGGCGTAACGGCGGTGGAACGCGTTTAATGCCTAAAATCGATTTGCATACCCATTCGGAATATTCGGACGGCACCTGCCCGCCCGAAGAAGTGGTGCACGCGGCTTTAAAAGCCGGCGCAAACGTGTTTGCGCTGACGGACCACGATACCACAGACGGCGTCCGCCGTGCCGAAGCCGTATGCAAAGAACACCGAATTTTATTCACTCCCGGGGTTGAAATCAGCACCCGGGAGCATGACCATTTGCATTTTACCGGGTATAACCTGGATTTGAATAACTCCGAATTTCAAGCGTTTTTGGCGCAAAACCGCGAAAACCGCAAAAACAGAATCCGCCAAATTATCCGCCAGTTGCAAGACACGGGCGTAAATATTACGGAAGAGGACGTTTTTAAACGCGCCCCCAACACCGTTTCCCGCGCGCACGTGGCGGACGCTTTGAAAGAAAACGGCGTTGTTCCCACCCGTCAGGAAGGTTTCCGCCGATACTTGGTGCAAGGCCAGCCGGGTTATGTGCCCTCCGCTGGAGTTAGCGCCATTGAAGCAATCCAACATATCAAGCGGGCGGGCGGCGTAGCTGTTATCGCCCATCCCGGCATTGTGGCGGAACACTGGAACTTCCCCGCGTGGACGGAAGCCGGGCTGGACGGCATAGAAGTATTTTATCCCGCCCATACCTTTACTATGAAGCAAGACCTGCTGGCGTTAACCCGCAAATACGGTTTACTCGCTACCGCCGGGTCGGACTATCACGGCCCAAAAGCCGGGCGGATTACCACCCCCGGGATGCAAATTCCCCAACCGCATTACGACAAATTGTTACGCAAACTGTTTAACCGATAAAATATGATGTTAAAACCCAAATTATTGACGCTTTTGCAAAACCGCCCCGAAGATTTTACCTCTTCCCGGATTTTGAAAGACTTAAGCGCGGGCCTGGTTGTGGCCTGCGTAGCCCTGCCGCTGTCTATCGCGTTGGCGATCGCCTCCGGCGTTACGCCCGAAAAGGGCTTAATTACCGCCGTTGTGGCGGGTTTTTTGATTTCGCTCTTGGGCGGAAGCCGCGTGCAGATTGGCGGCCCGACGGGGGCGTTTGTCGTCATCGTTTACGGCATTATCGAAAAATTCGGTGTGGCCGGCCTGCTGACCGCCACCATTATGGCCGGGATCATCTTAATGTTAATGGGCCTTTTTAAATTCGGTGCGTTTATTAAATTTATCCCTTACCCCGTAACCACCGGGTTCACAAGCGGTATTGCCGTAGTGCTGTTTTCTACACAGATTAACGACTTTTTCGGCATGGGACTTACCAAACTGCCCAGCGAATTTTTTGCCAAATGGTCCGTCTATTTGCACAGCTTCGGCGCAATCAACTGGCAGACGCTGGCGATTGGGCTTTTGACGCTTGCCATCATTATTTTCTGGCCGAAAAAATGGCGCGTATTTCCGGGTTCGCTGGCGGCGCTCATCATCACCACACTACTTGTTAAATTGGCCGGGCTTAACGTGGCTACGATTACCTCTACCTTCGGACAGGTGGACGGAACACTCGTCATGCCGCATATGCCGGGCGAAATTAATTTAGACGTCATCCGCAAACTGCTCCCCGCCGCGTTTACGATTGCATTTTTGGCCGGGATTGAAAGTTTGCTTTCCGCCGTGGTGGCGGACGGCATGATTGGCAAGCGGCACCGCTCCAACATGGAGCTCGTCGCTACGGGTATTGCCAACGTGGCTTCCGGTTTATTCGGCGGTCTTCCCGCCACGGGGGCTATTGCGCGCACGGCGGCCAACATCGAAAACGGAGGACGCACTCCGATTGCCGGCATGGCTCACGCGGTATTTTTGCTTATTATGATGCTGTGCCTGATGAAGTATATCGGGCTCATTCCCATGACGTCTTTAGCCGCAATTTTATTTCTGGTGGCCTACCGCATGAGCGACTGGCGTTCCTTTACCGCCTTGTTTAAAGCCCCGGCCAGCGACATCGCCATTTTGCTTACTACTTTTACACTGACCGTAGTGGAAGATTTGGTGGTAGCCATTGAATTTGGCCTCGTACTGGCGGCGGTACTGTTTATGAAGCGAATGAGCGACGTGTACCAAATCAAAAACACGGATGATGATTTGTTTGACGAAGTGCGCCGCAAAGACGATATTGATACCAAAATCATCGCCAAGCACGTAAGCGTTTACGAAATTAACGGCCCGTTCTTTTTTGGCGCGGCCAATAAATTTTTGGACTCGCTGGAACACCACAAAGACTGCAAAGTGCTGATTTTGCGCATGCGCAGCGTGCCTGCTATCGATGCGACGGGCTTCCACGCGTTGGAACGCATTTATGACCGCTGCCAAAAAGACGGCGTACAGTTAATATTGTCCCATGTACAAAAACACGTACTAAAAACACTGGAAAAATATGACTTCATCCAAAAATTGGGAGAAGACCATATCTGCAAAAACATTGATGCTTCGTTAATGCGCGCGGAATCCATTGTAAGCGGACGACAGCACTTTTTGGAATAAACCGCTCTCCCGCTATAAGCAACGCCCCGGTCAAAAAGCCGGGGCGTTTTTATTTCGTTAATTACCAGGCCGCCAAAACATCTCCAAATCCCCAAACTACACCCCTCGGGCATGACAAGAAAAAGCTGGCAGAGACGCCCAGCCCTCCCTCGGTTTACCGTTATAAACAACATCCCCCGGCCTTACTGTAAGACCGGGGGATAGTGCCATATTGTTATAAATGTTTAGTTGGCGGGAGCCGCGTCGTTCAAACCGCCGGGGGTATTGTTACCGCCGCGTTTAAATAAGTTCTTTACCTTGCTCCACAGGCGGCCGCCCTCGTATTTGGCTACTTGCACTACCGTGGAGTTGGCAAGCATACCGGGGGTCAGCGCCACACTGGCGGCCACCGCCGCACCCGCGAGCATCAAGTCCAGGCCGGATACGCCGGTTACGTTCACCAGCCAGCGCATCGGGAAGGACATAATCGCCGCCGCCGGCATGGTATAGTTAATCAACAGCGAAATTTCGCGTTTGTATTTAGGGTACAGACCCGTCATATATTCGTACATCTGGGAAAAGAAGTTCCCCACACCAAAACTGGCTATAACCGCACCCGTCATTAACTGCCCGATATTGTCGCCCGCCAAGGCCATCATAGCCGTACCGCCGATGGAAAACGCGGAGGATAACGCATACATGCTGCCGCCGCTTAAATAACGGCTGATTAAGTTACCCAAAATGCGCCCGCCGGACATAGAACCGTATAAGGTAAGCGCGGTCAGTGCGTTGGCGAAAGTACCCTCGCCCACTACTTCGTGCATGGCAAACGCAAACCCGTTCGATACGCTTAACTCGTGCATGGTAGCCAGAGCCATACCGATAATGCCGGGCGTTAAATGTTCCAGTTTCAAAACATCCATTAATTTTACGTCGCGGTGACCAAGCGCATCAAACGCTTTCTGCAATTCACCGCTTACCTGTTCCGCCAGTTCGGCCGGCAAGCCCTGTGCCAGCAGCGATTTGTGCATTGCTTCCACCGCTTCGGCTTCGTGCTCCATGGTTAATTTTTTGCCATCGCCTTTTTTATTGCGCACTTCTACGGCGGTTAACGAATCAATCATACCATTCAGTTTTTTGGCCAAAGCCGTCATTTCTTTAGAGTCTGCCATTAAACTTTCAGCCGGAAGCTGCGCCATCCCGTCAAAAGATTGGGATAACATTTCTTTAAACTGGTTTTCCACCGCATTGACGTTCATAGGGAAGGCGTCTTTATAAGCGGTTTTGCTTAATTTCCACGCGCTCCAGCCGGCCCACAGCGTGTACGGCACATAGCTGGCGGAGAAATCTAACCCCGGGTTTACGCCAAACGCGAGTTTGCTGGCTTCGTTTACCAACCAAGGATACATTAAGAACAACATCGTACCCACATTTTTAAACATGCTGGCCGTTTGGAACAAGGCTCCGTCGCGCACAGCACCCTTCTGTCCGCGGGCCACTTCTCTGGCACGTTTGGCCAAGTACGCCATATTGGGAACTTCCGTCGCCATTCCGGGTTTAACGGTTTTCTTTTTAAAGGAATCCGCCGGAACGATTTTGCCGCGGTTGGCACTGATTAAAATGTTCTGCACAAAACGGGTGATGTTGGTGCCCGTGGCAATTAACACGCTGGAAAGAATGAACCCCGCCGTTTGCAAATCCGTCATCGCACCAGTGCCCAAGCCGCCGTACAGGCCGCTTAACAAAGCACTCAAACCGCCCGCTACAAAGAAACCCATACCCCAGCGGGCCACCACGGCTTCCCCATAGCGTTTCAAAAGCGGATGAACAAAACCCATCATTACAGGCAGCACATTATTAATACCCAACATAATCATGCTGGAAGCGGATTCACCCAAGTTGGTGCGGGAGCTGAGTTCCGGCGCGGTCGTTTTACCCAAACCGATTTGAAGAGACGGCACAGCCATCGTTAAAAGGGAAGTTTTATTGCTGGTAGAGTGAACTTGCAAAGAGAACGGTTTGCCGTCCGCCTGCATGATTTTCGTCCAGTATTTGCTGTCTTCTTTCGGCAAGCGGATGTAGTAATCTTTCAATAATGTGCGGGAACCGGAGGCCGCGTCCACAAACCATACGCCGCCTTGCGCATCCGCCACCAAGTGCCCTTCGGCAGACGGCACCAAAGAAGCGTCCACGTCCGCCGTCATATATGCGGAGGCAGAACCTTCAGTATACAGTTGCAAGGTACGTACATTGTAGCGGTGGTTGGGGGCTTTTTCCAACTTAATGCGAAGCGGACGGGGCATATTCAACGCTTTGGCGCCTTCGCCCAAGCGGAATAATTCGCCGCCGGCATTCGGCATTTCGAAGAAAAAGTGATCCATCTGGCCAGGAGCTAATTCCAAATTGCGCAGTTCAAACACATGGTCTTTAGAAAGTACCACGCGGTTATATCCGGCGGTTTTAATAGAAGAGTCAATCGCAATATCTACATTCTTTAAAATGTTTTCTACGCCGGTTTCGTTTTCCACCGTCAGTTTAAAACCATCTTCCGCCACTTCGGCGGGAATGGCGTCCGCTCCGGCGTTAATCCAAGAGTCGGTCTCCACTCCGGTAGAAACGCGGCGCGCTTCATATACGGGGCGGACGGTGTTTTCATGCAAACCGGGTTCTTCAGGCACATTCGCGCGGGAGGATTTTTTCTTACCAAACAATTTGCGCAAACCGTTAAAGCCTTTCTGCGCCAGTCTGGCCATTTCAAAAACGGGAAGCCCACAGTAAAGAATACCGGAAGTAGAAGAAGAACTGGTTTTTACCGTAGCGGGACGGCTTTCTGCAGCCGGAGCGGCAGGAGTAATCGCGGGAACAGCGGCCGCAGAAGCGGAAGAGGCCAATTCCAGCGGGGCCAAGGTTAAATCAGCCGCCGGAAGCGTAACGGAAGCCAAAGAGGGTATCGCCAAATCCGCCAGCGGGGCTGCGGGCTGAACGGGAGCAACCGCCGCGGCAGGCTCCGCCGCCGGAGTAACAGCCGCCGGGCGGGTACCCAGCGCCATCCATTCTTCCGTAGCGGCACGGCTAAAATCCGCATTGATAATGTTAGATTCCATTCCCTGGCGCAAAAACTCACGCATACCGGCGGAAGCCGCTTTGAGCTGGGCGCCGGGGGCAACTTCAAACGCTACGGGAAGACCTTTTGCTTGGGCATAAGCGGCCAGTTCATTCCAGAAAAAAGTGTTAGAAGCGTTTTCTTTAGCCCAAGCGGTTAAGGCTTCATACGCGCCTTGGCGCAACAGACCGCGCGCGGTAATGGCGGCGGCGACATCTTCAAACGCGGAGCCTTTAGCCTGTTCGTAAAAAGCCACCAAACGGGGTGCATCTTCTTTCACACCCAACAAACCCAGTGCGGCGGCATCCGAAAGGGCCGCACGGCACGCAAATAAATCTTTAAAAGCGGCAGAAGACGGATCAGCCGAAACGGCCAGAACGCCTTGAAAATCTGCACCGGAGAAAGAAGCAAAAGAAGAAGAAAGAGTTTGTAAATCCGTACGGTAAAACTGTACCGCTTGGCTTAACGGGCCAGGCTGTACGTGTTTTTCAAGTGCCAAGCCGACAAATTCGTTACGGAGGAGAATGGAGCGTTCTGCCACGGAGGGAAGCGCCAAAATGCGTTCGGCTACGCCCGCGCGGACGCCGGTTTTCAAGAGAGAGCGGATCTGAATAACCGAAGCCGGACGCTGAACTTGAGCCAACCGCTCTACCTGCCGGGTTAAAGAAGACGGCGTGACGGGGCGGGCCAACGCTTTGCCCACGGTAATGCCTTTACGCGCTACCTGAGCCAGCGACGGGCTGACGCTGCTGAACAATACACAAACGCTGAGTAATAAAGATAATAACGCTCTCATAAATTCTCCTCTATTAAATTATTCCAAACGAAACGGCAAAAAAATAGGGCCAAAAGACCCAGAAAATACTGGTTTTTGGCCCTATACAAAAATGGGACTATATTGCACTTCAAATGGATATGATTCAAAACTGGTGTGGCATGCTGCAAAACTGCCGGGGAGGAAAAACGGTAAACAGGAATCCGCCCCGCCGTCTGCGGTTTTAACCGCTGGGGCAAGCACCGGCACGCAAGTTGTAACGCTTTGGCGCAGTACATAAAGGCTCCTTTTATCCGTCTCCGCATATATTTTAGTAAACTTTTTGGCGGCCGGACAACGAAATAAAAGGCCCATATTTTATATAGGCCTTTTGTATTAGGAAAAGTGTTTTTATCAATAGAACAGTGCTACCCTTCGCTTTTGGCGGCTAAAGCACGCGCCACGCACGGCGGAACCCAACGGCATACATCCGCACCGTACCGCACCGCCTCGCGCACGGCGGAAGAACTGACGTACTCCCATTCCGGCCGCGCAGGCAGAAAAACAGTTTCCGCCGACGGGCAAAAAGCATGGTTATAGTAAGCGTTGGTAAACTCGTGCGAGATATCCTGCGCCCCGCGCAAACCGCGCACAATTACGTTAAAACCGTATTCTTTTAAGTAATCCGCCAAAAGGCCGCCCGACGCTACACAAACCGAAATACCCGGTTCGGCAGACAGGGCTTCTTCCGCCAGCAAACGCCGCTCTTCTAAAGAAAAAAGCGGCTCTTTAACCCCATTGGGAATAATAAGCACCGTCAATGCGCCAAAAATATCGCGCGCACGGCGGATAATATCCAAATGTCCGTTGGTAATAGGATCAAAACTGCCTGTATAAATGGCTTTTTTTGCGTTCATGCCAACTCCCGGCCCCGTGCGGGGCGCTTCTATATTATGGTATCATAATTTTATGATAAAAAATCCGTTCAGCGAAGAAATTTACCTGCAGCGCACACATCCGCACACGCCGGACTTGCGTGACGAATACTTCCGCGACCAAACAAAAATCATCCATTCTCTGCCTTTCCGGCGGTTAAAACACAAAACGCAAGTGTTTTTCGCCCCCAACAATGACCATATCTGCACCCGGATTGAACATGTCCTTCACGTAGCCACCATCGCCGCCACCATTTGCCGGGGCCTTAATAAAAGCGGCAAGTGGGATTTAAGCGAAGATATGGCCTACGCCATCGGCCTCGGGCACGACGTTGGACATGCCCCATTCGGGCACGAAGGGGAACGCGCCATTGACGCTTGTTTAACACGCCCCAAACGCTTTTTACACGAACTGAACAGTTACCGCGTAGTGGAACATTTAGCTAACTACGGGGCCGGCCTTAACTTAACTTTTGCCGTTAAAGACGGTATCATCTGCCACTGCGGCGAAGATTTTGCCAACAACCAACTCCGCCCGGCAAGCGCACCCAATGATTTGGAAAAAATTACAGGCCGCAATCAAATGCCCTCCACCTACGAAGGCTGTATCGTACGGCTGGCGGATAAAATCGCTTACTTGGGGCGCGATATTGAAGACGCTGTAAAGGCGGACCTGATTACCACCAAGGATATCCCGCAAACGGTGCGTCAGGAAATAGGCGAATCCAATGGGGAAATTATCAACACGCTGACGCTGGACCTTATTAACCACTCAAAAGACCGGGACAGCATCGGCTTTTCTGACGACAAATTTGCCATTATATCCCAACTGCGCACATTTAATTACGAACGCATCTACCACAATGCTCAAATGCGCCAGCGCAAAGAAACGATTGATAAATGTATCCGCGATTTGTTTGATTACTTCCGCCGTTTATTCCACCGTTATGCGTTTGATTACGACGCCTATGCCAACGAAGGGAAACAAACGGCTTTTAACTTTGCCAAATATATGCGCTCCATGAAAAACGTCTACCGAGAAGACCCCTCACTCGTCGATGACATCATCGCCGATTATATCGCCGGTATGACCGACTCGTTTGCACTGGACGTAATGGAAGACGTTATTTTGCCCAATTCCATTAAGTTCTTTAGCTAACGGGCCTTGCAGGCCGCGCAGATTGGGAGCTAACTTCCAACTCCGCCAGCCACACTGTTTACACAAAGTTGCTTTATAACGTGCAACAGCCTGGCAGGCCGCGCAGATTGGGAGCTAACTTCCAACTCCGTCAGCCACACTGTTTGCACAAAGTTGCTTTATAACGTGCAACAGCCTGGCAGGCCGCGCAGCTCGGGAGCCAACTTCCAACTCCGTCAGCCACACTGTTTGCACAAAGTTACTCTATAACGTGCAACAGCCTGGCAGGCCGCGCAGATTGGGAACCAACTTCCAACTCCGCCAGCCACACTGTTTGCACGAAGTTGCTTTATAACGTGCAACATCCTGGCAGCCGACACCGCAGAAAGACTTTCGGTTAACATACAAAAACTCTCCCTTCCGGGGGGTTGTATTTCAGCCAATATAAATGGGGAACACCTCCGGAGGGGTACCGGAGGTGTGAGGATAAAACATTTATTTAGCGCCGCTGTTACAGATATGGGGTATATTCAGCAAAGAAAGCAACCACTTTGTCCATCCCTTCCACTTGGCGGTTAGCACGGGCGAAATCCGCCGCCGTAAAACCATCCACCAACTGTAAACCGGCTACTACTTTATCTTGCTCCACAGCGGCAGCCACATTCAACGCACCGCCTTTGCGCAAAGATTTTACTTTTAAAATATCCTGTTGCAAATTGCTTTTATCCAACAGAACGAAAAATTTGCCGGGACGCAAATCAAACACGGCTTGCACGGCGGGAATAGCGCCGGATTCATTCGCCTGGTTTTTCAAAGCCAGGATTTTAGAAGGAAATTCATCTTTATACAAATTGCGGATAGAGCGGGCGATGGCTTGCACGGTGGAAGCATCTTTGGCCAAATGAAAAGCATTGTTCCCAAATTTATCCGTAGCCATTAAATAAGAACCGTTGTTGGTGCGGGTTTCCAATTCGCCAATAGCTTGGATATCGCCCTTTTTGACAGCGTTTAAAAAGGATTCGCCCATTTCGGCAGACACTTTTTGCTGATTATAAAACTGAACCAAAAACGCGCGGCGGCTAAAAGAGGTGTCCGCATTCGGCGCGGCTTTGACCATGGTTACCATCAAACAAGCAATTAAAATAAAAAGAATGTTTTTCATAATCCCCTCTCTTATATTACCAGTATGGCTTTTTAAGGAGAGATTTACGAGGGTCTTTGGACCTAGAACCTAAAGAATTTGGGCCTATATGTTTTATAGGTCTTTTTTTTGCGCGAAGAAAAAAAGCGGAAAACCAGCCATACAAAAAGCCCCGGACTTTTGTCCGGGGCTTTTAAATGGAGCGGGCGAAGAGAATCGAACTCTCGTCTCAACCTTGGCAAGGTCGCGTTCTACCATTGAACCACGCCCGCATAAATCTGTTTACCTTCAACACTAATAGTATAACAAATTTTTTTATGTTGTACAACTATTTTTTTACAACCGTTTTTTTAGTGCCGGAAGAAGCGGGTTTCTTCGCCGGCTGGGAAGAGATTTTACGCTGTGTTTCCATTTGCGGCTGTACACCCAACAAAGTGGAAGCAATATCTTTTAGATACCGGTTGTTTTGCACCGCCGCGCGCACATAAGAATTACTGCGCAGTTTCTGCAAGGCAGGGCTGGATTGGATAACCGCCGCCGCTTCTTTCGGGTTTTTGCGGAAATACTTGCCGGACGGGCTGATAAGCAGATAGCTCATCCAACGGCTGCCCGCTACGGCTTGCACCATTTTATCACTTGCCAACACGCCTTTTACCACGTCGCTTTCAAAAAACTCGTTTAATGTATTGGCGTCAGCAGTAAAAGCTACCAGCATTTGCGGGTCAGACAGCAAGGGTTCTACATCCGGGCGTTTTAAAAAAGCCTCAATCATCTGGTCATTGGCAAGCAAATAACGCATCAAATCCGGGTCCGCCATATTGGAGGAAAAGTTAGTCGTCAACGCCCAAGGAGCCGCACCGATCACTTCAAAACTTTGCCGCGTAAATGTTTTATAATTGAAACGGCTGATAATCGGCAACGTGGAACCCAGCTGGCTGACGGCTACGCTGCGGTCGTGCCCTTCTTGAATGTTTACGACGGTTACTTCCTGGTTGGGATTAAATTCTTTATCTTCAAGAGCAAGCCCTTTTACTTGGGACGGATCTAATGCCGCGACTAAATTTTCCGCCCGGTTCTTGGCTGAAAGAACAAACACCAACGACAGCATCACCAAACAGGCCACCCCAATCCCTACGCCCAACAATGCGGTATCCTGCTTTTTTTTGTCAGTGCGCGCCTGCACCTGCGCCGCCGTAGGAGCGGTTGCCGCGGCAACAACTTTTTTATTTTTGCGGTACTGCGCAGGATTTCGCAATAATTTCATCAGTTCGTCTTTTTTCATACATTTCTTCCAAGCGGACGGCCCGCCGTTTAAATCAAGTATAATTTATTATATGAAATCTTATACGCAATATCTAACCGTTTGTACGGATAACCGCTATCAAATCGTCAATATTACACCGCAAGTAGAAGAGGCTCTCGCCAAAAGCGGTATACGCGAAGGCTTGTGTTTGGTAAATTCCATGCATATTACTTCCAGCGTGTTTATTAACGACAACGAACGCGGCCTGCACGCTGATTTTTTACGCTGGACGGAACAACTGGCCCCGTATGGAGCGGACAAATACCAGCATAACCTGACCGGGGAAGACAACGGCGACGCGCACTTAAAACGCACCCTGCTAGGGCGCGAAGTAGTGGTGGCCGTTACGCAAGGCCGCCTGGATTTCGGCCCGTGGGAAACTATTTTCTATGGAGAATTTGACGGCCGGCGCAATAAACGGATTTTAATCAAAATTATTGGAGAGTAACATGCAAAAAACTATTTTTTACCACGATACCGACTGCGGCAACGTGGTCTATTACGCCAACTATTTAAAATATTTTGAAGAAGCCCGCACCCTTTACATGGCAGAAAAAGGATTTTCCGTACCTGCTTTAATGCAGCGCGGCCTTTATTTTGTAGTCGCCCGCCAGGAAGTGGAATATAAATTTTCCGTACGCTACGGAGATGTAATTAACGTAGACACGAAAGTATTGGAAATTTCCGACATCAAAATCGTGTTTGAAAATATTATCACCAACCAAAACGGCCGCCTGTGCACCAAGGGCAAAACCACTCTCGTGTGCGTAAACGCTTCCGGCATGCCGGTACCCATGGGCGCGGATGTAAAAGCCGCCATGTCCGCCCAAGCCGCTTAATTTCAGCGTTCCAATACAAAACCGCCCCGGATTAAACCGGGGCGGTTAAATTTCAACCAGCAAAACTCAAACTAAACGATTTTCTTCTCTTCTTCTTTCGCCTTGGCGATTTCTTTTTCCAGCTTAACCGTCAAGCGTTTAAGCACCGTTTGCGCGTTTTTTTTCCATTCCTTTAAAGCACGCAAATCGGCTTCCGTTTCCTTCCATTTGTCCGCGCCGTTTTCAAGTATGCGCAAGCGGGACTTAAGCGCAGCGTTTTCGCCCTGCAGTTCTTTTTGCCGGGCCACCGTTTTGGAAACCAATAATTCCAGTTGTTTGAGTTTTTCCTGCATAATTATCTCAGTTCCGCACCCGCCTGGGAACGCAGTTGTTCCACAATGCGGTTAAACGCTTCATCAATTTCCTTATCTTTCAGCGTATGTTCCGGGTGAGAAAACGCGAGAGAGAACGTAACGCTCTTTTTGCCTTCGGGCAGATGTTCGCCCTGGTACAAGTCGATTAACTTATAAGACAAGTTTACATCCAACGGCGTTTTATCCAGCGCGGACGCAATCTGCGCATACGTTACCGCTTTATCCACCACTACGGACAAATCGCGCAAAGACGGCGGAAACACCGGTAAATCTTTAGCCGGTTTAAAATCCTGCGCCGAAAACGCTTTTTCAATCAGCTTGGTGGCAAATTCAAACGCCCACACGTCCTGCGTTTTAATACCAAACGCTTTAAGCGTAAGCGGGTGGAGTTTACCAAACAAACCAATCGTTTTGCCCGCCAACGTAATATCCATGCAAATTTTGGGATGCATGTAAGAAGGCACGTTTTTAGACGGCGCAAAACCGATTCCGTCCACATCCGAAAGAAGCGCGCTCATCAGGCCTTTAAGCAAGTAAAAATCCACCGGGCGTTCTTTCGCGCCGAAGAACTTTTCCTGCTCCAGCGTGCCGGCGAGTACCCCCGCCACCGCATAGCCTTCCACGGGGAAGCCCTTCATGGATTGGAATGTTTTCGTGGTTTCAAACAAAGCCAAGTTGTTATTGCCAAAACGCAAATTGCTTTCCACATTTTTTAAGAGGGACGGCAACAACGTCGGGCGCAAATAATCCCAGCCCTGTGCCAAGGCGTTTTTGATTTTGATGCAAAACTTGGGGTCAAAACCAAACTCTTTAAGTTCTTTCTCCCCTAAAAAATCGATATTTTTGCATTCGCAGAAGCCAAAACCAATGAGTTCGCGCGCAAACTTTTTGCCCAAATCAATGCCTTTGGGATTTTCGGCAAACGCAAGGCTTGCTTTGGTGGCGGAAACGGGGATCATATCATACCCGGCAAAGCGGGCGGCTTCTTCAGCCAAGTCCCATTTATGGTTTAAGTCGCGGCGGTGAGCGGGGGCTTTAAACGTCCATTTATCGCCGTCCGCATTAAATTCAGCGGCCAGACGGGAGAAAATTTCTTTCAGTCTTTCTTCCGGGATTTGTGCGCCCAAAATTGCATTAATTTGCGCGGGCGTAAATTCTACCGCCGGGTTTTCGAATTTTTCGGGGTACACATCATTAATTTCCGAAGCCGTACCGCCGCAGATTTGCGTAAACAAATCGCTCGCGCGGCGCATGGCCAAGGCCGCCCCTTCAATATCCGTTCCGCGTTCAAACCGTTGGGAAGAATCGGACGAAATGGCAAACTTTTTAACTGTTTTGTTTACAGTCGGCGGATTAAAATACGCGGCTTCAATAAAAATATCTTGCGTATCGTCTTTAATCCCGCTGTCGAGCCCGCCCATAATGCCGGCCAGCGCGGTGGCTTTCTTTTCATCGGCAATCATCAGGCAGTTGGCGTTCAGCTCCAATTCGCGGCCACCCAGAACGGTAAATTTTTCACCTTCTTCGGCGTTACGGACGATTACTTTTCCGCCCTCTACTTCGCGCAGATCAAAGGCGTGCAAGGGGTTACCCAGTTCAAACATCACGTAGTTAGTTACGTCCACCAGTGCATTTTTGGGGTTGAGGCCCATGGCGGCCAAGCGGGTTTTCATCCATTCGGGAGATTCGGCATTCTTTACATTGCGGATAATCCGGCCCATATAGCGCGGGCATCCCGCCGGATTTTTAATTTCCACGTCCAGCGATTTGCCTTCGCCTTTAATGTCTTTGATTTCCGGCAGTTTGACGGGTTTATTAAGAAGCGCGCCGAGTTCACGCGCCACCCCCAAATGGGAAAGCAGGTCCGGGCGGTTGGAAGTAATTTCCAAATCAAACAACGAATCCGGCTGGCCGTAAAGAGAGGAAACGTCTGTGCCGAGCTCCAAATTTTCGTCCATTACCATAATGCCGCGGGCGCGGGTTTGCGTAAGGCCAAGTTCATCGGAAGAGCAAATCATGCCCTCGGATTCCACCCCGCGGATAACGGCCGGTTTCAAAATGTTTTTGCCCAAGCGGGCCCCTACACGCGCCAGGGGCACTTTCTGCCCTACGGCCACGTTCGGCGCGCCGCACACCACGCGCTGCGTTTTCCCGCCGCCAAGATCCAGCGTTACCAAGTGCAAATGGTCGGAATTGGGGTGGTCCTCAATTTTGATAATCTGCGCCACGTTCACGCCTTCAAAATCAGCACCCGTCGTTTCCACCGAGGCGACTTCAATGCCGAGCTCTGTTAATTTCTTAACAAGTTCTTCGGGAGTCAAATCCACATCAATAAAATCTTTTAACCAAGAATAAAGTATCTTCATCTCACAAATCCTTAAAACTGTTTCAGCACGCGCAAGTCGTTTTCGTAGAACGTGCGGATGTCTTTAATGTTAAGCATCATCATAGCCAGGCGTTCCACGCCCATACCAAACGCGTAGCCGCTGTATTCTTCAGGGTCGATGCCGCAGTTTTTGAGCACGTTGGGATGCACCACCCCCGCACCGAGCATTTCAATCCAGCCCGAGCCTTTACATACGTTACAGCCCTTGCCCTGACAGAACACGCATTTCACGTCCACTTCCACGCTGGGTTCCGTAAACGGAAAGAACGACGGGCGGAAGCGGATTTCCGCCTTGTTGCCGAACAGGCCTTTCATAAAAGCAGTTAAATCGCTTTTGAGGTCCGCCAGACTGACGTTTTTATCCACATACAACCCTTCGATTTGGTGGAACACGGGGCTGTGGGTGGCATCCAGGCTGTCGTTTCTAAACACACGGCCGGGAGCCATAATGCGCAGCGGCGGTTTGTGTTTTTCCATATACCGGCTTTGCACGTTAGAAGTATGCGTGCGCAGCACAAGCGGCATTTTACCGTCCACAAAAAACGTATCCTGCGCATCGCGCGCCGGGTGGTGAAGCGGAATGTTAAGCAAGTCAAAATTGTGTTTTTCATCCTCCACCCAGGGGCCTTCGGCCCATTCAAAACCCAGGCGGGATAAAATATCCGTCATGCGATCCTGCGCCACGGAAAGAGGGTGGCGGTGGCCTTTAGCCACGGGATAACCGGGCAGCGTTAAATCAATTTCGGTTTTATTCAGTTCGTCGTTAATTTGTTTGGCGGCAAAAAAAGCGGTTTTTTCGTCCAGCATGGAGGCCAAAGAAGTTTTCAGCGCGTTACCCAGAGGGCCGGCGGTCTTTTTATCTTCAATGGAAAAATCTTTCAGGCCTTTTAACAGTTCCGTTAAAGCCCCTTTGCGCCCGAGGGCGGCTACGCGCAGTTCTTCCACGGCGGACAAAGAATCCGCCTGCGCGATTTTATCTTTATATTCCTGCTCAATAGCGGCGCAGGAAGTTTGAAATTCTTGAATAGTCATATAATTATTATAGTATTTTACCGCCCGTATAGGGAAACGGCATAAAAAAACGCAACGGCCAAGCGCTGCGTTTTAAAATCATCCGGCAAAACAAATTATTTGCCGTTTTTGTAATAGGCATTCAGCCCCAGCAGCATGATTTTAACCAGTCGGGAGACATCATCTTGGCCGTATATGGGGGCTTTGGCATGCGGGAGTTTTTTTTCGTCCAGCAAGTTAAACACATGGTGATGCAAATACGCGCTGAACATAATATCGGCCGACAACGCCATTACCAAAATCATCAAATCTTTCGCCGCTCCTTTGGGCAGGCGGCCTTTTTGCTCCTCGGCTTGTAATGTTTGCGCCAAAATGTCGTATGCGTGTTTATGTTCTTTAGGACATTTGAGGTTCTTCGGATCCAATGTGTAGGCAATCATTTGCAAAACAAATTTGGAGTGGATAGGATCTTTGGTGAAAAAATCCACATGGGATTGCAAACCCTTGATTACAATATCTTCCGGGCTTTGCGCTTCTTGGCGGGCAATTTCCAGCTTACGGCTAAAGGCTTCTTCGTGCTCTTCCATAATACTAAAGCACAAGTCTTCTTTATTTTTAAAATAATAATACAAGACGGGTTTGGTGACATTTACCTTTTCGGCAATTTCACGCATGGATACTTTATCCAGCCCTTTTTCGGCCATTAACGCAAACGCCGCTTTTTTAATAGCGGTGCGCATACGGGTTTCGCGTTCGTTTTTATCGGTTTTTTCGAGCTCGTTTTTTTTAGTCATAATACTCTACCTACCGGTAGGTATATTATACAAAAGGCTTGACTTATAGCGCAAATTGAGTACACACTCTAAAAAACGGAACGCAAAGCATAACACTTTGCGTTCCGTTCATTATAAGTTTTTACATGTTGGCTATTTTTGGTACGCCATACAGCAGTTGCCCAGCATACATTGGGCACACGCATCCGTTTTCGGTGCGTCCTTTAACGCGGCCAACAATTTGCGGGCAAAGTCGGTCAGCGTCGGGTCGCGCGCACCCAAAACCAGTACAATGTCCCCCGGCTGGGCGGCGGCAGCCATTTGGGCGAGCAGTTTTTCGCGGCAGTCGTCATACGTTACGTTTACGCCGCGCGCTTTTAAACCGTCGTACACCGTACGGCAGGAAATACCCTGCGGGATCGTCCCGCCCGGGTAATACACTTCCGTCAGCCACAAATGGTCTTCCGGGCCGATGTGTTTGGCAAAACTATCTACAAATTCTTCCGCCAGCAGCTTAATGGAAGCAAACGCATGCGGCTGGTAAAACGCCAGGACGCGTTTGCCGCGCAAGTGGGCGGCGGCAATCGTGGCGCCCAATTTATGCGGGTTATGGGCGAAATCGTCCACCACTTCAATTTTATTGTAACTGCCCACACTGGCAAAACGGCGGGCGATGCCTTGGAATTTATTTAACGCTTTGGCACATGTTTCCAAATCTACTCCCAGTTGAAGGGCGGCGGACACGGCCGCGGTGGCGTTGGCAACATTGTGAAGCCCCGGCACCTGCAAACGGAAAGGCTGGCCCTGAATGGTAAAATCCGAACCGAAACCGTCCGTCTTAATTTCCTGCGGGTGCACGTCACCCAGCGATAAGCCAAATGTTTTGGCCTGCGGGGCAAGCACGCGCAGGTTTTCTTCTTCCGCATTAACAACGGCAATTTTACAATGTGCGATAAACTCTTTAAAATAACCTTGCAAAACATTAATTTCTTTATGGTCTTTCTGTAAGTTGAGGCACAAGCCCAAATAGGGATGATATTTGACGATAGATCCGTCGCTTTCATCGGCCTCAATAACCAAAATATCGGACTGGCCTTTATACACATTTCCAAACACGCCCTGTTCTTTTTGCAAAGAGAGAATCGCCGCCCCCGTAATGACGGACGGGCTCAAACCTGCAAATGCCAAAATATCATACACCATGGCGGTAGTGGTGCTTTTGCCGCTGGTGCCGGAAACAGCTACCGTGCGGTGCTCCGCCACATGCTTGGCCAACAGTTCAGAGCGGTGCATCATGGGAATGCCCAGGGCTTTGGCTTTTACCAGTTCCGGGTTGTCTTCTTCAATGGCGGAAGACAATACCACAAGCTGCGTATGGTGGTCAATGCCGCTGCCATCCTGCGGAAAGAGTTTTATGTTTAACTTTTTTAAATAGTCCCAAAGGGCCATATCCGTATACCCTTTGCTGATTAAACGGTCCGACCCGGTTACTTCGTCACCGCCCATGGCGTGCAGTTGGGCAAGAGCACTCATACCCACGCCGCCGATACCGATAAAATGGATTTTCATTTTTTCTTTTCCTTAAGTTTAAATTTTGCGTAGTCCGACATGGTGTAAAAACCGCCTGCGCGTTTCATCAGCCAAACGGCTATGTGCAGCGCCGACGCCGCAAATAAATCGCGGTTGACGGCTTTATGCGCAAGGGTTATTTCATCAAAGGGGGAATCCAGCGTAACAATATGCGTCCCCACGGTTTCGCCCAGCCGCTCGTACGTTACGTCGCCGGACGGAACATTGACGGCTTCCGCCAATTTCTTGGCGGTTCCGCTGGGGGCGTCTTTTTTATGCACATGGTGAATTTCGTGCAGTTTAATATTATACCCGGCGTACATCTTGGCCGCCTGGCGCGCCAGTTCTGTAAAAAAATAGACGCTTAAACTGACGTTGGGCGCAAAAAACGCCGGAATTTTTTCTTCCTGCTGGAGTTGAAATAAAAATGTTTCCGGCAAGTTGGTGGTGCCCGTTAAAAAGGGTTTATGTTTGCGTTTGGCGCAGGCGAACGCTTCCTGCGCGCCCTGCGGGGAAGAAAAATCGATAATTACGTCGAAATCTTCCGGGAACGGCGCCCCGTTTTCCCGCGCCACGGCCTGCAAACCCAGTTCCGGGTGTTCGTTAATCAGGCGGATTAACGCACGGCCCATTTTTCCGTCTGCACCGTTTATGAGCGCTTTTTTCATACATATTTCTCCAACAAAAGTTCTACAATCTGCCGCCCGTTCATGGCTGCGCCTTTGAGCAGATTGTCAAACGTCACAAAATAGTGAATAATTTTGGGGTCTTCCACATCCCGGCGCAAACGGCAGATAAACGTGGTTTCCCGGCCGGAGGTTTCTTTCGGCGTAACCACTTTTTCGCTGTAGGTTAAATTGGGAAAGGCGTTCCATAATTTTTTGACTTGGTCCAAATCAAATGCTTCTTTTGCTTTTAACGTAACGCCCAGCGAATGGGAGTTTTCCACCCCCACGCGCACCGTATGGCAATAGACCTTAATATCCGGCAGTTCCATAATTTTGCGCGTTTCGTACAAGCCTTTGAGTTCTTCGCTCGTGTGGCCGTTTTCTAATACGGAGCCGATAAGCGGCACGCAGTTTTTTTCGTAATAAGAGCCGGGCGTATGAAAATCATCCAACAATTTTTTACCGCCGCCGCTGATAGCTTGATAGGAGCAAAAAAACGCTTCCGTAAAATGATAAAACGGTTTTAAAGGGGCCAAGCTCATCACAAGCCCGGTAGTGGTACAGTTGGGGCTTGCGATAAGAGGCGTGCCCGCAGTAATCGCGTGCGGATTAATTTCCGGGATGACAAGCGGTACGCCCTCCGTCATGCGAAATTCGGAGGACATATCCACCGTAAATTTTACGCGGTCTTTAATCTGCGGCGCAAGTTCGCGGCTGACGGGGTTATCCGTACACAAAACAGCCACGTCCAGAGGCGTAATTTCATCGTTGCGCCCAAATGTTTTAATTTCAAACGGCGTTTTCACTTTTTTAAGTTCCGCCAGCATGTTTTGACCAACCATGCCGTTAATGCCAATAATACCTACGGTTTTCATAAAACAGCTCCCGGAATAAATAAACTTTTATCGGTGTTTGCCAAAAGCGCATCGATTTTGGCTTTATTTTCCACCGAAATTTCTCCCAGCGGCAGGCGGACCGTTTCTCCCCCAAAGCCAATTTTAGAAAGCATATATTTCACGCATGTAGGATTTGTTTCCAAATAACACGCTTTAATCAGCGGATACACTCGGGCGAACACGGCAAACGCATCCGCCGTTTTGCCTTGCTTAAATAAATTGTAAATTTTTACAAACGCGGGGGCGAACACATTAGCCGCCGCACTGATAATACCGGACGCGTTCAACGCCAGGTACTCGGGGAACAAATCATCGTTTCCGCACAAGTAGTTTAAGCGGCCGGAATACTTGACGGCGGTATCCGTCACATGCGCCATGTCGTAATCGGATTCCTTTATCCCCGCAATTTGCGGCACAGAGGAAAGCAGTTTATCCAACACGCCGCCGGACAGTTTCAGCCCCGTACGGCCCGGGATGTGATACATAATTACGGGCGTGCCAAGCGCGGCGGCCTGTTTGTAATGTTCAACAAGGCCGGACGGATTGGGCTTATTGTAATAAGGGGTCACAATCAGCACGCCATCCGGCTGAAAAGGCTGTACGGCGCGGATATTTTCAAGCGTAGACGCGGTGGCGTTCGTGCCCGCACCAATAATAATTTTGACGCGTTTATTCACGCGTTCCGTACAAAAACGTAAAATTTCGGTTTTTTCCAAGGCGGACAATGCGGGCGTTTCGGCCGTGGTGCCCAGCAAAACAAGTCCGTGTACACCGGCGGATAACTGCGCATCCAATAAGCGGCCTAAAGCGGCATAATCAACAGCGCCGGACAGCGTCATCGGGGTAACGAGCGCGCTGTAAACTCCAGTAAACATGAGGCCTCCAAAAATAAAGTGGGTTTACCCGATATTTTACCAATTTAATTGGTATAATTAAGTAACATTTTTCAGAGAGAGGAACCTTTCATGTCCGAAAACGAAAACAACACCCCTTTCCCGGCGGATACTGACACCAGCCTGCCGCGCGAAAGCTGGGAGAAAAAACTGCTGGAAAAAGAGCACACCGCCCTGTTTTCCGACGCACAGGAAACGCCCGCCCAAGAACCCGCCGTCCCCCCGGCCAAACAGCCGGCTTCCGGCCGTGGCTTATGGGCTTTTTTACTGCTTTTAACATTTACCGTTTCCGCCTGCTGCGGCCTGTATTTGACGGTAAAACCCGTACCCGTTTGCGAAAAAGAAAAACCTGCGGCCCAAGAGCCCTCCCAAGAAAAAGAATCGGCTTCCGCCAAACTGGCGGGAGCGTTAAGCAAGTCTTCCAAACCCGGCATCGCCTGGATTAAAGTGCGCGGCGTTATCGCGCAGGACAATTCTTCCGGGCCGTTCTCCCGCCCTACAGGCGCAGGCGCAATCGCTAAAAAAGTGCGCGACGCGGCGGCCGACAAAAACGTAAAAGCCATCGTATTGGACATTAACTCCCCCGGCGGAACCGTAGCGTCGGTGCAAAATATTTATGACGAACTGTTAAAAGCCAAAGCAAACGGTAAAAAAATCGTGGCACTGTTCCGCGACGTAGCGGCCTCGGGCGGTTTTTATATCGCCATGGCGGCGGATAAAATCGTCGCCGAACCCGGCACGATTACGGGCTCCGTAGGCGTTATTATGCAAACGAGCAACGTGGAAGGCTTGTTCGACAAAATCGGCGTAAAGGTTACCCCTATCACCTCCGGCAAATACAAAGACATGGGTTCCGCATACCGCCCCATGTCGGACGCGGAAAAAGCCATTCTGCAAGACATGGTAAACGATACGTATACGCAATTTTTCGCCGCCGTTAAAGCCGGCCGCCCGGATGTTACGCCCGAAAACCTGACTGAATACACCGACGGCCGCGTATTTACGGGCCAGCGTGCGTTTAACTTAGGTTTTATCGACAAACTGGGCGGAGAAGAAGAAGCCCGCCAACTGGCCGGAGAATTGGCGGGTATCAAAGACCCCAAAATCATCAACCAACGCCCCGCCGACGGCCTGCGTGAGTTGATTTTTTCGTTCGGCTCCAGCATGGAAAACCAGTCTTTGGCCAAGCAACTGCAAACCTTGGCCACACCCAGCGTATCGTACTTGTGGGTAAATTAAGAGGCGGCTATGAACCTGCTTAAAAATTATTTTTTGTATATTAAAGACCCTCACCAAGCCTTGCAAACATTACTGGAACACCGCTCGTTTGCCAACGCCTGTGCGGGTTACTTTGCAGCCACGCTGGGATGGGTGCTGTTCTTTAACATTGGCGACGGGCTTTCCGTGCCTGCACTGGTATTTAAACTGGCCGCAGTGTTTGCCGCGGAACTGACGGCGGGCTATTTTATTGCGTCGTTATGCGGGCTGTATTTGGATTTTTCCCGCATTAAAGCCTCACCCGCGCAGTTGTTCTGCCTGATTGGCTCTGCCGGGTTTATTAAAGGCCTGCTAATTGCCTTTGCGCTTATCTCGGCCACTGTTCCGGCGGCGGGGCTGCACTGGTTTGCGCCGCTTGCACTGGTATTTGTGTTTGCGCTCCAACTGGGCTACCTTACCCGCGCATTAACGCGCGCCTGCGGCATCGGCACGGGTAAAGCGCTGGGAGCCTGGCTGTTTGGGTTTGTGCCCGTATGCGCCGCCCTTATTTTGGGAGGAGTATTCTTTATTTGGGCAATTACCCTGTTATTTTAAAGATAAAAGGAACCCCTCTTACGGCCGCGGAGAACTCTCCGCGGCTTTTTTATGGTAGGCCCGGGCCCATTTTTGCGTGGGCCCAAAGACCCTGGCGGAATATCATCCCGTTTTTTACAATAAAAATATGATGAAATCTTACTGCGGACTTGTTATTTGCTTCCTCACGCTGGCGGCTTTGCCCGGCCGCGCACAAGTGTCCTCCGCCGTTAAATCACTCCCGCGCGCAGTGGTGCCGGCAGAACGGTTACTGTCTAAAATCGCCTCTTCACACACGCAAACCCTCAAGATTTCCCCTCTTTTAAAAACTTCCGCACGGCCGGCGCCGTTAAAGCCGCTTGCCATTCCGGCTACGATCCGTAAATCCGTATTTACCGTACAAAGCACGCCCACTTCCAAACACAAAGGCAGTGCGTTTGCCGTAAACATAGACGGACGCATATGGGGCGTAACCGCCCGGCATGTACGGGACGACATCGGCTCTTCCCCATATATGACAGTACCGGGGCCGGACGGTACAGAACTGACGTTTCCGATAGAACCCGTTAAAGAAGGCAGCCGGGCAGGAGCAGATTTAACTCTTTTCAACATTCCGGCGCAAGCGCAGCAACTGCTTTTGCCGTTGGAACTTGCAGACGAGTTGCCTGCCGCGCATGAAGTGCTGTCCGCCAGCGGGTTTGCATACGGAAATTTTCTATCCCAACGGGCACGTGAGGTGTTATTTGCCAGCCAATACCGCATTTTAACCAGATACGTCTCTTTTAACACCCCTCCGCACGGCTATTGCGGCTCCCCGCTGATGATAAACGGTAAAGTGGTGGGCGTACATGTCGGCAGTTTGTTGGGGGAACAACATCAAACGGCCGACTGGTTCCACGGAACCTTGGGCCAATTTAATGCACCGGCGCACGATTTAAGCATAGCGGTACCCGCGTTTTGGCTGCGCAAACTGGCATACCAAGCGGAGGGAGTATACTCGGCGGAAGACGGCGTACCGCTTGTGTTTAACGGGCAAACTATCACCTTGCTGCAACCAAACGAAAGCATTAATTTTATTATGCAGCTGCGGGACGGACGCGTACTAAAAACGCTTCCGCGCTACCCGTTTATGGACTTTGCCCATTTGGAAAATTTTTTTGATATTCTCCCCGGGGATACCTTCCGTATGGAAATAAACCCGGGCAATACCAGTTTCGTCCGCCATAAATATTGGTACGAATGGAACGCGGACGACATACACGTTACCCGGAAAATGATACGATGAAAAATTATTTATCTCTATCCTTAACCGCACTTTGTCTGTTCGCGGCAATAGCCGCCGGCGCACAGCCCCGGCTGCCGCGTATTCCCAAAAATTTAGTGAAAGCGGACCAACTGCTTAAACAAATCAAAATTCCCCGAATACCTAATCCGCTGGGGAAGCCTGCTTTGCCGCCTACCATTCATCAATTGGCGCAACTTCCGCCCATTACGCGCAAAGTAACAGCCGTCCCCGACTATGCTCCAATCCGCACCGCGGTACTGCCCCTGCGGGAAACCGTATCAGACCTGCCCGGCCTGGCGGATCCGTTTACGGCCTCCTCTTTTGTTATTGAAGAAGAATTTGAAGGCAAAAAATACTTATGGGGCGTAACAGCCGCACATATTGCACACATTATGCGCGGGTACCCCGCGTTTTGGATGGAGAACTATCTGCCCATCGATATTGAATTTAGTGCACTAGGCAACGCCGGCATGGACGATGTGGCACTGTTCCCTATCCCGGAAAACATGGCGAACCATATATCGCCTTTAAAACTGGCCGAAACCCGCCCTGCCGTAGGAGAAAAAACATATTCTTTCGGTTTCTTTAACGACGATTTTTACCTGGTACCTAACCGCAAGATACAAGAAGTAACACCCAACCGTTTGATTACGTCTTTGGAGTTTGACACCACCAACCGCGGCGGCGCATGCGGAGGACCTATTTTAAACGCACAAGGCGAAGTGGTGGGAGTGCACATCGGCAGCTCGGATTCCCAACACATCAGCTTTGTAGTACCTGCCGACGCCATTAAGCGTTTACTGCAAGCCTACCGCCAAGGCGGTAAAAATTTACAGCAACTCCAATTCAACGGATTGCCCGTCGCTCAAATAAACATTAACGAAAGCATTTACAGAATCCGCACTGTAACGGGCGGATACATCACCGGGGACTTTTTAGCCTATCACCAGGAAAAAGACATCGATTATAACCATTTGGAAAAGATCGTACAGGACACAGCCCCCGACAAGCTGCAAATCTTTATCGTCCACAAACCCTTTGCCTGGACCGGCACCGACAGACACGAATTTTTCTTCCAAATTACTTATAACTTTGCCACTGGGAAAAGTACCCGCCAGGAAATAGAGTTTCTGCCCCATTAAAAAAAGCCCCCGCAAAACGGGGGCTTTTTTCAGTTTCAATCAAATAATATTAATTCAGCGTATCCAGCAACAGCTGTGCGTCCCGGCTGCCGTTCTGCGCGGCCTTCGTCAGCCATTCTTTACCCGCGTTTTTATCAGCGGCCACCCCTAAACCTTTTACGTAAATCTGCCCCAATACATATTGGGCGGATACATGGTCACGCTCCGCCGCATCCCGGAAAAATTTAACCGCCAGCGGCACGGAACGGTCCGTACCCTGCCCCTGCATAAGCATAAAACCCGTCATATACTGCGCCTGGGGATATCCCCCCGCCGCCGCGTTGGAAAACCAGGCAAACGCATCCTGGTAATTAGGAGGCTCCGCTTTATATGCCGCTTCCCCCAGCGCGTACTGCGCCGCCGGATACGACTGTTCCGCCGCGCGCGCAAGCAGATCCGCCGCTTTGGCTGGGTTCTGCTCTACGCCCGTTCCGGCGCGGTACATTTCCGAAAGTTCATACGCCGCCTGCAGCAGATGATTTTCTTCCCATGCAAGCGTCAGCCAACGGGCCGCCTCTTCATTATTGGTTAAAACCGGCCGGCCCGCGCGGTATACGCGCCCGGCGCGCAAACGCGCCGCGCCGTCGCCAGACCGGGCGGCCGCCAAATCTTCTTCCAGCTCTTTCACTTGGGCGTATAATTCGGGTTGCTCCGTACGGGCTTTTTCTAAAATTACCGCAGACTCCGCATCCCCGTTCTGCGCGGCCATAAAACGCCAAAATAACGCTTCCCCGGGGTGCACGGGCACGCCGCCCAGCCCTTGCTCATAAAACCGGGCCAGCTCGCGCTGGGCGCGCGGTTCGTCCGCCTGGGCGGCCAAATGCAAATAAGCCAGGGCTTCTTCTTCATCTTTGGGCAAGGTTTCCCCGGTTAAATACAGTTCTGCCAATTCATACGCGGCGGAAGCCTCCCCCGACACAGCCGCCTGGCGATACCATTCGGCCGCTTGTGCGCCGCTTTGTTTGGTACCCTCTCCGCGTTTAAACCGATCTGCCGTGCGCATGGCGGCCTGCATATCGCCGTTTTGTGCAAGCGCCAATTCGCGGGCGAACATTTTTTCCTGCGGTGTTTGATAAAATACAAACCAGTAAATACCGAAAAACACCGCCACAAACAACGTAAGTTTACAAAACATTTTCATATATTCGCCCCGACGCAAAAAAATGGAAGAGAGGTTGCCCCCTCTTCCATTATACCTTTAAAAATTAACGGCGCGTATTATTTCGCCATTACAAACGGCATTTGGTCCCCCGCCATGTAAGTAGGCATGCGGCCATCCCATTTTTCAATGGCTTTTAACTGCGCTTCCACCTGGCGGAGTTTAATCAAATTGTCGGACACTACTTCGCGCTGTAAACGCAAAGATTTGGCTTCCGCTTCCGCCTGCAGAATTTTCTGTTCGGCTTCTTTTTTTACTTTTTCCACCAAGTTGGTAGCGCGTTTGGCTTCCTGCTCGGCGATTTGTTTTTCTTCCACCGCTTTTAAAAATTGGGGAGAAAACTCAAAATTGGTAATGGCAATATCGGAAATAATTACTTGTTTTTCCGCCATTTTGGCTTTTAAAATTTCGTCCAATTCTTTCGCCACCTGCACGCGGTTGGAAATTAAGCTGTCGGCCGAATACTTGGCGATAACGGCTTTCGTCCACTCCTCCACCATAGGTTTTAAAACGGTAGTGGTATATTCCGGCCCCAGGTTGCGGTAAATGGATTCAATAGTGTCAGGCAGAATGCGGTGGTTGATGGCCAGCGTCAAACCGACGGTCTGCAAGTCTTTGGAAAAGGCTTCGGTATTAAACGAATCTTTGCGGATGCGGACGGAAAATTTTTCAATCGTATCCACAAGCGGCAGCTTAAAGTGTAACCCTTCGCTGTACGCGCCCACAATTTTACCAAAGCGCAATTTTACGGCTACGTTGCCAGCAGACACGGTAAAGTACGAACCCAGCGCGCAGACGGCTAACATAAAAATAACGGCAGGAGCAATAAATTGCTTCCAGTTAACGGGGGTAATGTTTCTCATGCAAACTCCTTTAAAATAAATGATGCCTTTTTATTATACTTTTTTCCCTTTCATATATGTAAAAAAAGCCGCCCCGAAAGGCGGCTTTTCAAACGGGCCGCACTTACGCGGCTTTGGCGCGGATGTTTTTTATCATCCACAATAAATACGCCGCACCGGCTGACATCACCAGCACCGCACCGGTTTGCGAATGAACGGCATCAGCCGCCAAACCCATCGCCAGAGGGAATACCGTCCCGCCGAACAGCCCCATAATCATCAAGCCGGAGACCTCATTCTTTTTTTCCGGCTTATGCAAAATAGCCTGCGAAAAAATAATGGGAAACACGTTGGAGTTGCCAAACCCCACCAGAGCAATACACGCATACAGCGGCCACGCGCCGTGCATAAAAATCATACCCAACATGGAAAGCGCAATACACCCGGCACTAACGATAAAAAACTTTTTAGCCGACCAACGCGCCAAAATAAACGCGCCCAAAAAACAACCCGCCGTACGGAATAAAAAGTACACGCTGGAAGCATAGCCCGCTTGGGTAAGGTCCAGCCCGGCGCGGTCCATTAACAAACGCGGCGCCGTTACATTTACGCCTACATCCACACCTACATGGCACATAATGCCCAAAAAGCAGAAAAACACCAAGCCATCGCCCAACAAACGGAAACATTCCGCAAACGTAGAGGCTTTTCCCGTCAGTTCTTCTTCTTTAATTTTTTCACGCGATAAAAATACAAACGCCACGGCGGCTTCCGCCAGAAACATAACGTATAAAAACTTCCAGCTGCCAAAACGCAGGGCGGCCCACCCCGCCAATAACGGCGCGGCAAACGAAGCAATCGCCTTGATAAACTGCCCAAACGTCATTACGCTGGCGAGTTTATCCCCGGCCACCACATTAGAAAGCAGCGGATTTAAAGACACCTGCATCAGCGTATTGCCAATCCCCAGCAACGCAAACGAACACATCATTACGCCAAACGAATAATCCACCATCGGCAAGGCAAGAGCAGCGGCGGTAACAATTAAACTGGCCAGCACCGTTTTGCGGCGGCCGATTTTATTCATCAGCATCCCCGTCGGTACGGAAAACACCAAAAACCAAAAGAATACCATGGACGGAAACAGGTTGGCTACAGAATCGGATAAATTAAAATCCGCCTTTACATAGTGCGTGGCAATACCCACCACATCTACAAACCCCATGGCAAAGAATGACAGCATAATCGGGAATAACACCCAATAGATATTTTTTTTATTTGGCATATATGCTCCTAATTATAAGACGGCCAAGCTCCCGCCTGCGTGCAGACAAACGCGGCCGTTTTAACAGCGGCTTCATGCGCTTCTTTCAGCGTTTTTCCCGACAACACGGCATACACAAACGCGCCGGAAAAAGAATCCCCCGCCCCCACGGTATCCGCCACGGTTACACGCGGCGTTTCCAGGCGGGAGGTTTCTTCCGGCGTATAGATTACGCTGTATTTGTCGCCTGCCGTAAAAATAAGATACCGCAAATTGTACCGTTTCATAAACGCGCGGCAGACTTCTTCGTCCGTGCCCGCAAGGCCAAACAAATCACGCAGAACGACAAGCTCATCATCATTTAATTTAAATACATTGGCAAACGCCAAAAGCTCTTCTATCAGCTCTTTAGAATAATAGGATTGGCGCAGATTAACGTCAAAAAACCGCAGCGCATTTTCCGGCGCGGCGGCCAATAATTTTTGAACCGTTGCCCGCGTATCCGAATGCCGTAAAGACAGCGTGCCAAAACATACCGCTTCGGCGCGCGAAACCGCCGCCAACGCTTCGGGCGTGAGCGGCAAATGATCCCAGGCCACATCTTCCACAATCGTATAAGAAGGAATACCGTCTTTCAGCTCCACCAGTACGCGCCCCGTGGGATACGGCACTGTGGAAATAATCCCCTGGATGCCGCTGGCTTGCAGTTCGCCCAAAATTTCACGGCCCCAGTCATCATCCCCCACCGCACTGACGGCGCAGCCTTCCGCCCCCGCCTGCGTGGCGTGATATACAAAATTAATCGGTGCGCCTCCGGCGCGTTTACCCGTAGGAAAAACGTCCCACAGCAGTTCACCTATGCCAACAATAAACGGTCTTTTATCTGACATACATCCTCCTGTTACCTATATTGTAACCTAATCCGCATAAAATATGCGCTAAATTTAAGACTAAAACCGTATGCTTGCGGCTAAAAACAAAGCGGAGCAGAAAGTTATTTCTGCTCCGCTTGCATAAATTACCACTTACCGATTATTACATCTGCCGTTTTTTGACTTTCATTCTGGCAATGGCCTGCTTGATTTCCATTTCTGCCAGTTCAAAATCAATATCGGCATCTTTACTGGACAAGGACGCTTTGGCCGCTTTAATTTTCTGCTTTTCGGCCTCTTCGTCAATCTCGTCCGCCAGCGCCGCACTTTCGGCAAACACGTTTACCACATCGTTGAGCACTTCCACAAAGCCCCCAAGCGCGGCAAACGCTTCTTCTTTCCCGTCCTTTTTATAACGCAGGGAACCCATACCCAGCTGCACAATCGTTTTGACGTGCCCGGGCAATACGCCCATTTCCCCCAGCAAAGCAGGCAGAATGACCATGTCCACTTGCAAGTCGGTAATAAGCTGTTTTTCCGGCGTAATTAAGTTAAGGGTCAGTTTTTTAGACATAGATTACTCTTTATCTTTTACTTGCTCATATTTGGCGAGCACGTCTTCAATGCCGCCGCACATGTAGAAGCAAGATTCCGGGATATGGTCGTATTCGCCGTTGACGATGCCTTTAAAGGCTTTAATCGTATCGGCAAGTTTGACGTATTTGCCCGGATATCCGGTAAACTGTTCCGCCACCGAGAACGGCTGCGACAGGAATTTCTGGATTCTTCTGGCGCGGGCCACGGTTTTTTTGTCTTCGTCGGAAAGTTCGTCCATACCCAAAATGGCAATGATGTCCTGTAAGTCTTTATATTTCTGCAACACTTTGCGCACGCTTTGGGAAACGTCGTAATGTTCCTGGCCGATAATGCGCGGATCCAAAATGCGGGAGGTGGAATCAAGCGGGTCCACCGCCGGATAAATACCCAAGCTGGCGATCTGGCGCGAAAGCACGGACGTAGAATCCAAGTGCGTAAACGTGGCAGCCACGCCGGGGTCGGTTAAGTCGTCGGCGGGTACGTACACGGCCTGAATGGACGTAATAGCGCCTTTTTTAGTGGAGGTAATACGTTCCTGCAAGTTGCCGATTTCGGTGTTGAGCGTCGGCTGGTAGCCTACGGCCGAAGGCATACGGCCCAAGAGGGCGGACACTTCGGAGTTGGCAAGCACGAAACGGAAAATGTTGTCCAAGAACAAAAGCACGTCCTGGCCTTTTACGTCGCGGAAATATTCGGCCTGCGTAAGAGCGGTCAAGGCAACTTTCGCGCGCGCGCCTGGCGGTTCGTTCATCTGCCCGTAAACAAGCACGGTTTTATCTAATACGGAGCTGCCGTCAGACAGTTTGGATTCGCTCATTTCCAACATCAAATCGTTGCCTTCGCGGCTTCTTTCACCCACGCCGCCAAAGACGGAGCTGCCGTGGTGTTCGCGCGCCACGTTGTTGATAAGCTCCATAATAAGCACGGTTTTGCCTACGCCCGCGCCGCCGAACAAACCTACTTTACCACCCTTCATATACGGGGCGATTAAGTCGATTACTTTAATACCCGTTTCAAAAATTTCCGGGGTAGGGTTTTGGTCCGCCAAAGTGGGCGGATCGCGGTGAATGGGCATATCCATAGCGGCGGGAATATCGCCTTTATGGTCCTGCGGCTTGCCCAAAACATTCATTAAACGGCCCAAGCATGCTTCGCCTACCGGCACCCGCAAGGGAGCCCCGGTGTCGACCGCTTTCGCGCCGCGCTGAAGGCCGTCCGTGCTTTCCAAAGACACACAGCGCACGATACCGTCGCCCATTTGCTGGGCTACTTCGGCCACGATCTTCGCGCCGCCTTCCATTTCGATTTCTACGGCGTTTTCAATGGCGGGAAGGTGCTCTTGTTCAAACTGCACGTCCACCGCCGCGCCGATAACTTGAATTACTTTTCCAGTCTTCATAATTTTCCTGTATTGTTAACCGTTAAGGGCTTCGGCCCCGTTGACGATATCCAAAATTTCGTTGGTAATGCCCGCCTGGCGCACTTTATTGAGTTTTACCCCAAGCGCACTGACGAGTTCCCCGGCGTTCTTGCTGGCTGCATCCATAGCATTCATGGTGGCGGCCAGGTTGGCGGCCTGGGATTCCAGCAAAATGCGGTACATATTGGCTTTGAACAAGCGCGGAACCAAAATATCAAAAATTTCTTTGATTCCCGGTTCAAACACAAAATCACTTTCTTCGCGTTTGTTTTTGATTTGTTCAAAGTCAAACGGTAAAAGTTTTTGTTCCACCAAATGCTGGCTGGCAAGCGACTTAAAATCGTTATAAATAAGCGTTACCGAGCCGAGTTTTTCTTCAAAAAACGCTTTCATTACCGCTTCGCCCAACAATTCCGCGTGTGCATATGACACTTTAGGAAAGATCCCCACGCTCTCGTACGCAACATGCAAATTGGGCATTTTAAGGCGGGCTAAAAAGTCCCGCCCTTTTTTACCTACGGCAAACAGCGTGATTTGTTTATCTTTATGTTCCCGCAAAAATTGCAGGGCCGCACGCAAAATAACAGCGTTAAAAGAACCCGCCAAGCCTTTGTCTCCCGTAATTACCAGGAGCCCGATTTTGGACGGATCGCCGGTACGGTTGATAAAAAACCGTCCGGCGGCGTTTTCGCCTCCGTCTTCGGGTTGGGGCATGGAAAGAATATCTTGCTTTAAATCGTCCACCATTTCCAGCATTTTTTTGGCGAACGGGCGGGCGGCGGTCATCGCGTCCTGCGCTTTGCGAATGCGGGCGTTGGAGATCATCTTCATCGTCTGCATAATCTGCTGCGTGGATTTGATGGCTTTGATGTTTTGCCGTATGTCCCTAAGCGATTCCATGGTTCACCTATTTATTGCGCGCTTCCAAAATGGACACGTAATCAGCAATACCCGCTTCCAGCGAATAGTCCGGCTCAAAGCCGAGTTTTTCTTTGGAAAGCGTCATATCCGCCTGCGTCTTAAGCTGGAAGAACGGATACGGATTGTCGATATATTCGGGTTCCAAATTGGTGCCAAGTTCTTTATTTAAGCAGTTGATAATGGCGTTATAGTCGCGCGGGATACCGGTGGCGGCATTATATACGCCGGTTTCTTTACCGTTATTCAAGGCGCAGAGATTGATTTTTACAATGTCTTTTACATACACAAAATCGCGCTGCTGTTCGCCAAATTTAAATACACGCGGACGTTTGCCTTCTTTCATCTGGTTGTACAGCTGATAGACCATGCTGGCCATTTTGCCCTTGTAGTATTCGCCGGGCCCGTACACGTTAAAATAACGCAGGCCGATGATCGTCATGTCATGGTTGTCTTCGGCAAACTGGCGGGCGACGTTGTCCATAATCACCTTGGAAAAGCCGTATACATTTTCCGGGTGAGTGGGCTGCGTTTCCACATTCGGTACCGGGCCGTTGCCATAAGTGGCCGCGGAAGAAGCGTAAATCACTTTTTTAATGTCGTTTTCCGCCGCAAAAGCGAGCAGATTTTTAAACGCTTCCACGTTTTGTTCCATCATGGCTTTTTGGTCCATAACCGTGGTGTCGGTAATGGCGGCTTCGTGGAAAATGGCGTCAAAATACATATCATGCGGCATGTATTCAAACAAGTCCGCAGTGATAACATCGCCTTTAAAACCGATTAAGTTTTTGAAGTTTCCGTTTTTGGAAAAATCGTCCAGCACGGTTACTTCATGGCCTTGGGCTTCCAAGGTTTTGGCAATATTGCTGCCGATAAACCCGGCGCCGCCGGTAACTAAGTATTTTTTCTTTGTTTTTGCGTCCATTTAAAACTCCTGTTTACCCGGCTTTAAAAACCGATTTAAAAGCGTCCAAAAGGGCAACCACTTTATCTTCCAATTCTTTGGTTAATTCGTTGGAAGCGTTCAGCTCATCCAGCACGTCCTTGCGTTCGGCGCGCGCATAGGCCAAAAGCTGTTTTTCATAGGAAAGCACGTCCGTTACTTCCACGGTATCCAAATATCCGTGTACGCCGGCGTAAAGAACCAACACTTCTTCGCCCACTTTAAGCGGAGAGTACTGGTCCTGCTTTAACAGTTCCGTCATGCGTTTGCCGCGGGCGATTTGGCGCTGGGATTCTTTATCCAGCTCGGAACCGAACTGCGCAAATCCAGCCAGTTCCTGATACTGGGATAAATCAATACGCAGCGTACCGGCCACTTTGCGCATGGATTTGCGCTGGGCCGAACCGCCTACGCGGGATACGGATAAACCAACATTAATAGCCGGTTTCACACCGCTTAAAAATAAACTGCTTTCCAAGTAAATCTGACCGTCTGTAATGGAAATGACGTTCGTCGGAATGTAAGCCGATACGTCGTTGGCCTGTGTTTCAATGATAGGCAAGGCGGTTAAAGAACCTCCGCCGTTTTCTTTGGAAAGTTTGCAGGCGCGTTCCAACAGTCTGGAGTGCAAATAGAATACGTCGCCGGGATAGGCTTCGCGGCCTGGCGGACGGCGCAGCAGCAAGGACATTTGGCGATACGCCTGGGCGTGTTTGGAAAGATCGTCATATACGATTAACACGTCTTTGCCCTGCCACATAAAGTATTCGCCAATAGCGCATCCCGCGTAAGGAGCGATGTACAAAAGGGAGGCCGGGTCGGACGCGGTGGCCGATACCACCACGGTATAATCCATGGCGCCAAAGTCCGTCAAGGTTTTGACGACCTGCGCCACCGTGCTCTGCTTTTGGCCTACGGCTACATAAATGCAGATGCAGCGTTCCGATTCCGGAATGTTCTTTTGGTTGATAATAGCGTCTACCGCGATGGCGGTTTTACCCGTTTGGCGGTCGCCGATGATCAGCTCGCGCTGGCCTTTGCCGATCGGCACCATAGCGTCGATGGCTTTAATACCCGTCTGCAACGGCTGTTTGACGGGCTGGCGGTCGATGATACCGGGGGCGACAATATCAAGCGGCATATTTTTATCCGTTTTAATTTCGCCTTTTCCGTCCAGCGCGTTGCCCAGCGGATCCACCACGCGGCCTATCATATCCGCCCCTACGGGAATACTGATAACTTCCCCGGTGCGTTTGACGGTGCCGCCTTCGTGAACCAAATGGTCCGCGCCCATTAATACGCAGCCTACGTTATCATATTCCAGGTTCATCGCCATGCCTTTAACTCCGTTGCCGAAGTCTACCAGTTCGGAGGCTTTGACGTTGTTTAACCCGTGCACGCGGGCGATGCCGTCCCCTACTTGGATGACGGTGCCCACTTCGCTGATGTCGGCCTGCGTGTCAAAATGTTCAATTTTTTCTTTAATGATATTGGTTATTTCTTCAGGTCTGATTGCCATATAGTTACCGTTATTTAGTCAATTCTTCCTGCAATTTGGCCAGCCGCCCTTGCAGGCTTCCGTCCACCAGTTCCCCCCGGCACCAAATTTTGAGTCCCCCCAACAGGTCCGGATTGGTATGAAAAGAAGCCTCGGCCTTTCCGCCGTAACGCGCGGACAGGGCCTCTTCGGTCTTCTTTTTTTGCTCGGCGGAAAGTTCCTGGGCGGAATATACGTCCGCACGAACGATATTTAACCGTTCGTCCAGCAACGCTTCCACTTGCCGCGTAACCGCAGGCAGCAAAGCATAACGCTTGGCGTCGAGCAACAGTTCAATAAATGCGGCCGTTTTCGGTGCGCGGGCCAGCGCGGAACGGACGGCTTCTTTCTTTTGAAGCAGGCTCACGCGCGGGCTGGTCATATATTCGCTTGCCGAAGCAAGCGCTTTTTCAGCCGCGCGCAAATCCGCCGCCAGAGAGGCGGCTTCTTCGTTCGTTGCGCTCATGCCGTCGTAAGCGGCGGCGTAGCGCTGCAGCGCAATTCTGTCTGAACTGTTCATTATTTGGCCTTTACTTCTTCCAGCACGCGGTTGACCGCTTCTTGGGCGGACGCTTCGCTGATTTGCTGGCGGATGACTTTTTCGGCGGCCAGCACGGCGGTGCGGGCGATTTCGCCCCGCACTTCGGCCAGCGCCTGGTTCTTTTCGGCTTCAATTTGCGCTTTGGCTTGTTCGGCCAGCCGTTCGGACTGTTCTTTCGCCGCGGCCAAAATTTGATCCCGCTGCGTTTCACCCATTTTTACGGCTTCCGCCATTTTTTTGGCGGCTTCGTCCGCAATTTGGGCCAGTTTTTCGTCCAATTCGCGCTTTAATTGTTCCGCAGACTCACGGGCTTCCTGCGCCTGTTTTTTATCGTTGGCTATTTGCTGTTCGCGTTTTTCTAAGGCGCCAATAATGCCTTTCCACGCAAATTTTTTAAGCAAATAAACCAAGAGTAAAAAGTTGCAGACGGTAAGAATCATCACCCCGTAGTCGGGTTTCAATAAATCTTCCATATCCGCTTCCTAACGGGTTATTTCATTACCATGGTGAGCAAGCAGATCACCAAACCCAACATCGCGGCGCCTTCTAAAAGCGCGGCGATGATGATCATCGTGGTGCGCAGGTCAGAACCGGCTTCGGGCTGGCGGGCGGTGCCTTCCAACGCGGCGGCGCCAATTTTACCCAAACCGAGGCCCGCGCCAATTACGGTAAGACCCGCGCCGATACCGGCGGCGATGTATTTAAGTGCTACGAGTTCCATATATTTTCTCCTTTCGGGCAAAAGCCCTTTTTGCTAGATTTTTTAAATTAATGCGTATGAATGACGGACCCGGCAAAAATGGCCGTAAGCAAGGTAAACACATACGCCTGCAAAAAAGCCACCAACAATTCCAGACACGTCATAAAAATTTCAAGCCCCATGGCCGGGATCAGCGAGCCCGCGCCTGCGGCCACATGCATATTGCCCACAATAAAAATAATCAGCAACAAACAAATAAGCACCATATGCCCGGACAGCATGTTTGCAAACAGACGAATAGCAAGCACGCATACTTTAATGATTAAGCTGACTACTTCCAGCGGGAAGATAAGCGGTACCAGCCAACCAGGCGTACCGGAAGGCACAAAACCTTTTAAAAAGCCGATTGGGCCGTGGAATTTAAGCCCGCTGTACAAAATAAGCCCGCCGGAACAAAGAGCCAATGCGGCGGTGACGGAAATATTAGACGTGGCGGTTTTCATTTCCGGGATCATACCCGCCAAATTAACGCCTAAAATAAACAAAAAAAGCGTACAAAAATAGGGCAGAAAAGAACGGCCTTCTTGGCCCATATTAGGCAAAACCATACCGTCCCGAATAAATGTAACGTATTCTTCCGCCAAGGCGGTAAGCAAGCGGCCGGCACGGCTTTGGCCGCGGCGCGCAATTAGCGCAAGGCCTAACAATAAAATTACGCTTACCGACAAAATTGTAACGGAATGCGTGGTAACAGGAAGGTGATATCCCCCCGCAAAAACACCCCAGTCATGGTCTAAAATATGGTGAGAAATAATTTCAGCTACGTCCATCTTTATGATCCGCCTTTGTTAAATTTACGTCCGCGCGGGACATATTTTTAGCCGCGCGCAAAATGATATAAAACCCTAAAGAAAACCCGGCAAACGCGCCTGCAACAAGCAGCCATGGCCCGGAGCCTAATTTTCCGTCTAACACATACCCGGCCCACGTCCCCAATACCACCGAAACGGCAAATTCCGTCCCCAAAGCGGTAATTTCAACGTGATCCCGTTTGGAAAAAGGCCCTAACGCCATATGGTCCTCCAGTATACTTACCGGGCGGTAAGTATACCAATATTATAAAACAATTTCGGGCAAAAAGCTATCTTTTCACACGAAAAAAAGCTCCTTCTTTTATTGTATATAAAAAGCCCCGCTTTTGGGGCGGGGTTTTTGCAAAAAAGATGCTTTTTATACGGCAAACGTGAATATTTTACATTCGTAAGGCTTTAAATTCAACTCATAGCCTTGCGCAAGCATTTCAGGCGTTACGGTAATCATCTCCCCAGAAAATTCTTCGGTGATTTTTCCGTTTTCGCCATACACGCCTTTCATGGACACGCGGCCCTTGGCAGGGGCGTCGCTATAGTTAATCATTACGATTTTACCCGTGTTCATTTGTTTCCACTGCCAGGCCAAAATATTACGGTGGGAATCATCACCTTGCGGGGCGATATCCCGCAAAGACCACTGCCCGCCGTGAAATGCCGGCGCGGAAGCGATTTCCAACAATTTTCGGTAATAGGCGCTGACGGATTCGTCCTCTTTAAATGAATCTTTGGCATATTGAATGGGCATGCGCGCCGGACGACCCAGAATTTGGAATAAATGGAACAGCCGCGCGCCGGGCAGCGTAGCGATAATGGCGCTGGCCGCAAGGGATTTTTCGCGTCCAAACGCTTTTAAGGCTTCTTCTTCGTCGTGATTGGAAGTAAAGCGGATGGAACGCATTTGATACAAATGTTCCGCCCCCAAGTGACCTTTGATGTTTTCCGGAGTGGAAAAACGCAGGCGGTCGTACAATACTTTATCGTACGTATAATCAAAACCCATTTCCTGGATTTCCCATTCCAGCCCCCAATACACTTCCGCAATAAATACAAACTCGGGGTATTTTTCGCGCACGGCATTTAAGGCTTGGTGCCAAAATTCTTCTTTCGGCAAATCGCCGCCGATAAATTCCCACCAAGTATCGCGGTGCACTTTATTTAAGGCAAGCATAGCCATATCACAGCGGACGCCGTCGCACATATCGGCTACGCGGCGGAGGTTGGAAATCATAAATTCGCGCGTTTTAGGGTTAAAATAGTTCAGTTGGGCGCTGTCGGTCCAAGGTGCAAAATACGGGTCGCGTCCGTGGGCAATGTACACGCCGTCCGGGTTTTTAAAAAACCAATCTTTATGCGCATGCGGTTCGGAGGTACCGGTATTAATAAATAAATCCGGGTGGGCGGTAACGGCCGGACAGTCAATAGCCATATGGTTGCCTACAAAGTCCAGCAGTAAAATCATCCCCTTGGCGTGCAGACGCTCGCGCAGTTTGGCAAGCGCTTTATTCCCGCCTAACGCTTCATCCACCTCATATTCGTATACGGCATATGGTGAAGCCGTGATATCCTGCGGATTAAAATCCGGCTCAATATTGCGGATGGCGTTTTTAATTTCGTCCAGTCCGCGCGCAATTTCCCGCGCGGCCGGGCTTTGTTTCCATACACCCATCAGCCAAATGGCGTCAAACCCCATGGCTTTGGCGGAGTCCAAAAATTCTTCCGGAACATCGGCCAAGTTAAAAGCACGCCCGTGCTTCGCTTCCAGGCGGTTAAGCCAGGAACGCGTGTTGACTTCTAAAATGTGCGGATTTGTCCTCATACATAATTCCCCTATTATGTTTTATAGCACTTTACGACCCGCCTTGTAAACATTTTTTTACCGCGCGGTAAATATACTGCGTGGACGGCGGTTAAGGAGCACTTCTGGTATGAAATAACGCAGAAAAAACCCGCCGGACAAGGCGGGTTTTTATTACATATATCCTGCCGGAACCGGCGGTACGCCAGACGGGTTGTCCCGCGCGTACCCGCGCACTTTACGGCACAAACGGGTATAAGCGGAGGAGCCTTCAAATTCACCCCAATCTTTAATCCCGCTGGTTTGCCAAACAATGTTCTGCAACGGCATTTGCTTTAAATCTTCCTCCAAATAAACGGACAGCGACGCCAATTCTTTTTCTACGCCGGGCGCCAGCGAACGCGGAGAAACGGCGCGGGCCAATTCTTTCAAACCGCTTAGTTTCCCCTCCACCAATATCCACGCATCCGTACCCGGGTTTTGATGCGTTTCCACCCGAGTGGTACCGCACATATAGGAGCCCCCGTCTTCCAAAGACTGCAAGCCTTGCACTTCCGGGCAGTCGTCATATCGTTTTTTTAATGCGGCCAGTACGCTGTTTCCACTCCGGGGAAAGGGAGGCACCACCGGCACATACAGTCTGCCCGCTTGGACCGCCGCCAAATTGCGCAAAAGCAATAAGAGCGTTCTGTCTTGATATTCCCCTATCTGTTCTTCAAACGTAAAGAAATTTTGCCTGCGAATTTCCGGATACAGACGCGCTCCCAATACAAACGCGGCGTATTCCTGAAATGTTTGTTCGCACGAAACAGACGGAACCGACGCGTTATGCGTAAACGAACGCGTTCCCTGATACGTCCCCGTTTGAGCATTTGCTTTTACAGGCAGCGCATAATGCACGGTAGCCAAGAAAGTACCCCATTCGCCCAAACTGTTTTTTCCTCCCGTCATCCATGCCGCCAAGTGGGTGCCCTCGTGAAGCCCTAAATTAAGCGCGGGAACCAAGGCATACGAATCGGGGTGGATTTCAATATACCCGTGTTCTTTTTTCCCTCCCGAGGAAGAAATGACGGCGCGGCCGTAGGTTTCCCGGGAAAGCGTCATATCCGGGAAGCGTACGCCCCGGCCGCTCACAAACATATCAGCCGTATAACGCGCCCCCAGCCAAACACCAAAAATGCCTTGCATTTCCAAAGGAGAAAAAGTTTCTTTATACGACGCTTTACGAAGCGCGCGGCAAACGGAAACAGTGTATTTTTTACCGTTTGCTTCTATAGAAATTTGTTCCCCCTTCAACACCGCTTCGTTGCGTTTCAGCCATTTTAAAAATAAATTTACCCGGTACCAACCGCTTTGGCGGCCGGGATCGGCAAACTCCGTTTGGCCGTAATATTCTTCCAACCCGGCGCGAACAGAAGCATACAGCGGGCAGTTATTGGCGGAAATCCGGTTTCCAAAATGCGCCCAATCCGTATCCTGCGCGCTTAATTTTTGCCGCACCTGTTCTTCCAACGCCGGACGCGGAGAAGAGGAACGCTGAATCACCACCCCTGCAAAAGCTGTTAAAGTGCCCAAGGTATACAACACGACCCATAATACAAGCGTTTTATAAAAAGGTTTCATACTGATTAGTATAATCAATTTACGTTTAAATTCAATCGTAAACGCAAACGGAGCGGAATTATTTTCCGCTCCGTTTAGATTGTTAATTAACGTCCGTTTCCGGCCCGTTTATTTGGCTTCCGGTTCAGTTTCGCCTTCTTCTTCGTCTTTAACGACGGGAGCAATACGGGCGATTCTGTCTCCTTCTTCCATTTTGGCCAGCGTTACGCCCTGGGCGTTGCGGCTGACGGAACGGATGTCGGCGCAGCGGACACGAATGGTCATACCCTTTTCGGTTACAATCATAAGGTCTTTGCTTTCGTCGACCAGTTTAATACCTACAACCGATCCGTTGCGCGCGCTGGTTTTAATGGTGATGACGCCCATACCACCGCGGTTCTGGCGTTTGTATTCGCTAAATTCGGTGCGTTTACCAAAGCCGTTTTCGCAGACGGAGAGCACATCAGGCTGGGGTTCGTCGTTCGGCGCGTGTTCCATGCCGACTACCACGTCGCCTTGGCCCAAGTTAATGGCGCGCACGCCTTTGGCCGGGCGGCCCATACAGCGGACTTGGTTTTCATCGAAGCGGATAGATTTGCCGTTTTTGGTGGCTACGATAATGTCGGACTTGCCATGCGTGGTCTGTACGCCCACCAAAACGTCGCCTTCTTCCAATCCGATAGCGATGATACCCGAGCGGCGGATATTGGCAAATTCAGCCAGTTCTACGCGTTTAATGCTGCCGTAGCGGGTGCACATCGTAAGATATGTGTTTTCGCAGTTTTTCGGGTCAAAGTCCTCAATCGCAACAGCGGAGGTTACTTTTTCTTCGCCGGTCAGCTGTAACAGGTTTACAATCGCTTTACCTTTGGACAGGCGGTTGCCTTCGGGGATTTCAAACGCCCGGAGCGCAAACACGCGGCCGCGGTTAGTGAACATCAAAATGGTGGAATGCGAAGACGTAATAAAGAGATGTTCCATAAAATCTTCTTCTTTCGTCTTGCTTCCGATGATGCCTTTGCCGCCGCGGTTCTGGCTCTTGTATGTGGAGAGCGGAATGCGTTTGGCGTAACCATCGTTGGAAATGGTGATGACGACGTCTTCTTTTTCGATTAAATCCTCCATAGAGAAGTCCGTCATATCCGGGCCAATTTGCGTGCGGCGGTCATCGCCGTACGTCTTTTTAAGCTCGGTCAGTTCTTCCACGATGATGTCCAAAATTTTCTGCGGGCTGCCCAAAATACCCTGTAATTCTTCAATGAGTTTCAACAAATCTTTGCGTTCGTTTTCAATCGCCAAAGAAGACAGTTGGGTCAACTGATGAAGGCGCATATCCAAAATGGCCTGGGCCTGCACTTCGGACAGGGTAAAGCGCGTCATTAACGTAAACTTGGCTTCGGTCGGGTCTTTGGCGTTGCGGATAATGGCGACGACTTCGTCCATATTCGCAATGGCGATTAACAACCCGTTCAAAACGTGCTCGCGTTTTTGCGCTTTATTTAAATCAAATTTCGTGCGGTTGGTGATAACTTCCTGGCGGTGTTTTACATAGGCTTTCATTACTTCTTTGAGCGAAAGCACGCGCGGGCGGCCGTCCACAATCGCCAGCATATTCACCGGGAAGGTGGTTTGCAGCTGGGTATGTTTGTAGAGGTGGTTGAGTACCACTTGGGCGTTACCGTCGCGTTTTACTTCAATCACCAGGCGCATGCCGCGTCTGTCCGACTCGTCGCGGATGTCGGAAATATCGGTAATCTTTTTGTCGCGCACCAAGCCCACAATCGTTTCAATTAACGAAGTTTTATTTACCTGATACGGAATTTCGGTTACGATAATGGCTTCGCGGCCATTTTTGCGTTCTTCAATTTCCGTCGCGGCCTGCACGCGCACACTGCCGTGGCCCGTTTCAAAGTATTCGTAAATGCCTTTGGTGCCGCGGATAATGGCCCCGGTGGGGAAATCCGGCCCTTTGATGATTTTCATCATCTCTTTGGTGGTAATATCGGGGTTTTTAATGTATTCGATAATACCGTCGCACACTTCGCCCAGGTTATGGGTGGGGATGTTGGTCGCCATACCTACGGCGATACCGGAGGAACCGTTAACGAGCAAAGCGGGTAATTTGGCCGGCAATACGGAAGGTTCCATTAAAGAACCGTCGTAGTTGGGAATCATTTTAACGGTGTCTTTATCCAAATCCGCCAGCATTTCTTCGGAAATGCGCTGAAGGCGGCATTCCGTGTAACGCATAGCGGCGGCAGAGTCGCCGTCAATAGAACCAAAGTTACCCTGGCCGTCTACCAAAGTTTTGCGGATAGAAAAATCCTGCGCCAAGCGTACGAGGGTATCGTACACGGCGGTGTCGCCGTGCGGGTGGTATTTACCAAGCACGTCACCCACCACACGGGCGGATTTTTTGTAGGGTTTATTGTATTTTAAACCCATTTCGTTCATGGAATACAACACGCGGCGGTGTACGGGCTTCAGGCCGTCGCGCACGTCCGGCAAGGCGCGGCCGACGATAACGCTCATGGCGTAATCAATGTAATACGAGCGCATTTCGCCCGCAATATCGCGTTGCTGGATGTTGCCAAACAAGTCCACGTTTTGGTCTTGCGGCTGGTTGATGTTTTCTTCGCTCATGCTAAAAATCTCCTGTTAAGGATAAATCGTACCGCGCCGGGGATTGTAATAGAGTCCCCGGCGCAAAGGGTTAAATGTCCAAGTTTTTTACTTCCAAAGCGTGGGATTGGATGAAGTCGCGGCGCGGCTCCACGCGGTCTCCCATCAGCATGGTGAACGCCTGTTCCGTGTCGGCGGCGTCGTTAATTTTTACCTGGATTAATTTACGTTTGGACGGATCCATGGTGGTTTCCCACAGCTGTTCGGGGTTCATTTCACCGAGACCTTTGTAGCGCTGGATCGTTGCGCCGGAAGACGCGGCTTCTTTTACGGCATGCAACAATTCCGCCAAGCTGTAAACGAGCGCGTCCGTTTTGCCGTTGTTTACTTTAAATAACGGGCTGACGCGTTCTTTTTCATTCGTAATAACCGGATACTGTGCAAATGTAAAACCAAATGTTTCCATTTTCTTTTCATCGGCCAAGAGTTTACCGAATTCAAACAGGCTTTGGTGTTCAGGCACCAAAGAATCGGCGGAAATAGAAGTTACATCTACGCCGTCAGCCGCCAGTTCTTCGCGTTTTTCCTGCACGTATTGTTCTTCGTACGTGCGATATTCCTGTTCGGTATAGAAATAGCGGAAACCGCCGCTTTTAAGCGGAATACGGTACACCGGCACGCGGCCTTCGGCCAAGAAAGCCATAAAGTCGGCAAGCGTAATGTTTTTTACTTCCAATTTACCAAGTACATCTTCCACATCACGCAGTACTTTCAGCAAATCGCGCAGGGAATCGCCTGTTAAATCTTCGCTTTTCTTCATGTCCGTTACGGTAACAGTGGCAAGGCCTTCTTTCATAAGCCACTGCTGCATTTGTTCTTCAGTCTGCAGATACTGTTCCACTTTGCCTTTTTTAACTTTGTAGAGAGGCGGCTGTGCCAAATAAACGTGGCCTTGTTCGATAAGCGGTTTTAACTGGCGGTAGAAGAATGTCAACAGAAGCGTAGAAATATGCTGTCCGTCGACATCAGCATCAGCCATCAAAATAATTTTATTGTAGCGGAGTTTGGTAATATCAAAACCACCTTCCCCTTCGCCTACGCCCGTACCGACGGCGGCGATTAAGTCGCGCACCGTATCGCTGGACAAAATTTTAACCAAAGGAGCTTTTTCTACGTTTAAAATTTTACCGCGCAAGGGCAAAATAGCCTGGAACACGCGGTCGCGGCCTTGTTTGGCCGAACCGCCGGCGGAGTCCCCTTCGACGAGGAAGAGCTCACACTTGGCAGATTCACGTTCTTGGCAGTCAGCCAGTTTACCGGGAAGACCGCCGCTTTCCAACGCGCCTTTGCGGCGGGTTAAATCGCGCGCTTTGCGGGCGGCTTCGCGCGCTACGGCCGCGCCGACGCATTTTTCGCAAATAGCTTTAGCGGTTTTAGGGTTTTCTTCAAAGAAAGTAGATAAAGTTTCCCCCACTACAGAGCGAACAATACCTTCCACTTCCGAGTTTCCGAGCTTCGTTTTCGTCTGCCCTTCAAACTGCGGATGCGGAATTTTAACGGACAAAACCGCCGTCAAACCTTCTTTAATATCGTCTCCGCCGACAGAAATATCTTTATGTTTAGAAAGGTTGTTGTTTTTAATATATTCGTTGATAATACGCGTAAGCGCGCTTCTGAAACCGCTTAAATGCGTACCGCCTTCCACCGTGTGAATGTTGTTCACGAACGAGAACGTATTTTCGGAATAGCTTTCGTTATATTGGATGGCAAACGAAATATAATTATCCCCCACTTCTTTAGTGAGGTAAATAGGTTCCGGGTTAATGACGGTTTTATTCGTGTTTAAGTATTTGGCGAACTGGGCGATACCGCCTTCAAAGTGAAAAGTAACGGTTTGGTCATTTTCTTTGCGTTCGTCCGTATACACGATTTTAACGCCCGCGTTTAAAAACGCGAGTTCGCGCAGACGGTTGCCGATGGTTTCGTACGAAAAAGCCACGTCGCCGAAAATTTCTTTATCGGCATGGAATGTTACTTTGGTACCGTGTTCTTCCGTATCGCCGATAACAGCCACTTTATCTTCCGGCTTACCGCGGTGATAGCGCTGGAAATGAACTTTGCCGTCGCGGCGAACTTCTACTTCCATCGTTTCGGAAAGCGCGTTTACGCAGGACACGCCTACGCCGTGCAAACCGCCGGACACTTTATAGGCGCCGCTGTCGAACTTACCGCCGGCGTGGAGTACAGTCATAACGACTTCCAGGGCCGATTTATTACGCAGTTTGGCGTCTTTGGCGTTCTTCATCAGGTCAACGGGAATACCGCGTCCGTCGTCCTGAATAGAGCACGTCATATCGTCTTTAATGGTAACGGTGATGGTAGTAGCGCCGCCGGCTAAAATTTCGTCGACGGAGTTATCCACCACTTCGTACACCAAGTGGTGCAAACCGGGCAAGCCCGTAGAGCCAATATACATGGCCGGGCGTTTGCGCACCGCTTCCAAACCTTCTAAAACGGTAATTTTTGAAGAATCATAATCCTTCTCTTTCTGTTCGTCAGTCATGAAAACTCCTTAATCAGAAACTAAAAACTTATTGGATTTCTATTTTAGTAATCCAGGGTGCGTCAAAATGCTTGTTAAGCTCCGCAATCAGCTGTCTGCGCCGGGCAATCAATTCATTTTTTGCTACGGAAATTTTCACCTGCACAAACAGCGTATCGCCTTGAACGGCCCGTAATACCCAAAATTTTGCTTTATTACCCACCAGCCGTGTCCAAACATGGTCCAGTATCATTAAACGGTTTAAACGGCGGTTAAGCGGATTATAATTACGCTCCAACTCCGCGCTGGAACGCCACTGTTTTTTGGGGTTTTGGCCAAATTTCATTACGCTCTTACCGGCATGATAACGTATTTAAACGTGGCGTCGCCCACCGGTTCCACGAGAACGGGCTGGGAAGCGTTTACAAACGAAAATGACACTTTATCCGTACCGATATTTTTAAGTACGTCGATAATATACTGCGGATTAAAAGCCGCGTCAAATGCTTCCAAATTGTATTCCACGGGCAGTTCGTCTGTAAATTCCATGTTTTGGGAATTAGAGGAAACGGTCAGCGCGTTGTTTTCCAATTTGTATTTTACCACGCTGCCAAATTCGCCGGAGCACAGAGCGGAACGGCGGGTGGAAGCCAGTAAATCTTTGGAAAACACTTCAAAACCCAAGTTTTTCTTGGTGGGAATTACCTGGTTGTAATTAGGGAAGTTCCCTTCAATTAAGCGCGAAATAAACGTGGTTTCGTTCATAACAAAACTGACTTGGTTGGACGACACGCTCACTTCAATTTTGCTGTCTTTGGCCGGCTTGGCAATACCAATATAGCGGCAGACTTCATTTAAAATTTTAGTGGGAATAATAATTTTAAACTCTTTGCTGCCCGGTAAGGCTTCGTGGGTAGCCACGGCCAAACGGCCGCCGTCGGTAGCGACGATCTCAAACTTATCGGCCGTATTGTTCCATAAAAGCCCGTTTAAAATATAGCGGGTTTCCTGCGTAGAAGCGGAAAACGCCGTTTTTTCAATCATTTTTTGCAGTTCAATCGGGTCCAGCGATACGCTGTTCTCACGTTCCACTTCGGGAATGGCGGGATATTCGGATTTAGGGGTACCGATTACCCAAAATTTACTTTTGCCGGATTTAATATGAAATTTATTATTTTCGTCCGAATACAGATTAATTTCTTTATCGTCGGGGAGATTTTTGATGATGTCGGAAAATTCTTTCATCGGCACAGTCAAACTGCCTTCTTCTTCCACTTCGGCGTTTACAAAGTGGACGGTAGCCATTTCCATATCGGTACGCACGAGTTTGATTTTTCCGCTCTGCGCCTCAATCAGAAAGTTATGCAGGATAGGCAAGGTGGTGCGGGAAGATACGCCCGCGGATACGATCTGAATGCCTTCCAAAAGAGTAGCTTTAGTAATATTTATTTTCATATTTTTATATCTCTGTTAGTATGTCCTGTTTATTGTGTGGATAATGTTACTTATCCTATACAATCCGGCAGGGGCTTATGTGCACAACCCCATTTTTTTATCCACACCTTGCACTGCTAAAAAAATTGTCCCCACTTATTAGTTGGTTAGGGGGAAGTTATCCACCGGTTATTTACTTGTTATCCACAGCCTTAATATCTAAAATAAGCTGGTTGATTTCGGCTGCAAAAAACGGGTCTGCGTCCACTTTTTCTTTCACTACATCGCGGGCGTGGACGACGGTGCTGTGGTCCCGGTTAAATTCCCGGCCGATTTCCGGCAGCGACATATCCGTCAGTTCCGTGGTTAAATACATGGCAATTTGGCGCGGCCAAGCAATAGATTGCGTTTTACGTTTGGAATTAAAATCTTCCATTTTAATACTAAACCGTTTGCCTACTACTTTTTTAATAGCGTTTACGTTGATGGATAAATCATTCCCGGATACTAAAATATCCGCCAGTAACTCTTTCGCGATTGAAATGGTAGGCGTTACGCCTTGCATGCGGCAGTAGGCCACTAAACGCAAAAGTGAACCTTCCAGTTCGCGTACATTGGTTTGTACGCCTTCGGCGATAAAAGAGAGTACGTCATCCCCTATATCCACATGAATGGAATTGCGTTTTTGGCGTAAAATGGCGATGCGGGTTTCTAAATTGGGTTTTTTAATTTCCGTAGGCAAGCCCGAGAGTAACCGGGATGATAACCGTTCTTCCAGCTCCAGCTGCTGGGGGGTTCGGTCAGACGAGAATACAATTTGTTTGTTTTTGTCGAACAAAGCGTTAAAGGTATGAAAAAATTCTTCCTCGCTGGCCGCTTTGCCTACAATAAATTGGATATCGTCCACCAAAAAACAGTCCAGCGTGCGGCATTTTTGGCGGAAAGAATCGTGGGATTTATTTGTCAGCGCTTTGATATATTCGCTTACAAATTCTTCCCCGGACATATATAATACTTGCGCATTGGGATTATCTTGCAGGATTTTATTTCCAATGGCGTGCATTAAATGGGTTTTACCCAGGCCAGGGGAGGAATAAATAAATAAAGGGTTATTGGCGCGGTTGCCTAAATTGGTGGCGGCGGCTTCGGCCGCTTTATAAGCAAAACGGTTAGAAGGCGCTTCGATGAAATTTTCAAACGTAAAAGACGGAATTAAATTAGACGGAAATGGTTCGCTTGCCGGGGCGGCCGAAGGAGCGGCTGTAGGTTTAGCCGGTTGGCTAAAGTATTCCGGCGCGGCGGCAATAACGTCTTTGGCGGAGGTTACGGCCGGGGCCGGTTCCTGCTGCGCCACTTGGTAGACGATAGTTATTTCCGCCCCTAAATGTTTTAAAAAAGCATCCGTAATAATATGTTGATACCGTTCCCGGATGGTTTTACCCCAAAATTGGTTGGGTAAAGAAATAGTAAGCGTAGTACCCGCATATTCAAAAGCTGCGGGACGGAGCCACATATCATATGTATCTTTACCTATAATATTTTCAATATCCTGAAAAACGGGGACCAACTGGGGGTATGCTTGTAAATTATCCACGATAATGCCGCCAAATAAAAAATAGTTTATTAAATCATACCACTTATTAAACCCTAGGTCAATGAAAAAAACTTCAAAATAGGGTTTAATTTGTTAAAAACCCGCTTTTTTTTGATTTTTTATTTTTTTGGCTACCTAACCATTTAAAATATGGTAAGGCGTTAAAAACGTATGTTTGATAATTTTTTTAAAAATAATTATTTTTTTGACGTTGCGAAAAAATGGGATTGTTTTTATAATAATCGTAGCAGAGGGGGAAAGAATATTATATACTATTCTTAATAAGATTTATTATTAATAAGAGGTTGGTTTGTGAGCAGAAATATTACAATGAACGGCGCCCCGGTACAAGTTGCCGGAGCCGAGTTAAAAAAAGGGGAAAAAGCGCCGGATTTTACCTTGGTAAACAACGCACTGGGACCCGTTAAAAAGAGCGATTTTGAGGGAAGTGTATTGGTAATTTCCTGCGTGCCTTCCTTAGATACACCGGTGTGCGATATGGAAACGCGCCGTTTTAATATGGAAGCCGATAAATTAGCGGGTAACGTAAAAGTATTGACCGTTAGTAAAGATTTGCCGTTTGCTCAAGCGCGTTGGTGTGCGGCCAGCGGCGTAAATAATGTTATTACGCTTTCTGATTACCGGGATTTTGGTTTTGCGCGCGACTATGGTGTATTGTTAGAAGAGTTAGGCCTGTTAACCCGCGCCGTATTTGTGTTGGATAAACATAGTGTTATTCAATATGTACAATTTGTGCCGGAAGTTACCCAAGAGCCGGATTATGAGGCTGTGCTGTTGGAAGTAAAAAAATTATTATAACGGAGTTTTTAATTTATGACGAAATTGAATGAAATTTATAAATGCGCTGTTTGCGGCAATATGATTGAAGTAGTACACGCGGGGGCGGGGGAACTTGTTTGCTGCGGTCAGCCCATGAAGCATATGGAAGCAGGGACCTCGGACGGTGCCGCTGAAAAACACGTGCCGGTGATTGAAAAAATTGAAGGTGGTTATAAAGTAAAAGTTGGCAGCGTGGAACACCCGATGATTGATACCCATTATATTGAATGGATTGAACTCGTATGTGAAAAATGCGGTAAAGTACAGCGCAAACATTTAAAACCGGGCGATAAACCGGAAGCCGTATTTAAATCGGATGCCGATAAAGTTATCGCGCGCGAATACTGTAATTTGCACGGTCTGTGGCAGGCTGAAAATTAATTTTACGGGCCCGGCGTTTATAGAGCGGGGCCCTTTTTATATTTAGGAGAATAAATACTATGATGCAAGCGGTACAAATTTCGGAAAAAGTCTATTGGGTGGGGGCGATTGATTGGAACATCCGCGATTTCCACGGTTATTCCACCAAACGCGGTACTACGTATAACGCTTATTTGATTATGAGCGAAAAACCGACGCTTATTGACACCGTTAAAAAAGAATTTTATGGGGAAATGATGGAACGCATCCAAAGCGTGATTGACCCGAAAAAAATCCAAATCATTATTTCCAACCATTCGGAAATGGACCATTCCGGCGCGCTTCCGCAGGCGGTGGCCGCTATTGAACCTGAAGAAGTGTATGTGTCCGATATGGGTTTTAAAGACATTACCGCCCAATTCCACCAGGATTTGAAATTAAAAACCGTTAAAACCGGCGACCGTATTGATGTCGGTGGGGATACCGTTTCGTTTGTGGAAGCGCGTATGCTTCACTGGCCGGACAGCATGTTCTCCTATTTGGAAAAAGAAAACGTGTTGTTTACCAATGACGTTTTTGGCATGCACTACGCCACGGGTAAACTGTTCGATGATGAAAACGAAGAAAGACTGTGGCTCTACGAAGCAGAAAAATACTACGCCAACATTGTTTTGCCGTATTCCGATATTGTGCTCCGCTTTTTAGCCCAGGTTCAAAAAATGGGGCTTTCTCCAAAAATGATTGCACCGGACCACGGGTTTATTTGGCGCAAAGATCCGTCTAAAATCATTAATTTGTACGCCAAATGGGCTTCCCAGGTTCCTAATAACAAAGCCGTTATCGTATATGATACGATGTGGGGCAGTACCGAAAAAATGGCTACCTATATTACCGACGGATTGCGTGCGGGGGGGACGGTTGTAAAACAGCTTTCCATGCACAGTAACCACCGCAGTGATGTAGCAACGGAACTGTTGGATGCGTCGGCCCTAATTATTGGTTCGCCTGTTTTAAACAGTCAAATTTTTCCGTCGATGGCGGATGTGCTGTGCTATTTAAAAGGTCTTCGTAAAAAAGGCTTGGTAGGGGCCGCGTTTGGTTCTTATGGGTGGAACGGCGTTCCTATCGACGAACTTACTAAAATGTTGGAAGGTATGAATGTGGAAGTGGCGGCTCCCGCCATTAAATCCCCGTTTGTGCCGGATGAAAAAATCAAACAACAATGCCGCGATTTGGGGCTGTTAATCAGTCAAAAAATCGCTGAAAAATTAAAATAAGGCGGAGAGCTTATGTCTGTTGAAGAAATTAACCAGGGGCTTAACTATATTACCTACGGGTTATATATTGTTACCACCGTCGACGGAGAAAAGAAAAACGGTTTGATTGTAAACACGGTTTTTCAAGTTACGGCGGAACCTGCCCGGATGGCTATTTCCGTCAATAAGCAAAGCCTGACGCATGAAATGATTTTAAAAAGCCGCGTTTTTGCCGCCATGCCGTTGGAAGAATCTACACCTCTGCCATTTATTGGTACGTTTGGGTTCCGTACAGGGCGTACGTTTGATAAATTTGCCAAAGTGCCGTATAAAACGGGCTTTTTAGGCTGCCCGGTGGTAACCGAGCACACACTTTCTTATATGGAAGTGGAAGTGCAGCAAACGGTGGATGTTGGCACTCATACGTTATTTATTGGTGAGGTAAAAGACGCGGGTGTTTTAAAACCGCAAGGTACTGCGCTGACGTATGCGTATTACCATAATGTAATTAAAGGCAAAACGCCAAAAGGCGCCACGCATGCGTGAGCGTTAACATATAGGGGAGGTAAATTAGTATGGTAAAGTATATCTGTGAAGTTTGTGGTTACACGTATGATCCCGCGGTGGGAGACCCGGATAACGGAATCCCGGCTGGAACCAAGTGGGAAGATGTAAAAGAAGACTGGGTTTGCCCGGTTTGCGGGGTAGGAAAGGACCAGTTTAAGCCTGAAAATTAAAATTTGGGCTATTTTTGAAAAAAATGCTTAAATTTTAAGTATTTTTTATGTAGTATAAAATGGGTCTTCCGGTATTGGAAGGCCCATTAGTTTTATGGAGTGTTTTGCTAGAAACTTGCTATAATAACAGTATGAAAATTTTATATGTTATCACCTCTACCCAAACCGGCGGCGCGGAAAAAGCGTTAGCCTCTTTGGTTTCGGAAACAGTCAAACAACATCATGTAAAAGTAGTTTGCTTAAAACCGTTAGGGGCGATAGCACAGGAACTGGAAAATTCCGGTGCGGAAGTGGTATCGTTAAATTTGCGGGGATTTATTCCGCTTGGTGTAGTAAAAAAACTGCAACAAGAAATCATCTCTTTTCAACCTGATATTATACACGCTATGCTGTTTAGGGGTATTGAATTTACCCGTTTAGCATGTGCTGGAAAAGGGATAAAACTTATTTCTACCCCGCATTTTGATATATCTAAAAAGAATTATATTTTGCGGTTTATAGATAAACTACTTAAAGATTTGGATACGTTAACAATAGCGGAGTCTTTCTCTACTGCACGGTATTTGGTGGAAGCGCAGAACTACCGGAAAGATAAAGTTTTTCTGCTCCCCAACGGGGCAGATAAAACTGTATTTTTTAGGGATAAAGAATTGCGTAATTCTATGCGCTTGAAATATGGTTTTGCGCAGGATAATGTTGTTTTTATTAGTGTAGCACGTTTAGCCCTAGTTAAAGACCCCCTTACTTTATTACAAGCTTTTCGTAATGTGTGGCGTAACCGTTCTTCTGCACGATTAGTATATGTGGGGGAGGGGGAAGAACGTATCAAATTGGAACAATTTATCCACCAAAGCGGTATGGAAAAGGCCGTATATTTGTGTGGAGAACAAAGTAATATAAATGCGTGGTTAAATATGGCAGATGTATTTGTTTTAGCTTCTGTGGAGGAATCTTTACCTATTGCTTTGTTGGAAGCGTTAAGGGTTGGACTTCCGTGTGTGGTATCGAAAGTAGGAGATATGCCTTTGTGGGTGGAACATGGAAAGAATGGTTTTGTGGTACCGCCACAAGATATTTTACTTTTAAGTTGTTTTTTAACCGAGTTGTTATCTGGAAAAATAAGAGAAGAAATGGGTAAACAGTCTTTAGCTATTTCCCAGCGAATGACTGATACTTCTCCACAATATCAACAAATTTATCAACAAGTGTTTTTAAATAGTTTTCACGTGAAAACTAATTTATAAACCAATAATAGTTTTCACGTGAAAACTTATATTAGGAGTTTCTATGGAACAACGATTATTTACAGTTGCCTGTATTATGTATGTTTTTACTTTACTAACCCGTTGGTTGAGAAAAAAACAAAAACTGTCTTCTTCTAAAGTATTTGCCTGGTGGCATGCTTCTTATTTGTTATTTATTTTAAGCTGTGCTTTGTATGTATTGTTGTTTGTGATGAGTGGCGGCGCAGTGGAAAATATTTCCTTGTCTAAAAGTTTGTTAGGGTTGTTGGGTGTAATAATAATATCTGTTTGGGGATATTTTTCTGCTTTTAAAGCAAATAATGAGCAGAAAGAAATAATCGTAAAAAAGAATTTGGAATGGTGCAATACGGTTTATTTTGCCGGGTTTGTAGCTTCTTTTGTGATGTTCTTTTTTATACAAGCGTTTAAAATTCCTTCCGAATCTATGCAAGATACCTTATTGGTTGGGGATCATTTATTTGTAAATAAAGCCTCTTATGGGTTTCGGGTTCCGCTAACAAATATCCGTTTTGGGGAATTTAATTCTATTAAAAAGGGAGATATTATTGTATTCCAATTCCCGGCTAAAGATCGGAAACAAATTAACTGTGGGGATAGTCAATATGGACGTGATTTTGTAAAACGTGTAATCGCTATGCCGGGGGATACGGTAGAAGTTAAGAAAGGACAGTTATTTGTAAACGGGGAAGAAGTGCCTAACCAAGGGTATGAGCGGTATGAAAAAGTGGTTAGGGTAAGTCCACAGCCAGAAGAAGATTTGGAATTATATCAACAAGTATGGGAAAATCATCAGTTGGATAATTATTATGGAATGTATTTGCGGGATAATTTTGGCCCGGTAGTAGTTCCAGAAGGACATTATTTTGGTATGGGAGATAACCGGGATAATTCTTGCGATTCCCGTTTTTGGGGGCCTATTCCGCGCGAAAATATTAAAGGCAAGGCTTGGTTTATCCATTGGCCATTTGACCGGATTCGCATAATTAAATAGTTTTCACGTGAAAACCTATTTTAAAAGCGGTCTGTTTGGTAAAAATAGACCGCTTGCTTTTTCTATATATTAATGGTTTAATATACTATATTCTATTTGGAGGCCGTATGGGAGAAATAGTTGTTGTCGCCAACCAAAAAGGAGGAGTGGGTAAAACCACTACTTCTATTAATTTAGCTTATGCGCTTGCATTCTTGGACCAAGAAGTATTGTTGGTGGATTTTGACCCGCAAGGGAACGCCGGCTCTGGTTTAGGAGTAAATGTGTTGGATGGAGAAAAGTCCGTCTATCATTTACTTACTAAAACCGCCCCGTTTGAACAAGTAATCCGCCAAACCTCTTGCGAAATGTTGGATGTACTGCCGGCTTGTAAAGATTTGGCGGCGGCGGAAGTGGAACTCGTAAATGTCCGCGGGCGTGAAAATATGCTTAAAGACGCTTTAGCCCCGCTTCGCACGATGTACGACTATATTATTATTGATTGTCCTCCCTCTTTAGGTCTGTTAACTTTAAACGCTATGATGGCGGCAGACAGCGTGATTACTCCTGTTCAGTGCGAATATTATGCTATGGAAGGTTTAGCCCATTTTATGAGTACAGTGGCTAAAATTAAGCAGTTTTTGCATCCTAAATTAAAAATGGACGGCGGCGTACTGACAATGTACGATGCCCGTATGAATTTATCTAAACAAGTATTTGCGGAAGTCAGCCGTTATTTTGGGGAACAGGTATACAAAACGCCCATTCCGCGTAATATCCGCTTGGCGGAAGCGCCCAGCTTTGGGCAGTCTATTTTTGACTACGATCCCGCCTGCCGCGGCGCAAATGCTTATATTCAGTTGGCGGTAGAATTTTTAACCCGCCGCGGGGCCAATGCAGAAATGTATAAAGATTTTAAAATGACGGGAGAAATGCCCGTAAATTACGATTTTGGAGGTTGAGATGTCCAGACAGGCTTTAGGAAAAGGATTAGACGCTCTTATCAAACAAACGCAAGAAGTAGTGCAAATGACTACGGCCCAGGCTGCCCAGGTGGTAGAACCCTCCGGTGCCAGTGTTACGCGTATTGCGGTAGATAAAATTGTTCCCAACCGTTTTCAGCCCCGCCGCGTTTTTGACGAAGCAAAACTGCAGGAACTTTCCCAATCTATTAAAGAGCACGGTCTTACCCAGCCAATTGTGGTGGTATATGATGCCGGGCTTGATAAATATGAAATTGTGGTGGGGGAACGCCGTTTTCGCGCTACGCAGCTGGCGGGAATTACGGAAATTGACGCAATTGTCCATAAACATTTGGGCGATAAAGAAATGTGCGCCTTGGCTCTTATTGAGAACATCCAGCGCGAAGATTTAAACCCGATTGAAACCGCCCTCGGGTACCGCAATTTAATGAATAAATTTTATATTACGCAGACGGATTTGGCATCTTATTGCGGTAAATCGAAAGCGGCCGTTTCCAATGCGCTCCGGTTACTTGATTTAGAGCCGGAAATCCAACAGGCTTTGCAGGACGGTATGATTAGTGAAGGCCACGGCCGCGCTTTGTTGATGGTAACGGATGCCGCCAAGCGCGATATGCTGTTTAAAAAAATGTACGGCAGTAAAATGTCCGTCCGCCAGGCGGAAGATGCAGCCCGAGCTCTTATGTTCCCTACTAAAAAAGCGGAAAAAGCAGGTAAACCGGCCGAAGTGGCTTCGTTTGAGAATGACTTGCAAACCGCTTTAGGTACCAAAGTGGAAGTAAAATACGGCAAGAATATGAAAAAAGGCACCTTGGTAATTCATTATCATTCTTTGGATGAATTAGATAACATTGCCGGACGCCTTAAACATAAAATGTTATAAAAATACTTAAAAAATAAAGATATTTTTATATTTATACGTGTATAAAAAACAAGAACCCCGCCTCTTCGGCGGGGTTTATGTTTGGGAACGACAGGTGTTCTTTAGCCGTTCCGCGTATCCCCTTTTGGCCCTTTTACGCTTTTGTGTAAGCGTCCCCCCGGGCCGGTTAAATCGTTCTTACAATTATAGGATAATTTTTCTTCTTTCATTTGCAATGCGCCAAAAAGGGTTAGTTTTTTAGGTTAATTGAAATGAGGAAGAAATATCCCCGGCTGCGCCGGCGGGCACAATATATAAAAAATCCCGCCCCATATCGGAGCGGGATAAGATAAGAACAGATATACTATACCGTAGCGTCCTGTTCGTAAAACTCCCGTATGGTTTCGCAAACGCGGGCCACTTGTTCTTCGGTAATTTCCGGGAACATGGGGATAGATAACACCTCTTTAGCGGCTTTTTCCGCTTCAGGGTAATCTTCCGGGTTGAGGCCCAAGTGTTTGTAGGCTGGTTGTTTATACAGCGGAACCGGATAATAGACAGCCGAGCCGATACCGCGTTCTTTTAAAAACGCTTGCAGTTCGTCACGTTTTTCGGCGCGGATAGTATAGACGTAAAACGATTGTTCGTATCCGGCAGGCGGCGTGGGGGGTAAGGTAACGGGTACCCCGGCCAGTCCTTCGGCATACCACGCGGCGGCTTTACGGCGTTGTTCGGTCCAATTCGCCAGGTGTGGTAATTTTACACGCAGAATGGCGGCTTGCACTTCGTCCATGCGCAGGGTAGAGCCTTCCAAATCGTATTCGTAGGCTTTATCTTTAGCGCGGCCGCTGTGGCGCAGGGAACGGCATGCATCGGCCAGTTCATCATCATTGGTGGTAATACAGCCCGCGTCGCCGCAGGCTCCCAGGTTTTTGCTGGGATAGAAGCTAAAGCAACCGGCGTCGCCAATGCCGCCCACCATTACGCCGTCCGCCATGGATAAATGCGCTTGGGCACAGTCTTCAATCACTTTTAAACCGTGTTCGTTGGCCAGGTGCATAATCGCGTCCATGTCTGCCGGATAGCCATACAGATGTACCGGCAAAATAGCTTTGGTGTGTTTGGTAATTTTGCGTTCTACATCTTGCACGTCCATGTTATAAGTGCGCGGGTCAATATCGGCAAACACAAATTTGGCGCCCGTTAAAGAAATGGACGAGGTGGTGGCGATAAACGTAAACGGGGTAGTGATAACTTCGTCCCCTTCGCCGATTCCGGCCGCTTTTAACGCTATTTGAATAGCACTTGCGCCCGACGAGCAGGAAATACAATGTTTTACGCCGATTAAACGGGCAAATTCTTCTTCAAATTGTTGGGTTTGCGGACCCAGCAGCCAGTGCATAGAGTCCAAGGCTTGCGCCGCGGCGGCGTGAATTTGGGGTTTTAGGGTTTCGTATTGTTCTTTAAGGTTAAACAGCGGTATGGGTTGTATGTCGTCCGTCATAGGCGGATTGTTCTCCTGTTTTATTTGTACAAACTGTATACTTCGGGCATTTCAAGCAGTTCTTTTGTAATGTTTTGAAATTCGTGCCCTGTAAACGTAGCCACCAGGCTGACGTGGAATACATTATCTTGTTTGGTTACTTCGCGTTTTAAAACGGACACATTTTGTTTTTCGATTTGTTTGATAATTTTATCCACCACGTGCCATTTGGGTTCACAGGTAAGGTAAATCGTGTCGTAGTGTTTTACAAATTCCACCAGTTTGAGGGTTTTACGTACGCCCAGCTGGATGATTAAAATAGAAGCGGCGGAAATCGCGGCCAATACGTATTGGCCGTATCCTACTGCCATACCGATAGCGGCCACCAGCCATACGCCTGCAGCGGTAGTTAAGCCGGAAATTTTATTTCCGTCACGCAAAATCGATCCCGCGCCGATAAAACCTACACCCGTTACAATTTGTGCGGAGATACGGCCCGGATCGCCCCCGGCCGCGCCCATATATTCGGATAATACGGTAAACAGCATAGCTCCCAAGCAAATCAGGCAGTTGGTGGCATAGCCGGCGGGTTTATCGTGGTATTGGCGTTCCATGCCCAGAATACCGCCGAGCATCAGCGCCAAAAAAATTTTAATTAAAATATCGTACATAATCTTATAATACAATACAGAGGGCGATAAAGTAAACAGCCAATAAAACCGTTCCCAACGGCAGTGCGGCTTTTGCCCAGGCCCGTGTTTTGATGTCTAATTTGGCGGCGCAGATGATATTGGGGATATTCCCCGGGATGAGTAATCCTCCCGCCGCCACCAGCGACAATAATAAAAAGAGCAATACATCATGCGACAGGTCCGGTGTTACCGCAATGCTGGCTACCGTGGCGTTATCCAATACGGCCGACAGGGTATTTAGCCAATACAGCGCGTATTTGGAGAGGCGGGGAATGGTCCGTATGGCTATCGGTTTTAACCCTTCGCCCAGTAGTACAAGTCCCGCCACAAACAGATATACTTTGCCGGTGCGTACGAAAATAGTGGTATAGGTTTCGCTGGGGGAGGCTTCTTTGGGTTTTACCGTTACGGGCTTTTTGCCCATTCTCATGGCCAGCAAGCCAAATACTATTAACCCGGGTAAAATCCACCAGCCCAGCAGTTTCATTAAAAAGAAGAAGTCAGCATAATACGGTGCGTCTTTTAATTTGGCTACTACAATGGTAGAGAGGGGTTCGCCAATTGGCGTTAATACGGCGCCGAATCCAATAGAAAAACACGTATAAATGGCCAGTTTTGTTTTTTCTTGTGGGGCTAAATCCAACAGTTTAATAATTTCCGCCGCCAGCAGCGCGGCGATAATAGCCGTCAGCAGGCTGGAAAATAAGCCAATACAAAATACAGCCAGAAAAAGGAACAGGCGCGGCCCGGTACGCTTTTCAAGTGCATAAATTACATGGGCTGTGTGGTGCCCAAACCGTTTAAACAGCATGCCCAGGATGAGTACGGCCAGCGTAATCATCCACGGTTCTTTTAACGCTTCCACAACCAAATGCCCGCTCCACGCGTGCGAAATGGTTACGGCACATACGCCGCACGCAAGCAGGAAAATTTCCAGCTCTTGTTCCACTTTATGCACTAAAAACGGCAAAGCCATTACGGCCAATACTAATACGCCTAATAAGGCAAACGTAAAAGTTGATAGTTGTTGTTCCATAGTATTAGTAAACGCGGCGGCGGAATTTTTTACCAATGTTTTTTTTAATTATAAAAAATAAAAACCCCGCCTTTAAGGCGGGGTTTTGAATCAAACAGTGCGATTAGAAGCGGCAGCCGATTTTTAACATAACAAGCATGTTTTGATAGCGGCTTTTGCCAAAGGCGTCTTTAAAATCGTCGTTGGCTTCGATTAAATAGTAGCGGCCTTCTACACCGAAGATGATCGTTTCGTCGATGTCAAACTCAAGCCCTAAACCCAACATTTGCGCCAAGTCGGTGCTGTTGGTGGTTAAATGGGAGCCGTCGGCATTTTTCTGGCGGGCAAACATATGGCCGACGCCTACGCCAAACGGAACGTACAAGCGGGTGGCTTGAGAGGGGAAGAACGTCAGGCGACCGGTAACAAGGCCGGTGGCTACGCCGGTGCGGTAATAGGAATCGCCGGTAAATTTATCCCCGTCGCCCAGTTGCGCATAGTTGGCGTCTACACCTAAACCGAAAAAGGGCAAAATGTTGCGGGTGAAACCGATGCCGGCGGTCCAGCCGGTGGTGCCAAGTTCGGTGCCGTGCACTTTCCAATCATCTTTAGGAAGCGTCATACCGCCGTAAAATTCTACGCGGGTAGTGTTTTTGCGAAGGCCGTATTCCTGCAGGCCGTAGTAATCCTGCGCGAAGGCCGGAACGGCCGCGAACAGGGCGCACAACAAAAATAATTTTTTCATAAGACTCCTGTAAGGATTTGATGTATCTCTATTATTGTAAAAATTTTACAACCCTTTTACAATACGCGGCGTATTTTGGGGGGAAGCGAAAGAACCGTCCCGGTTGGCGGCAACCACTTTATCCCACTCTCCGCGGGCTTTTAAAATTTGCTCGGCGATATCGCGCACGGCAGAGTGTCCGCCTTGCAGGGGGGATGTGTATAAAGCGATTTGTTTGGCTTCGGGTACGCTGTTGGCTACGGCCAGCGGCAGGCCGACGCGTTCCAAAACGCCGATGTCGATTAAATCATCGCCGATGAAAGCGGTTTCTTCGGGCAGGATGCCGTATTCTTTTTGTATATAGTCCAGCGCGTGGTGTTTCACAGACGTATTGTAAAACAGATATTTCATGCCCAGTACGTTTGCCCAAAATTCAAGCGTATTGCTTGCTCCGCGCGAAATGATACCCGTGTCTATCCCGCACCAAGCCAAATACATCAGTCCCATTCCGTCCAATGAGTCAAAATGTTTAATTTCGCGCGTTTGGCCTTGTCCGTCCGTAAAAAAACTGAGCGTACCGTTTGTCATTACGCCGTCCACATCCGTTAACAACAGTTTGATTTGTTTTGCTTTTTGTATAAAAAGGGGAGAAATTTTAGTCATATATTTTTATTATACCTTTATTTCCATACGCCTAAAAATTATATAATAAACGTATGAAGAAACTTTTGGCGCTTGCGCTTTTTTTCTGCTTCTGCGTGTGTGGCTGTACGCCTAAAACGGTTATCAGCCCAACGTATAATTTTGACCAAATGAACCGCATTGGGGTAATGGCTTTTAGCAACCAGTGGGGAGCCATGCAGGGCGTGGAAAATTTATTTGCCAAATATTTAATTGCATCCGGGTTTAAAGTGGTGGAGCGTGCCCAGCTGGAAAGCGTGCTGAAAGAGCACCATATTTCCGTATCGGGTTATTTATCGCCGGAAACCACGCGCGAAATCGGCCGGATTTTAGGTGTAGATGTGCTGCTTATCGGGGAAGTTAGTTCTTATACTCCCGCACGCACGGAACTTCAGCTTACTGCCACCCGCCGCACGGAATCGCGCCCCGTCTATACGCAGGATGTGATGAAACTGCCGGACGGATCGTATGTTGGTTATACGCGTAACGTGGGCACGCAGTATTCGCACTCCACCGAAGTCCAGCCCACGGAATACACCATTAATGCGCGTGTGGGGATTATCGCTAAACTGGTGGATGTGGAAACGGCGGAAATTATTTGGATCGGGTCGGACGACGCTTCGTCCCCCAATGCGCTGAACGCGGCGGACGCTATCGCCCGTGCGCTCGTCAAAAGTTTTACCAAGGAACTTGCCAAACGGCGGAACGGAAAATGAGAAAAACCCCCTATACTTTTGCCCAGCAGTCAGCGGCGTTTGCATTTAAAGCGTTTTTTACTATGGTCAAAACGCTGTTTGTACTGCTTGCGCTGACGGTAGGGGCGTTGGTGGCGGGGCAGAGCGCTTCAGCCCCGGTCAGCATGCGGCTTTTAACGTCTTACGGGATGGAATACGCCGTTGCCACGTTTAAACCGTACCGTCATTTGTTCCCGGAACCGTATTTAATCAATTTAGAAACGGAGTAATCAAAGAGGAGTCTATGTTAGACATTAAATATATCGTTGCAAACCCTGAAGAAGTAAAAAAACGCCTGTCCTTGCGCAAGCCCGAACTTGCCGGACAAATTGACGAAGTCCTGGCGAAATACACCGCTTATAAAACGGTGCTGGCCCGGGTGGAGGAGCTGCGCGCCAAACGCAACGAAATGTCTAAATCCATCGGCAAGATTAAAAAAGAACAGGGCGACGAAGCCGCCAAACAGGCCATGGCTGAAGTGGGTAAGCTAAAAGAAGAAATGGCCGCCAAAGAAGCCGAAATGGAACCGTTAAAAGCGGAAATCGACAATTTGCTGCTGTCTATTCCCAATATGCCCAACGAAAAAATCCCGGTGGGCGTGTCGGACGCGGACAACCCGGAATATATTGCCTGTTCCATTCCCTTGCCTAAATTTGATTTTAAACCGTTAGACCACCAATCTATTGGCGAAAAACTGGGTATTTTGGATTTTGAAGCCGCTGCCGCTTTGTCCGGCAGCCGTTTTGCGCTCTTTAAAGGGGACGGAGCCCGTTTGGAACGCGCCATCATTTCGTTTATGCTTGATTTGCACGCCAAAAAAGGCTATACCGAAGTTTTGCCGCCCGTTATTGTAAACGAAGACATTTTAATCGGCACCGGCCAGCTGCCCAAATTCCGCGAAGATATGTATGAGCTGACGGGTGAACCGAAACAATTTTTAATTTCCACCGCCGAAATTCCGCTTACCAACTTAAACCGCATCCGCGTCGTGCCGGAAGCCGAACTGCCCGTTAAATTGACGGCTTATTCTCCGTGCTTCCGCAAAGAATCGGGCACCTACGGCAAAGATACGCGCGGGCTCATCCGCAACCACCAGTTTGATAAAGTGGAACTGGTTATGCTGTCCAAGCCGGAAGAATCCTACCAAATGTTGGAAACCATGGTGTCCGACGCGCAAGACGTGTTAAAAGCCCTTGGCATTCCGTTCCACGTGGTGGAACTGTGCAGCGGGGACATTGGCTTTTCGTCCGCCAAAACGTACGATATTGAAGTTTGGATGCCCAGCGAAAATCGCTTCCGCGAAATTTCTTCCTGCTCCAATTGCTTGGACTTCCAGGCCCGCCGCATGGGGTTACGCTTTAAAAACGCCCAGGGCAAGCAGGAATACGTCCATACGTTAAACGGCAGCGGCTTGGCTGTGGGCCGTACGTTTGCCGCCATTTTGGAAAACTTCCAACAGGCGGACGGCTCCGTCATCATCCCGGAAGTGTTGCGCCCGTACTTTGGCAAAGATAAAATCGAGGCCAAAAAATAATGCGCAAATTTATTTGTGTAATGGCGGCGGTCTGCCTGTTGGCGTCCGCCGCCGTTTTGCCTGCGCGGGCGGAAATCCAGCTCCCGCCGGACGTAATGGCCGCCGCTTCCGAAGGCATTAACGGCGTTTACAGTTTGGATTTTGCCACGGCGGATAAAAATATTGCCCAGGTGTTTGAACAGTACCCGGATCATCCTTTTGCCCACTTTGGCAACGCGATGATTGCCTGGTCCCGCTACGAGTATGAATTTGAAACCAGTGATGACAAACAGCGCAAAGTATTTGAAAAAATTTTAGATGATTCCATTACTGGTATCAAACGCTGGATTAAACAGCACCCGGAAGATCCCAACGCTTATATGGGTATCGGCGCGCTGTATGGTTTGCGCGCAATGTTTTCCATGCGCACCCGCAGTTGGATTACGGCCTATTTTTCGGGCCGTAAAGCCATTAAAAATTTAGAACGAGCGCTTGCAATTGACCCGTCTTATTACGACGCGTACTTCGGTTTGGGCGTATACCAATATTATGCGGGCACGCTGCCGTCCGTCATTAAGGTGTTGGCGAAAATTGTTGCCATTAAAGGCAACCCGGATGAAGGCGTAAAACAATTAAACGCCGCGCGTGAAAAAGCTATGTTCACGGCCGACAGCGCAAAGCTGATTTTGATTGAAGTTCAAAATACGCGCAAAAGCAAATACTATAATCCCGCCAAATCCGTGGAATACATCCGCGAACTGCGCGCCAAATATCCTAAAAACCCGCTGATGCACTATGTGGAAGTAATCTGCCTGTACGAAACGGGCGATTACGACGGCGTAACCGCACAGGCGGATCAGTTTTTGGAACTCATTGGCAAAGACCCGTTTTATAAAGATATTTACATCGCCCGCGCTTATACGGCCTTGGGTACCGTGCAAATGGCCCGGGGTAATTTTGAAAAAGCGCGCGAAGCGTTTGAAGAAGGCCGCACCGCGCTCAAAAACCAGGAAGTCAGCCGCTGGGGCTTGTGGAACGAGTTTCGCTTAGGCCAGGTGTATGATTTACTGGGCCGCCGCGAAGACGCGGTAAAACAGTACCAATACGTTTTAACCTTTAAAGACAAATGGGGTTTTGACGAAGCCGCCAAGGCGTTGTTAAAAACGCCGTATACGCTGCCGGAAAACGGCGACGTCGGCCCTTTGCCTCCGTTATAACGGCTTGTAGTAAGTTACGATTTGCGCACAACGGATAAGCCACAAGGCTTATCCGTTTTTTGTCTAAAGAAAACCACCGG
>JAAGKN010000165.1_pt1 | contig 68393 bp, 74 predicted proteins | sample 6206371 | NCBI WGS metagenome assembly JAAGKN01 (sample SAMN11533720, study PRJNA540317) | gut metagenome | isolation source: fecal pellets from male and female animal of same cohort | host: Peromyscus leucopus | place: USA:CA | collected 2017
AAAAATCGTTTTTATTCTTGGCTCTTTCGGTTTTGTATAATCGTGAGCATGCTATGCAAAGACCACAGAATCCCGAAAAAACAGCGTCTTTCCAGCCCTCTTGTTTTTTTGTGTATTCGTCATACAGCTGATCGATAAGATTTTTAATTGATGAAAATTCCTCTGGATTCAGATTGAGCTGACTGCAAAAACCGTAACTTTCGTAATATTGAGGTTCGATTACAAACAACGCCTGAAATCCGGCAAGACGCTTAATGTCATAAACACTGCTGAAAACTTTTTCCGGATTGAACATTATATTGCACAAAACCATTTTGTCCGGCTCGATAAATCCATGTGAAACCGATTGGTTTATGACAAAAATATCTCCCTCAGAGATTTTATAGCGTTCTCCATTCACAATATGGTAGGAAGAGCCGCTCAGCACTATTACCAGTTCAGAAAAATCCTCGTGAGAATGTTCATAGAGGTCGGCGTCGTGAAAGCCGTACTGTATATGTATAGGAAAATCGTCAGTTTCTGAAAAAAGCCTGAATGGAAATGATATCATGATAAGTCTCCTTCGATATTTTCATTTATATTGTAGCATATTTTATAGAAGAATTCAATAGCTTTTGTCAGAATTGTGCTAAACTGATGACGTTTTTCTTCTAACACAATAGGTAAAAAAATGATATAATATAAATGGTATTATGAATAATCACAATAGGAGGGGTAAAATGAATAAAACTAAAATTACAAGCCTGATCGCATCGACAGTTATGGCATTTTCAGCTTTAAGTTCATCTTCTTTTACAGTAAACGCCGACAGCAGCGGTATTATGAGAGATATTTCAACTATGGAACTTGTTCGTGATATGGGAATTGGTATAAATCTCGGAAATACTATGGAATCATGCGGCGATTGGATTGCTCAGTGGGGAGACGGTACGGTTTCTTCTTATGAAACAGCATGGGGAAGTCCTGTGGTAACTCAGAACATGATCAACGGTTATGCTGAAGAAGGTTTCGGAGTTTTAAGAATTCCCGTTGCATGGTCGAATATGATGGGAGATAATTACACTATAAACAGCCAGTATATGTCAAGAATCCAGGAACTTGTCAATTGGACTCTTGATGCCGATATGTACGCAATTATCAATATTCACTATGATAATGGCTGGGTCAATACTTTTCCCGATAATAAAGACGAATCTATGAAGCGTTATACAAGAATGTGGGAACAGATTTGCGATGGTTTTGAAAATTACGGCGACCACCTTATTTTTGAATCGCAGAATGAAGAACTTGGTTGGGAAAGTCTTTGGAATCCTTGGGGCGGCACAAATGGCAAGGCAGAATCTTACGCTCTCGTTAACGAGATAAATCAGAAGTTTGTTGACGTTGTAAGAAGTTCCGGAGGAAACAACAGCGAACGTCATCTTCTTATTTCCGGCTATAATACGTCTATTGAACGAACCTGCGATCCGCTTTTTAAAATGCCGGACGATCCTATGAACCGCTGTGCAGTTTCTGTACACTATTACACTCCTGCTTCATTTGCAATTCTTGAAGAGGACGCTGACTGGGCAAAAATGAGTTCAACGTGGGGAACAGAAGCTGATTTTGCTGAGTTATATCAGCAGATGGACATGATGAAAACAACGTTTATAGATAAGGGAATCCCTGTAATTATCGGAGAATACGGCTGTCCTATAAAAAACAAGGAGCTTGATTCTGTACGTCTTTTCCTCAGCTCAGTATGCAAAGAGGCTTACGAAAGACAGCTCTGTCCGATAATGTGGGATATCACGGGCAACCAGTATAATCGTGATACCTGCGAGCTTAACGATAAAGAGCTTAAAGAACTTCTTATGGCTATTCCTGAAAAAAGTGAATCGGTCAAATATGATATCAATAACGATGGAAAATTCAGCATAGCCGATCTTGTAAGCCTTCATACCTGGGTAATCAGATCCGGAGAACTTAAAAATCCTTCGGCTGCCGACCTGGACGGTGACGGCGAAATCAATTCGTTCGATCTTGTGCTGCTTAGACAAGCATTTGCCAAGCAGCTTTAATGAATAGAAAAAACTCCGCTATATGCGGAGTTTTTTCATTATTTGGAATTTTTGCAGGCGTTGTTTCTATCATTAAGAACGTTTTCAACTTGCTTACAGAGAATAGCTGCGTCCGATGAATTACCGTTCATTACTGCCGTTTCAAGCTGTGAAAAACATCCCATAAGATTCTGCTCGATTGTATAAAGATTAGCGTTGCTGACAGGATCACTATAGCGGAACGATTCAGCCAGTTTCTCAAGTCGTGAACGAAGTTCTGTATCGCTTGTTTTATTGATAAGATTCTCAGATCTTGTACGGAGCTGCTTTACGGTCGTCGTATCAGCAGCCTGAACCGATTCGATCTGAACGATCTTATTTCTCGCCATATCAACAGATATACTGCTTATAAGCGCAGCAGCAAGTACAATTATACATAGAATAAAAGCTATCCAAACAGGAAAGTCATCAATAAATCCGAATCCGAACAGAGCAAGGCTTAGAACTGTCTGAATGCCGAGGTAAATGTATCCTACTCTGAAAACCGGGAATCCAAGAACACGGCTTTTAAGGTCTGAAGCATTATCGTATGCAGTTTTGAAAATCGGAACTTGCAAGACTATCGCAATAAGCTCAGCAGCATAGGCTATCCAGAAAACCTCTTCTTTCGGAAACGGCACTGCAAACGCTATAACGGAGAAAACTATCGCTATTATTCCAAGAATTATCCAAATTCGTGAATTATTTTTTTTCATACTTATTCTCCCCTCTTCTTTCCGCAGTTATTGCAGAAATTTCCTGTTATTCCCTTGTTTCCGCATTCGCAGTCCCATGTTTCAGGTGATTCCGGTTTCTTTGCTCCGCAGTTACTGCAAAAATTTCCGATTATGCCTTTTTTTCCGCATTCACAATCCCATGTTTCGGGCAGTTCTGGTCGCCTTGCCCCGCAATTGTTACAGAAATTTCCGGTTACATCCTTGTTTCCACATTCGCAATCCCATGTTTCAGCAGGCAAAGGCTTCTTACTGCCGCAGATGTTACAGAAATTTCCCGTAACTCCATTATTACCGCATGAGCAGTTCCATGTATCAGTAATTGCATTGCTCATACTTCCGCCAATAGCTGAGGCTGTTCCGGTAAACGGAGTCATTGCTTCTTTGGTCAGATTCATAACTCCGCCCATTGCACCAAGCGAGATTCCGAGACTGGCTATATCTCCAAGACCTCCGCCGCCTGTTCCTCCCATATTTTCAACTGCTCCAAGACCTACCTGACGAGCAGTTTCCTGCTGGTATGTATAACCTTTCATGCGCATCTCCGCTGCTTCCGCTTCGGCTCTGAGCTTCAATGCTTCTGCGTCTCCCTGAGCGCTGATGATTTTCATTCTTGCAGCTGTCTGAGCTTCGACTGTCTGACGTTCTGCGCTTGCCTCAGCTTCGGCTTTGCGAATCTGCTCCTCACGGATTTTCAGGAACATATCGGCGTGCTGCTGTTTAAGGCGACTGAAATTCTGATCGTCATCAGGAGTTACAATCGTTGTAACATAAAATTCCGGCATTAAAAGTCCGTACTCAACAAGCATTTCGTTGATGCAGTCACGGAGACTTTCAGAGATCATGTCCAGTTTCTCGTCAACTTCAAGAATATTTATCTGACATTCCTTTATGATTCGGGCAAGATTGCTCTTGACTTTAGTCATTATCATTGCTCTGAATTTAGCAGTCACAGACTTATATTCATATTTAATTTCAGATTGATTTTTTAAGTCGGAAACTTTTAATTTTTCAACAACTTTATCTTCGACAATTTCCTTTTGTGAAAGACTGCCTGCCGTTCCGACAAGCTTAATGAGAAGTTTTCTTGAATCGCATACTTTCAAACTGAACTGTCCGGATGCACCTATTTCAATGGGCAGTCCGGTTGCAGGATCGAAAAATCTGACCTTTGAATCAGTACCCCATTTGATGCCCATCTGGACAGTTTTATTAATGAAGTAAACCTCGGAATGGAAAATCGTATCAGCATTTGTCGGGAGCTTATAAAGCTTCTCCAGCAAGGGCAGATTCTGGGTAGCGAGAGTGTATCTTCCTGCGCCGAAAAGGTCGAGAGCCTGACCGTCACGGAAGAAAATTACTTCCTGCGACTCGTGAACTATGAGCTGTGAACCGAGATTAAAGTCCTCTATCGGGTGCTTCCAGACAAGCGTCTGATTATCTCCCTCGTACTTGATAAGACTTGCAAGTCCCTGATTTTTAAGCTTTTCCTTTGCTGACTGCGACTGAACGTCGATTACGGTATCGCAAAGCGGACAGGTATACTCGGCAGCATTTTTGTCCGCAGAGAGATTACACGAACAGCTCGGACAGGTGAACTCCACCTTGTTGAAAACGCTTTCGCTCGTGTTGATTTTCTCCTTGCAGACCGGACATACAGCCTTTTCTCCCTTGGACTGGTCGAAAATGACGTTGTTTCCGCAGTGCGGACACATTCTCGATGTCATCTTATCGGTTCTTACATTTATTGTGTAGCCGCAGGTGCAGTCGATTTTTTTCCTTGCAAAGAAGCTGTTCGACGCCTGCGTGTATTTTCCGCATGACGGGCATTCTATTACGAATTTGGACATGATTTCACCTAACTTTCTTAAATATTAACGAAATATTTGACCAATAATAAATAGGGCAATTGCCCATATTATCCAATATTTCAATAGGATTTCTAAAATTTTTAGTGGAATTTTGAAAAGAAATCCTAAAAAACGTTTAATTGGTTGTCCTTTCCATCCTCTTGATTTTAAAAACCTCAAATACTCTTTATCAAGATTACACTGTTTATCAAAAGGATAATGCTTAATGTCAGATCTAATACTATTAAGATAGATTTCATCACTCCAACTTGCACCATGATCTAACAGTATGTCAATCATATTTTCTGACTCTTCTACATTAAGATCGTCTGTTCTTATAGCCTCCGCCAATGCTGTAAGTTCCATTCTTCCATCTTCAAAAAAAGTAGTACTAATATCCGAGGTATTCGCCCCATATTCTAACAGCATTTTTACGATTTTTGGATTTCTCGACTTCCAAACGGCATCATTCAATGCAAAATATTTATTTACATCCAACATACCAGTTTTTTTAAGAAATCTGTAAGAATTTGGCAATACACCGTTTTTTAATAAAACTAACGTTGCCTCAACATTATCATCACAAACTGCTTGAGAAAGAGCAGATACATCACCTATATTACCATTGTCAAATTCCATATGTGACATTATTTCTGCATTAGCCCCATGTTGCAACAATAAATACACAATTTTAGAATTTTTTGCATTCCATATTGCTTCATTCAATACATAATAAGTAGATTTTCTTCCCTGTTTTGTATAAATTCGGTATGAATTCGGATCAGCTTTATACTCCAGTAACAACTTAACAATATCAAACTGATTTAAACTAACAGCACGAGAAAGCATTGACCAGTCATTTTGATAATCACTTTCTTCGACATATATTCTTTCCTCAAGTTTAGCATCGTTTTCAAGTAAACACTTTACTGAAAAAACATTCTTAGATTCAATGGCAAAAAATAAAATTGGTTTGTCATCCACTTTTTCCAGTTCATCTAAAAAAGTTTTATATATCCATGTAATACGACTGTTGCAATTTCCATTTTTATTGTGTTCAATAAAGAATTTCAAAAAATCAAGATAGTTATTATTATTAATGAAGTATTTTTCATTACCACTTACTTCTGGTGATAATGACAAAAGTTTTTTAAGATAATTTTCACTTTGTCCAGAACATAACAACAGTCCAAGATATGCGCCTAAACAATTGATATCCATCTGTAATGCAAGTCGGAATGTATTTTCGGCTTTTTCCTTATTGCCACTTTCGTAATCAATAAAGCCCAAATTAAGGATATTTATAAGTTGATCATTTTCTTTATCTTCATTTACATTAACATTTTTTGAGGATAATTTTAGTATTTTGGTTATGCCTCTCAATAAATCCTGCATATAGCCGACTTTTGAAACGTCCTGTGATTGGAGCGCAACAAATTCATCGGGCAGATCGTAAGGAGTTATATCACGGTAGCAAGGAATCAGAGTTTTCTTTTGTCCCTGTTCGATCAGAGAAAGGTATCTGCTCCACTCGTTTTTAACCCAGACCGCATTGAAATACTCCGGCTTTGTACCTACAACAAGCATAATTTTTGAGCTGTTCAAAGCTGCAAATATGTATGGTTCGTAAGCAGAACCGAGCTTATCTTCAAGCGTGATTCTGGCGAAAAAGACCTTATATCCCTGATTTGTCAGTTCATTATAAATATCCTGAGCAATTACGCTGTCTGTAGTACGGTTTCCGGCATTATCGCTTTCCTTGTAGCAGATGAAAATATCGAAAGGCTCTTCCTTTGAGGAAATTTCGAGAATCTGCTTCTGCACATTGTCTATGTACATTGCCTCCGAATTATAAATTGCACGGGCAATTCCGTCACAGTTTTTCACAGCGGACAGGTAATCATCGTCCTCTAAAATCGACTTGAACTGCGTTCGGTGACAAGTAGGAATGCGCTTATTTGTTTTCGGATCGACAACATATTCAATACCGTAACGGCAGAGACACATTCCCCAATGAGCTTCAGCTTCATTCGGAGCTTCTGCGAGAATGTTCTCATAAACAACAGAAGCTTTGTCAAATTCTTTGTTCATTCGATAATGGTTAGCCCGATCAAAGAGCTGATTGCGTTTTTCGTTATCCAGTTTCGGCAAAGTCTGAGCAGTTCCGCAGTATTCACACTCGCAAACAGTCATGCCTTCGTTAACATTTAATGTACCGCCGCACATTTTGCACTTGAATATCGCCATTTTTAATCCCCTTACAAAGTTATTTCCATTATTATATCATAATTCACCAAAAAAATCAATACTTTGAGTAAAAAAATGTTGACAAAACCAGAATAAAGTGTATAATTAAGTAGTAGGTAACTAAAATACTTTTATCAAAGTCAAGGAGGTATTTGATTGAAGTCTTTCAAGAAAATAATCGCATATTCTCTTGCCCTGACGCTAAGCATTTCAAGCTCTGCATTTTTTTCAGTTAACAGTAAAAGTGTCCGGAATACAGTATTTGCGGAGGATAAACAGGCTGATAACTGGGAATATACGATATATGATAAAATAGACGGTATAAGCTCTTCTCCGTGCGTTGAAATCACAAAATACTGTGGTAGCGAAGATATCGTAGACATTCCGGCAAAAATCAAAGGATATCCTGTTGTCAGCATTGCCGGAAAACCATTCAGCGGAAATAGCAAAACTTATGATATAAATATTCCTTCGTCAATAAAACGTTTTGAAAACGGCTTTCTGGATAATTCATGTGTTAATTTTTTAACTTTTAATAAGCTTAAATTCAGTATAGAAAGCGAAAATGAACTCACATTGATCAGTTACGAGACCAATGAAAAGGATTCTGATGTTGATATTGAAGTTCCATCCTCTTTAGCAGGATACACTGTAACTTCTTTGTGGGATTATGTCTTTTCTGACAATAAAACTATCAAATCAGTTAAACTGCCCGATACTATTAATTATTTCGGCATGAATGTTTTTACGAATTCAACAGTTGAAAAAATCAATATCCCGAAATCTCTCAAAATAATCCCTTCCAATACATTCAAAGGCTGTTCCTCATTAAATGATGTTGAGTTAAATGATAATGTAATTATTGCTCAGAATGCTTTTAAGGATGCTCCTGTCATTCTGCCGGAAAGCGCTTTATCTTATGAAGCAGGATTTTGTCCAAATTCATTCGGCCGTGTCACTGTCAATAAAAATAATTTTAAATATACAATTTCTTATGACAGTGATAATGGCAGTTACAGTGCTGCAGTTGATAAATATGTTCCGGATCTTTCTGATTTAAATAAAAAAATTGATGTTGAAATTCCTGGGCAAGTATTCGAACTTCCTGTTACAAAAACAGGAGATTATTTCTGGGATGACTGCAACAGCTCCGGAATTATTCTCAATTCAATAATTTTTCCTTCTGAAATTCAAGAGATCAGACCATTCACACTTGATAATCCCTCAGAACTAAAGTCAGTGACGATCAACGCCAAAAATATTACAATACAACCTAATATGTTTAAGAATACAGGAATTGAGGAAATAACTTTGCACGGTTCATGTAATATAGAAGAAAAATCATTTTCAGAATGTGAAAATCTTAAAAAAATCACAATAACTGGCGATGCAGAAAATATTAAAATTGCCAATCAGGCTTTTTTGAACTGTACTGCTCTTGAGGAGATAAGTTTTCCTAATAATTCTGATGTCAAGATCGATATCTTTGCTTTCAGAAACTGCATTTCGCTTAAAGATTTTACAATTAATGGAAATGCTGCTATTATGGCAAATGCGTTCAGAGATTGTGACAATCTTGAAACGATCAGCATAAGCGGAAATGCACAGCTATCTACAAATGCCTTCCGTGATAATAAAGCATTGACCAATATTCTGGTTAATACAAATAACACTTTGGATGGAAGCGCATTCAACGGCTGTTCAAATCTTATGAGCATAAATTCCATTACTGCTTTCGACAGCCAAAATAATAATCTTGCTCCTGAACTTGAAAGTTTCATTTTAAACAATTTTAACGGAGCAGAAAATGTCGGATTTATTAATCTTTATATTCAGTCACAGGCAGATAAAATCGTTTCAGAATATACAAATGACAATATGAGCGATATTCAGAAGGCAAAGGCTCTTCACGATTGGATATGCAATAAGGTTTATTTTGATAACGAAGATCCCGATAATCCTAAAACGCAAAATGATGGTTCAGTATTTATGAACGATTCAACGATCTGTGAAGGATATGCAAAAGGATACAATCTCCTTTTAAAAGCTGCCGGAATAGAATCTTTTTATGTGCACAGCAACAGTCATGCCTGGAACATAGTAAAACTTGGCAATCAATATTTTCATGTTGATACAACATGGGATGACGGAGATAAGATTTCTTATGAATGGTTTCTTAAATCCGATTCGGAAATAAGCTCTGAAACTTCTTCACACAGCAAATGGTCGGTTGCCATTCTCTCTCCACTCCATAATTCCGACGATAATCTGTTCTTGCCGGAATGTAAATATTCTATGGGCGATATAAATACTGATGGAAAAACAAGTGTTGCCGATCTTGTTGTTCTCAACAGATATATTCTCGGAAGCGTTCAATTAGATTCAGATAATTACATTCTCTCCGATCTGAATTTCGATGGAACAACGGATTCTTTTGATATGGTTTGTATGAGAAAGTTTATTTTAAATAACTGATATTTATTCCCGGAACTTGTCTGCATAAGCAGAAAATGTTTCATGCAGACAAGTTCTGATTTGTTTCGTCAATTTGTAATACTTTTTTCATTTTTTCTCTGTTGACATTTTTATTCTTTTGGTGTATAATAAATTTATTAAACTTCATTATTTCCAGTGCTATCTATTTGGGGGCGTAAAGGTTTCGACGGGGATGCTGAAGTGTGATAAGCGAGCGGAGCTGCGGTGTAATCTCCTTAAACTGCACCACGTTTTAAATATAAACGCTAGAAATAATATTACGGTTACTAGAAATAGTGAACTGGTAGCAGCTTAAGTCTGCTTCCGTCCTCCGACAGATTACCGCGGCTGTCGTTTGGGCGTCGATTAGCGGTGAACGATTCTCCGGTGTGTCCGTACCGCTGAATTGTATTCGGACTACCACCTCTTTCTGCCCGTTTACCGGCGGTTTGCGTTGGGAATTTCTATAGGTAAAATACGCTCGTAGAAAGTTGCATGAATGTGTTTTCGGACAGGGGTTCAATTCCCCTCGCCTCCACCAATTACAAAACTGCTGTAAATCGGAAAATATTGATTTTTCCTCGATTTACAGCAGTTTTCTTTTACAATATATTTTCACATTCTCAATTATATTTTCAGTGAAAAATAGTATTTTTTCAAAAAATTGCACACGAAATTGCACACGAAATCTAAAGTTTGCCCTCAGATTTTAAATGTTCAACCTTGCGTTTGATATAAGAGTTGCCTCCGTGTTCAATATAATGCTGATACTGCTCCCAGAATCTTTCACGCTCAGTCTCGTCAATGATCTGATTCTTTTCAACATCAGACAAAAAGCTTACAAGATAATTTTTGCAAGCCTGCATATCTACATTTTCGATTCGTTTATGCAGATCGTCCATTTTATCTTTGATAGAATCAAACTGTTCTTCGAGCAATTTAGCGATCCATTGTTTAAGCTGCTTATGCAGATATCGTATTCCGGTAATGAGTCCGACAAGAAACGCAATTGCAATGCTTATTTCACCCAAAGTTATATTTTCCATAATTCTTAACGCTCCTATTCAACCGTTTCTACTGTTAATGAGGTTGAGCTGCAATAGCTCAGTCCGAATACAGTTCCACCGGCATGAGGGAAATTGCATGACATATACAATACGTCTCCCTCATTCACTTCTGCCAATAAGGGAGTTATAGAAATAATTGCAGTATTTCCGGCTTCGTGTGTTGAATATGCCCATGCTATTGCATTATCCCAGTTGTCAAAATTTTTTGTTATTCGCACATGGTAATCGCCTTTTTCTCCTAAAGTCTGAAATTGAATCCGACCTGAAACAAGAATTTTACTTATATTCGCTCCTATTCCGATTCCGCCGTCCTCAGTTATATTCAATTTTGAACCTGACGATATGCTGTCATTAAATGGAATGATTTCATATTCTCCCTCCGACTGATTAACTATATGCTGGCTCAATCGAATGGTCATTATTGATTTTTCAATATTAACGCCATTGACTTCAAGCGATCTCTCCTCTTTCGGAAAGCAATTGATCCCTACGGACGATTTGAGCCTGTCAAAGAAAATAATCGGCATACCTCTTGATAACCAGAGATTATACATTGCAGTTCCTCCGAACAGATCAACAACTGTGACAACTACATCCCATGAATAATTGTTGTCGAGTTCTATCATAGTCTTGACGTTGTTTTCAAGAGAGCCGCTAACCGAATAATCAATGTCACCCTCTTTTTTTCCTTTAAACGTAATGCTTACAGCGTTTTTCCCGTTAACAGAGGCAAAGTCTGCATCAACGTTTATGTCTGTTTCAGTATAAAAATTATCCTGTCTCTGCATCGTTATGATTGCGGACGGTACATCCCATTTCTCAACATTGACCTTAACTGACTTATCAACGACTATGCCTCTTGAATCCGTTACATAACAAATAGCCGTCTGCTGACCTGAACCGGAAAATTTAAACGGTGCGCTGACCGCCGAAGAGCCGTTAAGGTCGGCATGGTGTTGAAAACCGTCAACCGCCAAATAACAACTGTGTATGACCGCTCCTTTTTGACCTGTTAAGCCTACTGCCGTTACTTGTACCTGCGATTGATTTTGTACGATAAGCTGATTATTTTCGGTTATTGCTGTTACTGAGGAATTGATATCTTTATATGTTATATCTCCTATGAGAGGTTTGCAGACGGAGACGTCGACCATATATTTACCGCCAGTTTTTTCAGTGATTTGATTGCCGTATGTAACCTTAACTTTATATATTCCACTCTGTGAGTCAGGAATCGAAGCATATAATCTGTCCTGCATCACTGTATTATTATATCCTGCAATAGAAATTCCAGAAGTCGTTTCACTGCTGATATTGCTATCATCATTTCCAAGCAAGCTGACCGTCACAGTTCGCCCAAGAGGATTGTATAATCTGATCGTTAAGTTGTCCCCTATTTTAAAATCCGGCATAGAGTTAGCATAAGGATAAGCGTAAGTTGCTACATTAAGAGAGGGCGAATCGGAAATAAGTTTGCTGTCTTTTCGGCGGACTCGTGTTTTGATCTTATATGTTGTATCAGCTGTCAAGTTGTTGATATTGTATGAACCGTTCGTACTCTCTGTTATATCAATGCCAGTCCATGAAGAACCATCGTTAGTTGAATACCAGATGTAATCAACCGTTGCATTTGCAGACCAATTAATAGTTGCTGTTGTTTCTGTTCGTGTTTTAATGGATTGACTAACGATTGCATACCGTGGAATGGTATCAAGTACGGCAGTTGTGCTTCCATTACCATACATGACGTTTCCGCCAACATTTACACTGATAGTCACTTTCTTTGAGCCGTCATCATTGTGTGCAACAGTATAACTTTTTGAAAACAGCGTTATTGTCTTTCCCGGCGAAAGAGTGAATGAACCGCTTATGCTCTGAGAAGTGCTTCCGACAGATACGGTTGTGCTTTGATTTCCCCATGTATCAGAATTTGAACTTGAAGATTTAGAAGCTGTTATTGTGACTGTCACGGTTGATGTATTAGCTACCGAGCCGTTGCTCTTTGCATTCCATGAACATTTGAAAGTTATATATGAGCTTGTTGAACCGGTTCTCGTTAGATTAAAACTGCCGCTTGCCATTATGTACCGCCTCCCTCCAGAGCCGCAACTCTTGTTTCAAGATCTGCAAGCTCATCTGAAGAGACAAGGCTAAACCAGTTATCCGCTGCACTCGAAGTAAGATTTAAGTGCCTGATATAAGTTTTCCCTGCCTGTGATTTGATCGTTTGTAAAACATGAGAAGCTCCCTGTATCACCTCAACAATCATTTTAAAGCCTGAAGAAAGATCATCAGGCTTATTCGCCAGCGAGTTTGTTATCGCCGCAGTAGCTGATCGATAAACACCGGGAGCAGTTACCTTGCTTAAATCTTCACCACTCGTTAAATCCCGTGTATAAACTGCCGCAAGTGTGTATGGTTTCTCAGTTGTTATATTGTCAATCTGCGTCTGCAAATCGTCCCTGTACGGTTCGTAGGCGTCGTCGGTTATTTCTGCATAGCGGAGCATGGGACGAAATGTCAGGTTTTCTGCGGTATAATTGACGTTTATTCGTATCTTAACATCATAATTTGTGCTTGCCGCCGTGAACTTAATACCTTTGCCAAAATCCCACGTTCTGCCTTGAGAACTATCCTCAATAAGCAGTGTGTATGACGATGTGCTGCCTCCAACCGGACAACCGCTTAAAATATACTCTCTGCCTGTCTCTAAAAGCATACCCTTTCTAATCTCGAAAAACACAGTTGCTGCCGCCGTTCCGTTTAACGTTACGATGCCATCCTCGTTAACTGTGAGAGTGACTCCGTTAATTGTTCTGGACGCTGCCGTATTTTTCAGCAGATTCTTCCTCTGATATCCCAATGTGCTGCGGTTCAGGGCGGTTTGCGAAGAAGTCTCTGCAATCATCTCAGTATTTTTGGAGATTTGCTCATTGTGCGATTCGACTGTTTCTGTCAATTCCACATTAGACATAGAATATGTTTCATAAGTATCGTCGACGATCTCAGCGTATCGGAGCATGGGTGCGAAAATTCTGCCGCCGCCGTCCGTACCGTCACCTATACGGATGTAGATAAGCAGCCTGTTGTCGTCCGCATCATCAGGGAGCTTCACTACAGTTCCCTCGCCGATATCCAATGTACCTCCGATCGTTGTGATCGTACCGTTTTTGTAATATCTTGCATCGAGACGATAAGTGAGAGATGCTCCTCCTTCCGGACATCCGGATACAGCGTAAGTTCTGCCCTTTTCGACTCCCACCTGACCTATGGGTAGCGTTACTCCGGCTGTAGCAGTACCGCTTACCGATACTGTACCGTCTGCGTTCACCGTGAATGTGACTCCGTTCTGAGTCTTTGAGACCGCCGTGTTTTTCAGCAGATTCTTTTGACCAGAGTTGGTTAAGACTGTTATTGCTGATGAATTTGTTGCGATACCGGTCTTTACCTCTGTATCATCGTAGTTTTCGAGAGTGGAGAGTTTTTTCTTTTCAGCCGTTGTAAAATCCTCTGTACTAAGACCTTTTCCACTGATCTTATCTACTTTATCAGCAACCTTGTCAAGAGTATCATCGATCTCTTTTGCTGTTCGTTTAAGTTTTTTGTATGTATCAGCCATATTCCTATCCCCTTACATATATTTTTGAACCGTTCGAATCCTCAAGAGCGTAATCCTCGCTGTCATAAAGCTGATTTGATTTATTTTCAGCAGTTGCAGAAGATACCAGACCTATGCCCTCATTTACTAAACCTTTGTCCTTATCAATTATCTGAATCGGTATAAATCTCATTTGATTGCAGAGTGTTATTTCCTCTTCGACTACACTTTTTTTCATGTGAAATTCATCTTGGGAAACCCAGTATATTTTTATATCGTTTCGATCATAACCGGCAAATCCTACCTCGTTATTCATAAGGACGTAAGAGCCGTCCAGTCCATACATTTTGAGACCGTTTTTGTCCATTTGTCCAATAAGATGATTCGAGTCATCATAAAGCTCAAGGATTCCGCTTTCATTTTGATTTGATCCAAGCTTGAGAGTTCCTCCCTTGATAAGATTTGCAGTCAAATTTATCACGTTTATCTGCTGCATATCAAGAGTTCCGTCAATAGTCCAAGCTGAATTGAATGTACCGTTGATTCCGGTTGTCGAAAAACCGATACCGCCGTTATTGATCATAATAACATACTTTGCTGTTTCTTTTGGCAGGCTGTCGACAACAAGAATTTTATCTCCGTCATATATGACATAGGAGTTACCCATTGCACTCCATATCTTATCTGTAGCAGTTTTCAGTTCTTCGCCTAATACGATCTTTACTGTTTCTGTCTGATCGTTGACAAGCTTTTCTGTTGCCGCTGTGATATTTTCTATAAGACCGGATAAAGTTTTTTGAAAATTTCCGAATTCAAGCTCTTTATATTCCTTTAGTATGCAGTCATATTCATAAGCAATAACATTCGTCAGAAGATTGATTCCGAGTCTATCATCAATAACCTCAACAGTATCTCCGATATCGGTTATCTTTTCAAGATTTGCCTTGAGAGTATAGTTGACCTGCGGCACGCTGTTGCTGTCAACATAAGTCTGAGCCTGTACTCTCAGATCATCAATAAGAGCCTGCTGATATGCGGTCATATTTGTATTGCCGTCAGAACTCTGATAATCTTCTTCAAGTATATTGTCCTGAGAAAACGAAACAGTTTTTGTGTATGGTATATCATACTGCAAATCGCTGTAAACGTATAAATCTGATGATTTATCAAGAGCGTTTAAAAGTATACCGTCTTTTCCGACAGGCAAAAGCTTTGTTACAACATTGTCCCAGTTTTCATCGCACGTTATATCTTTGAGATTTTTCTTGTAGCGAACTGTAACTCCGTTATCCTTACCGATTGCAGAGCGAATCTCTATCTTGAATCCGTCTCTTACAAGATGACCGCCCCACCTTTCAAGCACCGTCTGAACAGCTTCATACAATGATTTGCGAACGCATCTGTATGAGTCGGTTATTGATATGTCAGATAAAGTGATAAAAGGACTCGGATTATCTGTAGCTTTATTAAGATGATCGAGAGCGTCATTGCAGTTTTTATTTACAACGTAAGAATCTGCTATAAGATAATTCTGAGAGTCATAAAAGATGTGGAAAGCTCTGGTTGTGATTTTGGATTTTGTTTTTTTCGGATTTGATATTCTGAAAGGCTGATCGCCTTGAGGAGTATTTGCAACAACAATGTTTCCCTCTGCAATATAGTCTGCATATTCAAGTCCTGTTTCCAGATCAAGATAAAAGTCTCCATTATCGGCTTTATGTACTCTCGCTTTCAGCGGTTTCAGAACTACATCGCCGTTGGATACAAAGCTTTTATCAGTTTGTCCGAATAGCTTTATCATTTTTATTCCCTCTATTCCTCTAATGCAGCCCAACCGCTGTAAACATAAGATTTTCCGCCGACAGATATCATTCCCATATTATCGTACTGATAAAAAGGGACGAAATATAAACCGTCTGCGTATGTTCCGCTGTCTCCAAGAGGAACAGGAGCAAGAGAGGTCATTGCCATTTGGATATGCGTTAAATCGTAACCGACATCATAAATCCATTTGGTACTATAAGCTAAATCTGCAAAAGCATACCTGCCGGGATGATAATATGATGACAGCAAAACGCCTGTACTGCCTGAATTGGATTTGCAAACGAATATCCAACCCTCATCAGATATCACCAAAGCAATTCCTTTTGACGTTTTATAAGCGGCGGAGATTCGTACCTTTGAAGTGTCGTTCATATAATTATCTATGTAAAACGACTTGCCATTATCAAGCTTACATTCCCATTCTCGTATTCCTGATTTGATCGTTATATATCCTCCGCCTGATGTACTGCAAGTAATTCTGTTATTTTCACACGTTATACTGTCAAAATACTCGTTTGCATTAGCTTGCATCCAAGTGTATATCTCGGCTGCATTCGCTTCCAATGTTGTTCCGGAAAAAATCGTTTTTGTGATTGCCATATCTAAACCTCCTCGATAATTTCTTCGTTTCCTATAATTCCGGTCATACCATTTGCAACAAGAACGGCATCGGAAACTTTATCATCAGATTTTGATGTGTGTAAAAATTTGATTTTTGTATTTCCGATATCATCAATATTCTTAATTTTGAATATTTCATTATTAAAGGTTATCTTCACATTCATGATTTAGCCTCCTTGTGTAGTGACATCTGGAATTATTTCAAGCACTCCGATGAGAACAGTATATATATCCTCGCCTGCTCCGATTTGAAGATCGTAATAATATTTGCCAGCTTCAATTTCAGCCGTGTCATCAGGAGCGACTCTGACATGATATTTGCCGGTTTCAAGCTTCGTAATACCGTTATTAAGAGACTTTTGAAAAACGGTTTCTTTATGCGAATAGCTTTCCTTACAGGTAAAAAAAGCACTTGATAAGTCTGTTTCAAGTCCCTCAAATTCCAGATTAAAAGACAGTGTATCGCCTCTTATCATTGATATATACTTGTTATTCATACTGCCTCCTTATAACCACCTTGAATAATTTTCAATGCTGATCTTTTCAACGTTTCCATTCCATGTTAATGTATTTCTGCCGGGCTTAAACAGCAAGTTGTCGTAATCGCCGACAACTTGTCTGTTTTTTAATATTCCGTTTCTGTAAGCCTCCATTTTATCCGAATCAATTGTAATGCTTTCCTCTGTTCCAAGACTGATCACAAAAATCTGATTTCCATTAAGACTTAAATTTATCGTCTCGCTTCCGAATATGGTTATTTTCGGCTTTGCATAAATATTTCCTGCATTAAAAACGTTCATACTTTCATTATTTCCGCTGAAATTCAAAGCCTTGTCAACAGCAGAATACTTGAAAGGCTGACAGTGCATCGTAACCGTTGCAGTCCGAAATCTGATAAGCCTTTCAAAATCAATCTGACTAAGAATTTGATAAATATAGAATTTATCCGGTTCATTTGAGAATGTAACCATACCCTCTGAATCGAAATATTCAATAACTTCGTCAACGTTGTAATTGCCGTGAAGTCCGATCTTGAATTGTTTGTTATAAGCAGAATAACCGAGCTTTGTTACAATATCACCGTCTCTGCCGTCTATCTGCTCAATTGATGTGCGCATAAGCGGCTTTGAAATAGGTGGTAGCGATTGAATAAGTAGTCCTTTTACATTTGTGCTTTTCTTTTCGTTAAGAACAATATAGCTATGCATTTTTCCCACTCCTTTAACTGTAAATAGCTCTTGTTACAGTACGTTCAATAAACTTCCCTGCAACTTCATCATCAAGTTCTATTTTCATTTGACCGAGAGCTTCTTTGAAAGCCTTGACCATGCTGTTATATTCAGGTTCTGCATCGTATCTCTGAGGTACAATGCCTTGTGTCATGGTTGAACGTAATTCGTTAGCCACTTTTTTGATCCACTTTGTATTATGTTCAAGCGGTATAACGGCTTCTGCACCGTCCTCACCTATCTCTGCAACTGTCGGGCTGTCAACTATACCGCCCTTTGCGAGTCTCGGCAAGCTGAGAAGTGACATTTGCCCTATGCTTACACCCGGAATCTTATTGATAAGATTGATTGCTCCGTTTATAAGACCGATACCGCCGTTTATAATACTTTCAATAGAACTTATAACACCGTTAAGACCAGACTTAACAGCTCCGCTTATAGCGTTTGCAATACTCGTTCCTATAGCAGAAAATTTGTCTTTGATTTTATCCCATAATCCGCCCCAGAAACTTCCCCATTCCTTGAACTTATTTTTAATAGCCGTCCATGCTTTGCCAAAAATATTTCCAAACCATTCAGCGGCAGGCGAAAAAAGATTCTTTATTGCTCCCCATAATCCTGAAAACATACTTTTTAACGGAGTAACTAAACCATTAAGAACAGAACTTACTACTTTCGGCAAAGCCGATACAAGCGATGGAAGCATTTTTAAAAGACCGTCCACTATTCCCATAAAAAGCATTAATGCGCCGTTTATAAGCGTTGGTAAATTGTCAAGCAGCACCTCAACAACTGTAGATACTACCTCCGGCAGCATATCAATTAATGAGGGCAAAGCTTCAAGCAGACCGTCAAGCAATCCAAGAAACAACTGCATTGCTCCCTGCACAAGTACAAAAAGATTGTCTATGAGAGTATTGACAACCGTTTCTATAAGCTGCGGAAGCTGATCCAGTAAAGACGGCAAAGCTTTTTCAAGACCGTCAACAAGTCCTAAGAAAAGCGTTAATGCTCCGTTAACCAATACAGGCAGATTATCAAGGAGCAGTCCGACTACACTTTCAATCAGCGGCGGCAGTATTTCAAGCAATTGAGGAATGATTTGCATTAATCCGTCCAGCAAGCCATTAAAGAGCTGCACCGCTCCCTGTACCAATACCGGCATATTCGTCATAAGTACGGAAACAATATTTTGAATAATTGTCGGCAAAGTGTCAAGCAATACAGGAATAGCAGTTTGCAAACCTTGAATAAGACTGGTTAAAAGCTCTGTTCCGGCTTGAATCATCATTATCATATTATTACTTATTGTCGTGATTATTTCTGTTATCAGTTCTGGCAGCATTGAAAGCAATTCCGGAATCATCTGTGAAAATCCCTCGATCAGTCCTTTTAAAAGGTCAATGCCTGATTTATTCATCTGAGACGAACATTTTGTAAAGCTTTGAACAATATCTTTTATCAACTGAGGAATCATTTTTATTATCTTTGGAATGGATTCTGCAAAGCCGGATGCCAAAGAAGTTATCAGCGTTACTCCTGTATCCACTAATTTCGGCAGAAGTCCTACTAAAACTTCAATGATCTGAGGTATCAAATTTGATATGATCGGTATTATCTCAGGCAATATGTCTAATACCGTTGTAAGCAATGTATTGACCGATTCTGTGAGAACCGGCAGTATCTCATTAAAAATTTTAGGTATCTCAGTAATGATCATAGGTGCAACGGTTTGTGCAAGCTGACTTAATACCTGTCCCATGCCGGTTATTACCTGAGTGATACGAGGTACAAGATTCTGTGCGCTTGCTACAAAGCTGTCAACGAAGTTTTGTATTAAAGTGCCGAAATCCGCCGTATCGTCAGCCATACCAGTTAAGAGATTAGACCACGCTGCACTCACCATAGCTGTTGAGCCTGATATCGTACCCATAGCCTCTGCCGTTGTTGTTCCGGTAATGCCCATTTCTGTCTGCACAACATGAATAGCTTCGATCATTTTATCAAAGCCGACCTCTGCCAACGCTGCACCAATATTCTGCTTATCGCCCAAGTCTATCATTTTGTCGCCTAAAACTCCGCTGTCATTGATCAATCGTGCCATTTCAGTAGCAGTTCCGCCATATCCGAGTTTCAAGTTATCGAGCATGGTGTAGTTCTGCTTTGCGAATCCCTGATACGCATTCTGAATCATATCAATAGACGTACCAAACTTATTAGCGTTATCCGACATATCTATAATTGCTGTATTCGCATATTGAGCGGCTTTTACGGTATCGCCCTCCAATCCTTGAAGCAATGTTGCAGAAAAAGATGTTGCCTGCTCCATATACTGATTAGCCGAAAGACCAGCTGTAGCATAGGCTTTGTTCGCATTGTCCAACACCTGATTCTGACTTGACATAAGTGTATTAAATTCAGATTTTACCTCGTCAACGCTTTTTCCGACTATCTGAGCATATTCCTCAACACTCTTAGCACCTTTAGCCCCGAAAAGCGTTTCAACGCCTCCGACTAACTGTTCATACTCCGCATAGCTTGCAACTGCCGACTTGCCTATATTGACAAATGCGTCGCCAAGTTTTGCAAGACCGCTGACTGCGCTTTTTATAGCTGTGCTTGCAAGATCGGCTAATACTGCTTTAAAGACAGTAAATCCGCCGTTTCCGGCTTTCTCCGCCTCTTCTCCGGCTTCTTTAACTTCATCTCCTGCTTTATCCGCTCCTTTACCGAATTTATCAAGAGTTTGCGTTGCCTCCTGCAAAGTTGTTTCGTCTTGTGCAATTTTTTTCTCAAGCAAGGACATTGCTTCGCCCAGTTCTTTTGCAGATTTTGAATTTTTGCCTTGTTCAAGAACTGTATTGATATATTCTTGTCTGAGTTCTGCAAGTATTTTCTTATTATTTGAAATGTTGTTTGTAAGTTTTCCGTAAGCAGAATTATTACGTTCGATCTCCGCTTTGTTATCGCTCATAGCATTGCCAAACGAATTAAGGCTTTGAGTTGCATCCTGCAAAGTTGCTTCATTTTTTGATATTTCTTTTTCAAGATTTAAAATACTGACTTGCAATTCATTTGCAGATTTTGAATTTTTCCCTTGTTCAAGAACAGTATTGATATATTCCTGTTTGAGGTTTTCAAGCTCTTTCTTTTGGGAGTCTATTGTGCTGGTAAGCTTGCCGTAAGCAGTATTACTGCGCTCAACCTCCGCCATGTTATCGCTCATAGCGCTTTCATTAGCTTTAATTGCATTTGTAGTTTTGCTGATATCGGCTTGAGCGTTACTGATCTGGACTCTCAACTTACTCAAAGATTGAGCATTATAATCATTTGCTGTTGACGATTTCTCTACTTCTTTTCCTAACGTTTCAACTTTATCTTTCTGATTCTGATATTCCTGCGATGTTGTACCAAGAGTCCGACCGATATTCTCAAGCTTCGCCTTTTCGTTGTCGTAAGAAGCAACAAGAGCAGTATGCTTTGCTTTCTGCTGATCGTACTGAGCATTCATCGCTGCATATTTTGCTTTGAGAGTATCAAGCCGGTTTGTCTGTTCCCTGTATTTTTCGTTAAGAACAGCGGTTTTTGCGTTCAATGCTTGTGTAGACTTATCGTTCGCACTGTAAGCTGCTGTAACTGCGTTCATTTTTGCAGAAACTTCACGAAGATTCTGAGTGATCTGGCTCAACGCTTTCCGATATTCACTTTCGCCCGTGAGCTTGACTGCTCCTCCAAATCCTGCCATAGTATTTCACCTCCTAAAACCATTCTTCCGCCTGCTGAGCTTTAATAAATGCCTCCTCATACGTTACATTGGCTTTTTTCAGTCTCATTTCAATGTCAAAATTGTCCTTGTAATGAGCATAGAGCTTATTGAACAGAGTTAAGGTTAATCGCCCTGTTTCTTTTAATGATAAATGAAGCTTTGCGCTTCCGATAAAATAAAACCATGAGAAGTCAATAACCGGATCAACTTCATCCTCCTCATGGATTATTCGTTTTTTTCGGTGCTCTCCGTTGACTTGATAACCGTATTGTAAATAGTTCCGGTTGCCTTTTCCAGACCGATTTCGGTTATCATTCTTCCGACCTGTTTTAGAGTCATAGGCTTGATATCCGTGCCTTTTTCCTCGTTTTCAATATCAATGCCCTCATTGATCATCTCTGTAAACCCGAAAATAACAGCCTTGGCATTAGGTTCTTTGCCTTTGCCCTCTTCGTCCTTGCCCTCTGTAAGATCGCCCCATTTATCAACAGAGCCATACTCCTCCTGAATACGCTCCATAACATTGAGGTTAAAAACAAGAGTATATTCTCTCTCCTTATACTGGATTTTTGCATTTACATCTTTCATTTCATTTCTCCTCCAAGTATTAATAAAATAAGGGAGCAGTCGTTACCGCTCCCTTTGAAATTTTAGAATATGTTCGCATAGAAGATTCTTACTCAGATTTTGCCATAAGTCCCTCAAGATAAGTAATAGCCTCTGCTTTAGTGGCAAAGGTCTTAGTTTTCGACCAATCACCATTTTCAAGAGCTGAAACCTTTCCCTCAAGCTCTACGGTTGCAAATTCAAGAGACTCGCCCTTTGTGTTGTCCTCCTGAGACGGTTCAGCAAACTTTACCTTGTAAAGGAACTCAACCTTGTACTTATATACACCGTTCACTATTTTCACAACAATACGTCCGAAGCCTACATAAGGAGCGACATCGCTGGCATTTCTCACCATTTCGCCCTCCTCGTCAACAGTATGACCTAAAAGATCAGCCATTGTCTCAGTGTCCTCTTCGTCAATACCCATTGTGACATTTCCGGACTGGAAGCTGGAATCACTTTCAGCAATCGAATCATCCGCAAATAGAGTCGCTTCATTGTTTGAAATCTCCACATTGCAGGAAATAGCCTTTGCCGGCTTCTTTGCTCCGCTGTAAGACGGAGTACCGTCTGCTGCTTCTGTAAGTATAGAGTAGCGGAAATTATTAAGACCTATCTTTGCCATATATTATTCCTCCATTACTTATTATTTGTGCCAAGTACATTTCTTTCAATCCTGTCCTCAACACGTTGATTCATCCACATGAGAGCTTCTTCAATATGAGTAAGAGCGCACGCATTTTCACGGCAAGCAAACTTACCAGACTGAAAGCCTTTCAGACGATCACGAACAATTTCAAGCAAATCTGTGTCGAGTATTCCATGATCACTGTCTGGGAGCTTTCTTGCTCCATTCTGAAACTGAATAATAGTCACTACCTTGCTCTTAACTCCGTTTTCATCACCAGTTGGACAATCAATTTCGTACCTGTGATTTGCGCCGCCGTTTCCCGGTTCATCAAGAGCGCAAACAGTATTGAGTTTTTCCCTTTTTTGAATAGTGATTAATTCTCTCATTATTATTCCTCCTTTAAAATAGCAAAATTTAAGGTTTTGTGATAGTAGCCTGTATCGGTTTCATACATATCTGCACTCGATCGTGATGGCTGCCACACAAAACCATGTTCTTTTAGTAATTTTTTTATACTCTCAACAATATCAGTATAGTCTCCCCCGAACACACCATTTTTGTGCGTATAAACGTCAAAATCATAGTATTCTACATAACCGACAAGCTCATCATCACAGCTCATGGAATTATCAATATCTGTCTGCATATAGGTGACATAATCCTGACTTTCGCCGTCATAAAACAGGAAAGATACCGGAACAGGATTTTCACCTACCATGAAATCCTCAAAAATAGATTTTATCAGCTTTTTCACTTTAATAATCCTCCGCTCGCTTTCTTCTGAGCCGCAAGCATAGCTTTTTCAATTTTTGACTTGCTGAATGCTCTCCTGAAAAACGGCTTTTTCGTAATAATTCCTCTGTATGCACCGTTATCTGTATATCTTTCGCTTGTACCATATTCAAAAATCGTTGCAAGGAACTCCATCGGAACTCCGTCATACGAAGTATATTTCCTGCTTCCGGCACGTCCTCGTCTTGTAAAAGGATTTCCGACAGAACCGTTAAGCTTTCCTGATATATAAACCTTTGTATTGATTCCGTCATCTGACGGAGTTTTATAGGTTTTGCTCAGCTTAACATGACTGCTCATTTCCGGAATAGGTACGTTAGCCTTGACGTTCTGCATAGCCGCTTCCGCACCAGCCTTTGTCATTTCGTCGAAAATCTGATCTGAATTATCGTGGATTTTCTGAAAGTCTTTCAGAATCTCTTTAGGCATCTCAAAAACAAACTTAGCCATTAATGTGTTACCTCCTTTGCCTGTATTTCAAGTTCAATATTTTCCTCGTTTACATTATTGAGATATTCGATAGTGTATGTTTTTCCGTTAAATTCAATTATCATTTTGCGGTCGATCGGTGTTTTCGGATATCTGATCGTAAAATTGGTGTAGGCTTTTTCAAAATCAGAATTATTCTTAATAAGAGTAAAACCTTTTGTCGTTTTAACAGAGGCATAAGGCTGTAATACAAGCTTTTTCTTTGTTGTCTGAAAGCCTCTTTCATTGGTGAAAGGTTCAGTTTTATAGATACATATTCTTTTGTTGTATTTTCCGGCATTTATCATAGCAAATTCACCGAATGCATACCGAGAATCGACTCTATCACATAATTGAGATTGGTATTATCAACGTAAAGAGTGCGGTTATCCCACATATCCTGACATAATACTAAAATCACTATTACAAAATCCTGATAGTTGTCAAGCTCCTCCATTGTATGCCCTGTATAGCTCATAATAAACGCTTTGGAAACTGATATGAGAGTATTGAGAGTATTCTGATCGCCAGTTGTGACCTCATCAAGACGGATATAATCCGCAACGTCCTGACAAGTTATCTCACTGACTTTTGATATGTTATTCATTTATTGTTCTCCTTTCGGAGTTATTTTCGTCTGATTTTATCAGCTGCTTTTGCATACAAGCTTTGCAATTTTCTGAGAGTTCTCAACCTTTGAATCAAATTCAAACCAGCTGATAACTCCTACAGCGTGTTCGTCCGAATATTTTTCACGGAGAACATCAATGTTTATTTCCTCAGTGAATTTAGTTGCAAGTCCTTTCATATCACCGTAATAAATCGCCGTTTTTCCTGCTCCGATATCGGGCATATTGTCGGAAACATAAATAGGCTTTCCAAGAAGAGTTGTTCCGAACGGAGACGATATTTCATCATTAAGCAGATAGTAGCCTGTCGTGCTTTTGAGAAGTCTCAGAGCCGTTCTTGTTGCGCTTGACATAATCCAGATCGCACCGCTCTGAAATTCATCCTTAATGGAGTCGTGAAGCTTTATTACTTCATCTGCCGTAATAGCTGTTGCAGAAGCAGTTGTTACAACATTTGTAAGATCAGAAAGACCGATTACTTTGTCTGCCGTACCGATAAGCAGCTCCTTTTCAATAAATCTCTTGATAGCGTATGCCATTTCGTCAATAACATAATCAACGATATTGAACTGCGAGTTATTTATGAGAGAACGTGAAATCTTGCTGAGTGCGCCTGCAAGATAACCGGTAAGCGTAATTGTTGTAAACTTGCCGTTGCTTGATGTCATAGAGGTAAATTCTTTCTGGTATGCAACGGTAATGCCGCTTGCCGAGTCATCATAATAAGGAATATCAAGATTGCCCTTGACGTTGTATTTGCTCGACTTTTCAAGGATAGGACAGATATCGTATACTTTCTTGATGATTTTATTAGCGATTGATGTTGGAATCAGCTTGCCGCCGCTTGAAGATGATGTTGTAAGCTCGCCAGCTCTTTCATGAACCTCTTTGCCCCTGAGAAAATTTTCAAATGCCTTTGTTTCCTGATCTTCGATTGCCCTTTTCTGTTCATCCGGTGTCATTTCAGTTTTCTCCTCGGTTGGTGTTTCATCGTTTTTCTTTTCCATAGGCTTGCCAAGTTCTCTGAAATCATCGTTAAGACTCAGGGTATCTTTGATTCGCTTAATGTCATCACGAATCTTGTTAAGCTCCTGCACCTCCGCATCGGTAAGCTCTCGTTTTTCATCCTTTGCCTTTTTAAGAACTTCCTCCGCTCTTGTAATAAGTTCATTTTTCTTTTCTTTAAGTGCCTTTTCCATAAAATTAATCCTCCTTAATTTTTTTTATAAGCTTTTCATATTGACTGTAATCAACTGTTTTTTCAACATTTTCCTGCTGATTAGACTGATTGTTTGTTTCCTCTGCTCTCAGTTCAATATCGGAGCAGAGCGGTTCGCCGTAATAGTGTACTTCTGTTTCTGATCTTACAGATACAAGAGTTCCCTCATATGCCGGTGTTTTAGTTCGGTCTAAGATAGAGACCTCATGAAGATCAATGTCTTTAACATCCCTTGTCGGCATACCATTTTCGTCATGTTCGTCAACCTCACGATCTTCAAAACCGAAAGACCATCCAACAAGATCGTTGTTCCTTGCCTTTTGGACTACATCCGGATCAGTAATTTTTGCTTTGACTCTGAGTCCGATATTATCTTCTGTAAGTTCAAGAGTTCCGTCTTTTGTTCCTCCTAAATCCCTGTTCCAGTCATGATTTAAAAGAAGCCGGATATCAGAGTTTCTTTTAAGAGCTTTTTGAAAAACTCCTTTGCACATCCTCTCAACAAACTTTCCTCGTCTTGAGCTTAGAGGTTTGCTTCTCCGCTCGATCGCATTTACATAACCCTCGATCTCAACGCTGTCACCTGTTATTCTTATATTCACATTATCATCTCCTTTATTTCCGGCGGTTCAGTTGAGGCGGAATTGCTCAAGTCAGCCTTTGTGCCGGTATTTGGTGTATAGTATTTGTGACTGACAGTATCATAGAGAACCGCACCGAGTCCTACGTTGATAATGTCAAGTCCCTCGATATGATCCATATTCTCATATCTGCGAATTTCATTTAGAGTCATAAAGCCGGTTTCTTTTGCAGTTTTATATGCGTTATATCGGTCTATAAGGCTTGCTTTGACTATCTCTTTAACATCAAATTCAAAGTAATAATACTGTTTTTCTGTCTCAAGAAGCAAATCACGGTTCAAAGCTGTTTCAAAAGCTTTGATTATCGGATATATCGCTTCTTTAAAAGTAAGATCAAAGTTGTCACTTATATGAAAAAGACTGTTGATTTCGTCACAAAGTGTTTTCTTTGATTCATTTAGCTGCATTTCCACGCTTGAATTAGATGCTTCCTGAAATTCGATTCCTTTATTTAGAACTACAACGTGTTCTTCATTGTTGGCATAAAGATTTCTCCATGCTGTTCTAAGATTGTCGATCGTTTCTTTTTCTATCTTTTGCTGACATTTCAGAAAACCTTTTTTATTGCCGCCGCTCTTTACAAGCGAAAGCTGATAAATCAATGTTTGATATGCAGTTTCAAGAGCTTTGGAGACCTCAACGATAAGACCTTTACCGCTTGCACCGTCCTTTGTATTTCTCAGGAGCTTTATAAATTCATAAGGTCTGTAACTTCCGTCACCGACAAAGATAGAATATTCTTTGTGTATAGGCTCGTTGTTGGTCATTATCGTGATATGTTTTTCCTCAACGTAGAAAAGTCCGGTAACATCATTCCTGCTCCGCTGTATGTAAGCATAGCCACCTTTCCCTAAAAGATAATCCTCGACCATTGCTTTTTTCATCTGAAATGCATCGAGCGTATCGCCGGTATCTCCGTTAAGCAGCTTGACTCTTGAATCATCTTCCTGTGGTTTTACTTTTCCCTGCTCATACTTGTAAAGCTTAATCGGCATACAGGCTACACAATTACAGATAAAGTCAACTGCTCCGCTTACTGCCGGAAGTGTAAGAGCCTTTTCTCTTGTTATAGTTTCATTACTGAGCAATGCTCGCAGAAGAACGTCATCAACTTCCGGCGTCAAATCTTCCTCACGTTTATGAAAAAAATTAAAAAGTCCCACATTTCACCCACCTTTCTTATAAAATCTGTACCACAAAGTCCATTTGATTCAAGAAATGATCCTGTTGTAACAGATAGACTGCATTTATAAGACTTACGACCATATCCACCTTGCCGTTAGATTTTTTCTTGTTAACGTATTGATTTTTATTGTTGTCGTATACGCATCGTGCATTCTGGAAATTGATCTCAAGCAAAGTGTTTTTTTCATACTGAAATGCCTTATTCAGTATCATTTCTCTCAAGAGCTTAGTAGGCGGATGCAATGTATCTGAATGCTGTCTGATCTCAACAAGATTATATCCTGCTCTTTCAAGCTTCTGAGCAGTACTGAGGGCATTTCGGCGGTCATATCCTATCGCTTGTATCTGAACTCCGTAACGTTCCTCTAAGCTCAAAATAAAGTCCTCTATAACGGCATAATCAACAACCCGATCACCGCAGGCTATAACATGATCAGTTTTTACAAGTTCGTTATAGTTTACTTTTTCTCGTGCCTGTTTTTCTTCCATACGTCCCTCCGGAATAAAAGCGAAAGATTCAGCAAGAATGTTGTCATCATCATCTACGCTTACCATTGAAACGCTTGTATTATCAGTAGTTTCTGATAAGTCAAGACCAACATAAACAACACGATCGTTCCAGTTGATATGAGTAACCTTGCATTCCTGAACATCCTTAACGTCAATATACGTCTGAGTGCCAACACCCTGATAGATGATGTTGCAATGCTTTGTTACAAAATTTTCTCTTGCACTTTCGACAGATATTGCATATGATCGTTTCTTGAGCAAATCCGCCCATATTTCAGGAATTTCAAGAGCTACCGGATTTGCCTGCTGCAATATAAGATTGTTGGTTTCCCAATCCTTTGTTTCATCCGGTTCATAGAGCAATGAAAAACGTGTATCATCTTTTTCAAGTTTGTCAAGAACTCTTTTTGAATATCCGACTTCATCCTCAAAAGGATTATCAATCGTTGGATATTTCGTTGATATGATAAATCCTAATTTATTGAGTATATTGAGCTGACCTGATCTCATTGGCTGAAACAAAATTATATACCGGTTTTAAAGCCCCTACCCAGTTTGAGAATATAACAACTTTCTCACCACGTTCTACAATTTCATCAACAAGCTCTATCAAGCGAACAAGTTTAGCATTTTTGCTGAGATATGTATCATCTATCTGAATAGTATTATCTACCAGTTCCGGACACCCATTTACCTGACGTAATCTAAGCATTGCTGTAAGTGGATTCATAGATTCAAGTATTTCATCCTCATGTTCCCACATATCTTGTTGAATGTTATAATAAAGCTTGCGCTGTATTGGAGTATTTTCTACATACTCTGTATAGTATATTTTAGGCGGCAGATCCAAAACATCTTTTTTCAAACGTCTAAGCATATTGCTTTGAAGCATATCTTTCAAAAACGGTATATTCTTATATGCCATGATTTCGTGACCGCCGTATCCTCCGAACACGCAAAATTGCTGACACCATTGCCAATAACTTTTAATCGAATGCCCATTTACAAGTCTTAATGGAGTATAGACATCCGTTGGCTTATTGACAATCGGAGTACCAGTCATTGGTATCCATTCAATAGAATTGTTTGTTCTCTTTTTGATTTCGAGGATCAGTTTACCTTGTGTTGACTTAGGTGACATATTCTTATGTACCTCATCAATAGGAATCATCTGCAATTCGTTGTGCACTGCCATAGAAATAATTTCTTCTACAAGTGTATATTTTTTACCTTTCTTTGTTCTGAGGGATTCAATATTGGTAATAAGAAAGTATGGAAGTTCGGGAGCTGAAATATCTCCATACATATGTTGGGTTTTTAAGTCCTGTACCTTATCTTCACTTGTAGTATTAAGCTTTATCTGACCGTTTCTCTTTAGTCTTGTGCCGAGTATATAAGCCTGCTCCATACCATTGGTATGTATTTCTATGTCAGCTTGCCAGCTATATTTTGCAGAATTCACACAGGTAATAATCAAGCAGTGTCTGTATCCGTATATCTTTCTCATATACAAAGCGTAATTCATAACTTCAAGTGTCTTTCCAAGTCCTTGTTCATCAGCGAGAATAAATCCTCTGCCCAGTCTGCTTTTAGTATACCTTAAAAAATCAATCTGGTGATGGTACAGACTAAATCCGTCCTGTACATACTGATCCATGTCAGAAATATCGACTTCCGGAATTTCGCCTGTCGGATCAATAGCAGCATTCTCATTTAAATTTTCATCTGATTGAATCTGAATAGCATGTTCATAATCTGTACCCTTGAGTTCATTGAGCAGAAAACCGAGATGTTCTGATGGAATTGTCCAAAACTTTTCCTTTGGATTCCATTTCCTGCCAGGAACATTTTTTACATGATTTATTAAAACAGGATCATATTTAAATTTAAGTACATATGACTTTCCTTCCTGAATTGCATATAACATTGTATTGAAAACTCCTATCATTATCTTATATTATTTATAACGATTTGGAGAATAAAAATTTGTTGACTATTTTCTAAAAAGATGATATAATAGAAACAAAGAGAATGACTATTATGCAATTGTAAACAAATATATCACATAGAAAGGAAACTGCAATATATGAAATGTGTACCTGTAAAAAGAAAACATAAAATATCAAAACCAGGGTTAGTTGTTAGCGTTACTAAAAGCGAAACTGAAATATACACACAATTCAGGAATTCTATGAAGAATGATAATCAAAAACGAAAGAAATTAAATGCACCGATAGCTAAATATGACATTGCTACAAAGTCACCATCTTATGAATATCCAGACGGGAGAATTGTGTATGCAAATGAAGCCTAAAATCGTTGTATTTGCAGGTCCCAATGGTTCCGGTAAATCTACAATAACTGGAAAGACGATAATAAGCGGCAAATATATCAATGCAGATATAATAAAGAAAAACACAAATATTTCTGATATGGACGCTGCGAAAACAGCTGAATCAATGAGGGAATATGAATTAGAATATAGTAACGACTTCACATTTGAAACGGTTTTATCTACAACCAGAAATCTTGATTTACTGTGCCGAGCAAAAGAAAAAGGTTATTTCATAAGAGGATATTATGTATTAACATGTTCAGCGGATATTAATGTTGCCAGAGTAAAGTCACGTGCCGCAATTGGTGGACATGATGTTCCTGAAAACAAAATTCGTGAAAGATACCAACGAGCTCTTGCATTAATACCTAAATTTATTGAAGTTTGTGATATATGCTCTATATATGATAATTCTCTTGATAAACCATTCAGAATTTATAAGAAACATCATGGTGACATTATACAATCAAACGCAGTATGGTCAATTGATGAGATTGTTCAGCTTCTTAACGGAACGTACATTAAATAAATATTAAAAACCGCTGTACATTGTCCTGTGCAGCGGTTTTTCTTAAAACAATTTATGTGATTTTATCTTAATCTGTTTAGAAGATGATGACATTGTTCTGCCTATCACTTCATCAACTTTGTTATAAGCAAGAATTATGCCGTTTACCTTGTGCTGATAATTCGCATCACTCATTGCTTTTAAGCTTTCTGAAGCAGGAATGCACTCTACAGATTCAGTCCACATCACAACTTGTCCGTTAGCATTTATGACCTCATACTTCAAAATGATTCCCCTCTCGCTATCAGTAACCGAGTTGTTTCTTGATTGATTCACTGTAGCTAAAATATGTATTTCCAATCTGAATGTAAGGTATCTGATCCCCCCACTTATGATAATTGTCTGCTCTGAAGAACGTGACATATTCCGGAATTGTAACTCCGCCACCAAGAACTTCCTTTACAGCATTTACTGATTCCTCAGAGGGTGTATGTTCACGAACTTTATCTGCTGCTGAAAACTGATTTTCAGCAAAAATTACATTTTCCAAGGTGTCATCAGTTAAGAGCATACGGTTAAGTACAACGCTTGCTACGGCCTTTTTGCAATCATAATTTTCAATACCAACTTCCATATCAACAAGTGAAGCAAGCAATTTTATTTCACTCCATGTAAGAAATGCATACTTTCCTTCAATCCTTTGACCACAAAATGGACAGATCGGATCAATTTCATTAGTCGAATAGTTTGTAATTGAAAGAGCAGACAGATCAGGACAAGTTAATTCTGCTACAGTTTTCTCTTCAAAAGTTTCTACATCAGAAAAACTATGTGCAATTACAGCAACACTGCCGCCAAGAACAATTGCCGTTGTTATAACTCCTGCAACTGCTCGTCTAAAAACATATTTGTTCATGGTATTTGTTCTCACTTTCATTTCTATGTTATTGAGTAAGTTTCTATAAGCTTACTACATTAACATTAACGATTCAATGAAAACAAAAATGCCGATGAGATAACTTGTCGGCATATCAGATTTTAACTCTCCTTTAGAGTTGCTGTATATGTCTTTCCGTCTATAGTAACTGTTACTGTGTCATCTTGCTGAACCGGATTTGCAGAGATATCAGTCTTAGGCTTTATAATTGACGGATAATCGATATAACATCTGTCCAGATCAACATCACCGTTTATACCGTCAACTTCTCCTTGTGAGGAGTATTGCCACGTACCATAATCTTCAGAACAGTTACATTTATTTCCATATTCAGCAACCCATAGTGTAAACCGCTTTGCAACCTTTTCTGTTATATGTGTCTGCAACGGTATACGGGAAATGTATAAAACTGCAAAATAGCCTGCCTTTTCCAAAGCAGTGCAGAATGCTGTTACCATATCACTGCAAACATTTTTTCCTAAAGCAAGTGCAGAGGGTTCTTCCAAATCAAAGAACACAGGATATTCAAATGATTTTCCGTTAAGTACAGAAAGAAAAACCTTTGCCTCCTGTTCAGCTTCAGCAATGGAGCAGGCATAACTATACCAATATGCACCGCAGGGTATCCCCACTCGTTTACACTCACTGTAGTTACGCTCAAAGGTTGTATCGACCTGATTATACTCTTTGCCATAACCTGCCTGAAGAATTGCAAAATCAACCTTTCCAGACCTCTTGACCTTATTCCAATCAATATTACCCTGATATTTCGAAACGTCAATACCATTTGCACTAACTTTTCGAAAAGTTGGTTTTGATATTCCATAATATTTATAAAAATCATCGGTGACGGTATTATTTCCTTTTGTTTCATCTCCATACCATTTTGATTCGCTGCGTACATCAAGATGCGTAGCAGTATAGCTTGAATCAATATTTGCAATTCCGGTAAAACCAATGTCTTGAGCCTTGCAACAGACAATCTTACTGCTGATAGGCTTACCGTTTTTATCATAGCACACAACATCGGCAGCAGTTCCCTTAGTATGCTGCCCGATTCCATTACCGCCTGCATTTACATCATGAATTTCACAGCGATAACCGCTGTTTACAATTATTTTCGAGCAATTAAGCTCTGTAAAAAGATCTTCAAGCAAAAATATCAATTCTTCTGAAATCAGTATATTGTGAATATTACCACATTTACATCTGAATTCCTGGACATTGAAATGTTCCGTCAGTTGTATTTTATTTGTATATCCATAAGTTATTACAGCCATAGGGAATAACCTCCTATCTTATATCAGATACTTTTATCCAACCTATTATTCTTTCAACTTTACCTACACCAGATTGTGAGTCTGTTAAACGTATTCTGTCATTTACAACCTTATCATCCCAAATATAAAATTTACCCTTGATTCCACGGAAGTGTTTTGGTTCAACAGAAGAACTGTACAACAGTATAAGATCAGTTTCAAAAACATCACCAGTCTGGAAAGTAATTTCTTCTGAAAAAGATTCTGTATTGGGTTCTGTTACATCTGAATACGATGTAACAGATTCAGCAAATTCCACAGATGTATCAATAGATTCAGTTTCAATATCTCTTTTTTCTGTAATAGTTTCAGACTGCTCTCCGACTGTATTTTTTCTTGTTCTCCTGCGTGATTTCTTTCCTGGTTCTGCATCAAGTTCAGTAACTGTATCCATGATTTCTGTATTCTCAGCCATCATAATCACTCCTATTGAATAATTAGTTTATACCATAACATTCTTGTAAGAACCCTTACACGGGCTTGTCTTTCTGGTTCTTCAATGCTATTATATAAAAATATAAGGTTTTTCTTCTTTTTACTTTCATAAAAAGAATCATAAACTGCATTGCATACCTCTTTATCATCAATATAACAAAATGTTTCCCTTATATAATTTGCCTCATATTCATTTTGGTAGCTTTCAATATACTGTATATCGGGTTTTGTCTCTTGGATAACATGAGTGATTGCTTCTGAATGCAGTATCTTATTATTATATCTGGCTGACATCTCTCTTGCAGAAGCCGCTATCTTGCGCAGCTCTGTATATATATTTGTAGTGGATTCAAGTTGCCTGCGAAAAGTTTCATCATCTTTGAAAGACATTATAACAACTCCCTGCATATTGGCCCTATACCAATTTCTATTGATTCCGGATTAGTAAGGGGTCTGCCGCACCTACTGCATATTCCTTCATGATATAAGTGCATTCGTTCATCTGAATAATCAGGTTTGAACATAAGTTTCAGGATAAAGAAAACTTTGACGCCGTTGTAAGATGAAAATTCTTATCCTTGTACATACCTACATATACCCATTCACCATTATTTACAAGTGTTTTGACAAACATTCTATCATCATCCTCTTTACGATTTTCAGGAGCTGCAAACCAGTAAGTATGATGTACCCCTGTACAAGAACGCAAAGTAACAACTCCGTTTCCGCCCATTATGTATTTTGTAATTTTATCAGCACCTATCAGTTCATGTGACATTTTTGGATTTAAATTCATTACAATTCACTCCTTGCGGGATATTGATATATCTTTGTAATAATATTAACGATTTGGATAATACAGATATTAGATAAAAGGCCTCCGATGTGAAACCACCGGAGGTCTTTATTTTTTAATTATAATTTACAGATTATTTTCGATTAGGAAGCTTGCGAACAGCTTTACCGGCAGGTCGACGGACTGTAGATGAAGCAGCCACACGACGTGTATTTTTTCTTACTCTTGTAGATGACTCGACAACCTCATCAGTAGGTTCAGCTGTGCAAGTGTATGTTTCCTCGCCTACCCCGAATTCAACAGTTTCGCCGTCAGCAGTTACATCTACATCTTCACCGGATACCTCTGCAAGAAGTTCAGCAACATCAGAAGCTTCAAAAAGCAGTTCTGACGCTTCCTCGGATACTTCGGTTTCAGCCATTACATTTCTGTTTCTTGTCTTAATAGCACGCTTAGAACTCTGAATTTTCATAGAGAATCCTCCTCATATAATTATAGTAATTTCAGCAAGCATTCAGTTAAGTATAACAAGCTTACTGCTTTTCATGCCAAGCTCATTACGGATAGTTTCCAACTCCGCATTAGCCTCAGCCAATAACTGATCTCCGTCAAGAGATACATTAGACCCTTCGATCTTGTATTTTGAACGAGAACGACCAAGAGCTTTTTTCATATTAGCCTCACTCATTCTTACAAGATAATCAATCCAGGTCTGACCTGTAATTTCCGACACATCCTCATAAATAGGTACATATCGGATTGTAACCGTTGTAGGTATCGGCGAACAATGTGTACAATACACCACTTGATTTGGTAGATCATACTTCCATTGAAAATTTGTAGTTAAACAGTTCTGAACCTGTGACAATGCTAATTGCTGCATTATCGGATCGATATTCACTTGACCATCTTGTCCAACTAAACTTGTGACGTTTACGGACGCTGCCACTTGAAATACATTGCCAGATTCTAATGAACCCAAAGTAAGACCTAACCTTGGCTTGGATGCCTGCACATATAATACCTTTACAGTATTTATACCAACTGCCTTTAAATCTATGCGTGTAGAGTATGGCACGGTTTTATCTACCGGTGTTTTCATATACCGCTTAAGCTCTCTGAAAGCAATATTTACTGCTTGCTCAATCTGAAAATTTTCAACATTTTCATTCGCAGGGAGACCTAACATAAAAGCTACCTGCTCCACAATTTCTTGCATTTTCATATGTCAGACCTCCTCTACATTTAATAACGATTCAACGGAATCAAATCACGTATTGTTATCAGTTTTGGATTCAACTGTTTTCTCCTCAACAGTGACTGTGAAACCTTGGTCGGCAAGAGCTGTACCCGCATGCTTGTACCAGAACGCTTCCATATACGTTGCAACAGGGAATGTAACTTTCTTAGCGCCGGTTACATTTCCATCATCATCCTTTACATCCTCACCAATAACAGCAAGTTTGAACTGTGCAAGAGGTACAGGGAATGGGAATGATGTGGTTGCATATGGTTCCATAAGATCAATCTTGCCGAAACCGTCTACATTGGTATCATATACTGTCCCCTCATATGCCGGAGAATCAACATAAGAAGTTCCAGGTGTGAACAGTCTGCAAATGGGATTTGCAACCCTTATACTTTCGGCTTCAGTCCCATTATATATAATAGTAACTGTATAAGCCATAGTGGAAAACCTCCATTTAATTAGATTTTTATTGTAATGAAGGTATATATCAGAATATGCCTAAAATCTTACCGGAAACAACTGTGGCGGGGTTTACAACTTTCATTGCATACATTGTGGCGTAACCCTGCTGAACGCTTGCATTTGCCAGACCGATAGCCTGTGTGTCTGTGAAAGGCATATATTCGCCGAACAAAGCAGAATTTCTGCGTATGTCATCACTCTTACAACACATTACCCACTTATCAGGATCATAGGATGGTTCAACATAAATCTCAAATCTATCAAGACGGCCGAGCTTGTAAGGACCTACAGAATCCTCAGTATTGTCAGCAGTAAAGCCGTTAATCATCTGAATATACTCTGCAACGTTTGAACCAACAACAAGTCTATTAGGACGAGAAAGTCTTGTCTCCTGATAGATACTTGCAGCAGCCTGTCCAAGTTTAAGCTTGAACATATTCAAATAGTCAGAAGGAACTACAGAACCGGAAAGAATCGGTGTAGCGTCCCAGTTGTACTGAGGTTTGTAACTTGCAGATGTTTCAAGCTCCTTAAAGCCTGCTGTATTGATTTCGGCAGTAAGTTCACCAAATGCTGCTTCTTTTGCAATGTCAGCAATATTAGCGCCGTACTCCTGCTGTGCGGCAAATGCAGAATAAATAGACCAATAGTTTGCGATCTCATGTACCTTCGCCTCAAGGTCAAATTCATCAAGCTGGAGATAGCCCTTCCCCATCTGAGCACCATATTCACCATCTGCATTAGGACCGACTGTTTCATTGTCATACTGATATGTAGCCTTTACTGTATCGCCGGCAGCAAGAGTTACAGCCGCAGTAAGGGTAATAGCACCAGTAGAATAATCAATAGTTCCGGCAGCAGTGCCGTCTGCATTAAGAAGATTGCCAAGACCATCATCAACAAGAGGGGTAGTAACACCTGCAAGATTTTTCTGAATTGTTACAGAACCGGGAAGAACAGGAAGATAAGCAAAGTTACCTGTAGTGAAAGAACCTTCTGCAGCTTCAACAACTTCATTCTTAATAATATTACCGGTAAAATTAGGATCAAGTCCCTGACGGTTCACCATAGGGCTTGAAATAATAGTACCAGCCTTAGTTTCGCCCTTTGTGTTCTCGGCAATATACTTGAAATAAGGCACATGCTGATGTCTGGATTTCATAGCGATAGAACCGAAAACATCGAGAATCAGGAGCTTTTGAACGAACAGCGGAAGCAGTTCCATGAACTCAGGTCTTGCAGCAATATTTGAAGTGTTTGTAGCGCCCATAATTGAACCATGCTTACGGCAGTTCATCTGTACCTGACGTGCAAATGCCGCCTGCTGAGGATTAAGGCCTGCAAAACTTCCCATTATGCGAGACTGCTTTCTCATAGCTTGTCTGCTTTTTACACCTGCTGTAATACTTGTTCCAGCAGTAATAGGTCTGCGGGCAAAAATACCTGTATTATTAACAGATGGACGACGTGTAGTCTTTTTTATAGCCATAATAGAATCACTCCTATAGTTTATTTTTTCAATTTAAAGAGATATGATTGCATCATCATCCATGTCATCAGCATAAAATGGTTCTACCATCACGGTTGATGGAATATTTGCAGTATTAGCGGCGCCGGATATTGCTTTTTGGAGCTCTGATACTGATGTTGTATCACTGAATGATATGGAATCCGGATTCACACCAAGAGCAGATGCATATATGCTCACATATGCTGACTGATAAGAACGCAGTACATTCTTACAAGCATGAAGTTCAGACCTAAGACGTTTATTATCTTCATCCAGGTTAGATGATTCGGATTCTATTCTGGAACTTGCAGTAACAGTTTTACGCAGTTCCTTTTTTAATCCGGATATAATTGATTCCTTATTCTGAAGTTCATCTGTACTTGATTCGATCCTTTGTCTATATATAAGGTTTGTTTTCTGAGCAGTTTTTAAATTGTCTACAAGACGTTCATTTCGTTCACGCAGATTGTCACAGGATGCAGAAAGTGCTTTTGTTCTTCGCCTCAAAGTATCGCATGACGCTGTTACAGAATCCAAACTCCTTGACATATCACCAACTTGTGCAGTGGTGATTCTTTCAATTGCTGCTATCTTTCGATTACAGGCAGATACAGTTGAAGCGTTATCACGTTTAAGCTTTTCGACCTGCTCAGCAAGTGCATTTGCATCAGCAGAAGCTTCAAGATAAAGAGTTTGAGATAAATAATGGCTGAAACATCAGTACAGTAATCAACAGTTGTTCTGAATTTTCACCTTCCCAGATGACGTTATCACCAAGATAAACTTTAGAAGCCGCTGAATCACCTAACATTATACTCTTTGATTTATTTAAAACCATTTAATCACCCTACTATTATATATAAAGTATTATCATCATGAATAGGCATACTATCATACTCAGCCTGTGTCAATACTTTTTGCGGAATCTGATTTTGCTTGATTTCATCAACAGTTTTCTGAAGTGCATAGATATTTTCACATTCAGATTTAAATTTAGCTAAGTCTTCCTCATTCAGATATAATTCATCACATTTTTCTTTAAAATGTGCTAATCCTTCATAATCAACATGCTTTTCAGACAATTTTATCACCTCAAAATAGAGTATCTATCTCAGAATTAGTAAGCGTCAGAGCTGTGCATTTATCAGATTCTACTGATAATATATCTACTGATCCAATCTGTATCTTCCATATGACTTGAACTACCTGATTTTTATTAACTTTCAGAATATGCTGTTTAAGAATCTTTCGGTTAATTACAGCCTGCTCCGCAGTAACACCTTTTTCAGGATTTTCCTGCATTATCCAATTCTTTTTATCCGGCGGAACTATTCTATAACCGGCAAGAAATCCATTCGGATTTGATTCACTATAAGATTTCTGAGACCATAATCCTGCTTCTGTAATGAAGATATAATCCTTTCCAGGTTCACGAAACTGTCTTAAAGCACCGGTTGAAATCATAGCGCTGAATATAACGTCAATAGTTTCCGGCAATTCTGCTTCTGTTTCCGGAACAATCTGTCTATATGTGATAGCAGATCTTGGAAAGGTACTTGAGATAAGCTCACAGTTAACAGGTAAATTTGAGTTTGTACCAAATACAGGACCTAAACCTAAAAATCGTCTGCTGTTATTGTGATTTGCATCATACCCATCAGCACCATATCCGGGACGTTGATGCATATATGCTGTGAATCTGTCAATTTCACTATCATCAGATCCCCCTATTCCCAATCCTGTGGGAAGTCCTTCTTCATCTTGCTCCTGATTTATCAAACCCATAGTACCTAACGAGATATACTTAGGAATAAATGCACTTAGCATAGAACTACCCTGATTCAGAATTCCGTCACCTTTAAGATAATGTGCTATCCCAATTAACATTGAATTTGTAGCTTGATTATGACCGGTATATTCTCTAACAAGCTTACCAGTTGTTACATCTAACACTCGGAATGACACATTATGTTTGATTCCCATATTTTTTGCTGCTTTTATAACACTCAAATTATCAGCCTCTTTCTCTTCGATATTATGGTATTTCGGAATCTCTCGAGTCTTCATCATGTATAACAGTTTCTGTTGTACGATAGGAATTCAATCCATAAATACCGATACTGATATTTCGGTTTTCAGTTGCAGTTGACTTACGTCTGTGAAAATTAGGATGTGTAAATCCGTTATTATCACGGAGTTCTTCCATACTACCTGACTCAATTGGATTCCATGCACCCTGTCCGACTAATTTTGTTTCATCAGCCATAAAAGCCACCTCCATACTACCTATATATAAGGTTAGTATTGAAAGTGGCTTTATCTGTATTATTCGTCTATATCATCAGATAGATCTATAGTAGTAATTTCACCTGTTCCTTTGTCTGATTTTGAATATTTGGTATTTTCGTCATTCAAGGAAATAGCGTCACCCATTGCCGCCATAATCGGATTAACAGCAGGTTTGGGGTTCAAACTATTTTCAGAATCAGCATTAACAACAGATACATCAAAAACACCACTGAGGTTTTTATCAGTCTGCTCTTCATCCAATGTTCTGTCATAACGAAGATTACAGGCTTTTTCATTCAAATCATCTGTTGCAGGAGGATTCTTTAGATAATTATCTTTAAATGAAACATCTACTGACTGAGGTTCAAATCCTAAGCTGAAAATAGGCCCTACCAACGACCTTACTATTTCTTCGTTATTACTTAGCTGTAAGGAATATAATGCTCTATATCCAGGGTTTGGAGCAGGTCTTGCAGTCTTGCCTGCTCCGCTTTCATAAGAATTATCACCATATTCCTTATCTTCAAAATCACTGTTCCGAGACCAGACAGAATGTCGTATATGCCCAGTATCATTAACCGATTTCTTGTATGTATTACCCTCAATCGATTGAACAATCTCTGTAGTCTTTTGCAGTCGTGCATAATCTTCACATCGATAGTGACCAACCTGCGTTGGTCCGAAAGAATCACTCAAGCCCAAATCTCTTGTATCAGTAAGTCTTGAGTCAATTGTAATTTTAGTACGAGCATCAAACCTTACCCCAGCATGCTGAAACAGAAACATACCTAACGGACGTACATATTCTATACAGGCATCTATAGGAACTTCTTCAGAAAAGTAGACTACATCTATATAACCCTCAGATGTATGCGGAGTAACATAAGCTGCATTAACCGGTATTGATGTATCTTCTAATCTGTTATTAAGAATCTCTTTTCCCTCAACCTTATTTCCGTTTTCATCTGTATAACCGTTTATTCTGTCCCGAATAACAAACTGAGTAAGATTAACCTCAGCTGCAAGCGTTACCCCATCCTTGCTTCCACGATTATAAATCATAGACATAAAATACAACAGAACCAGTCTATTAAAAGATGTGGGAAGATTTTCTCTGTCATCAAATTTATACCCCATAGTATCTGCAAGCAGCCATAGCAAATCTTCCGGACATCTGAGTGGATCATATAAATCAAAGAAGTTTTCGGTATTATACTTAATCTTATCAAGAGAAGTTTCAAACCATTTGCAGAAGAATCTGAAATCTGCACTCTCCTTATATATTCCCGGAACAGATATATTTTTTACATCCATAGTTCATCCACCTCAATTCGATAGAATCCATTCGGGTGCAACTCTTATATTATTTTGATCTGTACCTAAGTCCTTATATCTTGCAAAAGAAATGGGATTGAAATATGTAATATCAAATTTCTGAATAACCTTTGTAGAGCTTGATCCAATTTCACGCAGTTCTCCATAATTTATAATCGGATTTGTCAGACTTCCTGCATCAAAGTAACGTATTTCCGGATGTGCATTTTCTATAACTTCAACCACTTCCATGATTGTAGGTTTTTGACCAAATGAACGATTAGCCGGTGCAAAATAGAGTGCAAGAGCTTCTTTAACTTTAGCAACAATATTGCTTGCTTTATCCTTAGATACCATTTTTCTTGGATATATCTGCCCTACAACATACCAAGGGAATATCCTTGCATATCCAAAATTCAACTCAACAGACATTGCTTGCAGAGGGCGAAAATCTGCATTTATAGCGTCTAAGAATGTATAAGGTGCTTTATACTGAATATATGCTACTTGATTCTTGAATTCTGCAGATGTACCTTTAGGAAGTGCAGCGTCACTATACTGAGTTGGTGCATAATCAGTACTGTCACTGAAATCATTGTGTATAACATAACACATTGCTGTATATGTTTTAAAATTGCAAGTAAATGGGATAGGCTTATCTTTATCTTCATCTTTTAAGTTAATGATTTCGCGCCAGTTAAAATAATCAACTGTATTAAGCGGAAAATCCCTGCTTGTAATATACATCTTTTCTTTTTCTTCTTTGGTAAGATTAGCATCATTATATATAGCAAGGTTTATTTCTAAAGCTTTCTGACAATCTATAATCAGACCACAGTCAACACCGGCTTCTCGTGTAAGGAAACGATTAAAATCCGGAACTGTAATGAGGCTATCCCAGGTATTGATGTACTTTCTGCTGTTAAAATAAGCTTCTTTTGCCGTTTCTGGACTTCTGCCTGTTACTGTATAGGAATGTGGAAGTTCAACCGTATTTGCAAGATTGGATATAGTCAAGCTTTCATCAGAAGCTTTTGGGTTCTTATCAGGCAAAGCAGGTTGAAAGTTGCTGAGAACATCTGCACTTACAGAACCAATTACACCAGAACATTCAATCCAATAGATAATCAATGTATTGTCTTTATAGTTTTCAAGTTCATTTAAGTAATTTGATACCTGAATCTGAGCATTACTGTAGTTGTCATACGTTACTGCAAATCTCGGTTCAGGCTCAATAAACTCAGCAGGCGAATCAACCTGTACCCACTGCGTCATTACATCTGAATTTTTACTGTTCTTTGCTCTTATCCATACAGCTGTAGTGTCTAAATGCTGTGAAGGCAGTTTGATAATGTAATTATTATTTTTTACATCTTCAACACTTACAGACCAATTACGCAATTCCCCCTCAATAGCTACACGAGTAACGCTTTCTCCTGGTTCAAGTCTTACCGGATCGCTATCAGTAAAAACGTTTACTCCCTCAGAAATTATTACACGTTTACTTCTTGTATCTTTTTCTCCATACTTGTTTGTCATAGGGAGAATATTATAAGTAATTACCCTCTGCTGAGAGGTAATATCTGTATAAGCATTGAGAGTAGAGAAATTTGAACCGTTAAATCCAAAATTCAAATCAATCCCCTCACTGCTGTTATTCGTAAATGTTACTTCTGTTCTTGCAGCAGTATACCATCCAAGATTATACCCGATAAGCCCAAAAAGCTTTTCAGCATTCTTACGTTGCGAAACAGATGAACCAAAAATCTCATTTGCGAGCCAGTCAAGATTTACACTGAGCATATCAGCAATACTTGCAAGAAATTTTCCCAATACAACACCGGGATCAGCACTTGATTCCGGTTTCCACAACTCTGTAAGTTTTGGTACTAAACCCCAAAATTCTTCCATTATAGAGCTGTAGTCACGACTGGTATACCTAATCATACCTCTTGGCTTTTCTGATTGATTCATCATTTTGAGTATCCTCCCAATCCGTTTTCAAAAATTTCGTTTGCTGCCGATTCAATTTCCAAAGTATCCCCAAATGTAGTTTGTACAGCTATTGTCATTTTAAGCTGATTAAAATTTTGAGCAGACAATTCATCACTGCCTGTAAACAAAAGACCATCAGCAAATTGTGTTTTTTCCGCATCGCAGCAAGGTTCGTGTAACCGAAGCTGTTCAACAACCCTGTCACGGATAATAGCTTTCTCATTATCCGTATTATATTGCCACAAGTGTCGTTTCAAACCTACTCCAAAATTTGGACTGTTGTATAATTCTGTTGGTTCAGTTAATATTAACAGTCTGACTCTATTTACAATAGAAGTATTATCTTCTAATACACTCACACAGTTGTTTGCTATGTTAAACATATTAGGAAACGCAAGAGAATTTGTCATTATATCACCTCTCTAAATTTGTTGTTCCTATATGATAGCTGCCACCGGTCAATCCAATTATAAGGAAATCGCTGTTTGATTTATTGGTTGATGATAAAGCTACTACTTCTCCCTCGTTTGGCAAATGGGGAAGAAGTACAGAGGGATACCATGGTAAATCATTATCAAGAGTATAATTCTTTATTGCCTTTCCACTATAATTACTTTGGTTGTAAGCACCATGTATTGACGGAATACGCACTTGGACAAGCAGAGTACCGTCATTTGTATAATGATAAGCTTTCGCATATCCGTATGTAATCATTTCTTATCACAGCTTTCTTCATGTGAATGATTTCATGCTATATTTGGTATTTTCCACCGTTGATTATTTTTCTGACTTTCTTACCTTTCCAACCAGAAAGATCTATCTCTGAGGGATGCCCCACCAAGGCTTCCCACTCTATAATATCAACTTGTCCTCCTAACAAATGTCCCCATTGACTTTGAGCGTCTCTACCCTTGGCATCTGCCAATATACAATTGATTACAGTCCCATCGTCAAGAACAACTGATATCCTATCTCCTGTAGTTCCAAATATCGGTGCAACAGCGCACATATAATATCCGTCAAGTGTTGCAATACGTCTATTCTGAGGTTTTCCCTTAGACACCCATTTGTCATAAATCTGCCTTTGAATAGTTCTGTCTGCCCACACCCTGTCATAATATGTGTAGTTTCCGGTAATCCCTGACTGATTAACAGATGAAGGAATCTCAATAACATTTCCGTTCATTATATTTCCACTATTTATTCCAGATGATATACCATTTGTTGAAGTAGTAGTCATCTGTATAACAATCTTAGACCAGAGGGATGAAGCTGTTTTCTGGCGCTCCAGTGTAGTGAGATCTATATTACTCGGTATTTCAAATTTCCTTACAAAAAAATCGGCTGCATTTCTTGCTCCGGATTCTGTGTTTGGCACATTACTTAAATCGCTTAATACATGTGTGTAAGATGTTTGAAGTTCGTTCCATAGGAAATCAACTTGCCCTGTAATATTATTTCTCCAATTTTCACCTACATAATTAACCATATTTGTCTTTCTTCCTATAGATGATGTTCTCGGAGAATTTGTCCATTGACACAAGCCTACTCCGCCATTATAAAAGGAATATCCATACTCAATTACATCTGCTCTGAACCCACTTTCGTGCTGAATATTAGCAGCAATTCCTATAGCTGACGCTGCATTTAGCCCTTTGCTTAACAGTTGCTGAATTACGATTCTTGCATTCTGATTTTCAATCCCATCCAGAATAACATTATCCCCGACTGAACCTGAGACTAAACCAGGTACAAGTAAATCATCCATAATCGCTGACATTAAAGTAGTATAATTGATAACAGACAATCTGATTTTACTCTTTGTTGTGGTAGGCTTATAATCAGCAGAGATATATCCGACTTCACGAATTGCAGCATCCTCCTCAGTATTTTCTGTATCATAGAATTTACCAAGCTGACCATACCCAAACATTAACGATTGGTTGTTATCTACTTTTGACCAAAATGGTCTGTAATAACCGCTGATTTCTTTTGAGGTTGTCTTATATGTCTTTTTTTCAACAATTCCTTGGGATGTTCCTTGTGCTACGACTACAACATTTTTTTCAACATCTGTGACAACACCAATATCATCGCACTCATATTTTGAGTCATAGTGCTTTAATATGGTTCGGAGCAGGATTATATCACCAGCTTTTGGTGCCTTTGATGATTTGACAAAAGTACCCATTCCACTGTCAATACCATTTTCGGCAAATTCACCGGGACTTTGACAATCTGGAATTATTACATCAAGCAGACCGCCAACTTTTTTTGCACAACCTACAACAAACGCAGCTGTCCACTTATGTTTATTTTTAGGCATAAGCCAATCAAGCAAGCTTTTATTTTTCTCATTGATATGATATTTTGCTTCCTTGATAAATGCTTCAATCTTATATGTATTCTGTACACCTGGATTATATATAAAGCCTTGGAATACATAGGTTGAACCGTATTTATAACCAGGCTGCAATGTACTTGTCCAAAAATACGATACACTTTGATAACCACTTTCAGATATTAAAATTGAACCATCTGAATTTATCTGTTCAACAATAGCTACGTGTCCGGCTTTTCCAGGATTGCTCCAACAGATAACTGCACCAAGCCTTGGTGTTTTTCCCCGTTCATAACCGTCTGCTGTGTGGTAATACCATTCACCAGCGTTTGCTGTAGATAGATTACAAGAAGTTGTTCCCATAATCTCCATAAATCGTCCAAAAGCATATCCTGTACAGTTTGGCATAACAGAATTTCCATAAACGGATATACATCTGTTATAACCACCACTGCTAACCTGAATCCAGTGCAAGTCAGTTACAGACGGTCTGGTTGTTCTTGGAGTAAATCTCATTTTATCACTTCTTTTTCAACATAAAGAATTCCGGTGTTAAAATTGTTTCTATTTCCGATATATCAGAAACGTGATCTACAAGGAGTAAGAGAAAATCATCTTTCCATTTTGACCATGTGATCTTACCAAGCTGTTGCCTTGTAACGTAAAATCCCATTTTTCCGTGAAAACCTGCTCCATTTAAAACTGTTCTATATCTGTCAATAATCATATCATTTACTGCTTTGGATTTTGTCAGATTCAAGGTAAGCCATATTCCTAAAGGCGGTATATATTTTGATGCATAAATTCTAAGCCATGATAACTCTCTGTTTGCTTCAGCTACTGATTGAGCTTTTACGTCAGAATATAACCCATATGGCATATTATTTTTAACAGCAGCACTCACTTGTGAATCAATTTTAGGGTTGACATATGTTTCCTTTTCTTTATGCGTCACATCATAAAGACAACCCTCTTCAATCATAACTGCAACTACACCTAATTTTTTCAGTTTATTATAATCAGCATCTGATGAATTTCTATCAAGTGTGATAATATAGTTATCAATTTCTCTATAATCAGGATTGACTTCAGCAATCATACCAGTTATTGCATAATCAGCAGCAGTTGTACAAAGTGATGATTTGCCACCGGTATAATCATCTACCCCTGCATACCGCAAGGCACAATCCCATGGAAAATTGTAATATCCGCCTATTTTAATTTCAGTACCTGTCTGATCTCCAACCTTGCCGCCTATAGAACCACCAAATTCATTCTGCGATGCTTTTAAAAGTTTTCCGTCTCCGATATATAATTCAACATGATGACTAACATTCAGAACAACATCCCCACGCTGTAACCCTGCTCCTGTAGATTTATTCCAGCTTTTCACTTCAACAAAACCTGTTCTGAGAAACACTGATTTCATATCATAGGTACGTGTTGCACCATTTGACTTTACTGGAATACCAGCATTTTCATAAGCAGTAATAATCAATGAAGAACAATCATAATCCGGTCCCCAACGATTCCCTTGGTCATATCCATGTGAATCATCATTAGCAATGGCAATAGCCCATTGTACTGCATATTCAACCTTTGTCATACTGCACCACCTAATAGTTTTAATGGATTGTGCTTGTAATATGTCTCAGTACCGATTCTTACCGGCCATAGAGAATCATCTTTAGATTTAGTTATATGTTCAAAATGAACATATTTATCAGCGATACCGATATTAAATCCTTGCTGTACAATCTGACCTGCTCCAATTGAAACAGATTTCAGATGCATATAGCGCAGAGACGTATATATGTCATATTGCACTGTAACAGCATAGTGACTACGATCTCTTACTATGATAATTCATATACTACTACAAAAAATATCATTACCCCATACAAGGTGAATTTTGGTGAAGTGTATCCGACTTTTGAACATATGACAACTGCCATATAACAGGTGATTAAATGTATACAGATATTTATGCATTTTCAAATATTGTAGATTCAGATAAAGGAATTAGATTACATTGGATAGGAACTGCAAAAGATAACTTATACAATAAATACGGTTATCATACCGGAATAGATTTATATACCAATAATGTATATAGCTATTCTCCTGGTGTAGTAATCATCAGCATAATTTGCACTGCCTGCAATAAGTATTCCTTGTGATGAAGCAACTTGATTGGCACTGCTCATTATCAACCTTTGTAGTTTCAACGTAGTAATAAAAGTATTGGATATGGTATGTGATACTGTGATTACATTATAAATACCAGTTATAGGAGACAATGTACCGCCAGTCATTACAAGCAATGAAACAGGCTGTGCTAAGTTGTATGTTTTTATAGTGCCTGGAATTTGAATTGTAAAATCTCCGCTGAATTGAGTTGCAAGTGCATTTATATCATTTATGATATTTACAGATTGAAATGTATCTGCAAGAGAACTGCTCCAACTGTTTACAACCTGTGTATCCTGAGCAATTGTATTACCGCTGCCGTCTACAGTAAAACCTACTTGTGAAAAATTCATATTTGACATATTATAGGCAACCCCATTATATGATCCTTGGAGTGATAAAATATTGGTGTTTGATGTACCATATTCAAGAACTTTTAAACTCTGGGAAGATTGAAGTCCGGCATTACTTTTATAATGAATTATGCCAGGTTTAGTCATTGTAGTCTCATCTACCCAATATGAGAACGATGCACATTGTGGTGCTGTATCAGTATTGCTTTTTTTCAAAAAGTCTGTTATCGGAGTTACGGACGCATTATTCATCACTTGACTTAATGACTTATATCCGTTCTTTAATCCGGCTGCATCTCGTGAAGAACTATAGGACTTTGACAATGGAAGCAACCCCGGAAAATCTTCATAATCATCTTCTGCTGAGAAATTACCTCGTACATATTTGTTGAAACTTGTAGTTAATGCTCCGTGATTGATCAATGTCGGTGCATCATTATGGTCTATATCAAGTTGGTAGTATGATGTAGCTTTTACTGACTTTGCCAGTGCTTCTGCTACAGCTGATGGCTGAACAAATCCGCTTACAGCAGGTATACGCAGTACAGGCATACTACTCTGTATTGATAAAGAAGCATATCCTGTTATCTTATATGTCATATATAATCCATTTGTTGATACAGTAAATTTAAGCGTAAATCCTTGATAAGAAGTAAACTCTGCAACATTTCCATATTCATCAAGCCAACCAAAAACAAATGATACAGGAATCCCGCTTGAATTTGGATAACTATTTGCTGATTGAGCAGCGCTATATAACAAAGCTTCAAATGCAGCTGAATTTATCTTTTTTGAAGCATCTCCACCAACTGTACAGTTGAGTGTCCATGCCGTCATAGATGTGATCTCACTATTGGTAATATCTAATGAAGAAAAGGGACTCGGAATTTTTAATCCGAATTCTGTAAGAGAAACGCCAGATAAATTGAAGTTACAGAAAGGCTGTTTCTTCATTAAAAATCACCACCTTATATGTATCAAAATGATTACAAAAATAATAGTGACAGCTCTAAAAAGCTATCACTATTATGTAAGGTTATTCGGTTGTTGCTTGATATTCTTTGAACGCCTGACACAACGATTGGCAAAGTGCTTTCCGTTAAGTATGTGGTACTTGAAATACAGATGTTTCTTATAACTTCGACTCATTTGTACCACCACATCACTTGAGATACTGTCTCACAGGCATATCAATTCATTATCAATTAACGTTGAACCATTTAGGTTTAGATCATTATGAGTGCCGATGTCAATCAGCAATATTTGTTTGGCCTCATGGTCATAATCAAACAATATCACTAAATCATTGTTATTGTTTGAACCGCCACCTGGGATATGAATATCATAAGGATTTTTATACTTTGTTCCGTCCACTTCAATCATATAATTATTCAGCTTATGGAATCTCAATTTCGCTCTCAGAATATCCATATCAGATTCATTCTGCAATAGCTGAACAGAGGAATTGATAAGCATTATTATTTTTGGAACTCCCAACCTGGTAAGCTTTTTGTACATCTTCTGAAATCGCTTGCTTTTTTGAATGCTATATGACCCATCAGATTTGACTTGAATCCCACCCTTAACATAGTGAGTTATAATCATTTTGAACCCCTTATTACAAAATTCCCTCTTCTTTTTTATAGAAAAACGACCACTCAATCAAGTCACCAAGATCCAGGTCACCATAGTCAGGGTCGGCATTCACATAATCAAGAAACTCCTGTGCTTCCTCCTCAGTATCAAAGTCATAACTGTTGTAGGGGGTATCTACCTTTACTTTATCTGCTATTGCTGTTGCATTTTTGATATACTTTTTCATAAAAACCTCCTGTTTGAGATCGGTTGATTGTATGACTATAATTATTATATCGTTATTTAATCAACATTACAATATACAAAACGCACAAATTTTACACTCGGTACTGTGTATATTATTCCTCACCTAAATTCAACTGCAATGCAGGAATAGAAGCTAACAATTCGCCCTTACTGAACAAATCGGTAAAGTTTTCAAGTATTTTCAAACGCTGACCCTCTACAACTGTAAATCCATCAGCTATACCGTTGAAATAGCTTATGATCCAACTATACTGAGCAGATCCGAAAAATTTGTAAGCTATAAGGTCAAGCCTGTTTTCCTCTGTAGCAGGTACATCATAATATCGAAACTTTGCATTTGTTATAATTGGATTAGATGTTTCTAATGCTATGAATCTATCAGATTCTTCCGGATTATGTACAATCTGTCTCAGTCCCTTGTATCTGCTGATATGATCAAAATCACGGCATACTGTATATTCAATACCAGTATGTTCTACAACACCATATGGACATAAGGTGTCATAATAGATTGGTTTAATATAACTCATTATCCTATCAATCCTTTCCGTTGTACAGTTTCATATGTTAAGGATTCATCAGATACTTCTGTGATGCTAATAGATAAAGTTAAATGCAGATAGAATCCATCAAGACCTATTGGACTTTCTTCATCCCATACCACCTTTACGTCAGTCATAATTCCGGTTATGTGTTTCTCTCCTGCGATATATAGCGTAACCGTGGCAGTCTGCACGGCTGCACCTTGAAATTTAGGATAGCAGTTTGATTGACAGAATCTAATCAGTTCATTGCATTTACCGTCTCTATGGTCGCCGGACCACATATCCCGATGAATATCAAAATCATAAGTATTACTACGAGGTCCCGAACTCTTATATATATGCCAGGGTTCATACTGATAAAGTAAATCCGGCATTGTATCATATGTAGCATGCACACTGTCATCAAATCCTTTTGGATATACAGGAAAGTCAATAGATTTACCACTAAGAGAAGAAAATAGTGATATTTCTCCCCACGGAAGCTTAAACCATTGAATTGGATTTGATACTGTTGTAATATCCATAATTTGAGAACTTCTTCTTGAACTGTACTCATTAAATATTACTGGATCAATGTCCTTTTCATCAGCAAGAAATCTCATCGCCTTTTCATAAACATTTTTTGATATAGGTGTTCCCGACCCACCAAGAAGACTTACGGAATCCGGTAGGGTTATTGTTTCAGGAATTTTCAGCATTCCGGGCATTGTACCGAGTGAATTAAGCACTTTCCAACCGCCCTCACTCTGCAATGCTGCTGTTTCAAACACATCCGCATCTGAAGTAAGGTTATTCAATATTGTTGATTTCTTTTGATATGGTACAGTATTGACTGCATTTATTTTGTCATTAACCAGATTTCTGAACTGCTTTCCAATATTAGGAGTTCTGGTCAAAGAATTTAAGTTCAATACACTATCTACATTTCGTAACCCCACAGCATCAGTCAATTCTGAGAGTGACATATTATCCTTAATTTTCAAAAACTGCATATAACATCACCGCCTTATATTGGGGATACTTGTCCTAACCGCACACTCTTGATTACATGAGGTTCACCAAAAACAGTAGCAGGTCTTATGGAAATGACATCCCCAACAGTGAACAAATCATTCGGCAGGTGTAATGTAACTATATCATCTGCCGTAATTGCAGATGTTTTCGCACTTCTTGTTTTAACAATCCATTTTTTACTGACTTCATAACAAGCCTGAGCCTGCTCCGCACCAAATTCATCCTCTACATTATCAACGTATAAAGGTGAGATAAGGTCATGAATATCAAGAGTATCACTTCTAGGTCCTATTACTGAACCAAGCATATATGAATAGACCCAATCCGGCATTGTGAAATTTGAATCTTTAGTATATTTAAACGTATGAATATGATATAAGAGACTTTTCCTTAAATGCTCCCATGCTGCAATCACCTCTGCTGAAGAACCTTCTATCATAGGGTAAGCATAGTAGAAATATTGGTCATCTTCTATAATTGAAACATTACCTTGTTTATGATTTAAAAAAGCATCGCACATTTCTTCATCTGAAATCATATGATACGGATAATTCGGTAAATATCCTTCACGAATAAACTTTATCTTTATAAGATCATGAATAAACACATATACCACCTGCCTATCAATAAATTGCAGAACCGTTGAATAAATGAAATGCACCTGAATTCCACACATCGATATTTTCAGGGTTAGGAGAATCCATTAAGAATGAGTCTACAAGAAATGAAATTTCACCATTTTTTGAATTATATCCATCTGTACCAACTGTATAGCATGGTGTCTTCAATGAAAAACTTGTATTCTGTATATTGTACTTATTATTTACTTCATCTCTGTAACAAGCTATAAATTGTCCAGTTACATATACTGCTTTAATAAAACGATTTTTAGGAAATCTCAGTGTACTTGGTCCCTGAGGAAGTTCAAATTTAGTATCATGAATAACAAATTTACCGGTTCTTACATTAACGGTTGAATCATTTCCAATCAATACACCGCAGCCTACTATAAACCCTGAAGACGAGAAAGTTAAACTTTGCAGCGCAACCTTGAAATGGAAATCATTTATGTTTTCCGGAGACCAGTATTCTCTTGATATAATATTATAATCAGATGTAAGCAATCCGGTTTCATCTGCAAGTTTTACAGTCATCCCATCTACAAGAATTGATGGGTCATCACCTTTAAATTTCGAATACCATAAAGACAAATCAGTAATATTATTCAATCGCTCCAAAACTTCATGGTCATAATATAAGCATGAACGGTACAGGTTGATCGTAGGGTTACCGCCTATATTAGAGTTAATGATTACCCTTGCACAATCGCTGATATTAATTTTAACCTTACTATTTGCAGTACCAAAAATGTTAATACGAACTGCCGTCTGAAATCGGCTGTCAATATCATAGAGATCCAAAGTAGTTTCAGATTCTTCAGTATCCTCTATAGCAGAAAGATTCAATGTAATATCAATGATATTAGGATTTTCAGCCGTTTGTGAATGGTTAAGGTTTGGAAATGCTATACGTTGATTCACATATTCATCAAGAAAAGCTTGTACCTCAGCAATAGACTGACCTGCTGGTATAGTAAAATCTTCTCCTAACTGATATGCAAGAGTACCAGAACGGAGCAGAGCATAATCAAGCAACCGAAGGTTTCCATTACCATCAAGAATTACATATCCAGCATCCACGGCATTTTCAGGAACATTAAGAAATCCACCTACCGATGTTTCAGTAGCAAAAGGGATCTGGGCTGTAATTTGTATTGGTGAAGAATAAATGTAATCGCCCTCAGTTTTAGACACTTTGTAATAATATTCAATTACATGTTCAATGTTCTTGTCATCAACATAGTTATATTCGTAAGTAAAGTAATCTTTTGCTGTACCTCGTTTTGCTTCTGATTCAAAATCTCCCCAATATAAATTATAAATCTGCGGGTCTTCTATATTCGGTGCTTCTGACTTTACAATCCTATGTAACTCAATGCCGTTGGGCTTACTAGTGATATAATCCCTTTCACTGTTATTGCATATATAGACCAATGAAACAATTTTTTCCGGCAGTATAACATATATACTTGCAGGCGGATTTATCCCCTGCTCACCATTCAATTCGCTTGAAAGATTATAGTCCTTACCAACTAAAATATAATCGCCAGGTTCTACTGTACCGGATGTCCCCCATGTCTTACCCCAAGTTTCATTTATCGGAGGTAATTCTTCACCTTGAGCAAGTTCTTCAATATACATCAACTGTTTTCCGCTTGTAAGATGATAGAAATTGTTGATTTTATTTGTAATTGCCTTTATACTATTCGTATAGTTTTTATCAACAGTTCCCGAAGTACCGCTGCCAAAATCAGCAACTGGAAGCACCAGATCTCTTGGTCGATATACTAACTTTTCACCATTTGCATTCTCCATGTCATAACCAGTAGTTTCACCATCAATCTGTTTGTGAGGTAATCTTAATGCAACACTACTGCCATTCGTTATAAACTCTGCTTGACTATATTTTTCGATTTCAGCAATTTCTTCTGCATCGCTTGTAGTTTCTACATTAGAATCCCATACAATAAGGGAATCTGTGATATCACACCATGTATCATGATTCATTTCACCACCAGTATTTCCCTTACCAGCTAATCCATATAATTTTTTCTCATTTAATCCGGTTTTCTTTAAAAAATCATTAGAAATAATATTATTGATCGAACCAATTCGTGAAGCAGGCATCATCTGACATTTTGCCGGATAATTATTTACTATATTATCAATTGTTCCATTAAAGTATGTAAAAGTAGCAAGGAGTAGGTGTGCTGTTACAAATCCTTGATTCTCAGGTAGACCACAATCAATAACATTACCATCAGCATCAGTAAATTTTGAAGTTGGGAGCAGGAATTCATCTTGCGGAAGAATTACTACCTGAATACCCTCAAAATATTCACTGCTGTCAATTTCTGTATTTACAGCAGCATCTACAGAACCAGCCATAGTCTGTTCTGTGCTGTACATAACCCTAAGACCTACAGCAAGATTTCCACCAATAGGTGTTTCCAACTCTGCCACACATTTTGCATTAGCCGCTGCAAGGTCGATTACTATTGGGACAAGACTTTCCACAAAACGTCCGTCTACTACACCTCTGCCTGGTGCAATTTGAAGTATGCTCGTTGATACGCTTACCATATCAGGAAAGAAATTATCCAACGGCTTTTGAGCACTTACAAAGAAATCTTCTTCTGCATGAACATAAGAAGGTCCGCTTTTATACTTGATTGATTCATCAGACGATATGCTTTCTCTTGCAGTTAGATTATATTCAGTAACAAGCTGACCGCCTTTTGTTGTATTTGCCATTGGGAATATATTTGTTGTATCTACCGAAAATTTTATAAAATCCATAATATACCTCCGATTTAAACATATCTACTTATATAAAAGGTGTTTTGCCTTTAAGTCAGGCATTCACAATGCCAAGTGACAATCCTGCAAGAGTATCCGGTAAAGATAATGTCGTTCCGGGAGTCTTTGACTGCTCTAACAAAGCTACTGCAACCTTTAAAATTTGAGCTAACAGGGCATTCGTCTGTACGGTAGGGTCAAGAAGAAGTTTAACATCATTCTGAGTTAAAGCGTCTGCAAGTGCATAAATGGCAGTTTCAGAACTATCTTTTTCTTGCCTTGCTATCTTGTCATAATCTTCATGAGTAAAAGTGCTGTTATACACTGCATGATCGATGAAATATGCTGTCCATTCTTTAAAGTAATCCTCAAATTTTTTGAAAATATTCTCTGTATGTGTATTTATACTTTCCAACCATTCAGTAGTGGTTGTAAGAAGCTTTGTATTATTTTCCCAGAACTTTTCTTCACGCTTTTCACGATTCAACTTTTCCTGTGCCGCTACCTGTGTTTGCAGCATATCAAATTGACCTTTTGCTGATTCTTCAGTCATGCCTGCTCCCTCAAGCGCTTCATCAAAATTTCCACCTTTAAAATATTTCGTAGAAGCAAATTTTTTCCAATCATCATATGTCATTGTGCGCTCAGTATCGTTCTTGACAAAATCTGACATACTATTAAGTGCCTCTTCTACATTTTTATTAGCCTGCTCTTGTGCTTTTTCTGTAGCTGATACAGAGTTTTGAGCTGATAATTGTGCAGCACTAACAGAAGATAAAGATGTACCGCTTAAAACTCTTGAAGGGGTAGCAGCAATTTGATTGGCAATACTCTTTCCTATTGTATCCCACTTATATGCAGAATCTCCTTTGAATGTATCAGAACCTAAAGTCGAAATACCGCCAATTGTAAACTTAGTTAAATCCTCAACAATTTTAGAAGATGTCACAAGCGGATTAGCAAAAGCATTATATAACTTTCTTTTGGAAACGGCTTTCTCATATTCTGATTTTCCGCCAAGCATATTAACGATACTATCAGTTAAATTCAAATCCTTATTTCTTGTGGTAAGTTGATATTTAGCCTCTGCTGTACCCTTACCAATTTTACCAGCTTCAAGAAGACCGGCAATGTCCGCTTTTAAGGTCTGTCCCTCTTTAACAGATGAACCGAGATTGGCAAGCTTTCCTAAAAGTTTAAACGGATTTAAGAATCCTAAGATGTTATCAATAGTTTGTCTGATACCTTCTAAAAATTCCAAAGCAGAACCTTGTAACTCTACAGCATATGTAGCTTCCATTATTTCACGTGCTATCTGCTCATCCCACATATGTTTCTGAATTTCTCGTGCTGCTGCATTATCAAGAACATATGCAAGTCCCTCATCAAGCATATACTTATTAATCTGCTGCATTTTGAGCATTTCATCATTGGTAGTAGTTTCGCCAGACGCAAGTAAGTTAATATTATCAGCTAAAGAACTGTTTGTTGTGTCCATAGAAGAAATTGCTTGTGCAAGATAAGCAAAATCCACACGGGCAAATGCGTCCATTGATACCCCAAACACATCTGCAAGACCCTCTGCAACTTCCATATATGCATCTGAAGACATATTTTGACGTTTAGACAACTCATTGAATAGATTAACAAAGACCCCTTTTGGATTAGTTGAAAGTTGCCTGAGAAACTCTGTGTTAGAGGCGTTGATGCCTGCAAGTGAACGCAGGGCGACTATCTCAGAACTATTTCCGCCAACTGCCGCTTTATAAATAGCATCAGTCATTGAATTGGCAAGGTCTGGTGCTATTGCACCGGTAATGGCTGATACAGCAGTCATTACACCAGCTATTTCATTTGCATTATTAGTCTTAGCCTCCTGTGCTATTTGTACTGATTGCTCAAATATACTTTGTGCATCTTTCAAACCTGTAGTGAACCCACCTGCAACTTCTCTACCTGCATAAAGAAGATTGCTTGCGAACTGCTCTAACTGAGAATTAGCAAGGGCTATGGCTTCACTTTGAGATTTACCATCACGAATTGCGTTTGCAGCAACGGAAGCATAGGTACTTGCATATCCGAAAAAATCCTGGGTCGGAACAGCGGCATTAAGCTTTGTAGCTATATATGCAAATTCCTCTGCAACTGTACCGCTTAATCCGGATTCAAGAACTTTTGCAAGATTATCCGTAATATCTGCGGCACTGACTACACTGGTTAAATCTTCTTCACGTAATCTGTCAGCAAAAGCGCCCATAAGAGATTGCAACTCTTCTTTGTTATATCCCTGTGTACCATTTATAACACGGAGATTATTATCCCATGTATCATACCATTTTTGAGCCGCATTATCAAGAATTTCAAAGGGTCTTTTGACCATAGTTTCAACATCATCTGTAAGTCGTTTCTGAGCATATTCTAAGTTCTTTTTCTGACTTGCAGCGTATCTATTAGCTGCTTTGCTTGCAGCTTCAAAAGCTTTTTTGGTTCCGTCAATTGCAGGAGCTATTGAACTCTTTGCTAGATCAATAACAAAAGATAAGGCCGTCATTGCAGCTATAACAGGAAGTATTTCTGATACTGCTGCGGTTAAAGCACTGCTAAGTCCGGCAACCCCTGCTCCAACAGATCCTAATACCTCTGTACTACCATTATTCATCATATCAGCAGCAACTGATTTACCAATATGCATAGTTTCAGCAGACTTATCTGCAACAGACGTTACATCAGAGATATTATCAGATGCATCTAAAATATCTTTAGTTTTGTCGGTCATATTAGCAGAGTTTGAAACAGTTTCTGTCAGATCAGAAGAATCATTCATGTCAGATATTGCTTTTGTAATCTCCTTTGAATTTTCTGCTTGCTGAATACTCACGGATTTAGCATGAATGATAATACTTTCAGCATCAATTGTAAATTTAGTCTTATCAGATTCTGTTGGTTCAGCATTTTTTTCTGAATTTTTTGATATTTTAGAATTTTCACTTTCAGAAGTAGGAGTTGTAGCAGATTCAGTAGTCGGATTGAAACTTGGTCGTGTTAATTTATGCTCATTATACCAATTGTTTACACCTTTGTTATATGCTTCTCCAATCGTCTCTGTAAGTGATTTTTTAATATCTTTAGTTTTTTCTATAATATGATTTCCTGTTTTAGTAGCATTTAATAAATCAAAAGCAAATTGTCCTGCTGCTTTACCAAGACTTTTGGAAATCTCATCTGTACTTACTCCCATATCAGCAGCAAGTTTATCAAAAGCACTATGAATTTTATCTTTAAAATCAGAACCTAAGAATCCCTCTAACAGTTGCTTTTCAAATTCATTAGTAAATTCAGACATACTGCCTATATTGATTTTACCAACATAATCATTTCCTTTAAATGATTTACTGAAAGTGTTACTTTGGAATGCAGAAGTTCTCTTACCTTTAACTAATCCAGCAGCATTTGATATTGAAATATTATTACTATTCTTAAGCAGTTGTGTCAGACTATTATCAATAGATGCAAGCAGCTTTTCCTGCCTGTTTCTGCTTGCTGTCGTACCGTTTAATAATTGAGATAATATATCAGCTTTATCATTAACTCCGCTTTCAGAATTTATTTTTTCATCAGCCATAATTTCACCACTCATATAGCAACAGGGACACGATTATGAAATAACCATATCCCTGTCAAACATTATTTTTTGTTCAGCCGTTTCTGACGTTCCTGCAACTCACGTGTAAAGGCTTCAACATATTTCTTTCTTATGAAAATAGGTTGTTCCATTAACCATTCAGCAGATACAGCCCCTTCTGATGCTCTTGAGACAAACAGAGTTTCATCAATAACATTTTCATACAGTCTTTGCCTTAGTTCTTGAAACGTCTTCAGTTTCCCCTGTATTTCTATCATCTCTCCATGAGCGTAAATTTCCCACGGTCGGACGAAAAAATCTGTCATCAGGAAGTGCAATAAAAGTTGCTTCCATACTGCGGCAATTTGGACATTGGGTAATACCGCCGGCACGCAGACCGTAATTTACAAGTTCAGTTACTCTATCTTTAAGCATTATATAATCAGCAGGACTCAGCTCGTTCTGAATAGTAAGCTTGATTTCAACAGGTGTAAGACCTGTCTTGCCTTGAATAGAAGTAATCATATAGCAGATTTTAGCAAGTTCACGATTAGTTTTTCCTTCACTGTTCTGGAAAGCCTTATCCTTATAAGCATTCATCACCTGACGTATAGTAGGCAGTTTCAGCTTAATATCCCCATCGAAGTCAATGAAATCATCCTTTAGGATTGTAATATCATTTATAAATCCATCTGGCAAAGGTACACAATTAATTGTATTCAGATTGACCTGATACTCTCCGAAAGAACGCTTACCGCATTCACCACAGAAAATGGCATTCGTGGTATAATCAGGGCCGTAATTCAGGATACGCAGACATCGGCATATCCACTGATAGTCAATTTCAAGAAGTGCATAGCAGTCAATATCCTCCTCAATAGCAGCCGGAAGAATCGCTTCAAGCATTACACGATCAAAGTCTTCGCTACCGACATAATCAAGTTCAGAAGCTGTAGGGATGTTTTTTAGTGTAAGTACATTTGGAATGGATTCATATAATCCCTTTCCAAGAAGTTCAATTTTCTCAGAAATCATAATTCAACTCTCCTTAAAGGTTTTAAGTGATATATTGCTACAGATTATTCAAAATCCTCATCATAATAATCTTCTTCATCATAAAGATTCGTCCATACAACCTCATCATAAACGAGGTCGGCATCACCGTTATAAAATTCACGATAGTCACTTCTTACTACATATACGCCAGTTTCATCATCAATATACTGTTCAGCAGATTTGATTGCTTCATCCAAATCTTCATATATAGTTCCTTGCGGATTATCGTTGATGTATACCTCATATTCAGTAAAAATATCTTCACCGTGGGCTACGCGATCAAGGTATTGAACATATTCTGAATCAGTAAGAGTTACAGTCAGAGTACCTCCAAGTGACATATCCCAGCATTCAAATGAAAAAGTTCCATCAAATGTTGAACGTGTCCAACCGCCAACTATTAACGCTTTCTTGTCATAATCAAGACATGAAATTATATCCTCAACACCAAATTCCTCAATATCGTCGTTAAGAGCCTCAACATCATCAGTTTCAAGGACAAAATCTATATTACAAGCAAGTGATTCATTTACAGTGCCGCCGTCATAATAGGTACCGATGCGTTCAATGTCAATAGTACCTGTTGCAGAACCTTGAAGTGTAGTCCCCTCTAATATTGAATCTATAACTGCATCAAAATTGATACTATTAAACTCAATAGTTATTCCTGAACCAGCACCAGCCATAACAGCTTGATTGCGTTTTTTGTTACTACTTGAATATATAACCTTTTTGCCCTGTGCATTTTTGCTTGACTTGATAATCTTCATTATATATCACCTCTTTATTAACAATTATCTAAAATCAGACGGTTTCATGTAAATAGCTCTTGAAATAATAAACGGAACTTGAATCTTTACAACATCACCGCCAGTTTGATTCATTGCACCATTATCAAGAGCACCAATCCATGTACCTGGACCTTGATAACATCACGTACATTACCTTGACCGTCATACTTGATAAAGTAAACCTGTTTCATATATTCAGACGGCAAACCCATTTTCTCAGTATCAGGGTCATACACCTGTTTGCGCCATGCACGAAGTGCATCAAGAACATTAGGTTCACAGTAGCAGTTCAACTTCCAGTCAACATTTGAGAATGTTACCTTACTTGGAAATTTGATAATACCGTTACCATAATGAATAACAATAGAGTCTTGTTCTTCCTGTACAGATCCTACCTCATCAGTAGAGAGTGTGAGCAAATCTGAAAATTCTGTTGGTGCTGATCCATCCATATTATAAACTCTGACTTCAAAGTTATTTGTTGTTAATGGTACAAAATTATCAATTCCCAACATATGGTTTGTTCCCATATATAAAGGTGAAAACATATTATCATTCCTTTCTATATAAAAGTGGAGTTTTATCACGAACTTATTAGGGGTTCTATAAATATATAAGGTTTTCTTGAAAGACAATAAAATCAGGTGCTAATTTATATCTAATAAATTAGCACCTGATAGACATGTATTTAATTATAGACTAAAGAAAAATATCACTGTATATTGATAAATTCTATGCTTTATACTGACCTAGATCAACTCCAGGTGGAAGTGCAATGAGATCAACAATGATATCATTAATTACGCCATTGATGACAAGGTAAATCTTACCAATAACAGTATTGGCATTAACTTGGTCAAGACCATTAATATCAGCAGCCATTCTTACATAGTAATCATCAATAGCACCGACATTCTTCATAGTGTCGAGTGTAGGTGTGACACCTGCATAGAACTTGTTGTATGCCTGCTCATTGTTGTATTGGAATGTGATTGAAATACCACATTTGTAGGCAATATCTTCAACTGCATTCACAAGATAACGAGTTGAAAGGTTTGCAAGTGCCTGATATGTAGCTGGAGGTACTTCAAACAAAGTTGAATTTCCCCAAAGGTTTACACCTAACTCAGGTATTTCTGTAAGCACATTTACACCAACCCCCTCAAGCTTCTGCCATACATCAAGCAGCTTCTTAGGAACTTTGTAGTCAAACTTTCCGAGTGTTAAATTATGCTTTCTGTTAGTAGGCAATGCCCATTCGTACTGTAAAGGCTGGTTGAGAATCTGTGCTCTCTGAATAAGTAATGCAAGAAATGAAGGTGACGCTGTGTTTTGCTTTCCTGTACCTGTATACTTATATTGTCCCCAAGGAGCAAAGAGTGCAGAATGCGTACTATAAAGAATAGCATTCACATCTGTACCACCAGCAGTAATATCTATTCTTGAAAGCTGTTGAGCATAACCAGCATTTGATGCCGAATCATTGTATACACCCTTTCTTGAACAAGACTTAGGAATATCAATCATACCAGTCGCACATCTGCTATAGTATGCAGTTTCCATGATTATCTTATGCAACGGAGATACCTTGGTAATTTCTTTAGGATCACTATCATTTAAACTACATATATCCTGATCGTCCCAGCCAGGACTGATGATTCGCTGCGGATTGTAGTTTAGCTTATCTTTAAGAAGCTGGTATACATAAAATGCAGAAGTGTAGCACCATTCCTTGTAATATTGGGTTTTCATAAATGTTTCATCAGATGCATTTATCAGTTTCAATTCTGTCAGATAGTTACAATCCTTTTCGTCATAACCTGCTCCAATTGATATACCACCATCCGTAACATTCTTAGAAGTATATCTTTTCAATGCACATCCGTATATAAGATCGCTTATTGTCGTATCTTCATCAACTTCAGCTTCAGAAAAATCCATCACGTCAGAACCGCTGTCAAGAATAACCCATTTGCTGATTTTATCATCTAATTCGCCCATGTGATTATCATCGCTGCCGTTTGCTTTAATTACAGGATATTTCCATGTATATGTAGAACCACTCTTTGTAAGTGTAGGGTCGCTTATGCCGGATTCTGATACTTTGATTCAACCTCATTAATATGAGAAACTGAATCAGTAGAGTTTTCTTCATCAAACACAAAGATGAGATTTTCAACCGCCGACTGAATACCAGAAGAATCTACAACATATACCGTAATACTCCAATATTTACGATTCTGTACAGGAGTAAGCACAATTTTGAGATTGTTCCCGAAAGAGCCCGGATATTTTGCTTTAACGCCGAAAGTTTTACCATCAACTGTAAAACTGGCTTCTGCTTTATTACCGGGACACACACGACACACAAGTACATCATAGCCCGCTGTAAGTAATGTCATTGTCATTTGGTATGAATAATCTTTGGCAAGACGATAGTTTGACGTTGGCCCGCGAAATGTGGATACGAATGATTCAAGCCCCTGCTGAGTTGCTGGAAAATGTTCCCACTGTGTTTGTTCAAGCATCTCATCAAGATCAGATTCGCCAGAATCCGTATAAGCAGATCCCCACGATGCCGTAATAGGCAAAGCTACCGTAGCAAAGGAATTTCTCCCAATATTATAGGTATAATTCTGACTGATTTCATTAACTACTATTTGTGCCATCAGTTATTACCTCCTTTTTAGCTCTTCCAAGCTTTTTGATAGAAACCGTCTGAATTTCTGCTGACTGCTCAACAAATTCTGGTATTTCAACAGGTTTCTGAGTAAACTCTTTAAGTCTTATAAACTTTGGATCATTGACATAGCCTGGAACTTCGCATTCTTCACCAGGCTTGAACGTTACACCATAAAATGTTTTTGTGGCATTGGATAGATTTTTGTAAATCAAAAAATTCACCTCACAAACTCTATACTATTATATAAGGTTTATTTGTTTTGGTTTGGAAGTATAGCTTCTATTTCATATGAACTCCGCTTCAGATGAGCTGGTATATAGCTGACCAATACACAACCTTCACACTTAATAGGTATTATTGACTGATACAGTTTACCACTCTCTATGTATTCAAGATTCCCTGATGTACGCTGTATATCCGATTCAGACTGAATACTTATTCCGAAACGCACTTTTCTGTTGCACTCATATGGAAGCTTGATTGTAAGAAAATACATATTTATATACTTAAACAGCAGCTCTCGTATCAACTCATCCATATCAGCAGTATTTGTGGTCAATACCGTCAGTGAATAGGACAGTTTTATAGGTATTACTTTTTCATAATACAGATTATTTGTAACAGGGTCAAGAACTGATTGTACACCTTTATGCATCCGTGTAAAGTTTGTTCGTTCTCTGTCAATCGGAGTATCTTCATTTCTTGTTACAGCTACAATCGGAAATTTTATTTCATCATTCTGTTCTGCGCTGCAAGACCAATAACCTGCTCTGGTGATACTACCTTTACAACAGGATTTGCAATATTGTCTGGATTAAAACTTTTCTGCAAATCTTCACATATTGCATTATCATATAAATATAGAATAATAATCACCTGCCAGTTCTGATAAAAATGACAGTGATAACCGATTTGGTCATCACTGTTATATAAGGTTTATCAGTTTCCTTTATTGTACATCTTTTTGCTATAAGTCTCCAATTCGTCATAGATAGCATCTAATGCTTCATCATAATCTTGATAGCTATTATTATTTACAACGATATTTTTAATTTGCCATCGTTGAAATTTCTTCTCAGGAGGTCGTTTGTAGGTTTGTGCTTTCAACGTAGACTTTTTCATCTTCTTCTCTGTGATGAGCAGGATAATCATGGTCAGAAAGTCGTAGTCTGATAACAAACTTGGTTGCCACATCACCCTCTTTATTTTTGGCATACAGCCAAAAATACCAAGACGTTTCGCTTTTATTACTTTCTTCAATATCCACTACATCGAAGAATGCACAAAGCGCAGCATAAATATTATCAACAAATGCATCATAATCTGCTAATGCCTGCTCATCAACTCTTTTATCTCCCCAAGCAACAGGAGTAATTCCTGCCGATATTACAGACCATACATCTTCATCAGGTACGTCATAAAAAACGTCAACGACATACTCATTCGAAACATCACTAATGTGCTGTTCAGAATTTCTAATGTATATTTTCATTTCGCTACCTCAAAAAAGTTCACGGTTTGAATCGCTCCACCACATCAAACATTATACGCAAAAGGCTACATTATGATTATGTTACCGCTGAAAATGAAAACCGCTGTCCTTTAATACAAGGACAGCGGTTTTTACTTAGAAAGAAAACAAATAAAAAAGTATCTCTACTTTGTGGTTGGAGAAGATTTTTGTTGTTAAGCAATAATTTTTCCGGTTTGTTTGAAATTAAACGGTAGTAGATCTACAAAGCTTACTACCGTCATTTTTATGAAAGAAGTATTTTATAAGAAAAATGTCCTTGTGATCTTATTTCCGACCACTCCACTGACAGGATTTCCGGCGCCATGGTTTGCATAATAATCTAAAATTGCCTGCGTATCCTCCTCTTGTTCAATAAAGCCATTTAAGTTTGCATCTGCAACGTCAGCGCATATTAAATTTGGAAGCTTAGAGCGTAAAATCTCATCATTATACAACAGTGTATTTATATCTTTTATGGATGTACTACCTATCAAATACTGGCTTCGAGCAGCTAAAAAAGATGTATTTGACGCATCATCTACACTAATAATTCCGTCTCCGTTTATATCTCCAAGTATGAAATTGGCACGAACCTGACCTCTGACTATTTTATCTGGAGATGATGTATTTGCGTTAACGGAATAGGAAATATTCTCGGCTTCTGATCTGTATGAGAGCAAAGTCATCTGAAATCCTGTTCTGGTTGTGTAAGACAAACTTTCATTTGGTCTGAAATAAAAAACGTTAGAAAATTCATCTGTGAATTCTCCGAACGTATTGCTATTGGCAGCGGCATATACCAAAGTATTTGTCTCTCTGTTATAGGCATCCTGACTTACATTAAAATGTTCTGCTTCATAATCTATTAATTCATAGCGATCATCAAAAACCAATTTTGTACTATAGCTGGTCATCCCCGGATTATTTGTCACCTCAAAAGTAACAGCTACATCTCCTGCATAGATTTGCGTATCTCCAATTTTAAATGCATGATCCACTATCTTAGCTGTCAAATCGTATTGAAAATCAGAACCAGGCACTGGTCCTACAGAAGCAGCTTCAGTATTAATCTTTGGGATTAAAGCGGTACAAACACTTAGTGTTGTCATACAAGCAATTGTTTTTAAAATTCTCATCATTTTTTAATTCCTTTCTTGAATTTAATGTTAATATAATTGCTATTATATTATACACTATAAATCATTATTTGTCAATAGCATTCGACACAATACGACAAAATTCTACACAAACAATCTATGAAATAAGAACCTCGGCTGATATAATATAATAAAATATATTATATAAAAAGTCGAGGTACAATCATGACAAACACGAACCCTAACACTGTAGCAATTGACATCAACCCATTCGTAAAAATAGCTTCGCATATGACCAGGCTTGGATTTTATGCCGTTTCACAAGATCATTATGTAAAGATTTCTCACAATATACGTGAATATGAGAATTGTTGCGTAATGCTGTGTGATAGTAATGCAAATATTGATTCATCTTATGATGCAACAAAAATAATCCTGACCGATCGTTCAGATCCAAATAGATACATAATTGAAAAAGATGAAATTCTATATATTTCAAAAAATCTCGGTGAAGATTGTATATGTGAGATTCTGAAATACCATCTTAAAAGATCGGACAAAGATACTCAGATCAGCAAATATGTCACAAAAATTTTATTGGAATTAGGCGCTCCAGCTAATTTAAAAGGCTACGAATACCTGAAAGTATCGATAGAACTTGCAGTTAAAAGCGGAAACTTATTCAGAAAAGAAATTATGAATCTGTATGCGGAAGTTGCTGAACGATGCCAAACAAACGTGCGATGCGTGGAACGCTCTATAAGGACAGTCATTGAAACCATTTATTACAAAAATTCCAAACGCTTCGAAAGCTTCTTCGGTTACCCCGTCGGCAAACCACGAAATTCAGAATTGATCGGTCTGATCGCTGAAAAAATCAGAATTATAACTGATTATAATGTTATTGAAAGTGAATAACGTTGCTTTTTCTTTCTGCATTTATATAAATATATGCATTCTTATAAATAAATTAGACCCTGTATATTTGACAGAGCCTAATCTATTTGTGAGCGATATTTTTACTTAGAAATAAAATAAATCAAAAGATATAATAACTCAATTAAAAATGTTTCATTCCACCGTCAAGATATTTTGCAATTGTGGCGGCATCGCTAATATTAACTTTACCGTCATTATTGACATCACCAGCTAATTGCTGAAGCTCTGATAGTACAGGTCCATTGCCACCATATGACTGTGCAACATATTTAGCTATATAATCCGCATCTTCCGTACTTACACATCCGTCGAAATTAATATCACCAACTAAAACAGCTATTGTAGTAATAGAACCCTTACTTATTTCATAGCTATAATCCAAAGAAAATGATTTGGTTGTCAAAGGTGTATACCATGTAGATTTTGATAAGTATCCAGTACCATTAATTTTGGGCGGACTTGAGTATCCGTTTATCAATGCGGTTAATGCGGAATCATATCCGGTCTGAAAGTTTGAATCGTTTATAATTAACGACCCCTTTTCACTGGAACCAAAAGTATAGCCTTTTTTATTTAAAGCAATACTTGAGTACCATTCAAGACCGATTCCTGAGTATTTTTCTACAAATCTCCACGTATTTTGTTTTCCGTCAGCAGCATTTACATGTGGTGTCTGATTAAGAGCCGGTAAAGCACTGAACAGACCAGCAGCCATAATAGCAAATGTCTTTTTCAGTTGTTTTTTCATTTTTATTCTCCTTATAAAATAGTATATTGTATATAATTTACAATAAATACATCATATCACAATTAAATATTGTTGTCAATATTTTTCGACAAAATATAATAAAACATTCTATATATTAATTTTTATTAACTAAAAATATATGTCAATGTAACCCCAGCGGTGTTTTTTATTATATCTCAGCAATCATTCCCTCATAAGTAACGCCGTCAATGGTAATAGTGACGGATTTAGTTTCCTTTTTAATATTTGGAGCTTGAGAAAACCCGTTAAGATGATTTGCCTTGATAATGGAAGGATAATCGATATAGCACTCATTGAGGTCGACGTTGCCGCTGATGCCGGAGACTGCACCGGTGCTCGACTTCTGCCACATACCGAAAGTTCCGGAGTAGGAAGTTTTCCTCACACCGTAGTGAGCGACCCAGACCGCATAACGCTTGCGGAGCTCTTCTGATATGTAGGATTCAAGGTGCGACTGCGAGCTGTAAATACCTACGAAATAGCCAGCCTTTTCGACGGTTTCAAGGAAAGCCTTTGCGATCTCGGAACAAGCTCCCTTGCCAAGTCTGAACTGCCTTTCCTCCTCGATATCGAAGAAAATCGGATATTCAAACTGTTTCCCCTTGAGAACTTCAAGGCAGACAGCAGCTTCTTTTCTGGCTTCATCAGGAGTCACAGCGTAGCTGTACCAATACGCTCCGCAAGGGATATTCCTCGATTTACAGCCATTGTAGTTAGCTTCAAATTTTTTGTCTTTCTGCGAAATTTCTCTGCCGTAGCCGGCTCGGATGATACAGAAATCAGTTTGAACGCCGTTCCAGTTGATGTCGCCCTGCCATTCTGAAACGTCGATTCCGTTTTTAGTCATAATTTTTATCCTCCTTATTCTTAGCGTACTGAGTACCGAAATAGAACGCA
>JAAGKN010000536.1_pt1 | contig 68365 bp, 66 predicted proteins | sample 6206371 | NCBI WGS metagenome assembly JAAGKN01 (sample SAMN11533720, study PRJNA540317) | gut metagenome | isolation source: fecal pellets from male and female animal of same cohort | host: Peromyscus leucopus | place: USA:CA | collected 2017
ATGAGGCTCGTTGGAATTAAGAATAGCTGGAAGTATGAAAAAGATTAATTATATTAAACAATATCAATAAATTTATACTATTCACCTTTAGGCTATAAATTTTATTCAAATTTTTATACTAATTCTTTTACAAAAATTACCTGTTTGTGCTATTGTTTAAGTATATAAACAGGGGTATGTATCATATAAAGGGATAAATTGTGAAAAAACGTTATATATTTGGTGCTGTAGTTTTATTTATTGTTGTTTTATTTTTATCAAGCATTTTGTACGGGCTGGATCGTAAGGAAGACGAACGAAAAAATGCGTTAATTCCGCGAATCGGACAAAAGGTTTGGACTTATAACATGAATAAAAAAGAGTGGCGTAATTATTCAGAAAATGATTCTGATGATTCTAAAGACGAAATAATTTTGCAAGTTTCTTTTGCAGAAGGTAATGGCGGTTACTCATCATATCATCTTTTAACCGGTAATGCTCAGGTGCCGAAAGAAGATGTTTGGGTTGGTGAAGGTAGTCAAGAGTTTTTACGCGGGAAATCTCTTTATTCTTATTTCCCAAAATCTTTCGAATTTTATAAGGTTATTTTTAACGGTGTAAAGTTTGTTCCCGGCAGATTATCTGAAGATGAAATTTCTGAAATTTTTAAAGGATATAGAATAATTAAAGTTTCTGATATTAAAAAGGGTGATTATTCTTTAAAATATTCTTTGTTTGATAATAAATTTATTATTTTAAATGATGTAGGTGAAGATTTTTACAAGTACTATATTGTGCCAAATGATAGTAAAAAACTTCAGATTGAAGATTTTTCAAATCAGTTTAAGATTTCGGACAAGGTTGATGTAAAACTTCAACGTTTGGAAGGTTGTTCAAAAGCTTATCCTTGTTATGAAATAAAATTTGATTAGGCAAAAGTTTAGGTGGAAGTTATGATATCATTGGTTACGAACCCTATAGTTGTGTCGGTAATTGTGCTTTGTATATTGTGTTTATGCAGAGTTAATGTATTGTTGGCGTTGATTGTTTCATCTGTTATTGGCGGGCTTATCGGACATATGAATTTGTCTGAAGTTATGGATATTTTTATTCATGGCATGGGGGGAAATTCCGAGACAGCATTAAGCTATATTTTACTTGGTGCGTTTGCTGCATCAATGACTCATACCGGATTGGCGCCGGTTTTATCAATGAAAATCGCGAATGTTATTCAATCTAAGAAATTTTTATTAATTTTTATTTTGACGGGTATTGCAATACTTTCACAGAATTTAATCCCTGTTCATATCGCATTTATTCCAATTTTGGTTCCTCCATTGTTGGTTATTATGAATAAATTAAAAATAGATAGACGTGCTGTAGCATGCGGATTTGCATTTGGTTTAAAAGCACCGTATATTATAATTCCTGCAGGTTTTGGATTAATTTTTCAGGGGTTGATTGCTGAAAATATGATGCAGAATGGCATGGAAGTCATTAAAAATGATATATGGAAATCTACTTGGATTCTGGGTTTTGGTATGTTTATCGGGTTTTTGGTTGCTATTTTTATTTCGTACAGAAAACCTCGAGAATATCAGAATCTTGAAGTGAAACTTACAGAAGAAAAAGAAGATTTGCGTTTAACTAAAAATCACTATATAACCCTTGGGGCTGCTGTATTAACTCTTGTTGTGCAGTTATGGACAAATTCTTTGCCATTAGGTGCGCTTGTTGGGTTGGCTGTAATTTTTGGTTTTAAGGCGATAGATCACGATAAGATGGATAAACTAATCAATGAAGGTGTCGGATTAATGGGGTATGTTGCCTTTGTTATGCTTGTTGCTGCAGGGTTTGCAAGTGTTATGAAGGCAACAGGGGGAATTGATACTCTTGTTAATTCAATCACTCCTTATATGATGTCAAGTAAAGTTATAGCTGCCGCTTTAATGCTTTTTGTCGGTTTGTTTATAACAATGGGAATAGGAACTTCATTTGGTACAATTCCGATTTTGGCAGTTTTGTATGTGCCGATTTGTTTAAAATTAGGATTTAGTATTCCGTCAATGATAATTGTTCTGGCTGCAGCTGCTGCGCTAGGTGATGCCGGCTCTCCTGCCTCAGATACAACACTTGGACCAACAGCCGGCTTAGATGCAGACGGGCAGCATAATCATATTTGGGATACCTGTATTCCAACGTTTTTACATTACAATATTCCGCTAATTTTGATCGCGATTTTGTCGGTTGTAATATTCGGGTAGCTATACAAAATTTGAATTATATGCTATAATAATCACATGGAAAATATGAGTTTTAATGAGAAGATTAACGATTTAGTCGTTAAAATGGCAAAAGAGCCTAACAATATTGAAAATTACCATTTATTGTCTGAGTTGTATTTACAGCAGCAGGATTATGACAAAGTAATGTCTGTATTAGACAGTTTACTCGCAATAAAACCTGATGATGTTCAGGCGCTTGTTGGTATGGGTACAATGTGGTTTTATGAAAGAGATTTTAGAAAGTCGCTTTCATACTACAACAAAGCTTTGGAAGTTAATCCGAAAAACTTCTTAATTTACTATAATATTGGGAATGTTTTTGCAGAATGGAAGAACTTTTCTAAGGCGTTATTTTACTATAACAGAGCTATTGATTTGAACTCATCAAATCCTGAAATTTACAATGCTATTGCGTTATTATATCAAGATATTGAGGATTATGTAGAGGCTAAGGCTTATTATGAAAAAGCTTTGTCGCTTGATCCTGAAAACGTTAATGCATTAATTGATATGGGTAATGTTTGTTTCAAACTTTTTGATTATGAAACAGCGTTGAAGTTATTCAAAAAAGTATTTGTTTTAAATCCAGATAATGAACTTATTGCTGTTTGTATAGCTAACGCTTTGACTCTTATGAAAGACGAAAAACAAGCATATTCTTATTATGATAAAGCGCTATCAATGACTGATGATAAATATAGAATCTTTATTTGTTATGCTATATCATTAACTGAGTTTAAGAAGTATTCAGAAGCAGAAGAAATGTTTAAAAAAGCTATTGAATTTTCTCCGAAATTATCAAATGCTTATGTTCTTTTGGCAAATCTTTATACAAGTTTGGATAGAATTTCTGAAGCTATTGATTTATATAAAAAAGCTTTGCAGGTTGAACCTAATAATTCTGAAACTTATATGTTGTTAGGTAATGCTCACTATCTGGATAAAGATATTGAACAGGCAATTTCTTCATATCGTGCATCTGTTAGTATTTCACCTGAAAATGACGAATACAGACTGATCTATAGTCAGGTTGTTGAAGATTATGTAAAATCTGTACGTGGAGAAGTTTAATGCGTAATACGACTTCTGTCGGGATGTTTGATAGGTTAATTTCATTTATCTCATATCTTACAGTAGGATGGGGTGGAATGATTGTCATGATTCTGATGGTTATACGCAAAAAACACATCTCGCGTTTTCTGAGATATAATGTTTTTCAATCAATTTTTGTATCGTTGTTATTTTTTGTAATATCAATGGGATTAGGATTGTTGTTTAAATTTTTATCTTATATTCCGTTTTTAAATTATGTAGTTGCGCAGATTTCGTTTATTTTTAATAAGCCAATATTGTTTGATTATTCACCAATTCAGGTGTTTATGATCGGACTTGTATTGTATATGGCTGTTGTTTCTTTACTTGGTAAGTTCCCTCGTGTGTATTGGGTTTCAAAAATCGTTGATAATGCTGCGGGTTAATTTTAATTAATATTTGATTTTTCTGAGAATTTAGCGTGTTATGATGTAGGTATGGTTGATACAGAGCAAAAATATGTTCCGCTTCACCTGCACACTGAGTATTCATTGCTTGATGGTGCTATAAGAATAGGGGAGTTGCTAAGTTTTTGTAAAGAAAACAACATGCCTGCAGTTGCCGTAACAGACCACGGGGTTATGTACGGTGATATGGAATTATATGAGCTTGCACGAGATACGGGTGTAAAGCCTATTATGGGTTGCGAGTTTTATGTACATGATGGGGATATCGAGGAACGTGATAAAGCGCATAATCCTTGCTATCACTTAGTTTTACTTGCTAAAAATAATACAGGTTATGCAAATATTATTAAATTAACATCTATTGCTTGGTGTAAAGGTCGTTATGTAAAACCTCGTATTAACTGGGAACTTCTTGAACAATATCACGAAGGCTTAATTTGCTGCTCAGCCTGTTTAGGGGGCGAAGTTCTCCAGCGATTGCTGAAAAACGATTACGAAGGTGCCAAGGCAATTGCAAAAAAATATAAAGATTTATTTGGAGAAGATTATTATATAGAACTTCAGGATCACGGTTTAGAGGAACAAAAACGTACCAATCCTGATCTTATAAGATTAGCTCAAGAACTTGATATTGAAATGGTCATTACTAATGACTCTCACTATTTGCGTCTTGAGGATGCGGATATGCACGATACCTTATTGTGTATGCAAACCAACAGTGATAAAGATGATCCTAATCGTTTTCATTTCCCCAATAACGAGTTTTATGTAAAAACACCAATGCAATTGCGTGATTCATTCAAGTGGATGGATAGTGCGATGTTTGATGAGTGTATTAAAAACACAGTAGATATCGCTGAAAAATGTCATGTAATGCTTGAACTTGGTAAAAGCCCGCTGCCTGAGTATGAAGTTCCTGAAGGTTTCACTATTGATACATATTTGGAACATATTGTTCATGTTGGGCTAAAGAAACGTTATGGTGAAATTTCACCATCTATTCAAGAACGTGTAAAATATGAACTTGGTGTAATTCAGCAGATGGGATTTTCTGCGTATTTTGTAATCACTTGGGACTTTATTCATTATGCTAAAACTCACGGAATTCCTGTAGGCCCGGGTCGAGGTTCTGCTGCAGGGTCTGTTGTAGCTTACGCACTTGAAATTACAGACCTTGACCCGATTGAACATAAACTGTTGTTCGAAAGATTTTTGAATCCTGAACGTTTTACCATGCCCGATATCGATATTGACTTTTGTATTGAACGCCGTGGTGAAGTTATTGAGTATGTAACTAAAAAATACGGCGAAGATAAAGTTTGTCAAATTATTACTTTTGGTACTTATGCGGCAAAAGCGGCATTTAAAGGGGTTGCCAGAATTATGAAAGTTCCGTTTTCTGAAGCCAATAAGCTTGCAGGGCTAATTGAACCGGCTATTGAGCTTGCTATGAGTATCAATGATAAAGCTAAAACTCTTAAAGCAGCAATGCAATATGAAGGTTCTGAATTGAGAGCCTTGTATGACAAAGATGAACAAATTATGATTGATCCTTCAGAAGGTAAAACTGTTGGTATGAAAAAACTAATAGATCTTGCAGTAGGGATTGAAGGTTTAAAAAATAACACTGGTACGCACGCTGCAGGGGTTATTATTGCACCAAAACCTTTGGATGAAATTCTTCCTGTTCAGCCTTCAAAGGATGGAATTATTCAAACAGGTTATCCGCCTCATGCTGTAACAGAAGTTCTTAGTTTGTTGAAAATGGACTTTTTAGGGCTTCGAAACCTTACAACAATTTATAAAACGGTTGATATGATTAAGCGTCGTCAAGGTATTGAACTTGCGATTAATGATATTCCACTTGATGATAAACCGACTTATGACATGCTTATGACCGGTGATACTGATGGGGTATTCCAGCTTGAATCTCAAGGGATGAAAAACCTTGTAAAAAGACTTAGACCGGACGTATTTGAAGATTTAGGTGCGTTAGTTGCTCTGTTCCGTCCGGGACCGTTGGATTCCGGCATGGTTGATGACTTCGTTGAAAGAAAACACGGACGTCAGGAAATTTCATTTGCTCACCCGCTTTTAGAACCTGTATTAAAAGATACTTACGGTACTATTGTTTATCAAGAACAAATCATGCAGGTGTTCCAGATCCTTGCTGATTACTCACTCGGTCAAGCGGACATGGTTCGTCGTATGATGGGTAAGAAAAAAGTCGATGAAATGGAAAAACAAAAAGGCTTATTCATTGAACGTTCAGCAAAACATGGCATGACTTCAAAAGATGCAGAAACTTTATTTAACCAAATTTTGAGTTTCGCATCATACTGTTTTAACAGGTCGCACTCAGCAGCTTATGCGTTTGTTGCTTACCAAACTGCGTATTTAAAATGCCATTTCCCAATTGAGTATTTATCAGCTCTATTATCAAGTGTTGCCGGTGATTCTGAAAAAACTCAATTATATATTGAAGAAGCACTGAAAAAAGGAATAAAAGTTTTACCGCCTGATATTAATCATTCTCTTGCAACCTTTACACCCGATGGCGATAATATCAGATTTGGACTTGCTTCAATTAAACAGGTTGGTGAAGGTGTTATTGAGGACATTATAAAAGAACGCGAAGCTAATGGTGATTTTAAATCTATTTATGATTACATAAAACGTGTAGATATAAAATGTACAAACAAAAGAACTCTAGAAGGTTTAATTAAAGCTGGCGCATTTTCAACCATTGAAAAAAGCCGTAAGCAATTGATGGATAACCTTGAGTATATTACTGCAACTGCTTCAAAAGAAGCAAAACAAAAGGAATCCGGACAAGGAAGTTTATTTGACATGCTTGGGGATACTGCTTCAATTGATAGTGCAAAATTTACTCTTGCAGGATCCGCTGAAGAATATGATGCAAGACAAATTCAATTGCTTGAAAAAGAATTTTTAGGATTTTACGTAACAAGTCACCCATTGTCTACTATTCGTGACAAGTTACCGTTTTTGATGACTCATAAAATTTCAGAAGTTCCAAGTGTACCAAACGAAAAAGTAGTAACAATATGCGGACTTGTAACAGGTACAAAACAAATTCCAACAAAAAATGATCCGACAAAGTTTGTTAGATTTGTTACCATAGAGGATTTGACAGGACGAATTGATACACTTGCGTTCAATTCTAAAATTGCAGAGTATAATGATTACTTGCAAAATGAACAAAGAATTATTGTCTCAGGAAAAGTTAGTCGTCGTGGAGAAGATGATCCGCCGATTATATTGATTGATACAGTAAAACCTGTTGATAATTCAAATATATTTACTATAGAGCTTAAAGAGCAGATGAAGTATGAAGAGCTGTTTTTATTAAAGCAAATTCTTTGTAAGTATTCAGGTTCAGATCCTGTCATGCTAAAATTGCCAGACTTAACAGGTCAGGTTAAAATTCTTGCATCTTCAATGTTCTGGGTGAATACTTCAAATGATTTAACCGCTGCAGTGAAAAAAGGATTTGGCGAAAAAGTGGCAATTTCAATAAAATCAATGGATACAGACATGAAAGATGAGGTTTAGTAACCTCATCTTTTAATAATATTACAAAATTTATAAAAAAAATAAAAAAAGTGCTTGAAATTTTTTTTTTAGCATGTACAATAAAAGAGTACCCGATGCGGGGGTAATTCAGTGGTAGAATGCCTCCTTGCCAAGGAGGATGTCGCGAGTTCGAGCCTCGTCTCCCGCTAATTAAAAAGACTCACCTTTAGGTGGGTCTTTTTAATTTGTTAAGATACTGGCGAGAATCCGTCAATTGCGATGTTCGGCGGATTTGCGGACGGATGGAGTGAGCAATGTGAACAAATCCGGATAGCGAACAGATTGAGTATACTGCGGCATCGCCGCTAAACTCTGTGAGCGTGGAGCAAATCCAAGACGAGTCTCGTTGTTCCTGTTCTTGGCGAAGTATGAGCCTTAGAAATGGAGTTTCTACTTGGCTCCCGCTCCATAAAAGATAAGAGTTTTCGACTCTTGTCGTTTATTTTATGTGTAATTATGCTCATATTTTGCTCACAAATTTTATCATATTATCTGTTTGTTAAAATATATTTGCAATTTCTGCACTCATATAATGGATTCCTCCAAAGTGATTTAATAGAATATTTATGATCTCGTTCTGTTTTGAAAAACTCTCATATAAAAACTTTAAAACTTGTAAATTTTTTTTGGGGGGTAGTTTAGTATATTATTGACAATGAAATTTTCTAAGTATAGTATAAAAATGAATAAGTTTGTAATTAAGAATATAAATAGGGATTAAAAATGATTAGACACAAAACATTGTTGATGGCGTGTGCTGTAGTAATGCTTTGCGCTACTTTAAATTCGGGTTCGGCCCTGAGTACTGAGCTTATTGAAGGTCAGATTTATGAAGGTTACACAGATGCAGGAAATGCTGCTGGTTTTATTGGAGGAGTTTCTGCAGTTACAAATGGTAGCCAGACAGTAAAAGATAATACTTTTTCAAATAATACAAATACCCGTGGAGATATATATGGCATCCCGGGTGGTGGAGGTGCTCTTCATAATTATAATGGAACTATAACTGTAAATGATAGTTTTTTTAATTCTAATAAAAGTACTGCTCCGAATTCACCTGCGGGTGGTGGCGCAATTCTACTTAATGGAACTAAAAGTGCAGAGATTGATAATACTGAATTTAATCAAAATAGTGCTATTCAAAGTGGTGGTGCGATATATATAAAACAGTTGAAACAGGGGCATATAACAGATTCTAAATTCACTGGAAATACTGCCGGTTCAGGTGGTGGTGCGTTATATATTCAACGAGCAGAAAATCTTGAAATTTATGGTTCTGAATTTAATGCTAATAAAGTTGGACAATTAAGTGAATATAATAAGTTCGGCGGGGCAATAATGATAAATGGTTTATCTATATCGTCAGACGCTGGTATAACTTATGCAATTCACGATTGTGTTTTTAATGGAAATGAAGCAAGTAACGGCGGTGCTATTTATGTAAGTGGAGCAGATATTGTTTTTGATAATTTGAAATTTACTAATAATAATGCTAGATCTGGCGGTGCTGTATCAGTTTCATCTAGTGGTACTTTTGGCAATGGTGTTGAAATTTTTAATAGTGAATTTACTGGTAATACTGCAATTGAAAATGGCGGTGCTATAGACGTTAACGGTGCATTTACTATTGATAATGGCACTTTTAAAGCTAATTCGGCAAATTCTGGCGGGGCAATAGTAATATCAGGAGAAGATCCTGTTTTTATTAAAAATTCTACTTTTATTGAAAATAGTGCAAAAACTCTTGGTGGAGCTGTATATTCTCATGGTGGAGTTGTTGAGATTCATGATAGTAAATTTGAAAATAACCACGCTTCAACACGTGGTGGTGCTCTATCAGTTTTATCAAATAATTCAAGTTCTGCTAGTATGGACGTTGTTAGGATTATAAATACTGACTTTACAAACAATAAAGCTGATCAAGATGGGGGCGCAATCCACATCAATCAAAATGCTAACAGTAATGTATTGAAAATGTTTCAAATAGTTTCAGATGATGGTAAATCACATGAATTTACCGGCAATATGCATAGAACAGGCGAGTATATGGGAACTCCTGAAGCAAATGCAATCTATATTGAAACAGGAAATGTTCAATTAATAACGCGAAATGATAATAGTAAACTTTTGTTTAATGATGGTATTTCTGGCAGTAGTATAGATAAAGCTTCTGTTAGTGTTGCAGGGGATGTAACATTCAATGACAAGATTAAGAATGTTGCACTTACTATGAATAGTGGTACTATGACGTTGAATAATAGTGGTATTGATTTTGGCGAAGATGCGTTTTTTGACAATGTGGATTTGACATTAAATTCTGGTGAATTTAATATGCAGAATGGAAAAATCGAAGTTATGAATATTAGAAATTTCGAGATGGATCCTGATGGTGCAATTAAGCTTGCTTTTGATGTGGATCTTATCAATGGTAAGAGTGATATGTTTAACATCTCAGAAGAAATGCGCGGAGGTATGAAATTTGATGCCGAACACGTTGATGTAAAAATTAAAAATGGTAATGGAACATCTTTTAAATTATTTAATAAGTTAGATCCGGCTTTTCTTGTAACAGGTGATGCTATTGTTCAATATACAAATGATACAAAATATACATTATCACTTGATGAAAATGGTTTAATAAACGTAGTAAAAGTTACAACAAATGGTTTGTCAGAAGCTTTGGCAACTGAGGGAATTAGGGAATACCGTCAAAATCCGGCAAAGGATTTAACATTAACTCAAAATTTAGGTGCTATGGGCGGTGAGTATTTGAAGATAAACTTTGATGGAAAACAGATCAATGGTAATTGTTATGAAGGTATTACTACAGGTGAAAATCAACGTTTAGTATTAACAAATATAACGTTGAATAATTTTTCTTCAGAAAATAATGGTTCTGTTGTTAATAATGCCGGGGAATTAAGTATATCAAATGCTCTTGTTAAAAATAATACTTCGACTCAAAATGGCGGTGCAATTTATAATACAGGTACATTGAAAATTGAAGACTCTTCATTTGAAAACAATAAAGCTTCAGCAGAAGGCGGTGCAATATATAATGATGGTGGCAAGGTAGAAATTTTTGCACTTACAAAAGATGTAAAATTTAGCGGTAATACCGAAACTGTAAGTTTTTCTCCTGCAGCAAATGATATAACAATGGTGAATAATGGAGATAACGTTGCAGAAGTAACCTTTAATGCATCAAAAAATATTACTTTAAATGGCGGAATTAAAGGAGAAGGTATTGTAACTAAAAATGGAACTGGAGATTTAGTTCTTGCTGGAAATAATAGTCAATTTACAGGTGATGTTCACTATAATGGAGGAACTACAACTTTATTGCAAAGTGCTCAATATTTTTCAGCTAGTAATACTCATTTTAATAATTATGCTAGACTTAATCTTATAAATAATAGTGCAACAGATAAGGTAGATTTCGGGAATCTTCATCTGGATGGTAATGGCAGAATTGGAATTGACATTGATGCCAATTCTGGTTTCATTGATATGATTGCAGCCAAAAACGTTGATGGTGATGGTAAACTTATTGTAGATAATATTAATGTGATTTTCGATAAAAATACTAATCCTACATTAATGAAATTTGATTTTATTGAAAAAGATGAAAAAGGAAATAGTCCGTTACTTAATGTGGTTGCACTTGATCTAAATAAAAAAACTGAAGTTTTAGGACCAATTTTCAAGTATGGTGCTAATTATGATCCTGTAACCGGTCAAATTATTCTTGCAGGTTCTGCCGGGAAAACAAGTAAAAATTATAACCCAGCTGTTTTAACTGCACCTGTAGGGGCTATGACCGGTGCTTATTTTACTCAGTTGAATTCTTATGATATGGCATTTAATAATATGGATATGTTTATGTTAATGTCGAAAGATCAGCGTGCAGCAATGAAAATGAAAAATAGATATGCAATTACTACAGGGGGAGTTTATTCTCAAACTGAAAACAAGGGACTATGGATTAAACCATATAGTACGTTTGAAAGTGTAAGATTAAATAATGGTCCAAGAGTTTCAAATGTTTCTTACGGTTCATTTTTCGGTGGAGATTCTGAATTCTACGAATTAAAAAACGGTTTCGATGGAATGTATTCAATCTATGGTTCATACAACGGAAGTCATCAGTCATTTAATGGTAATAGTATTTATCAAAATGGTGGAACTTTAGGGGTAACCGGAGTTGTTTACAAAGGAAACTTCTTCTCAGCTTTAACAGCAAATGTTGGAGCTAGTGTAGCTGAAGCTAATACAATGTATGGACATGAAAATTTCTCAATGTTAATGACTGGTATTGCTTCTAAAACCGGTTATAACTGGGAACTAGCTGAAGGTAAATTCATAGTACAACCAAGTTATACGATGTCATATAGTTTTATAAATACTTTTGATTATAAAAATGCTGCAGGAGTTAATATTAATGGAGATCCATTAAATGCAATTCAAATTGCACCAGGAATTAGATTTATTGGTAATTTTAAAAATGGCTGGCAGCCTTATCTAGGGCTTACAATTGTATGGAATCTATTGGATGATACAAAATTTGCCGCAAATAATGTAAGTTTACCTGAATTAAGCCTTGATCCATACTTCTTATATGGGGTTGGGGTTCAAAAGACTTTTGGTAAAAGATGTACCGGTTTCTTGCAGTCTATGTTTAGATCTGGTGGAAGAAATGGGGTAGGTTTCCAATTTGGATTTAGAATTGCGTTATAAAATCAAAAAAGATCGGTTTTAAATCGATCTTTTTTTTTACCATTTTTTGAATATAAAAAAAGCTGCAAGTATTATTAATGCAAATCCGACAAGATAATTCCAGCGAAATTCTTCTTTAAGGTAAAGTATTGAGAAAATGCTAAAAACTATTAAGGTTATAATTTCTTGAATGGTTTTTAATTGTGCAGCGTTATAAACGTCATGCCCGATTCTATTTGCTGGAACCTGAAAACAATATTCAAAAAATGCAATTCCCCAGCTAATAATTATTACTGTCCACAAAACTGTAGACTTATGTTTTAGGTGACCATACCAGGCAAAAGTCATAAAAATATTTGAAATAGTTAATAGTATTATTGGTGTTAAGTATTTATACATAAAACTATTATACATAAAAATTTTGAACTTTTTTTGATTATAATCGTTATAAATATGTGAAGTCTAATAGGAGAATAGGTATGAAAAATTTAGTTTACTTAATTGCGTTTTTTTGTTTATTGATAGGCTCTCCTTCATTTGCAGCACCAGGTGGTCATCATGGTCCTTCTGGTATGGGCAGACCTCCTATGCATGGTTCTATTTCTGTAGGGCACCGGCCTCCTATGGGTGGAATGCATAGACCGCCGCATCATATTGGTTCCAGACCTTTGCCGCCGCCACCGTCTATGTATAGACCTTATAGGCCGATAGTTCGACCTTATTATTATTCTACGGTTTATTATCCAAGAACTTATACAACCTATACTTACCAGCCATACGAACCTGTTGTGCCTGTGGTTTCAAATGTTGAAACTGTTGTCGTTCGAGATAATTATGCCGGAATCAATACTGCTGCGAATGTTATAAATGCTGCTGCAAATGTTGCTGCAACTATTCGTTATCTCACCTGGTAAAGATGTAGAAAATCACGCTTAGTACCCTTTAGATAATTTTTATATTCTAAAGGGTTTTGTGTTGTTTTATAGGAAGTCTTTTTACGAAATTAATATTTTACCCTAGCAAAAAAAATATTTACAGATTTTATAAATATACAAAACTTAAAAAAAACTTGTAGATATTGTTCGGCAGATTTATAATATACTATGCTGGTGTGGAATAAGAAAGGACTATGAAAATGGCTGCAATCGAAGAAATGACTTATCCTCAGCTTGAAAGAGCAATCAACCCGACCCATGACATCAAGCTATTTTCAGGACGTTCAAACCCTAAATTAGCGCAAGAAATTGCTGATCAACTTGGTACAACTGTTGGACCAATGGTTGTTAAAAATTTTGCAGATGGTGAACTTTATGTTCAGGTTAAAGAAAGTGTTAGAGGGGACGATGTATTTATTGTTCAACCTGTTTGCAATCCTGTAAACGAAAATTTGATGGAATTATTGATTATTATTGATGCATTTAAACGTGCCAGTGCAAAAACAATTACTGCAGTTATTCCATATTATGGTTATGCAAGACAAGATAGAAAAACTTCAGGACGTGAAGCTATTACTGCAAAACTTGTTGCAGATTTGTTAACAACTGCAGGTGCTGACAGAGTTTTGGCAATGGATTTACACACTGGTCAAATTCAAGGTTTCTTTAATATTCTTGTTGACCATATTTTTGCAACAAATGTATTGTAAATTATATTAAAAGCTTGAATATCAATCCTGATGATATGGTTGCTGTATCTCCTGATATGGGTGGTGCAAACAGAACCCGTCACGTAGCCAAAAAATTAGATATGTCCGATTGCAATTATTGACAAACGCAGAGACAAACATAACGAAGCAATTGCAGCTAATGTTATCGGTGATGTTGAAGGCAAAGTTTGTTTAATGTTTGACGATATTATTGACACTGCGGGTACAATTTGTGAAGCTTCTAAACTATTGAAGTCTAAAGGTGCTAAAGAAATTTATGTTGGTGCAACTCACCCTGTATTCTCTGGTCCTGCAGTAGAAAGACTTGGTTCTGCTCCAATCACTGAATGTATTGTAACAAATACTATTCCGCTTGATATGAGCAAAATGCCTTCTAATATTAAACAAGTTTCAGTTGCACCATTACTGGCGCAAGCTATTTCAAGAATCCATGATGACGAATCTGTAAGTTCATTATTTGGTTTTGAAAAAGAAATGCAAGTTAGTTAGATTTGTTTATAAATGACTTTAGGCGAAAATCTCCTCTAAATAGAGGAGATTTTCGCCTTCTTATTAAAGAAATTTTTCTTGTAGTCGTAATAAATAATATAGATATGGAAAACGAAAGTTTTTCATACCTCCTCCCCAAGTCTGGTAGCCGTTCTTTTTAAGAACGGCTTTTTTTTATTATTAAAAACGGACTTAAAAAAGTCCGTTTTAGTGCTTATTCATAGTATTTGTCGATGTTATTTACGTATCTGTAAATATATGCAGCAGCAATTGCGGCTATGATATTTGCGATAATAGTAATTATTGTTAACCATAGGCATGAAAGGTGTAACATCCAAAGTCCGAATGCAACAGCAGGGTTAAATGCTCCGTAACAAATAACTCCGCCTGCAATAAATGCTCCGGCAGTTACGATTGCACCAATAGCAAGTCCGTAGAATGAATTTCCTCGGTTTTGGACAGATGTTGCTGTTGATAGAACAACATAGCATAATGCAAACGTAAATAAAAATTCACCTATGATAATTTGCAGCATGCTATATGAACACATTGTGACATCCGGTAAATCGGTTAACATTGCAATAAGAGCAAATGCGCCAAATGCTCCTAGAAGCTGCGAAATTACATATGGAATAAAGTCGCCTGCAGGCAGTGCACCTCTAATTGCAGCTGCTAATGACACTGCAGGGTTATAGTGACCTCCTGAGATATGTCCTCCTGCGTATACCAATGCCATTAGTATAAGCCCTATGGCAAGTGCTGAGATAACTCCATTGCCAGGAAGAGTCGCAAGCATTCCAATTGCAAATACAAGGAAAAATGTTCCTATGAATTCCACAACATACTTTCTAAAATTATCCATTATTAAACTCCTTATGTTTTCACATAAGTAAGTATAAATTATTTTTTAGAATTTCTAATTGGACGTTGGGGGTAACCTTTTTGCGTTATTTCTTCCATTCCATAATATAATCGTCCATAACAAAACCTTGTCCGATATCTGTTACTACAGAATCTATGGTTTTGAATCCCCATTTGTCGTAAGCTGCTATTGTATTTTTGTTGTACTTGTTAACAGTCAGTTGAATCGATGTATATCCCTTCTCGCAAGCAATTTGTTTTATTTTTTCAAAAGCCTTGCCGCCAATTTCTTTGTGTCTGTAATCTTTGGAAATGTATAATTTTGAAAGGAACAGGTAGTCTTTTTTGTCTGAGAACCCAAAGTAACCAATGTTTTTTTCATCTTCTTGGATAAAATAGTATGTGTAATTTTCATTTTTATATTGATTTCGTATTGCTTTTTCTGATTGAAAATTTTCAACCATATAATCAATTTGTTCCGGTGTTAGGATTTGTGTCCAGTATTCATGCCAGATCTCAGATGCGAGTTCGGCAAGTTGTGAAATTTCTTCTTGTTTTATTTCTTTAAAATCTATCATAAATCCCTCTAGCAAAATATATTTTTTTCAAACTTATTATAGCATATATTAGTTAAGGAGAAAATATGAAAGTCGAATTAAAACAAGTATCTTCTATTAAAAATATTGCAAAACAAGTTGTAAAATCAAAACAAAATTTAGATAATAAACCAATATCAGTACCGGAAAAATCTCTTGATTATTTATGGGAAAGTCTTGAAAAACAGGCTGAACATATGCCCGCAGAGGATTATATAAGAGCTAGAGCATATTTAGCAGGGTTAGAACATTTTGTAAAATTTTAGAATAAAGAGATCGGCGCGGGGATTAGTTAATCCCCGCGCCGATTCTATAAAGTAAGATTTATTATTTTTTTGTAGGAATTCTCATTCCATAGAAAGATCTTACAACAAAGAATAATGCGATTATTAAAAGTACAGCACCAGCTATAGGAGCAATTTTTCTAAATGATTCATTGATTGCAATTTCCATTGCTAATAAGCCAAATAGAGTTGTGAATTTAATAATCGGGTTCATAGCAACTGATGATGTGTCTTTGAAACGGATCACCTACAGTATCGCCGACAACTGTTGCTTCGTGAAGCACTGTTCCTTTTTCTTTAAGTCAACTTCAACGATTTTCTTAGCGTTATCCCAGCATCCGCCTGCATTTGCCATAAATACAGCTTGGAACAAACCAAATACTGCAATTGCAATAAGATAACTTACAAAGAATGATACAGCAAGTTGTGAGTTAGCGCTTGGTGCAGATAAGCATGCAAGTGCTAATGCAAATGTAAATAGTGCGATAAAGATATTTACCATACCTTTTTGAGCATATTGTGTACAAATTTTTACAACTTCTTTTGAAGCAGAAATATCTGCACATTTTTCTTCGCTATTGTTTAAAATGTGTTGCATATTTTCTCTAATGTATTCAACAGCTCGATAAGCACCTGTTGTAACAGCTTGCATAGAAGCTCCGCTGAACCAGTAAATTACAGCACCACCGGTCAACAAACCTAACAATGTATAAGGGTTTAATAGGTTTAAAATCATTTCAGGCTGAATACCTAATGTTTCTTTGATTACAAGAATCAATGAGAAAATCATTGTAGTAGCACCAACAACAGCTGTACCGATAAGTACAGGTTTTGAAGTTGCTTTGAAGGTATTTCCGGCACCATCATTTTCTTCTAAATATTGTTTTGCGTTTTCAAAATCAGCATCAAATCGAAATCTTTTTTGATTTCTTCTTTAACATCTGGAATTTCTTCGATTAAAGATAATTCATAAACTGATTGAGCATTGTCTGTAACCGGGCCATAAGAGTCAACTGCGATAGTAACAGGTCCCATACCAAGGAAACCGAAAGCTACCAAACCGAATGCAAACACAGAAGGATAAATCATTAAGCCATCTTCTCCTGATGGAATGTATGTACTTGCAACATAAGCAAGTGCCATCAATAATACAATTACCATACCAATCCAGAAGCCTGAGAAGTTACCTGAAACAATACCTGAAAGGATTGTTAAAGATGAACCGCCTTCACGTGAAGCTGTAACAACTTCTTCTGTATGTTTTGCTTTTGGAGATGTAAATATTTTAGTAAATTCAGGAATTAATGCTGCACCAAGAGTTCCGCAAGAAATAATCAATGATAATACTAACCAAATATGGTTACCCATATCCGCAAGTAACCAGTAGCTTACGCCAAAAGTCATAAGGATAGAAAGGATTGATGTAATCCAAACTAATCTTGTTAAAGGTGTTTCAAAATCGAATTTTTCAGCGCGTGGTGCGTAAACAAATTTATCCCAAAGTCCGTTAACTCCGTAAGCTACAACAGAAGTTACGATCATCAAGAATCTCATAACAAAAATCCACGCAAGTAATTGAACTTGATTTTCTCCCCCCATAACTGCTAATAGAATAAAACTTACTAATGCAACACCGGTTACACCGTAAGTTTCAAACCCGTCAGCAGTAGGTCCGATAGAGTCGCCAGCGTTGTCGCCTGTACAATCTGCGATTACACCAGGGTTTCTAGGGTCATCTTCTTTGATACCGAATTGGATTTTCATTAAGTCAGAACCGATATCCGCGATTTTTGTGAAAATACCGCCTGCTACACGTAGAGCAGAAGCTCCTAATGATTCACCGATTGCAAATCCGATAAAGCAAGCCCCTGCAATGTTTCCAGGAACAAATAATAAAATGATAAGCATCATTATAAGTTCAACAGAAACAAGCAATACTCCAATACTCATACCAGCTTTTAACGGAATATTCATTATATTTAGCGGGTTACCTTTTAGGGCTGCAAAAGCTGTTCTTGAGTTAGCTAATGTATTCATTCTGATACCAAACCAGGCAACAGCATATGAGCCTAAAATACCAATTATTGACCAGCCTAGAATTGTTAAAACTCCACTTAATCCCATATGTTGTAAATAGCCGAAGTAAAATGCGATACATAATCCGATTAGTACTTCTAAAACCGCAAGGAATTTACCTTGTTGGATTAAATAAGTTTTGCATGTTTCGAAAATAGTGTTACCAACTGAGTCCATAGCTTTATGAACGTCAAGTTTCTTGATTTGATTGAACATTATAAGTCCAAAAATTAAGCCTAAAGCGGAAATTACAAGTCCTATTACTAACAGTGTGTAACTGTCAGGTGAAATAGATTTGATACTTGGAACAACCAGATCGGCTTCACTTGCAAATGCAGGTGAAATACCAATGGCTATCATACTAAAAAGAGCCATCAGTGAAGTAAACTTTTTAATCATTTCTCTCTCCTTTACAAAAAGTTTGTTCACACACATTTTATTATAGTTAATTATCTAATATTTAACAATTTTTTAACATTTAGTCATGAAAAAATTGCCTGATATGTTTACTTCTTATAAAAAATTTGTTATTCTTATATTATGCAAGATATTATAAAAACTGCGTGGATAATTTTAATAGTAACAACTATTTTTAGTATGTTTACTTATGTTTTGTCACATTATTTACAGCCGATGTATTATAGAGAAGTGAAAAAAATGCATTCTTTTCCACAGCAGAAAATAGAAGCGATTTATCGTTATGTTGAAGCAATAGAAACAGGGCAAATAGATTTTAAAAACGGTTTCCCTTCAGAACCTCCAAAGCAATTTTATACGCCGGAACAAGTGGAAAAGACGACAACTGTTAATACCACAAAACGTTATGCTAAGCCCTTGTATGTTAGAGATAAGAATAATCCGCAGATATTACATCCGTATAAAGCTAGATAAAAAAATATTAAATAGATGCCACAATTAGTTTTTTTTAATTAACATATGTACTATCAAGTAATTTTATTTCAAAATTGCTTCCTGATGGAATTGATAAACTGCCGCCTTTTGTTGTTAATGCTGTAAATGGCGATATGGCAGTACATACAGTGTATCCTGCAATTCCAACAATTGTTGGAATTGGTGATAATATTACAAGGATCGGGTTGTCTGCCATCTTATTGCTTGTTCTTCTTGTTTTACGATAGAATGCTTCACCCTGATCAATCTTTTTGGCAACTCCTGATAAGTATTGACGTTTACCTTTGATGTTATTGAAAAATATTTTTTTAGAGTTTGCTTTAGTTATTTTGCCATTAATATTGTAGGTTTTTCCGTTAAAGGTCATACTTGTCACTTGTAACACTACTAATCCGCCATTTCCTGTACTTTGTGGTCTGTGAGAATTGACAATTTTTCCGTGAAATTTTGTGCCGGCAGGAATTGTAAGATTTCTTTTATGAACCGCTGTTGTTGATGTGAAGCTTACATAAGAATCTTTTTTTGCCCAATCAGAGATTGTTTGATTGGATTTAACTTGAAATTTTGTCCATTGTGGTATTTTTATACCGCTTTTTGGATCAATTTTAGTAACTTTAGGTGCTGTTGTTGAATACGTTGGCAGACTTTGAGGAACTGTTGATGAATAATTATTGTTGCTTTGAGATGGAGAATTTACTTTTGGCAAAGCAGGAAGCACATCGTATTCAATTCTTGATGTGTCATATTTCTTTTTTATTTCTTCATCTACTGACAAATCTAATTCTAATGCCATTGCCGGCATTCCTATCAATGTCATAATTATAAGTGTTGCTATAAAAGTTTTTTTAAGTTTCTTCATTTGTAACTGTTTCTTTTTGTTCCGGAATAATATATTTACCCTGTTTTAACAATAATATAAGGTTTATTACTGTTGAAATAATTACTGATGTGTACTTAAGAAACGGTATAAGTGGAAGTGTAAAGTGTAATATCCAAATTATGATAATATAAAAAATGGCTTTATCTTTTTCTCCAATGATGTCAAACAAACGCTTTGCACCTGCGATCCAGACACAATAGAATGCAAAGACCATATAAATAATCCATAATGTATAGTATACGATTTGTGTATATTTGGTTATGCCAAAAGTTAGTAACAGAATGAAATTTACAAGAATTATTGGAAGTCCTGCGGCAAATATTATTGCAAAAGTTTTTAAAAACTGTAATCTTCCTATTGGGCCATCAAGTAAAAAAATGTTTTTACCTTCTTTTATTTTTTTTGTATCTTCATTCATAACTTCTTTCCTTTATATTATTTTAACAGTTCGTTAATTGCTTTTGCGGCTTTTTTGCCTGCACCCATTGCATTGATCGCATTTGACGCGCCTACAGGTGCAACGTCTCCGCCAGCAAATATGCATGGGATATTTGTTGAGCGTTTTTCCGGATCGACCTGGATATAACCTTTTGAATCTGTGATAATTTCTAAGCCTTCTGCTTGTGCTGAACGTTGTATTATCGGGTTTGGACCTGTTCCAAGTGCAACAATAACTGTATCAACATCTTCAACTACGAATTTGCCGGTACCAATTGGTTTCCTTCTGCCAGAAGCATCCGGTTCTCCCAGTTCACAAAGTTCAAATTTCATACCCGCAACGTATCCTTCTTTTTCAAGAATTTCAACAGGTGCGTGAAGAAATTTAAACTGTACGCCTTCTTCTTTTGCGTGTCGGATTTCTTCTAAACGTGCAGGAAGTTCTTTTTCTGTACGTCTATAGAAAATTGAAACTTCTTCAAATCCGACTCGAACAGCGGTTCTTGCTGCATCCATTGCAACGTTGCCGCCGCCAATTATTGCAGCTTTTTTGCCGATTTTTAATGGAGTAGCACATTCGTTTTCTCTACCTGCACCCATTAAATTTACACGGGTTAAAAATTCATTTGCAGAGAATACTCCGTTAAGGTTTTCACCGGAAATTCCCATCATTTTTGGTAATCCGGCGCCTGAACAAATAAAAATCGCATCAAATCCGTCATCTTTTAACTGTTTTAGAGTAATAGATTTACCTACAATGACATTTGTATGGAATTCTACCCCCATTTCTTTTAGGTTAGTAATTTCTCTGTCTAAGATAGTTCTTGGAAGTCTGAAAGGCGGAATACCGTAGCGAAGAACTCCACCGAGTTTGTGAAGGGCTTCAAATACAACAACTTCGTGACCGGCTTTTCTAAGGTCAGCGGCTGCAGTTATTCCTGCGCAGCCTGAGCCCACAACTGCAACTTTTTTGCCTGACGGTTTTATTTCAGGTGTGTCTGCTTTTGTGTTATCTCCAACGTATCTTTCTAGGGCGCCAATTGCCACAGCTTCACCTTTTATGCCAAGAATACAATTACCTTCGCATTGTCTTTCCTGAGGGCAAACCCGTCCACACACTGAAGGGAGCATACTTGTTTCACGAATTATTTGTCCTGCAAGCTCTAAGTTATCTTCCTTTAACGCTTTAATGAATTCCGGAATTTGAATATTAACCGGACATCCTTGAACGCAACGCGGATTTTTGCAGTGTAAGCATCTTGATGCTTCAAGTTTTACCTGCTCCGGAGTTAAATTGCTTTCTACCGCTTCAAAATTAGAGCGTCTTTGTTGTTTATCTTGTTCTTGTACTTTTTGTCTTTCTATTGCCATAATCTTCTCTTCTTTTTTATAGTATTTACTATATTTTAATGAAAAAAAACGATTAGTGCAAGTTCATTAAAGAGATTGAAGTACTTCTTTTATTTCAATAAGTTTTTTAGAAATAATTTGTAATTTATTTATGATACGTTCCAGTTCTTGTTTATCTTTTTTTGCTAATTTAAAACCTTTACAAAATATTGGAGTCGCACAAAATTCAATTATTGCATTACATTTTCCTATTAGATTGATTAGCTCTTCTTCATATAGTTTTAATTGTAATTTTGTAATTTTTAAAAACATAATAGACCTGCTAGTGCCAATCGGCAGTCGACTATTGTCACATAATCGCATACATTGATAGAAATGTCAAGTGAGATCTTATACAAATTTGCACAGAAGTTAAAGAAACTTAGAAAGGAACGTGGTTTATCTCAAGAAGCACTTGCTTTGTTATGTGATATTGACAGAACGTATGTTGGCAGAATTGAGAATATGAAACGTAATCCGAGTTTAGAAATTTTAGCAAAATTAGCAGAAGGTTTAAATGTAAAACTTTCAGACTTGCTAGATTTCTAAATCTAAGTTCTTTATTCTTTACATATCCTAACATTTCTCAAATTATCATTTTAATTGTGTTAATATATGCAATATCAGATAATTTAAGAAGGGTTAGGATATATGGGTTTGCAGATTATTATTTTAGTTTTAGCGGTAATTATGACCGGTCTTTTAGTTTGGATTTATGCTTCTAAACGTTTTCAAAAACAGTTAGAAGAATTACGTGCTGAAAATATGCTATTAAAAAGTCAGGCAGGTTTAAATGATAATATAGTGAATGAAGTTAAAGCAGCATTTTCTCAAATAGCTCAGGATTCTTTAAAAAATCAGCAGGAAGCTTTGTTATCAGAACATTCCAATGATTTAAAGATGAGAATGGAATTGTTTAAGGCAGAAGAATTAACACCTGTGAATCGTTTATTGAAAGAGTTTAAGGAAAGTATTGATAATTATCAAAGATCTCATCAAAGTGAGTCTTTAGAGATTAAAAACGCAATCGCAACAGCTGAAAAATATGCAAGAGCGTTGACAATGAATCAGAATCTCAAAGGGGAATTTGGAGAAGATTGGATGGAACAAATTTTTAAATTCGCAAATTTGGAAGAAAATGTTCATTATACAAAACAATTTACATCTGAAGGTGTTAAACCTGATTTTGTGGTGAATCTGCCAAACAGCAAAAGTATAATTATTGATTCTAAGGTTATTTTAAAAAATTATCTTGAATATCGAAATGATGAAGATAATGAGGGCTTAAAAAAAGCTTTTATAACAGATTTAAGTAATTGTATAACAAGTCTTGCTAAGAAGAATTACGAAGAAATTCCGACACTTAACCAACCCGGGTTTATCTTAATGTATATTCCTGTGGAGACTTGCATTAATCTTATTTACACGGATTATGATTTTAGAAAGGTTATAGAACTGGCAAATTCAAGAAATATTATTATAGCGGGTACTTCATCCTTGCTTGTAACACTGAGACTTGTTAATCAATTATGGGCTTCTCAGGTGCAGTATGATAATGTTCAAAATATCATTACGGTTGGTGAAAACTTGTATAATAATGTAGCAGCTCATGCGCAGAATCTTTTAAATATTCAGCAGACAATTGATAAAGCTGCAGCTAGTATTAAAACAGAATTGAATCGTTTTACAGCACGTAAAAATGGCAGCATATTTAAAGAGGCAGAAAAATTGAGACAATTTGGAATTTCTTCAAAAGAAATGAAATCAGGTAAGAAAATTGTTGAAAATACAATCCCTTCTGAGTTTCTGGAAGATTCTTCTGTAGAGTTATTAACCGAAGAAGGAGTGTTATAATGAGTGAGTATTTTGTTGAAAATAAGAAGTTTTTATCACTGAGCGGAGTCCTTGGCAGGCGTGATTTTTTCGTAAATTGTCTTATTATAGAATTGATTAATTCGTTAATTATGACTCCTGTTCTTTACGCGATGTTTATTAAGCCTGAAATTTTATCTCAATTTCAAAATAATTCCAGACCATTGTGGACATTGATTTTTATGTGTTTTATGGCGCTTGTTTCTGCTGTATTATTTTTCCCGAGTCTTGTTCGCAGGGTTCGTGATATTTTAGGGGAAGAAAATGATAATAGATTATTTACGATTGCAGCTATATTAGCGCTTATAATTTTTATAACTCACACTCCTTTAGGAGCATCTTTTTCGCTTGGATGGCTTGGAGTATTTACTGTGTTTTTGCTTTTGTTCTGGAATGGTAAAATTACAGGTGAAAAACCAAAAAGTGAAATTATAAAATTCAATTGGGGAGCATTCTTTGGAACGTGGATCTGGGGGCTTTTTAATAAAACTCCGATTACTTTATTTATGATACCTTTAATTTTTACTCCCGGATGGTTTGCGTTCATGCTGATTTGCGGTTTGAAAGGCAATGAATGGGCTTATAAAAATAACATTGAAAAATATGAAAATATTGAAAAATTTCATTTAACTCAATCTGTTCAATCAGTATTTTTGACAATATTTTCACCAATAATAACTATTATTTGTATGTTGGCACTTACATTAACAGCTGGTTCCGGAATTTATAAATATTCTCAAAAACATCCCGAATTTATTACAAAAATGGAAGCAAAGCTCGGAAAGTATCAGGTTAGTGCAGTTGAAGCTACTTTTGATAAAATAGAAGAAAAAGATGGAATGTATAAGTTTTATTTGAATCCTGAAGATTGGGATGCTGCAGGAAATACATTGAAAATCTCAGTGTTAAAAAATGCTCAAAGCTACGTGCTTATCAAAAATAATAGAAAATATTTAAAAGCTTCGGATTTAGTGAATTCTGTTGATATTTTAAACAAAGTAAAAGTATATAGTACATTTAATAATGAGGTTCTTGGCGAATTTTATTTATCACCGGAGGCTGAAAAACAGATTAAAACTGAACTCGAAAAGAAAAATATTACTGAATTTAATGATATTTGGCTTTCAGGATATAAGGTAAATACGCGCCCTACAATGCCATAAAGTTTATATATAATTTGCCTTTTGCTTCTGTGAAGCATAGGCGGATTATTTTACTAATTCATCAATTATATTGCAAGCTGTTGCTATAAATTCTTCACAGGGGCGTTCGGCATAATATTTTTCGGTACGTTTGGATGGAATTGGATTGTCATCGGCATCGACGCCAAGAAGTTCACGGCAAATTATTGTGTCGTGTTTTTCTTTAAATTTTTTAGCAAGTGTTTGGATTCTTGCATAATGTTCGCCCTTTATTTCGTCATTATTATTTTCAGTGTAGCCTTTTTCAAGCCCTGCAATCATAAACATTGCGCTAACAGCACCGCAAACCTCTCGCATTCGACCCATTCCGCCGCCAAATGAGGAGGATAATTTTAGAGCTGTATCTTTGTCAAAACCGTATTTTGCGGCGTATGTTAAAAATACAGATTGAGCACAATTATAACCTTGTTTAAAATATTCTCTTGCAATTTGTTCGTTATTTGACATTATTACTCCGTAAATAGTTCGTATAAAATGACAGAAACTGAAACTGCTAAATTTAGTGATTCGACAGTTTGTGCCATTTCAATTTTTACCGAATCTGTTGAAAATTCTATTAAATCTTGCGAAAGCCCATCAGCTTCACTGCCAAACATTATAAGGCAAGGGGTTGATGTTTTAAATGTTTTGAGCAAATTATTTGTTCTTGGAAGGGTTGCAATTCTTGCAAAATTTCCAAAAATATTTTTTAATTCATTGAAGTCTTTTATATGGATAATTGGAAGTTTCCAAAGATTCCCGACAGATGAACGAACACATTTTGGATTGTAAATATCAACACTTTCGCCGTACAAAACTATTGCGTCAGCTCCAAATGCTGTGCTGCTGCGAATAATTGTTCCAAGGTTTCCAAGGTCTTTTATGTTTTCTAAAAGTACAACTTTTTTAGAATTTTTGAGGACGTTAGTATCGTATTTTTTTTGATAGCCAACAGCTACTGCATTGGGCGCAGATTCTGTTGTAGAAAGCTTTTTTAATACAGGCTCGGTTGTTTCAATAATTAAATCTTTTATAAAATCATAATCTTTAAGATGATTTTTATCGACAAAAACTTTTTCAATTTTTATTCCGGAATCATTTGCTTCTTTGATTGCTTTGAAGCCTTCAAGAAGAAATTTATCTTTTCTGTATTTTTTTTGTTGAAGTTTTACTGTTTCTTTTACTAATTCGTTATTAACACTTGTAATTTCCATTATTTAACCTCAAATTCTTTTAGCCATTCTTTTTCTTGATCGGTAAGCATATCAAAATTGATTAATTTCTTTTCATAATTCATATGAACAAAAGAGTGGATTTTTCCTTGTTTAAAATAACATGAATTTTCAAGTCGAACCCCGAAAAATCCTTCTTTGTATAGTCCAGGTTCGATTGAAAAACACATACCTTCTTTAAATGGAGTTTTTGCAAGTTCGCTGGTACTAAGGTTTGGCGGGTATTCGTGAACGTTAATACCGATACCATGCCCTAAGCCGTGGTTAAATACAAAGCCTTCTAAGTTTTGTGTGTCAAAAAACTCATGTACAGATTTATCAATCTCAAATCCATTTTGAGGATTTTTATAATTATATGCTTGTAGAAATGCTTTTAGAACCATAGTATAGATTTTTTTATGAAGTTCTGATGGGCTGCCTTTAACAAATACTCTTGTAATATCTGTAGCCAGACCGCCTTCAAAGTAGGCTCCGCAATCAATTAACACGAGGCTGCCATCTTTTATGATTTCATCTTTGGAAGATTTTGAGTAGTGTGCAAGTGCTGAATTTTTATCTTTTGCGACAATTGAGTTGAAGCTTAATCCCAATGCTCCCTGTTTTTTAAATTCATTCTCAAGTTGTGTTGCAATATCAAATTCTGAAAGATTTTCGTTGTTCTCTATAAAATCTCTAATGGCGCTAACAGCTTTGTCAGTTCTGTAAAAGGCATCTTTTAAATGCTCAAGTTCGGCTTCTGTTTTTTGCGCTTTCATGGCTTGGACAGGATTCTGTTTAAGTTCTTTTGGATTTGTTAAAAGTTTATAGTCATAAGCGTTAATTGTGCTTTTATCTACAAGAACTTCCAGGGTAGTATTTTTTAAAACCTGTTCAAGTTTAGATAATTTATCCACTGTGAATAGTTCAACTTTGTTTTTGGAAATTAAACATTTCCCTTTTATTTTTGCACTGAAATTTTGAGAAAAATTTCTCATGTTAAATAGGTATGAAACCTCGTCTAAATCTGTGATATAAAGAGCTTGATTATCTGATAAATTTGTGATAATTTTTGCAATTTTTTCCTCACTTGTAAGACCGGTATATTTAGTTTCTAACTGAACATTTTGTCTGATTTGTGTGTTTATTTTCTGGTCTAGCGGATCAGAATTCAGCAATTTGATGTTTCTTTTTGATGTTAGAAATTCATATTTTTTTTGAGAGTTTTTCTTTGCGAATATTCCTAAAATTTCATTCTCAGGAATTTTGTTTAGTAACTCATCAAGATATTTTTGACCTTGTTGAAGTTTAACTACAGTAACTTTTTCATGGCTGACCTCCAAATCTGCCTGAATATGGTATCTTCCGTCAACAAACAGATAGATAGTTTCAGGAGTTACAAGAGCTTCGCCTGTTGAACCCGAAAAATTTGTTAGTTTATATCTGGAATTTTCATCAAGAGTATTATATTCAACTAAAAATTCGTTAGTTGAATTGATTAGCAGATAATTAAGATTTTCATCTGCCATGAAGTTTTTTATTACTGTAATATTATCCATCTTATTGTTTATCGATCATTTTGATTAAGTGCCAACCGAATTGTGTTTCAACTGGTTTTGAAATTTCTCCGATTTCAAGAGCAAATGCAGCATCTTCAAAAGGTTTAACCATCATTCCTTTACCAAAGAATCCAAGGTCTCCGCCGTTTTGACCTGATGGGCAAAGAGATTTTGCTTGTGCGATTTCTTCAAAAGATTTACCGTTTTGAATTTCGTTGTATAAATCAATCGCTTCTTGTTCTGTTTTTACAAGTATATGGCTTGCTCTTACTTCATTTGACATAATTTTACTCCTATAATTTGTTACAGGAGGATTATAAAATAAAAAGGTTTGTCTTGCAACATTGTGCCCTACAAACCGGAAGTTATAAAACATGAAAAATTTTCTGAATTAAGGTGTAAGTTCAAAACGTTTTAAACCAAACCCGCTTAAGAAAAAATCTTGTCGCAACCCCGAAAAAGTGCTTGGACGACTTGAACTTACATTAATATAATACGCTGTCATGGGGTATAATTTCACCATTCCACAGAATAAATTTTTCAAGAAATTTATGGCTAAATTTTACTAATTCTAAAGGATTACATTAGTGTGAAAATTTTTTCGCGAAACCTCTTGATTTTAAAAATGTGTTATGTTAATATTTAACTTGTAAAAGTTAATACTTTTGCGGAAGTAGCTCAGTTGGTAGAGTATCTGCCTTCCAAGCAGACTGTCGCGAGTTCGAGTCTCGTCTTCCGCTCCATTAAGAGTCAAGTAAACGCTTGGCTCTTAATTTTTGTCGCGGAAAACAGCCTCTCACTCGTGATTGTTGCTCATGTTTTTCGCAACAATCTGAGTTCTACCCACAAGGGGTATCCGCCATTGTAAAACTCGTGTTTCTCGTAAACAATGGCGGGGAGTCTCGTCTTCCGCTAATTAAAAAAGCCTTAAACATTGAGTTTAAGGCTTTTTTCTTTTGTCGAAGTGTGAGAGACGAGAACTACAGGGCGTAGCCCTGTCAGTGAGACTCTCGTTGCTATGCATCTTTGCGAAACTTTGTTGAGCATTAGAGGCATAGCACCTACTTGGCTTCCGCTCCATTAAGAGTCAAGTAAATGCTCGACTCTTAATTTGAAAGAGAAGTCTTTGGGATAGCTTCTTGCTACGGATCTTAATAATTTTCTAAATTTTCTTGTAAATATTTTTTATACTTGTCTTGTAAAGATTTTGGAGCTACGATTTTACATCCAGAACCCCATTTAAATACATGCCAGATGATTTCTAAGCTTCCGCTTGCTCTAAATGTTACAGTATAAGTTCCATCCGAGTTATATTTACCCTTCTGTGTTGGATGGAAGTCGAATTTTTCAGCTTCCGTAGCAAGTTCTTTTGTAAATAATAATTCAACATCTAAAACTTTCCCGTGAAAAACTCCAAAAGACTGGTTTGTGTATTCTTGCAAGTTAAAATTACCTTTGTCAAAAATTTTATCTGTTAGTTTTAAGTTGGAAAATTTGTGCAAAAGGTAGTTATAAATTCCATCACCTTTGGCTTTTTCTCTTGCTACAAGATAAATTTTTTCGCCATAAATCATTCCGAGAGGTTCAATTAAACGTTCTTTGTCGTGATAAATACCTGTTGTCATTTTGGAATTTTGAACCGCATTACGGAAGATTTCCAAAGTCCTTAAATCAATCTTATACTGTGGCATTTGGCGAATGGCATAACCTTCTGTCTGCATAAAAAGTTCAATGTCTTTTTCGTGGTTACGTTTTTTGTTACTCAGGGATTTCATTTTTTCAACCGCTTTTGATAGTGCTATTTTTGCTTCTTTATTTGTTGTTCTGCGTTGCTGTTGTTCAATATTTCCTATTTCATCAGGAGTAAAACTAATTAAATTTGCGATTGAATAATTTATAAAGCCCCAGTGTTTTTGAGCATCATCGGTTTCGATTTCGTCAATAGCAGGAAATATGCAAGTTAAACTATCACGCATGCGTTCTGCAGTTCTGCGTGAAACATTATAACGTTGTGCAATTTCATTTATCGTAATTCCCAACGGCTTTGACGACATATATATTGCTAAATCTAAAATATCAGAAACTCTTGAATATCTTGGTTTGTTTTGCATAAAGTTTTCCTTTCAAAATTATTATATCATAATACGTCCGTATTTGTCGTGATGTGAAAATATAATTAAAATGAGAAATATTTATGGTGAAATATGAGTACAAAGTGCAATTTTATAAGTTTAATTAAATTACGTTACAATGTGGAACTTAGTGAGGAAGATTTACAAAAAATTAGAATCGGCATTAATTGCGGAATGTGTTATTTTTTGTCTAATCCTAATGATTTAAGCGTTTCAGGAATAGAAGTTATTGTTAAATTTGCGAAGAATCTTTTTAAATTTGTAGCAGAAAGAGATGGAACAATTATAACCGTATTGCCTTTTAGCCACTCTAAAAATGCTGATATGCTTAATATTCCAGATTTAAAGAAAGAAATAAAATTATTAGACAAAAATGAATTAAAAGCATTAAGTCATATTTGTGCGTATTGTAACAAACCACTCAAGCATAATGAAAAAACTGTTGATCATATTTTGCCTAAAAGTGCAGAAGGGAAAAATGTAATAGAAAATTATGTAATTTGTTGTTCTGAGTGCAATAATAAAAAGGCGAACTATAATATAAATTCATATTTAGAGGCAAATGAAGATATAGCACAGTGTTTTGAAAATTACCTTGAAATGATTGATAATCAAAAACATAACAAGGAATATTCAAGAGCAATAAAACGACATATAAAATCGCATATTTTTTCAAAGGCAAAGAATTACAAAGTTCGCCAAAAGAAACAAGTTGAGGAAACTCAAACTATTGAGTATAAAATTGAGAATACGGATTTGTCTTTTAAATTAAATACTATTCAATCGAAGATTTTGGACTATTATCTTTCGGATAAAGAATTTACCGACTATAAATCTCTTGCTAAAGAGTTAAAAATCAGCAAGAGTCAGCTGGTTGCCAATATAACGCAAATAAATTGTTTAACCGGAATTTTTGTTTTGAAAGAAGTCGGTAAAAACGGGATTAGATTAAACAAAGTTTATTCAGAAATTTTGAAACCGCAAAGAGTTTAGATTTGCGACCATATTTGACATATCTTTAATGTAATATAATTATGCAAAGAGGTAATAACATGGCAAAAGTAATTGAAATAAAAAAATATCAAAAAAGGAAAAAGATTGATAGAATATGTTTGTTCTGTATTGATAACAAAGATGAAACAAGGTATATTACTGCTGAGTTTAAGAAAAATAATCTCCTTATCAGATTTACTCATTTTAATTATTTATTAGAAGATTCTAATTTAGATTTGATATATAAATTTAATCCTACTGAAACTCGTAAGTTTATAAAATTATTAGCTGATAATAAATCAGATTTTTTATATGAATTAAAAACAAAATTCGATTCCTTTTCAGGTTGTACTGATATTATTAAATTTGTGAACTCAAATGATATCAGATATGAAATTATTGAAGGTAACTACAATGATGATGGTGATGAAATTTTAAGATATGACTTTGGTGATATCTATCTAGGTTATGACAGGTTGTACTACGGCAATGGAGAATTAATTATTCCGACATTATATGAACACCCTAAAAATGGAGTTAGCAAAATTTATACAGCTGAAGGATATTTGTATTTGGAGATCTCTTATAAAAATAATAAAAAAGACGGAACCGCAAAATGTTATTTTGAAAATTCAAAACAAATAAGGTGGACGCAAAATTATACAAAAGACAAACTGAATGGTATTACAAGTTGCTATGGCCAAGATGGACAATTAACCACTGAAATTACCTTTGTAAACGAAGTTAAATGCGGTTGGGTAAAATTTTATATAGAGGGTGTGTTAATTCAAGAACAAATGTATACTAATGACAAAAAAAACGGTCAGTCTTTTAAATATTTTCCAAACGGGCAAATTAAACATGAGGCATATTTTAAAAATGATAAACAAATTGGTATATCTAAACAATATTATGAAACTGGCGAATTAGAATTATTAAGTTATTGGAAAAATGATAAGATTAACGGCTTGAGGGTAAATTATCATAAAAACGGTAAAATTCGTGCAATTACAACATGTAAAAATGGTGAATATATTTCTCCTGAGTACCAATATTATGAAGATGGCTCATTGGAGGCAATTATTCCTGCAAAGGATACAGGTATTGAATTAGTATATTATCTAAATGGGATTTTGAAAAGTGAAAGAGAATACAATAAAGGTAAAAAATGCGGTAATGGGAAATATTACTATGAAGATGGAAACTTAGAGGCTGATTATAACTACAAAAATGATAAAAGACATGGAATATGTAAAGAATATTATTCTAACGGAAAATTACGTTTAGAATGTGAATATAAAAACGGTAAAAAACAAGGAATAGAAAAACGTTATTACAATAGCGGTCAATTGAGTTATGAACATAGTTATAAAAACGGATTACGTCATGGATACTCAATTAGTTATAAAGAAAAAACAGGGGTTATTGAATACAAAGTTTTATATCGTAAAGGTAAACTAATTGATTTTTGTAATAATGACGGAATAACCGGCGTAAAAAATTTGAATATTAAAGAAGTTTAGAAAGGATAAATTATGGCTGATAAATTATATGTACGAGGTATGGACGTTAAACGACCTGAAAATAGTGAAAGCTACTTTTTGGGTAAACATTTCACAGGATATGGAAATATCTGGGATGCTGTTTTTGGGGCATCTGAAAAATTCTTAGTGCATTTAAGAATGATTCTACAAAAGGGGGAAGTGATATTTCAAAACCTTAAAACCAAAAATAAACAATATGCAGGAATAAAATATCCTGAAAATAATAAATTTTCTGTCCTCAGCTTAATTGAGGAAAATGAAAAAACTAAAGTATATGCTTCTTCTTATCCTCTTTTAATTGGTCAAAACAATGAAGTTAAACTAAAAGAGTCTTATCCTTGGGCAATAGATGGTGAAGGTGAAATGGCTGTCGAAACTGGTTTGGGTAAAATAATTAATTTCCATAATCCTTATTTTGCGATAGATAATAAAAATTTTAAATTTGATAAAATACAAACAATTTCTCTTGCAGGATTAGTTATGACAATGGATAAAATGGAGGTTCAAGAATTTCCGGTTGAAGGAAATGCTTATAAGCATTTTTTAGAAGAATTTTTACAAGAAAATCCTCATAAAACAGAAAAAGATTTCGAAGCTCCAATTCATAGAATTGATGCTGAACATTTTAGAATGTTTGTTCCAACTGATTACTGCTGCGAATTTGAAATTGCAACGCAGATTGAGGATATAGAATATGTCAATTTGCTTGGAGAAAAGATTGCAGTTATGAAAGTAAATCTTGAACACGGAGAAGATAATGAATATTTATATTGTAATATCTATGCGTCAAAACATGTTTTAAAAGATTATAAACCAAAGGTTGGTGATGGTATAAATGCTGTGGTTTGGTTAACAGGGTTTTTTAATTAATTTTATTATTTGTAAATAGAAATTCTTCCAAATAATTAAATAGACAACTTATTTGTTCTGATAGAGAGTGTCAAACTCTTTCCAGGATTTATTTAAAAATCTGTCTACTATGGCAAAGTTTGTTAATCGAGAACATATGTTTATATCAATATTTTTTGATAATGTTTTTCGCAGTTGTGTTGCAGCTTCATCAAAATATTTTTCTTTCAGGTTCTCCGGACAAAATGTGTAGTGCTGATAGTATCTCAAAAATTTGTATTGCAATAGTGCGTATTTGTAATCGTTATATACGTCCAAACATATAATCTCATCTTCTATCATTTGAATGATTTTGAATATGTCAAAAACTTTTGGTGTAATTTCACTGCTTGCTGAGCCTTTTATATAATTTCTGTATCTATAGAAAATCTCATCTGTGAACATAATTGTTTTGGCATTAAGTGCGGCTTTTATAAAAAAATATTGGTCTTCATATTTTAAGTTTTCAGGAAAAAGAATGTTGTTTTCTATTAAGTAGTTTTTTCGAAAAATTTTATTTGCAGCTGACAAATTTCTGGAAAACGGTCTTAAACAATCGTCAAATGTGTGGATTGATAAGTCCGAAGAATGATTTGTCCACTCATTTTTAGAAAAGAATGTAAACGGAACAACATCGTTGACACCTTCTTGATATGACCCGACATTAAACATGAATATGTCTATTGGTGAATTAACTTTTGAGATGGTGTTTACAAATTTTTCAAAAAGCGTTAGTAATATCCAATCATCTCCATCAATAAAGGATACGTATTCTCCGGAAGCTTCTTTTATTCCGTAATTTCTTGCAATGCTAACACCGGAATTCTTTTGTGTAAGAATCTTTATGCGCGCGTCTTTTTGCGCAAATTGTTTTAATATTTCAAGACTAGAATCTGTTGATCCGTCATTTATACAAATTATTTCCAGATTCTCATAGGTCTGATATAATAATGATTTCAGACATTTTTCAATATATTTTTCACAATTATAAACAGGGACAATAATTGATATTTTTATTGTTTTATTCATTTTTTGCTCCTATCTTATTGCAAAAATCCGAAAACGTAGAATTCATCCACAATTGGAAGGTATTTACATTCGTTTTTTCAAAATCCATATAATTATTGTTCTGATATATTGAATAATCTATTTCGATTTTAAGATCTTTGACTGAATTGAAAAATCGTTCTTTAAACTGAGGATGTATATTTTGAAGTTTTTTTACAAAATCAGACATCATAAGTAGATAAATTGTCTGTTTCATATTCTCAAAATGTCCAGCAGCTTTGAATGCGTTGATTGCTAATTCGTAAACTTTAATAACATCAAAGGTTTTTTCGCCATAATCTCTCATAATAGAGTTTTGGTTTGCTGTGTTATAAAAGTATAGCGGTTGAGGGATGTATGTCATTCTATTGGCATTTGCGTAAACTTCAGCCCAGAATGGAACATCTTCGTAGTATAATCCATTGTAAAATCGAATATTTTTATCGTTGAGAAATTTTGTTTTGTAGAATTTTGACCAGGCAGAGGGTGGAAAAAGCTTGTAAGTATCTGCATTTAGAAATTTTATTGAAAAAATACTGTTAATTAACTCTTTGCAGTTTTTAATTGTAATATGCTGGGTGTTAGACAAATCCGGATTACCGCAAATATAATCAAATACTACGATATCTGAGTTATGTGTTGTTGCGTTTTTGTATAATATTTCAACGGTAGTTGAAGATATATAGTCATCAGCATCTACAAAAAGAATATAATCTCCAGTTACCTGTAATAAACCTGCGTTTCTGGCAGATGAAAGTCCGCCATTTTCTTTAGTGATTATTTTAATACGATCATCAAATTTCGCATATTGTGTAAGTATTTTTTCAGAATTATCTGTAGACCCGTCATTTACGCAGATTATTTCAATATTTTTATGCGATTGCGCAATTACTGAATCTAAGCATCGCGCGATAAATTGGCTTGCATTATAAACCGGTATGATAATTGAAACTAAATCCATAGAATTATTATATGTTATTTCGAGCTTTTCGTAAAGTGAAAAATAATTTTAAAAGATGTCAGCCCATAATTTTATCTACTAAATTATCAAACCAGCTATTTTTGAATCCGTTATTTTTTTCAAAGTCGGTTTTAGGAAGCTTGGAAGCCATTTCAAAAGAGTCAATTTCTATATCAGATGTAAAAAGGCTATTGGTTTCATTTTCGTTTTTTTTCTTGCGTCCTCTCATCATAAAGCCGGTATTACCTCCGCTTCCGCCATCGTTATTCATATTGGCAGCGGGTTTAATTACCGGTTGTGATCTTCCTATGTTTACATCGAAACTCATTGTTCCAATTCCTTATTTTTTCCCTTACTTATATAAAGTATTATTTTTCTAAAGTTTTGTTACATTCGCCTTGAAGATTTTACAAAAATTAATATTTTAAATTGCTAAAACGCGTGTGGTTATTACACTTTAACGATTATTACTTTATGTTACAAATTTTATTGTGGTTGAAATCTCATATAAAAATATACGTTAATATATAAAAGAGAGTTTTTGAGGTCTTTGAATGTCAATTACGATTAATACAGATTTAGCATATCTTCAAGCGCGGTTAAACATCTCAGATGCAAAAATGAGTGTTTATCAGAATAAGACTGTGGATGAAATACTGAAAGCGGAGGCAGCTGATGGTAATCAGGCAGCGATTCAGCTTGCTGCTGATATGTTTACGGATGTTAATCAATTAATTGAGCTATTTCAACTTGCAGATCCGCAAAACAAACTTGTAATAATGAAAGCAATGACTTCTTCACAGTTGGAGAAACTTGTTCCAATGCTTGAGCAGGATGATTTGGTTCAAGGGTTAAATTATTTTACTCAGGACAGCTTGCTTGATTTGTTAAAAGATATTCCAAAAGAGGAGCTTGTAAAGACTGTTTTTGAGATGTTTTCAGAAACTCAAATTATTGAATATATGCCGGAAAAAGAACTTGATAAGCTCTTAACCGGTACAGATATGGATAAGCAGCTGCTTTTACAAAATTTGCAGTCTTTACCGCAAATGTATTTGCAGCAAATTGTCGAAAGTATTACCGGAGAAGAATCAAACGATAATTCAACCAGACTTGTTGCACAAATAAGTCAATTTGGAGATATGGATTATAAGAATGCAATAATGAATCTTCAACCTGCTCAGAAAAAAGCTTTAACTTTTATGATTACTAATCAGCAAAACAAGTTATATGAAAACTTTGATACTGATGCTTATACTCACATAATTAATCGTGAACGTGATAAAGAAGAGACTATTAAGGCTATGGATGTAATTAAGCCTGAGTATTTGCAGCGTATGATAAATCAATTGCCACAGGATTTACTATCAGTTGTTACCACACAAATTGATACTGAAAAATTTGCTGATGCACTAATAAATAAATTTCCAGAGCTATTGGCTCAGTTTGTTGCTGCGTAAATTGGTTTAAGCAATTCTATCTCTGCAAAGGTGCAGAACAGCAAATTTTAGTGCGTGATTAGCAAATTCTTCTTTTAATTGAAGTCGTGTGCTGCTTGATGGTAATTTAACCTCTTTAACTGTTGTTATACCTTTATAATTTAATCCGATATAGACCAGTCCAACAGGTTTTTGTTCGGTTCCTCCGTCAGGTCCTGCGATTCCGGTTGTACAAAGTGCGACATCACAATTTGTAGCTTTATGCAAACCTTCTGCCATTGCTTGTGCGCATTCTTCACTAACGGCACCGTATGTGTTTAATATATCCCAGCTTACGCCTAAGATTTCGTGTTTTGCTTCGTTTGCATATGTAACGAAATTTAGTTTTACATAAGCAGAACACCCCGGTATGTCTGTTAGTTTTGAACTTAAAAGTCCGCCTGTACAGGATTCTGCTGTTGCTATAGTTAATTTATTGTCTATTAAAAACTGTCCTAATTCTTTTTCTGGTTTCATAAAGTTTTATTTACCCCTATGTTCTTTAACCTGGATTTACGCACGCTGTAATGGCGTCGATAACACGTTTTACCGGTACGATTTTTATTTTATCATTTTGTACTGAACGGTTTGCGTAAGGGATAATAGCCTTTTTGAAACCTGATGTAACTGCTTCGTTCAGACGTTTTTCTATGTTGTTTACCGGATGAATTTCGCCAGAAAGCCCAATTTCTCCGATAATGACCGTTTGAGGATCAACTACAACATCTCTGGCGCAGGTAGCAATTGATATTGCAATACCTAAGTCTGCACTTGGCTCATCGATTTCGATTCCGCCCATTACATTTACATATACATCTTGTTTGGATAAATTTAATCCGACACGTTTCTCCAAAACGGCTAATATTTGTAATAGTCTGCTGTTATCAACACCGTTTGTCACTCTTCTCGGTGTCGGGTATGGTGTTGTTCCAACAAGTGCTTGGATTTCAACAAGAAGCGGACGTGTTCCTTCATTTGTTACTATAATTGCGCTACCCGGAATCGCATCTTGAGAACGTTCATTGAGGAAAAGTTCATTAGGGTTTTTAACCTCAACAAGTCCGTGCGATTGCATTTCAAAAATTCCGACTTCTGACGTGTTCCCAAAACGGTTTTTCATAGAACGAAGCATTCTGTATGATTTATATTTGTCACCTTCAAAAGATATTACAGTATCAACCATGTGTTCTAAAATCTTAGGACCAGCGATGTTTCCGTCTTTTGTAACGTGTCCGATAACTATTATTGTAATATTTTGATTTTTGGCAATTTGCATTAATATATTACAGCATTCGCGAATTTGGGATACGCTTCCTGCTGAACTTGAAATCGTTTGTGAATAAATCGCCTGAATACTATCAATAACAATAGTATCCGGTTGAAGTTCTGTGATCTGTGCTCTAATGCTTTCCAAATTTGTTTGAGGGTAAATATAAAGAGTTTCAGCATTAATTCCCAAACGGTTTGCTCTTAGTTTTAATTGGCTTGCAGACTCTTCTGCTGATACATAAAGAACTTTTTTATTGTTTTTGCAAAGTTCTCCGCTTGTTTGTAAAAGTATTGTTGATTTCCCAATACCGGGATCACCGGCAATTAATACCAGTGAGCCTTGAACTAGTCCTCCGCCAAGTATTCTGTCGAATTCAGAAATATTTGTGCTGATTCTAACCTCTTCTCCAATGTGAATATCATTGATTAAAGATGGTTTGGTATCGTTTACAATTCCTTGCGGGGAGATATTTTGTGGTTTTAGATTACTTTGAACTTCTTCCGTGAAGCTTCCCCAACTGCCGCATTCAGGGCATTTGCCAAGATATCCGGCTGATTCATAGCCGCATTGCTGGCAGATCCATTTTGATTTAATTTTAGCCATAGTTTAATTATAGTCTTTAAATTCGAAATGTAAAATAATGTTACAAATATTTCGAGACCCTAAAGTTTGACTTAAAAAATCCGTTTAGTTAATTGAAGTGTATTTTAACATTGGAAAGATAAAATGGATACAAACAAAGTTAATTTTAATTTGGACAAAGGTAAGTATGGCAGTGTAGATTTAAACCAGATCAAAGGCGGTATAAAGCGTGAGCAAATTAAGGATAAGAATTTGCTTGCGATATTTGATGCGCTTGATGATGGTAATAAGGTTCTTGATAAGAATGAAATCGATAACCTTAAAACTATGCTGCAAAAATATGCTAAAGATAATAATCTTTCTAAACGTGAAGCAGGAAAGTATTTGAAGGATCTTTTAGGCAAAAAATCCAATGTTTCAAAAGAAGATTTATTTAACTTTGTTAATTCTATCAATCAAAACAGTAAAAATGTCCAAAAATCTACTGTAATAGAAGAAAATGGATATAAAATTATTCAAATAGAGTATAAAGACGGATCAATTGAAAAAATTAGTCCAGAAGAAGGCAAAAAAGTTGTTATTCGTGAAGGTAAAACCTCAACTTATAATGCAGATGATCAACTTCAAAAAGAAGAATATTTTGATAAAACCGGTAATTCTGTGGTGACTTCTTTTGAAGATGGTAAACCTAAAAAGACTATTACACACTTGAAAGATAATGCAGGTGTGGAAACTATAGATTACGAAGATGGTAAACAAAAATCAAAAACTGTTAAGAATAATGACGGTACATTTTATTATGATGAAAATAATAATTTAACTAAAAAGATCGCTGATGATGTTGAAACTGATTACGAATATAACGATGATGGTTCTGTAAATGAAACAGAAACTCGTGAAAATGTGACTACTCATAGTGTGAAAAAAGATGGCAAAGTTATTTCTTCAAAATCAGTTGAGCAGGTTGATGGTAACACAGTTGAAACAATTACAGATGAAAACGGAAATGTTACTAAAAATACATTAAATCCTGAAGGCAAACGTTTAAGACAGGAAAAAACTGTTGATGGTGAAACTTATACTGTTGTGTATGATGGTAACGGTAATACCAAAATAGTTGTGCAAAATGGTGAAAGTATCGCTAAAATTGCAAAAATTTTCGGAGTTGATCAAAACGATATCATAGAGCTTAATGGTGATAAAGTTAAAGGCAAAGGTGCAAATAAATATTTCTTAGTTGGTGAAGAAGCTTTAGTTCCAAAAGAACTTGAAGCTGATGATCCGGCATTAAAAAATCGTAAAAGCAGCGCAGAAGCAAAAGGTTCTTATGAAGATGCTATGAAAGCTCGCGAAAGAAAACGTCAGGAAGAACAAGAGCGTAAAGAGGAAGTTAATAATAGAAAACCAATAACATTTACCTGCGGTCAAAAAACTTATGCTGAACTTGCAGCGCAGTTATATAAAAATGAAGGAGTTGCAAATCCTTCAAAAGAACAAATTGCTTTAAGAGTAGAAGATCTTAAAAAATCTAACCCTAAAATTAAAGATGGTGAATTAAAAGGCAAACGAGTTATCGGCAGAGTTGCTCAACATGTTTACGATAGAGTTGTTGGTAAACAAAAAGAAGCTGCAGAAATTAATAGAAATATTAAAATTAATAAAACGGCAAAAGGAATTGCTGAAAATATCTATAAAATCTGTGATGATAAAATGGCTGCCGCAGATAAAAAAGAATTTTGGGCACAATTAAATCAAATTAATAAAGACAATGTAATTGCAGTTTTAGATAATTATGATAAAGTTTTAGAAAAACATCCGGGAGATTCTTCTTTACTGGATACTATTTGTTCAGAAGTCGGTGCCTCAAGTGCTAACCGCCAAAGGGCATTGAATCAAATTTATAATTCGCTTGAACAAGCTGCAAAAGCTGCCGGAGTTTCTGATGCAGAAATTAAAAATTCAAGAAAGAAATTTAGCGCAAGTTTGAAACACGAATTTGATAAGATTGGCAGAGTTGACACTAAAGAAATGGAAAAAGTCGTTGATTTCTTACGTGGTGCAACCGCTGCTGCTAAAGTTGTAAAACAAAACGGTACTGAAGATGTTTCAACTAAAGATGCAATGAAAACCTTCCTAAATGGCGAAGATGGGCTTGTTGAACATGATAAACAAGCACAAAAATTGTACAAAGATGCAAGAGATGCTGAAGGTTGGGTTGCAAAAACAGGTGATTGGGTTTGCGGTTTATTTGGCTGTACCACAATAGATGATATGGACAAGAAACTCGGCAAACACGCAAATGATGTAAAACGACTTGTTAATGCCGCAAATAAAAACGATGAAGCGCAATTTAAGAAAATATACAAAGAAGTTTTCGGAATCGACTTTAATCCAAAAGCAATTCAAGCCCGTCAAACTGCTAAAGAAAATTTTGAAGCTGCAGCAGCATTTGATACTTCTCATAAAGCTTTTGCGACTTTGGAAAATAAAACTAAAAATATGGATTACAACGGTATCAGAAATGAAATTAAAAAATCTTTCCAATATGAAGATTCTGATATCGATGCCATAATAAACTCTTATGCAGAGTCAAAAGGTCTTTCAAATGATTCAGCAGAAGATAAAAAATATATTTTAAATCAATTTATAAAAGAATCAAAACAAACTTATTTGACAGAATTCCAAAAAATATCTAAAGGTAAAACTTTAGAACAAATGGGTCAAGATGTTGATTTATTAACAAAAAGTGCTTATGGAACAAATGACATTGTTAAAGATGTTATGAAGTTTAACGAAAATCAGCAAATGACTGATATGATAACAAGTGCAGGTTTAGAAATCGCCGGAACCATAGCTTTACAATTTGTTCCTGGTTTAGGGCAGATTGCCGCTGCCAAATTAGCTGTAAGTGCAGCTAAATGGGGCGTAAAAGGTGTGAAAATTGCAAATTATGCAGCTAAAGCCCAAAAAGCAATGGCAACTGTTTCAACAGCAATGAATGCAACAAAGAAAGCTAAAGTTATCTCATCAGTTGCGACAACAGGTATAGCAACTGCAACCGTGAATCTTACCAATAAGAAAAGTGTTGAAGAAACTTTGCGCAAAACATTAATGAATATGTCTTTTGCCGGAGTTGGTGTGACTTCTAACATACTTGCTCCAAAATTAATGAAGTCTTTTGGTATTGCAGATAAAGCTATTGCCAATGAAATTGCCGAAGAAATTATAAATATTGCGGGTTCATATGGAGTGACTAAGGTTGCCGGAGATAATTATGGTGAAACTGATGCCTTTATTGATTTTGCAAGTGGTTTATTAATTTCTAGGCTTACACATGGTAAAGGTGTAAAATCGACTGTAGATCCATCTAGTCCTCACGGTACTAAACCGACAGTGGACCCAGCAGATCCTCACGGTACCAAACCGACAGTGGACCCAACGGAGCCTCACGGTACCAAACCGACTGTGGACCCAGCAGATCCTCACGGTACCAAACCGACAGTAGACCCAGCGGATCATGACAGTGCTAAACCGATAGTTGATCCGAATGAACCGCAAGGGAAAACCGATATTACCCCAACTCCAGAGCACCCACAAAAAATGGACTTGTTAGGTGAAGATGTTGATGTAATTAAAATTGAAACAAATAAGAAAGGTCAAAAAGTTCTACATACTAAGGATGGTGAAAAATTTACTCTTGATGAATACGACAGACCAATTATAGCACAGGATAAAGATAATATCGCTCATTATACTTATGGTTCTGCTGCAGATAAACAACCTATTGCAGTACGATTATATAATAAGAAAAATCAGTTAACTGATTTTATGACAAAGAAAAACGATACGTGGGTTCAAAAGTCATATGAAACTGGTAAAGAGTTTATTCTGTCAAATGATAAGAAAAGTGTTATTGCAGAAAGATATATGTCACTTGCAGAGTATCCAACAAATGCTATGATTCCTGATGCTGCAACTTTCTCGAAAATATTAGCAGAGGAAATTGAAAATTGTACAGATATGAATAAGTTAAACCTATTGAAGCAAGATTATTCATTGTACAATTCTCAATACGGAATGCTTGATGGTGATTTGTTTAAAAAATTCCAATTAAAAGAATTAGATATAAAAAATATAGTAAAACCTGCACCGCATAAACCATTATCAGGTTTGATCACTGATACTGCATTTGACGATGCTTTGAAAAACTTTAGTGTGAAAAAATATGGTAAAAAAGGTTTACCATTGAAGTATTCACATGAAACATTTATGGCAGATTTAGAGGCCGCGTTAAAGAATATGCCTGATTCTGAACGTATGGCTGTTATGAATGATTTGAATATTAAATTGAAAATGGATATTAAATCTGGTCATTACGAGTTAGCTGATATTCCGAAGCTGCCGGATGTTGCCTCAACTCCTAATCACGAAAAAGTTTTGAATATTTTAAACAAGTATGCAAAGCAAAATGAATTGCAGATCTCTGATCCTGCACTTAAAGCAGAACTCGAAAAATTTATCAAAGATGTTCCAGAGTTTAGCTTTATGATTGGTAAACCTCAAAACTCTCTTCACGCATATAGTGTGGATTCTCATACTATTCAAAATTTACAAAAAGCATTGAAGTTTGCAGATAGTGCAAATCTTTCTGCTGAACAAAAAGAAATTTTGAAAATGAGTATAATGCTTCACGATATAGGTAAGCAGTTTAAAGGATCTAATGTTTCAGATACCGGTCATGCCGCGTTAAGTAAAGTTTATGCTGAAAAGATTTTAGAAAGATTTAATTATCCAAAATCTACAAAGGATAAAATTCTTAACTTGATTGAAAATCATCACTGGTTCAAGGAATTTAATAAAGGCAATATGTCAGCTGATGATGTTTTGAAAATGTTTGGAGATGACATTGAGCTTGCTAAAATTATGGCTAAAGCTGATTTAGAATCAGTAAGTGATGATTTCCATCTTTCAATTTTAGAACCTGGTAAAAAGCTTACTCAAGCAGAGTATGAAGCTAAATTCCAACAAAAAATGGATGAGCTTACACCGACTATTGATGCCACATATCTTGGGCAAGAACTTTCTCTTGGGCCATTATCAACATATACCGAGTATGTTTTAGATGCTACAAAAGTTGATAAGTTACTTCTAGGCGGTAAGGTTGAACTTGATATTAATGATCCTAAATTTAAGCAGCTTGTTGCTAACTTAAAAGAAGGTGAATCTTTTGCTGTTGGTTGTAAGGGTTCCACATATTCTGATGTGAAATTTGAAATTGGAACATATGCTGATGGTGTTGGTAATCACCACTTAATTATTACTAAAAAGAATGGAGTAATCGTTATTGATGCTCACAAGCCTGTAGATGTTGTTAAAGATATTCCAACAAAAGTTAGTACAGATCCTAAAATTGCAAGTAAAATTGATGCATTACGTAAGAAACCTGGTGTTACAAGCGTGACTAAGTTATTTACTGTAAATGGCAAACAAACTCAGTTTGAAGTTCTGTATGGTTCAAAAGATGGAGGTTCAAACAAGGGTTACTATGTAATCAATAAAGAAACTGGTGAACTGTTCTATGCAAAAGAAAATGAAGGCGGTAGTAAATTACAGGCAGAAATGGCAGCTGCTCAATTGTATGCCGCAGCAGGTATTGATGTTCCTGAAGTTTCAGCGTTTAAAGCCTCAGACGGTACAAATGGTATCTTAAGTAAATATGTACCTGAGTTGAATTCATTAACAAATCCACATGCTTTAGCAAATGAAGGTTTTGGTATGGATGCCTTACTTGCTAATTGGGATGTCGTCGGAACAGGTAATGATAATCTGTTGATTACGGCTGATGGAAAACGTGTTGTCAGAATTGATGCCGGCGGAAGCTTTGATTATCACGCAAAACAAGGTGGCAGCAAACCTTTTGGTGCAATTCCTACAGAATTGTTAACCCTTCTTGATAGCAATATAAATTCTTATTCTGCGAATATTTTTGGCAAAATGAGCCGTGCTGATATGATTAAGTCGTTAGAAAAAGCGGCTAATCTTAAAGTCGGTGATATTACTACAGTATTAAATAATGCCGGAGTCTCTCACTATACTGATATTGTACTTGCAAGACGTAAATTTATTAAGTCATTCTTAGAACAATTGAAAGCAACTCCGCAAGGAAGCGAATCAACTTTAGCTTACATGCGTAAAGTTATGGGTAATACGCTTGATAACGCGATTGCAAATGCTAAAAATTCTAATGAACTTCAGGATATTAAACAAGCTTTAAAGGCAATTAACGATAAAGATCAAAAAATTAAACTTCGAAATAGTTTTGATATAAAACAAAAAGAATTGGAAGCAATTGCTCCAAAAGTAATTTCTTTAACTGAAACCCAAGTTAAAAATTTACTTACTAAAAACGGATTTACCCAAACTTCATATGGAACTTATGTTAAAAAACTAAGTGATATTGAAAAAGAAAAAATATATAAACAATATGGCTCGTATTCTTCTACTATTATTTCAAAAATAGAAAAATCGCTTGATGCGGACGACATCAAAAATCTGCACAGTATGCTAAATGGTGCAAATGGTCAATTTATCAAGTTCTATCAAGAGAATATGAATATGTTAATTCAAATATATAGAAATATTAAGAATACAAATATATTTGATTATTTACATGAAATGGGACCTGGTGAATGGGAAGCTGTTGTCAATGTTGCTAAATATCCGGCTCCCGAATCTGTTATTACTTCATTTGATAAATATAAAGGTTCTACATATGGAGAGATAAATTATGCTCTATGGGAATATATGAAAACTAAAGGGAAAAAAACTATCCCTGACTATCTAGTTCCGATAATAGATGATTTACAATCATATATCAGTACTCAAGTGCTTCATTCTCCTATAACAGTTAGACGTAATGAAGGATATGGAAAATTGTTAACCGGTCATATTATGCCTAATGGTAAAACTATTGATCAGGCTATGTATGAAGCCCACAATCATTTTCAATCTACAGGTGATAAGAGTTTGATTGAACACATTCAAAATTATGTAAACAGCACTGAAATAGAACTAAAAACAGGCGGTTTCCTATCTGCTAGTATTGCAGGACCAGCTCCAACGTTTGCAGGGAGTGATGTTCGATTAACTATGCATGTTGAAAAAGGTTCAAAAGCAGCTTTACTTGAAGGATTTAATATCAGTGGTAAGAGTAATGGTGAAACAGAAATCCTACTTCAAAAGGATTCCGAAATTAAAATAAATAGTTTAAAATATAACTATAGTAAAAATAAATGGGAAGTTGATGTGAACTTTAAGAACTAAATTAAAATAGAAAGGTAAGATATGGCTATAAAAAAAGTATCTCAGATTACCCATGTTTCGAAAGGAATGACAAAAAGAATGACAAATGAACAACATAAAATTTCAAAAGTTAAAAACGAATTAACACAAGATAAATTTGAATCGGTTGAAAATCATCAAAAGAGATTAGATAGTGAAATTGCCCATTTTGAGTACAAGGTCCGCAAAATTGAATATTTCCCTGAAGATGTCGAAAAAATGAAAACTATGACTCACGAGGAAAAAAATGATTATATTTGTATGCTTAAAAGAGAAGGTAAATATACCTATGTTGAGGAGTAGCCTTAATCAATAGGATATCTTTTAGCAGCGTTTTCGATTTCTTGCGGTTTTACAAATAGATCTTTTGCAAGTTGACCTAGTTCGTCACTTAATTCAACCTTCTGAAGCCATTTTGAAGGAATTTTTTCTGTGCCTAAATGAGCGCCTAAAATATTCCCTAAAATTGCGCCAGTTGAATCGCTATCACCACTATGGTTTACTGCCATTTTTACTGCTTTTGCAAAGTCATTTGGTTCTTTTAATGCGCAGTATGTAGAAATTGCAATTGCTTCATCGCCAACCCAGCCTTCGCCAAGTTCTTTAATTGCAACAGATGGATCAACGTCTGATTTTGCAAGTTTTTGTGCTTTTTGCATAAGAGCTGTGACAGGTTCGTGATTATCGTATTTTTTCAAAGTCTTTAAAGTCATATTTACTGATTCTTCTATATTTTTGCCGCTTACAATATGTGCAATCATTTCACTCAAAACTCCTGCAGGAAGATATCCGCGCGGATGGCTATGTGTTAAGGCTGCACATTCAGCGCCAACTTTAAACGCTAATTCCGGAGAATCTTTGTACATTAAACCCGCCGGCGCAACACGCATTACCCCGCCGCAGCCTGCACTGTTATTAATAGACTTTGATATGCTGCCAGGAATATTTCTACTGATAGCTGTCAGGCATGTGGTGCCGGGTCCTCTGGTGGCGTATAAATCTTTTATCTCAGCGATCCAGCCATCTCCCTCTTGTATTGTTTTATTGAATTGAGTGTAGAGCCAGAGTTTATATGATTTGAAAACTCTTTGCATATCAGGCATTTGGTCTAAGTTTAGGCTTTTTCTTGCCGCCTTAATAAGCCCGTCTGCTGTAAACATTGTCATTTGAGTATCATCAGTGATCTCAGCTTTACCTTTTGAATTAATCAATAAATCCTGAATACCATCTTTACCAAATCTGTTCTTAATTGTCTCAATCCGTTCAAATTCTATAGGCCAACCTAATGCGTCGCCAATAGCTCCACCCTTCAAGCAGGCTTTGTAATTGCTTAAAGAATATTTGCTTTGAAAACTTGTAGAATTTGATGTATTAAGATTTAAGTTCATTCATGTACTCCTGATATTTGTAATTTGTATTAATTTTAAATTACCTCAAAATATTAATTGTCTATTTTGTAAAGTTATATTAAAAATAATAAGGCGGCGGTTTGAAAAACCGCCGCCTTATTTAATTATTTACCTGTTTTGTTTAGTTCTTCGATGTCGTTTATTCGCATTGCATAGTAAGGTATTTGTTTATTTTTTTCAATTAAGAAAAGTACAAATTTGTCTGTGAACATAAAATATCTTCCTGTTTCAGGTTCTAAAGACATTGTTTTCATCATTACAGCAGCTTCACTTTTTAATTTAACACCAACATTATCCATTTTGAAGTTTACTGTTTCAAGGGTTTTGTCGATTAAGAAGTCTGTTCCGTAAATTTGGTGTCCTTCAAGTTCTGGGAAACTTGTTTCTTGATACAGATTAATCTCAGGAACTCTTAATTTATCTTCTTTATTGAAAGTTCGACTTTCTGTGTATGCGATAGCTTTTGAGTTTACATCTTTGTAATATTCTTCAAAGTTTTTTTCATCGTCAGTTCTATATAAAAGAACTATATCTTTTCCTCTGGTGTAGAGTTTTACTGCAAAGTCATTATCATTATTGTGGAATAGTACGTGTATTGATTGAGTTAAGGTCACAGGACTTTCTTCGGTTGTACCAAAGTATTTCACCGGAGTGTTGTTTGTTCCAAAAGGTCCATCGACTAATTTTTCAAATGGTCTAAGGAATTTAAAGTCTTTTTTCAACATAGAATAAACAAAAATCTTGTGAGGATCGTGTTTCCAGTTAAATTGATCAAGAATATCACTTTTTTCTAAAAATTTCTTTTTGATGCTTTTTTCAATTTCTTTTTTTAGATGTGGTGAAACGATTCCTGATTTTATGTAGTAAGAAAGTTCACTCAAATCTTCGGTTGTAAATTCTTTTTTATTTAAATTTTCGGCCATAGGTGAATCAAAACCAACAAATTTAACTGGCGCTTTAATAATATTATCAATAATTTCGTTCCATACAAGTTGGAAAGTTCCTACCCATATTCTGTTTCCTGCTGTGCTTTCAGTTGTCATAGTAGGTAAAACTTCAATTCTTGTGTTTTCTATCACGGGTGTTTCTTCTAAAACTTGTGTATTTTCTTCTTGCTGTTCAATTACTGTATTTTGTTGTTCTGCAACAGGTGTTTGATTTTCTTCTGTAGCAAGGCTTTGTGTTGTGATTGCTGTTAATAATGCACACAGTAGTGCTGAACAGATTAGTAACTTTTTCATGTATCTCTCCTTTTAAATCCTGTGTTAAGGTTTTTCCAAAACCCTTTGAAAAATCCTTGCGGTGTATTTTTGTGAAGAATTGGAGCGCTATCATAGTATTTTTCATAATTAGCTATAATATTTTCCGGTAAATCTTCTTCTTTATCTAAAATATACGACAAAAATTCTATATAGTCATCTTGTTCTTCTTTATATAGCGGATCGCGTATTCTCAGGTCTTCGTCTGCCTCATAATGAATAAGAGCATGCAAAGCAGCGATAAGACTTTTATCAGTCGTATCTTTCGGGTAAAGTAATAAAGCTTCTCTAACAGTACATTTCCCAAGACGAACATAGCGCAATAAATTTGCGACCATTTTTCTATCAGTGCTCATAATCTTATTTAACTAAAAGTTCAGCGGTTTCTTTTTCTACAAAACGAACCATTTCTGCGATGTTTCCGTTAAAGAAATTTTCAGTGAATTCGTTCATCATATCAAGAGCCATTTCTCTTCTGTCCATTGTAGCTTTATAGAAGAATTTTTTGCCGACTTTGTATCTGACTAAAATGCTTTTAGTAACTAGTCTGTCCATGACTGTTTTAATTGTTGTATAAGCGCGTTCTGTGCCATTTTTAGACAGATCATCAACAACATCTTGAATAGAAATGTCGATATCTTCGTTATCGGCTGTAATATTCCAAAAAGTGTTTAAAATTTCGATTTCAAGAGATCCGCAGACCATAATTCCTCCTATTAACTAATTACTATAATTGTAATATAAAAATAAATTTTTACAAGTATGGTTAAGAAAAATTTTACAAAACTATACTTCTTATAAATTACATTTGATCAAAAAGATTTTCTTCTTTTTTGAAATTTTGTCCTTTTATTCTAGTTTTTTTGTTTTTAACTTTTGTTTTTTCTGGAAGATTGCGATATGCGTTATCAACAGAAATTTTTGTGATAACCTCGCTGTTTTTACGATCATAAAATGTCAGCCAGAATTTACGATTAATATTATCAACTGCAAAGGAGACATTTGCAACAAGTTTATCGCCAGGTTTCACCTGACTGAACATAAGCTTTGTATCTCCGAATATTGATGGGCTGAATTTTGCATTATAATCGTTGACTAAAGCCATATCAAATCCGGATAAAGTTTTGTCAGACATATTTGAGATTAGAAGCGAAAGAGTAATTGTATTAACTTCGCCAAAAGGATCTTTTTCATGTTTAACGTTATTTATGCTGATTTTGAGTCCGTCATATAGCACTTCTTCTTGTTTTAGGGCTTCTGCTTTGTAAACGGGAAGATCTATTGCTGTATTTATTTTTACTTTAATTTCGTCTCCGGGAGCAATAAGTACGTGGTTACCTTTTCTTATAAGTGCCATCCCAAGTCCGGCGACTCCTCCAATTGCCGCACCACCGGCAAGAGTGTATCCTTGTGAGGCAATTGCAGCTTCAAGTCCTAGCCAATTTAGAGCCATTAATCCTCCGACTGCTCCGCCAGCAACTGTATATCCAACATCTTGGGCTACAATTTTGGCACCTTGTGAAATCGGATGAAGTTTTGTTGTCATATTACCTTCTATTGGAATTTCACGTCCATCAGGGGTTACAAGATAATCAAATGACAAATCCATTGTTGCTTCTTTGCCAAAACGTCCGGGAGTTGTTGTGTTTGTTAGTTTGCCGTGTGCAAGTGTTCCTTTTGGAATAACAATACCTTTGTCTCCGTATACATCGTCTGTTACTTCTGCAAAAAATTCGTCACCCTCTATTGAATATGAAGAATCCAGAACCTGTGAAACTGTCATATTAATTATTTCTTTTCTGTTTAAAGTTTCAACAGATCCTGTAAATAATTCATCTTGAATTTGTTGAATTGTATCAGTTTCAGTTACAGAACCTTTAAGCGGCTCTGCCTTAGTTAACAAAGCTGTATTTGACAACGTAAGCAGTGTTATTAATATAAAGCTTAATATCTTTTTCATACTTTTATTATACTCCCCAATACAGATTTGTTTCAAATTAATTTTGCTGATTTTCAACTTCTTTAGCCATTTCTTCAATAATATTATTGATTTGAGCAGGTTCAAAGCTAGAACAAGAATTCCATATTAAAGTTTGTCTGGTTTCGTTTAGAAGCGGGCTAGGGAACTCATTATGACATTCACCTTTCAGCATATTTTTCGATCCGTCAACACTGGAGGTGAAATTCTTACAGCAGCTGCATATTTTTAGGGTTAATCCATAATCTTCCATTTTAGATTTTAATTGTTGAAGTGCATCAATCATTCTAAGATGAGATGACGTTGTGTATTTTTTATTTTTATAAATAAATCTGATTTTAGAAAATCCGCTTTCAGTTGAGATGAATTCAAGTTTGCAGCTTCTATCGCCGTGGCGTGTTTGTACTATAACATCTATAATTAATTTATCAACTTCCTTATCCGGATTTGCACCAATTTTTTTTAGTAATAATCTGATTGGCGGGAAATTCCTAATTATATGGCATATTGAGTATATTGGATATGCGCCTAGTAATATAATTTCTTTAATATTTAATTTTGCATTTATTAAGCTTATTAAAAATGCTGCCAGTAGTGCAATTGCTGAGCCCATAACAAAACCTGGTTTTAGTAATGTCGGGTATTTGTATGAATATGTAAGTAAAACCGCATATGCACCAATAAGCAGCCAGCAATTAGGGTTTAAAAGCGAGCAAATATGTTCTATAAATGTAAAATTAATTGTTTTTAAGTGTTTGAAATTATTTTTTAATAAGTTAAATCTTTTTGTTAAACGGGGATTTTTAAATGTGCAATCTTGTCCATATGCGTAAGATTGAATATTAGGATTGTATACACATTTATGCCCCATTTGAGAAAGTAACAGGCTGAACTCAAGTTCAGAATTTATATCTTTAAAATTAATTCCTTCAGTTTTATCAAGGATAGATTTTTTTATAATAAATAGTCCGGAGTCAATTTGAGTTGCCAGTCCTAAAAGTGTGCGCGCCTGTTTTATGAAATTCGCAAGATATTTTTTGTGAACAGCTTTGATTTTGTCTACAATATCAAGATATGTTCTATTTATGTGGAGTTCACCTGTGATTGCATCTGCTTTATTTAATGCGGCGTTTGCAAGAGTGAGGAAATCTGGATTGATTTTTCTTATTCCATCTATAAATATGTAAGCATCAATAGTCTCATCTTTTTTAAGTTCTTCTAAAAGTATTGATATTGCTTGATTTTTACCTAATGTCCCGACATCTCGAATGTTTAAAACGTGGACAAAATTATCGTGTTCAAAAAGTTTTTCAGATCCGTCGTTGCAATCATCAAGTATTGCGTACACCTTGAAATTCGCAAGCGGATAATCTTGCATTTTTATTTCTTCAACAAGTTCAAACAGGCAATCTTTATGATTGTGGCTATAGATTATTAGTGCAAAGTTGCGTTTTAAGTCATCATATTTTGAGTATTTTTTTTCGATTGTAAAAGGTTTATCTTTCAGGTTTCGGAACGCTAATACCAGAAGATATAGAGTGTAAGATATTACATATAAATAAACTAAATATAAAAAATATTGCATAAAATTATCCTCGTTTGAATTTATTTTAATAAAAACTCAAATAAATTTCAAATTATTACATTTGTATTGAGATTGCGCCCTGTCTAAATATTCTTAATTCTTCGTTCATAACGCCTGCAACTGTTGATTCTAAACCTTTTGCACAGTGCCCGTAATCTTCTATGATTAAATCTGCTAGTCCTGTCATATTTTCAAGAGCTTGCTGGTATGTTTTTGCCGAAGGTTGATGAGAAAGATTTGCGCTTGTTGTGGCAAGAACATGTCCGGGGATGATTTCGCAAATTTGTCTAAAGACTTCGTTATCTGGTATTCTGATTCCAACAGTTGGCATACCTGAAGTTATGTAATCCGGAGTTTTTTCGCTTTTGTCTGTTACGATTGTCAAAGCTCCGGGGAAATATTTTTTTATAAGCTGTTGCCCGATTTTTGGAATAGGTTTGACGTAATCAAGAAGATTATAAACTTCATTCGACATTAATATAAGAGGTTTTTGAGCTTCTCTTTTTTTTATGTCGTAGATTTTTTTTACTGCTTTTTCGTTATCGGGAAGGCAGCCAAGACCCCATACGGTGTCTGTTACGTAGGTGATAACCCCTCCGTTTTCAAGTATTTCTATAATTTTATCTTTTTCTTTCAGCATAATTACCTCTTATTTATTGTAGCATATAAAAATTTACTTGTTGACAATTTGCGATACATCATTATTATAAAAGAAGGTAGAAATTAAAAAAGGATTTATATTATGGGCTCAGGTTCTTCTATTATTTCAAGTATTTCATCAAATTTAACTAATACTTATTCATATTTGGCTTCTTTGTATCCGGAAGATGGTGTAACTTATAAAAATATTACTGCAGCAAAAAATGATACTACTAATTATTTGACCTTAAATCAGCCATTTGCGAGTTATTTACAAAATAATTTTTCTACATTGGATAAAGATGGAGATGGGGTTATTAGTGCTGATGAGATGAATAATTTAACTAATACTATTTCAACCTCAGGAGTTTCTCGTTCTGAATTGACCCAGCTTGCGATGTCAGGTGCATACTCTGCGGAAACTCTAAATAAAATTCTTGATAACTTTGACGAAATGGATACTAATCATGATGGCAGAGTTACAAGTGCTGAAATTTCCTCATTTACCTATTCTTGTAATAAGCAGGAAAAATTGGATGAGGAAAATTATAGAAAAGCTACTCAGACATCTGTATTTTATGGTGATGACGATTCTTCTGTGGACGTTTCAAGCTATAGTATTTTGAGCTATAAATATAAAAATTTTAATAGTTAATATTTTTATATAAGTATTTTAGGCAGAAGCTGTTATTAAATTTTTGACAATAATGGCTTTTTTCTAGTATAATTTTTTTATGGCTGTGCTTACTAAATACTTAAGACAATCACCGACTTACAGATTATTTTTACATTTTCTGAAAGTTTTTGCTGATTTTTTGAGTACTTTAGGAAATATTGCTAAAATGGGGTTTCACGTTTTTAAATGTGTTTTAAAAGGTGAAATTGAGTGGAAGGAATTACTATACCAATGTGATAGATTTGGAGTAAGTTCTTTACCTATTACGCTTTCGATTGTTGGCATGACATCTATCATTGTAGCTTCTCAAATTGCGCATGAAATGGTTAAGCAGGGCGGCGGTAATTTTGTAGGAATGCTAATGACTATATTAATTGTTCGGGAAGTCGGTTCAATTATGTCGGGTTTTGCAATAACTTCAATGATCGGATCATCGTTAGCCTCTGAACTTGCAACAATGAGGGTTACTGAACAGGTTGACGCAATTGATGTGCTTGGCGTTGATTCAGTCAGGTATCTGTTTGTGCCAAGAGTCTTGTCAGGTTTGATAATGATGCCGTTTGTTGTTATATTGGCTTCTGTTGTAGGAGTTTTGCTTGGTGCCGTAACTTCGGATATGTTTGCAGGGTTAACTTACAGAGCTTATTTCGATTCTGCAGGGCTGGGGCTTTATATGAAAGATCTAATGGAGTTTGTTTGTTAAAAGCAGCAGCATTTGGCGCTACTATTGCGTTAATTAGTTGTACTTGCGGATTTTTTGCTTCAGGCGGCGCAAAAGGTGTTGGGATTGCAACGACAAAGGCTGTTGTTTGGTCATTTATTGCAATTGTTGTTTGGGATATGATATTTGCAATTTTATTTTTCTTTTAATTTGTTATAAGGTATATGTATGAGTATAGAAGTTAGAAATTTAATTAAAAAATTTGATGACAGAGTTGTTATAAATGATATTTCATTTAAGGTTGATGATGGCGAAGTCCTTGCGATTGTTGGGTTTTCCGGTTCAGGTAAAAGTACTGTTTTAAAACTTATCTGCGGATTGATCCCATTTGATAACGGTGAAGTTTTAACCTCTGAAGGTGATATTGCAATGGTTTTTCAATACTCTGCACTTTTTGATTCTTTAAATGTTGCAGATAATATTTCTTTTGCATTACGAGAGCGTAAGGATTTGAGAAAGCAGTATTCTAGTGATGATATTAAAAAGATCGTATCTCAAAAACTTGAGTTGGTAGGGTTAAAAGGTATTGAAAATAAATTCCCGTCAGAACTTTCAGGTGGTATGCAGAAACGTGTAAGTTTTGCCCGTGCAATTGTAACCAAGCCTAATACAATTTTGTATGATGAACCTACTGCAGGTTTAGATCCTATGTCTTCAACATTGATTGAAGATTATATTGTTAGTTTGAAACGTGAAATTAATGCAGCATCTATTGTTGTTACCCACCAGATGTCAACGATTACAAGAACAGCAGACCGCGTTATTATGCTGTATGACGGAAAAATTGTATTCGAAGGGACGCCGACTGAACTTTTGAAACAGGAAAATCCATATACAAAACAGTTTGTTACGGCATCTCTTGAAGGTCCGATGAAAATGAAAGCGTAAAATATGAATTAAGGAAGAATAAAATGAATATGGAAAATTTATTTAACGAAAATGCAATGTCTTTAGATACATATATAATGGTAAAACTAAAAGAAAAAACTGCGCAATTATCAGAAAGTTTAGCAAAGAAAAATAGAGCTCCTATTGCTTTGTCAATGGGCGCGCCGACAGCAAACCCTCCAGCAATGTTAATTGAAAAATTAAAAGAATTTTTGACGGAAGATAATATTCATACATATTCAGTAACACGAGGTGAACCGTATTTTCGACAGGCTGTTGCAGAGCGTATGAAAAACGTTTTGGTGTTGAACTTGATGTGGATAAGGAAATTATGTCACTTTTGGGCTCAAAAGATGGGCTTGCAAATTTAATCAGATTCATAATAAATCCACACCACGATGAACTCGAAAAAGATATTATATTAATTCCTGATCCGGGGTATGCTTCATATGGTCAGATGGTTCAATGTTCTGGCGGCAAACCATATTCTATACCTTTGACTAAGGAAAATGCTTATCAGCCGGATATGGACGGAGTTTTGGAAAGTCTTGTCGCAGAAGGTTTAGATCCTAAAAAAGTTAAGGCTGTTATTATAAACTATCCGAATAATCCGCTGGGAGTTTCAGCTTCTAAAGAGTATGTTCAATCAGTTATTGATTTTTGTAAAAAACATAATTATCTTTTAATTGCGGATGCGGCATATTGTGATCTTTATTTTAATGAAGAAGAAAAACCTTTCAGCGTATTAGAATTAAATGGCGCAAAAGATGTTGCGGTTGAATTATTCAGTCTTTCAAAACCTTATGCAATTACTGGCTGGCGCTTAGGCTGGATGTGCGGAAATAGTGAAGTTATTTCTCGCTATGCTAAGGCAAAATCTACAATTGATAACGGTATTTTTAAAGCGCTTCAAAAAGCTTGTGCCTATATTATGAACTCTGTTGAGGGGGATGAATATATTGCGCAGGGAAATATTTCCTACCGTCGTAAGCAGGCAATTATGGTAAAAGGTTTGAAAGAACTCGGTTGGGAAATCGACGAGAAAACTTTACCGCATACTACATTCTATTTGTGGCTGCCTATACCAAGAAAATACGATTCAGCATTCAAGTTCTGTGAAGATCTTCTTGAAAAGTCTGGAATTGTAGTTGTACCTGGGGACGCGTTTGGTAAATACGGTGAAAAATTCTTCCGTATTTCATATGTTTGTTCTGATGAAAAGCTTCAAGAAGTTATTGACAGAATGAAGGCGGACGGTTTCAGATACTAGGGGGGTAAAATACTGTTACCAAGAACCTTGCGTTGAGACTGAGAAAATTACCACAAGAGGTAAGTTATGACAATTTGTGTATTCCAAGGAACTTTTAATCCGATTCACAACGCTCATTTGAGGGTTGCACAGTTTGTTGTTGATCATTATGACTTTGAAAAACTCATATTTATTCCGGCTTGTAACCCCCCGCATAAACAATGTTCTCAGATTTCGCCGCAGAATCGGCTTGAAATGGTTCGCCTTGCAGTAAAAAATAATCCAAAATTTTTAGTCTCTGATATAGAGTTTCAACGTGAAGGAAAATCTTACACATATTTGACAATTAAAGAACTTTATCAAAAATACGGCAAAATAAGTTTTATTATAGGTACTGATGCTTTTGAAAAAATTGAAAGCTGGTATGAAACTGATAAATTAAAAGAATTGGTAAAATTTATTGTATTCATAAGAGAAGATGATTTTAATAGTTCAAAATATGATTACCTGAAGGAAAAAGGTTATGATTTTGAATTTCAGCCGCTTCCATATGAAGATATATCATCTACAGAATTAAGAAACAAAATTAAAAATGGTGAAAATATTGAAAAACTTGTACCATCAGAAGTGAAGGAGTATATTTTAGAAAATGAGTTATATAAAGATTAGCATTGAAGAACTTTTGGAATGGCTTAAAAAGAATTTGAATAAAGAACGTTATGAGCATTCACTTGGAACTGCTGATTGCGCTAGAAATCTTGCTGAAAAATTCGGATTGAATATCGAAAAGGCATATGTAGCAGGGCTTTTGCACGATTGCGCTAAATGTTTTTCAAATGATAAACTTTTATCTATTATTGATGAACATTTAGATGTTGAAGAAATAGAGAAAATAAATTGTAAAACCCTTCACGCGCCGGTTAGTGCTTATGTTGCTCAGACAACTTTCGGGGTTGAAAATGAAGAAATTTTATCTGCAATCAGATGGCATACTCTGGGTAAAATTAATATGACGGATTTTGAAAAAGTTATTTTTCTAGCCGATAAAATAGAAGAACGAACCCGTGAAGCTTACTGCGCTGATCCTGTGAGAAAGCTATTGACAGAAAAAGACGGGTTGAATAAGGCATTGTTACAATGTTATAAACAAACTATAAAAAGTCTCGTAGACCGTGATTTGACGATTTGTCCTTTGACGATTGAGATTTATAATAGTCTTGAAACTCAAATAAATATTAAGTAACTTAATGAAAAAATGATATATTTGTTAATTTCATGATACAATTGGGGGTAAAGAAGGGAATACCCTTAAATTACAGGAACTAATGCAAGAGGGGGCAAATGCAGTTACTTGAAATTAAGAATAATTTGGCAAAGTTATCCTATTCAGATACAGAAAATCCGGTATTGGGCAGATTTATAGTATTAGCTTCAGAGGCAAAATCATATGTTGCACAATTTGTTAATCTTAAATCCGATACTGTAAATCGTTTTGCAATTGCGAAATTACTTTTTACGTTTACACCAGAAGGTATTGTTGATAATTATGATGGTTCTATTCCAAGCATGTCATCAGAGATCTCATTTTTACCTGCGGATGAATTGCTCGATCTTTTACCGGTTGAAACTCCTGTAAAAATCGGATACCTTGCTCAACAACAAGATTTGTTAGAATTGGATGTTTCTGTTTTTGAACGTAATTTTATAGTTTTTGCCCAAAAAGATCTAAATAAAACGACTTTTGTATCAAATTGCGTTAGACAACTTTTTAGAATGAAAGAAAAAAGTGTTATTATTGATACTTGTAATATGTTTGAAGATTACAAGAAAATTGTCTTTGCAAAGGATTTCAAATTACCACTTAATTCAAAAATGATTGAATATATCTTTAGTTATGAATTGGCAGAAGTTGATCCGTCTACAAAGGCTGTTGTTCAAGATATTTTTTATGCAGTTCAACAATATATTCAAACTCTGGATTTTGAGTTTTTACCAATAGATAATTTTGTCGAAGTTGTGGCAAATCAATATAAAGAAACTCAAATGCCTGAATTAGCGCTTTTGAAAAATAAATTGTTAAAATATAAGGACGGAATGTTTTTGCTGAATACCAATAGAGGAAGTTAATGCGTTAAAAGAAAAACTTGATGAAAAAAATTGTTCAATTATTGATTTAAAAGATATTCATGAATCTTTGCAAAAAGAAGTATTATCATTTATTCATTCAACATTGGAAACTTATGATAAATATATTTATTTCTTTGTACCTTTAACAGACGAAAATTCTGACAAAAGATTGTTGAAACAATTTATCAATCATAATCGTGTATTTACCACAATTATGGTAAGTTCTTCATATAAATATACAAATGAATTAAAACAGCATGCTCAAAACATGATTCTATTTGCACCAGAAGATATGAATCATGATTTTACTGCATATAATACTTTTTTGAATAAATTAAATCAGGATGAATGTATTGTTTATGGAAAATTAACCCAAGGAATTCCATTTATTGTAGAGATGTCTGATTTAGATTTAGAATTAACAATGGAAGATGTTGCAGGCGATAAATATCAATTTGTGCCCGTAGCTGAAAATGTTCAGCTAGTTAAAGTTGACGAATTTGGGGATAAAACTCCTGTAGATTTTGATTCTCAGTCACAAGTTCAAGATAATTATGAACCAGAACATCAAGTTCAAGCGGCAGTTGATTTTGAACAGGAAATAGACCCAGCGCCTATTCCGCAGGAACCTGTTGAACTGAAGCAAGAACCTCCGGTTTTGGATGTTGTTGAACCTGTTTCACCTGTGGTTGAACAAAGTTTTGAAAATGTTGTAGTTACTCAACAAGAATCGGTTGAAGTAATACAAGAACCTGAAATTGAAGAATTTCCGACAATCGAAATGCCTGATCAAAATGAAATTTCTGAACCTTCTGTGATAGAACCGGTTGCAAATATCTTTGAAGAAGATACTTTGTCTATGGATGATTCATTAGATTTTGATGGGTTTACAGCAATGGATGAACTGGATGAAATCTCAGATTTGCCGCAAGAAGATTTTATTGATGAGGTTGCGGCTCCAGATTACCAGCAAGAAGAAGCTTTAACAGAGGCTGATTTGAATTTTATGGAAGAAAATCAAATGGTGCAGTCTGATGACTTATTTTCAGGGGAAGATATTATAGAGCCGGAAATGTATGCACAAGAAACTCCGGTTGTGCCTGTTTATCCTGTAGAAGAACCGGTTAATGAAGCTTCATCAGGCGAGTTTCAACGAGGTGATACTGTAACTCATATTCGTTACGGTCGTGGTGTTATTGAAAAAATTATAAAATATGGTAATAAAAATCTTTGTGCAATTACCTTTGAAAATGTTGGCAGAAGGCTTTTAGATCCGTCAATTTCTGAATTGACAAAATTGGGGTAATCTTTAACTATCGCGTTAATGCGTGAATTTAACACTATAGTTAAATATCCGGATTATTTTCTAAGGTTTTGTGCGCCTTTTAGGTATACAAATTTTGGCTGGAAATCGGTATTGCAGTTCAACACAATTAAAATTCTAAGACACATTTTCAGGGAATTAGGTACAGGAAGTTCGTTGAAACACATCATAGCAACATTTTCCCATCCTAAGTCTGTTCTTGCAAATTTTGCAGGGAATGCTGCATCTAAGTCGGTTGTTGTTGTAAAAATGACGTGAGAAATATTATTGATCTCAATATTATTTTGCGCAATCATTTCGTTGAGCAGTTCAAGTGTAGCTGATTGCAGGTCTTGAACTGTATTAGTTTCAACTGTTGTCGCGCCTCTAATACCTTTTGTAATCATTATTTACCTACCTTTTTACACCATTATACCAGTCTTTTGCAAGCATTTCACCTTTACCTTCCGGTTTAACTTTTATTAGTCTTAAAAGTCCTTTACCGCACCCTATGTCGACTCCTTCTTTCGAAAATGCACAAACTTCTCCCTGATTGCCGTTGCCGTCAATCGGTTGGGATTCAATAACTTTAATGATTTTATCGTTAAACATAAAATATGCACTTGGACAGCGGCAAATTCCACGAACAAGGTTATGGATTTCAATATTTGTTTTAGCCCAGTCAATTTTGCATTCTTCTTTAGTTAATTTATTTGCCATACAAAGACCGTTTTCACATTGTTTCACAGGTTGTAAGGTTCCTGCTGCCAAGCCTTCTAAAGTTTCTTCAATCATTTTAGGTGATTTTTCGGCTATTTCGTTCCATAATTCTTCACAATTCATCGTGTCTGATATTGGAATAACCAGTTTTTTGCATACATCCCCGCAATCTAAGCCGAGTTCTGTAATCATTGTACAAATGCCGGTTTCTTTATCTCCGTTTATGATTGCACGTTGAATTGGATTTGCCCCTCTGTATTTTGGTAGAAGTGAGGCGTGTAAGTTGATTGTTTCGTATTTTGGAATATCCAGAACCTCTTGTGACAAAATTTGTCCGAATGCAAAAGTTACAAAGAAATCAGGTTCAAGTTTTTTTAGTTCTTCTTGAATATCAGGTTCTTTTCTTATTGATTTTGGCTGAAATACAGGAAGATTATGTTCCAATGCAAATTTCTTTATAGGAGACATTTGTAATTTATGACCGCGGCCTGCCGGTTTGTCAGGCTGGGTTACAACAGCAAGAACTTCAATTTTATCTGAATTATATAAATATTCCAGTGATTTTAATCCAATATCAGGGGTTCCAAAAAATACTATTTTAATCATTTTTTGTTAATTCTTCCTCTAATTCTTTTTCATCTAATAATCTTTCAGGATCAAGGTTTGGAAGGTTGTATTTTTGTAGAACAGATTCTGTTTCGAATCTATTTATGCAGTGATCTATGAATAAAACACCGTCAAGGTGATCAAATTCATGTTGAATCGCACGTGCTAAAAGGGTTCCATCTTTAGCTTCTAATACGAACGGTTTCCCGTGTTCATTTGTAGCTTTAACCATAACATTTTTGTATCGTTTTACGTCAGTGTAGGCTTCCGGAAAACTCAAACAACCTTCATTACTTTTTATTGCGCCGCTTTTTTTGATGATTTTCGGGTTAATGAATACAATTGGATTAAGAGGTTCGTCGTTTGAAGATACATCAATTACGAATACTCTAACGTTTTCACCGATTTGAGGAGCTGCAAGACCTACTCCGTTTTGTGCATACATTGTATCCATTAAGTCTCTTACTAAATCTGATATTTTTTTTGAAACTTTATGAACTTCTTTTGAAACTTCTCTTAATGATGGTTCCCCATATCTTAAAATCTTTCTTATTGCCATAATTATATAACCTTCCTAACTGTCTTTCTAACAATTATTTTACTATAAATTAATTTTCTTTGCAATTTGGGGCTTTTAAAGTTTTTGAAAACGTGTTATAATGACTAGAGTTTATAAATATATTAGGAGAGAGTTCAGTGAAGAAATTTTTGGTTATTAGTGGATTAGTGTTTGCGATGTTTTTGAGTGCCAATAATTTTGCATATTCTTCAGATATGGAAAAATATCAGATAATATCTGAGATTGGAACATTGTCGAATAATGAGAATTATCTTCAAGCTCTTGATAAATGTGTTGAAGCGATAAAAAAATATCCGGATGAAGCTGAACTTTATTACTGGAGTGGTGTGATCAGAACCAAAACAGGTGATAGTAAAGCAGCGATGGAAGATTTTAATAAGGCAATTGATTTGAATCCAAATGACGGTAATTTATATGTAATGCGTGGAATTTCCAAATCTGATTCTGGCGATAAAGAAGGTGCCGCATCAGACTTTGATTATGCTTTAAAATTAAATCCAAAAGATGGTTCTGCATATTCAATGCGTGCTTGTTTGAAACTTGAAAAAGGTGATTTTGCCGGAGCAAATAGTGATTTAGAAATGGCAAATCAGTTATTTGATGAAGAACTTTTGCAGGAAAAATCTAAATAATTATCTTACATCCAGAAATTTGTGAACCTGAGGAATAAGACGTACTTTAGGATATATTGATGTGAATTTATCTAGAATTTTATTGCAAAATTCTGAGGTTACCAGCATTTTATGCGGGCAGATTGCCCCCTCAACCTGCTTGTCTTGTAAGTCGCACAATCCCATTTTAGGCTGAAGGACTAGTTCTATATTATAATCAGAGCCAATTTTGCAGCAAGTTTGTATTTCTTCATCTGTAATGTTTTCATCAAAAACTATTTTGGCAAATGTATAAACCCCATCGCAAATTTTGAAAAATTCTTTATGTTTGTCAAAAGTATTCATACCAAGTTTGATATCTGCTGAAATTATATCAATATGTTCTTTTACTTGTTTTAAATTTTGTGCAAGAGTGGCGTTTGTTTCAAGATATATTTTTGTCTGACCTTTTATTAAAGGCAGAAATTCTTGCAAAAATTCTGCATGTAATAGGGGTTCCCCGCCCGTTAGAGATATTGAATGAAACGTTTTTAAGTCGTATTCTTTGATGATTTTTTCATATAGACTTTGAGGGGTAAATTCTTCGCCGGTTAAGAATTCTGTATCGCAATACGAACAGTGCAAATTACAGCCGCAAAATCTGATAAACAGTTGTTTGTATCCCACAACAGGACCTTCTCCTTGAATAGAGGCAAATATTTCGTTTACTTTAGTTTTCATTGATAAAATTCTTTCTCACATCATCTTTTGACAAATTTTTAAGCTTTTGATAAAGCTCTATTTCATCATCTGATAAATCATGAGAAAATTCAATACTTACTGTAACAATTAAGTCACCTATTTTACCATTTTTTTTGATTCCCTGTCCGGCTAGACGAAATTTTTGTCCGGAACAGGTGTTTTTAGGTAATTTTAATTTTATAACGCCATCGAATGTCGGGATTTTAATTTCTTCGCCAAGAGCAGCTTCAAATGGAGTTATTGGAATATTGTAGTAAATATTTTGTTTGTCAAAATGGATTTTTGTTTTTGTTTCTATTTTTATATTTATAAATAGGTCGCCGTTTGGCCCATTATTTTTTCCGATACCGCCTTCTCCTTTTAGCCGAAGTTTTGCGCCATCTTTAATACCTTTTGGAATAGTAACGGTAATTTTTTTACGCAGCGAAATTTCACCTGTACCATTACAGCGGCTGCATTTTCCGCCGTTAATAAACCTGTGACCCATACAGTTAGTGCAGGTTTGCGTTGTTAGAACATTTATTATGCGTTTGCTTCCTGTAATTACTTCTTCAGGTGTGATTGTAACTTCAGTTGTGATATTTTGTCCTTTTTGAGGTTTTTTGTTATCCCGTGCACGTTTATTTTTTTTGAATTTTGCAGCCCATAATTTAAACGCTTTTATCGGGGAAAACGCTTGTTTGGTTTCTTTTTTAGGTGGTGGTGTTTGCTTAGGAACTTCATATTGCGGACTTGTTGTCGTGTTTTTGGTCGCATTTTTATATTCTTCCTGAGCTTTTTTAGGGGAAGTCTTTTGTTCTTCTCTTATGAATATCCCTTTAAGTATATTATATTTCTCCCGTTCTTGCGGATTTGAAAGAGTTTCATAAGCTGCAGTCAGTTGTTTAAATATTTCAATGGCATCAGAACTTTTATTAATGTCAGGGTGATATTTACGTGCAAGTTTTCTATAGGCAGATTTTATTTCTGCACTTGTTGCATCGTTTTGAACTCCTAAAATCTCATAGTAATTTTTTGTATTAAACGCCATATAATATATCTAATGATGAAATTTTAAATTTCAACATTATGAAGTGTGGTGATTTATCAGTGGTTATATTTTTATTTTTATAATAAAATTCGTCATGTAATTGAGAGTTTTAGGAGTAAATATATTATGAATATTGCATTAGATTTAACAGAATTAGTCGGGGACACTCCCCTTGTAAAAATAAACAAATTAAATACGGGATATGGTGAGATTTATGCAAAACTTGAGTATTTTAATCCTGCGAATTCCATAAAAGACAGAGCGGCTTTGCAAATGATTCTTGATGGTGAAAAGGATGGAAGAATTAATAAAGATACTTTAATAATTGAACCTACAAGCGGTAATACTGGAATTGGGCTTGCAATGGTATGTGCGGTAAAGGGATATAAAATTATTCTTACGATGCCGGAATCAATGAGTTTGGAACGCAGAATGCTTTTGAAGGCGTATGGCGCAGAGTTAGTTTTAACACCTGCAATAGAAGGTATGAAAGGTGCTGTAGAAAAAGCTTATGAACTCCAAAAAGAACATAAAAATTCATTCATTCCATCTCAATTTGACAATCCATCCAATCCAAAAGCTCATATTTTAACAACAGCTGAAGAAATTTGGAACGATACAGATGGCACTATTGATATAATTGTTGCTGGTGTTGGTACAGGAGGTACAATTTCCGGTATCGCAAAAAACTTGAAATCTAAAAACGCAAATATTAAAGCTGTTGCGGTTGAACCTTATAGTTCTCAGGTTCTTGCAGGGAGTGCAGCAGGACCACATAAAATTCAAGGTATTGGGGCAAATTTTGTTCCTCAAAATTTTGATAATTCTGTTGTCGATGAAATTATTCCTGTAAAAAATGAGGATGCATTAGATATGGCAAGACTTTTGCCAAAAACAGAGGGGATTCTTTCAGGAATCTCCGGAGCTGCAAATATTTGGGCTGCAATCGAACTTTCTAAGCGTGAAGAAAATAAAGGAAAACGAATAGTTACAGTAATTCCTGATTGCGGAGACCACTACTTAAGCTGCGGGATCTTTGAAGGGTAATTAACTAAACCTCAATAAATAAACGACGACCGACAATGTTTTGTTTGCCGTTGTAATATCCAGCAAAATATCCGCCTTTTACGGGTTTATTTTGTGCGTAAAATTGATTGTAACGATTACCATTATAGTTTACAAATGGATTGTTACTGTAAGGATTGTTGCTTTGAGTCTGTTTGACCACAGGAGCGGTTGTGTTTACGCCCGGAGCTTGAAATACGTTTGATAATAAATTTACTAAACCTGCCATATTTACCTTCTAAAACTTTCTACTGTGGTATTTTTAAGAATTTTTTTTTATTTGTCATAATTATAACATATTAAATCCGAATTTCTTAAAAGAACTTAACAAAAATCATCTGTTTTATGTAGTATAATAAATTTATGAATAATGTTTTGATTATAGGAAAAGGAGCTGCAGCTGAGGCTCTGGCAAGAAAATTATATAAAGCACAAGATATCGGGAAAGTTTTTATTGCACCAGGCGGGAACATCAAGTCTGAAACATTTGAATATGTTGATTTGCGCGAAGATGATCTTACCGGATTGCTAAAATTTGTATTAGAAAACGAGGTTTGTCTAACAATTCCAGTTTCAGAGAAAGCTTTGAAAGCCGATGTCGTGTCTTTTTTTCAGGATAATGGGCAGGCAATTTTTGGACCATCTCAAGATTCGTGTAATTTTGTATTAAATAAAGCTTCCGGGAAAAAGTTTTTATATAAAATTCATGCCCAAACATCAAAATTTGGAATTTTTGATAAATTATCTATGGCAGAAGATTGGTTGAAAACAGCAGCTTTTCCTGTCACTATAAAGTGCAGTGAATATACTAATCTTGATGATAGATTAGTGTGTCCTACAATGTCTTTAGCGCGGGAATTTCTCGACGTGTTATTTTCAAAAGGTGAGACTAGTGTTTTAGTCGAAGAATTTACGTTCGGGCATAATTTTACTGTCTATTATATTACAGATGGATACAGTGCTGTGCCAATAACTGCTGTCGGAAATTATAAATTTACTCACGATGGTGATGGCGGCATTTTGACAAATGGAACCGGATGTTATGCGCCGGATTATAAAGTTTCACAAATTGTAATTTCAAGGTTGGATAATGTCGTTCGCAATACTCTTGTTTCTTTAGATAAAAAAGGAACTCCGTATATGGGTATTCTTGGAGTGGAATGTGTTTTAACAGGCGAAGATAAATTCTATGTTAATGAATTTAAACCTTTCTTGCAGGATTATGATGCGGCGGCAATTTTAAATCTGGTTGATGATGACTTGATTGAAATATTTAAAGCTTGTATTGATGGACTTTTTGCAGATGAGTATGATGAAATTAAATTGAATAATTTTTCATCAATTGCTGCGGTTGTTTTATCCAGACAGGTTAATAAGCGTATCGCTGGCATGGACAATATTGATGATCTTGAAAATGTTTTATTTATAAATACTAAAAAAACGCAAAATGGAGAATATTTAACCGGAAAAGGGCAGGAGTTTGTGTTAACTCGTTCTGCTTCTACCTTTACACGGGCGAAGTCTTATCTTTATGAAGATTTAGAACAAATTAATTTTGATGGTATCAGGTATCGTAAAGATATTTTAGGATAAAAAAGTGGCGGCATTTGAAAAATGCCGCCACTTTTTTTAGTATGTAATTTTCCAGTTATGTCGTTGTATTAGAGCGGTACAAGATGTTAATGCTGTGTCTTCTTTACATTGTTTGATAAGTGTAGCTTCAGCTACATTAAGATTACCGGTACAGCTTGAACCGTAAGAGATATTACCTTTTTGAGTGATTCTAAATGCAAAAAAGTCTCGTCCGACAATATTTGGTTTATCTTTACCGTTGATATCAATATAGAATATTCCATAACACTTGTCGCCATCTTTAGTTCCGTCTTTTAGGCTTCCTTCTGCATATTCTGTTGGCTGCGGGTTGTAGTATAATGAAACTCCATTTTTTAACTTTATGGCGTTGGCATCAACAGAGAATGTTCTGGTGGCTTCTAATTTGTTTAATGTTTTATAGTTTTTCGTGCCATCAATCTTTGGCCCCCAGCAGTCAGCAGTGCAGGTTCCTGATTTTGCAAATTTTGTATATAATTGTGTACGGTCTGCAAATGCAGTGTCTTTTAAGCTTTTTGTATTATTCTCGATAAGTTCTTGATCCATTATCTGCTGAACTTGTACTAAAGTATTTTTTAACTGGTTGACTGCTACTTTACTATTAATATCATTAACTAATGCAGGTATTGATAAAGCTGCAATTGCTCCGACAATAGTAAGTGCAATTAGTAATTCAGTTAAAGTAAACGCTTTTTGGCGTATCATATATTTAATCTCCTTAATTTTATTTTTCGTTTAAGTAATTTGGGTCAAAACCTGAACGCTCCAGCCAGGTATAACACTGTATCGGATTTTCTCCATCAGTACCTGATTGACAGCCAGACTTAGCACTATCTATAGATAAGTTAGTGTGTCCGCCCAAATCACCAATGTTGCGGGCATTGGCGTAATCCCGGCGTTTATTTAGCTGAAGTCCAAATAGGTCCACTCCTGCAATATTTGGGCTGCGTTTTCCGTTAACGTCTATATAAATATGCCCCTGATTAACTGCGCCTTTATTTAAACTTAGGCATATAGAAGCCCCATTTCTCAATATCGCAGAAGCAATGCAGCTGCCATAAAGAGTCACGCCAGTTCCATCCAGATTTTTATAACCGGTTAGAGGAAAATCTGTTGCATTTGCAGAAATAGCAACAGTATCAATTGTTTCTAAGAATTTTACAGGATCTGTAACAATTCTTGTGTCATCAAGATCTGTTGCTCTTGTTCGCATTATTTCATTTTGAATAGCTTCATTTAATATAGCTACAGTTCCCTGCAGGTGAGCTATTGAAGCTTTATTTGTTGTATCTTTTATCATTCCTGGAAGAACCATAAGTGCTAATACTCCTAATACGCTTAATGCGATTAGTGCTTCTGAAAGTGAAAATCCAGCTTTTTTTATCTTAATCATAACCAATCCTCGTAATTGTATTAAGTCATTTCGAACATAATTCGAAATTATATTTTAATAATACTGATAGATTCTGAACCAAGTTCAGAATGACAATGTATTTTATATATACTATTTTAACATTATTTTGTAAAAAGTTCAATCGTCTTGACTGAATATTTTGAGCAAGTTAAAATTTAAGTGTATATAAGGTGAAGGGAGTAGAAAATGACTAATATACAAGTTTCACAAGAAATTCAAGAAAAATGCTGTGTAGCACGCGGCGTAAAAGGAGTACCTGCTCCAATTCCTCAAGAAGGAGAATGGACAAAGTGTAAAGAAATTAAAGACATTTCAGGTCTTACACACGGTTGTGGATGCTGTGCACCTCAACAAGGTACTTGTAAATTAACATTAAATGTTAAAAACGGTATCATCCAAGAAGCTTTGGTTGAAACTATCGGATGTTCAG
>JAAGKN010000753.1_pt1 | contig 68336 bp, 63 predicted proteins | sample 6206371 | NCBI WGS metagenome assembly JAAGKN01 (sample SAMN11533720, study PRJNA540317) | gut metagenome | isolation source: fecal pellets from male and female animal of same cohort | host: Peromyscus leucopus | place: USA:CA | collected 2017
TCATCAGTCGCATAGTCCACTATGCTCCCTCTTCAAAAGCCTGAATTGACTCAAAAATAGCTTCGCATATAGTATTCATTTAATTTGAACAGCTACTTAAAGAGGAAATAAGATATGGAAAATTTGATTGAACAATTGAAAAAACAGATAATAGAAGTTCTTAACCTTGAGGATCTGACAGCGCAGGATATCGATGCAGAGGCACCCCTGTTTGGTGAGGGTCTTGGTCTTGATTCAATAGATGCCCTTGAGCTGATTGTGCTCATGGAGCGTGAATATGGCATAAAACTGTCTAATCCTGCGGAGGGTAAAGAGATATTCAAATCAATAGCTTCAATAGCTGACTATATCAGCAAGCATCGCACAAAATAAGGAGATGGGAAATCGGGTGTTGGTGACAGGTGCCGGAATCATATCGGCAATCGGTGTGGGTGTGGAATCCACTCTTCAGTCGTTGCTGAAGGGGGAAAGCGGCATATCCCCGATAGCTCACCTTGATACGGAACATTCTGAATTTCCTGTCGGGGAGGTAAAGTTGTCGAACATCGAATTGTCGCGTATGCTCGGGTGTGGATATCCGGAGAGTGAATTGCGTACAGTCCTTCTTGGAACAGCTGCCGCACGGGAGGCTGTCGCATCTGCTGAATTAACCCCCGCCAAACTGAAGAAATCGGCATTTATCAATGGCACTACGGTGGGTGGAATGGATAAAACCGAGCGCCACTTCAGCAATGTGTTCGATTCAAATGCAGAGATAGAGGAGAGCTGTGAGCTGAAATATAACGATTGCGGCTATTCCACGGATCTTATAGCCGACAACACCGGATGTTTTCAGTTGGTGACAACCACTTCGACAGCATGCTCGTCGGCGGCAAATGCCATTATCTTCGGTGCGAATCTGATCAAGGCAGGCGTTGTTGACATCGCTGTCGCGGGAGGAGCTGAGGCTTTGACAAAGTTTCATCTGAATGGATTCAATTCATTGATGATTCTCGATCGTGAACGTTGCCGTCCGTTTGATGCGGGGCGTAGCGGGATAAATCTTGGAGAAGGAGCTGCATATCTTGTGCTTGAAAGCGAGGCCTCCGCCAAGAGGAGAAATGTGCGGATCCTTGCCGAGATAAGCGGATATGCAAACTGTTGCGATGCCTTTCATCAGACAGCGTCGTCCGACAACGGAGAAGGTGCTTATTTAGCTATGAGTAAAGCTATGGAAATGGCAAAGCTCAAACCGGAGGATATTGATTATATCAATGCTCATGGCACCGGAACTCCAAATAATGATGCATGTGAACTGGCAGCCATGGAGAGAATATGGGGAATGGATATTCCGGAATTCTCCTCTACCAAATCTTTCACCGGACACACCACAAGCGCTTCCGGGTCGATAGAGGCTGTGATATGTCTGCTTGGCATAAGGCATGGTTTCATGCCGGCCAACTTAGGATTTGCAAATCCTATGAAGGAACACGCCTCCCCGTTGACCGGATTGCGCACCTCTTCTTCAATCAGGAATGTAATCAACAATTCATTCGGATTCGGAGGTAATGATTCATCTATAATAATAAGTAGTTACTTTTAGTTCAATGTCGCTAATGGATAGGCACTGCTATGTCAAATCAATGGCATTGGTATCATGCCAGAAGCCTTTTTCTGATGAATGGCTCGCACACCCGTGCATATTGTCTGACAAATACACCCGGGCTGTGGAGCCTGACATCAAGGGCCTGATAGCTCCTCAGGAATCGCGAAGGATGAGCCGGATCCTGAAACGTACGATGTGTTGCTCCATGACAGCATTGAATGAGTCGGGAATCAAGATTCCGGATGCCATAATTACCGGAACCGGAATGGGTTGTATGGAGAATTCGGAGAAGTTTCTGACAGATCTTTCAAGATTCGGAGAGAATTGTCTGAAACCCACTCTGTTCATGCAGTCAACACATAATACAATAAGCTCACTCATAGCTATAGCATTGAAATGTCATGGCTATAACAATACATATTCCCATAAAGATATATCCTTTGAAAGCTCCTTATTGGATGGTTGGCTTCAGATCAGAGGGGATATGATCGGGAATGCTTTGGTAGGGTCGCACGATGAGGTAACACCCTTTATGGCGCGTATAATGGAGAAGACACATCCGGAATACAGATTTATATCTGAAACATCGATGTCAGCGGTGATCTCTTCAGATAAGAGGGATGCTCTTTGTGAAATAGAGGATGTGACACTGCTACACAGGAGTGGACTTCAGGATGTGGCGGATTATATCTCAGCATCCCCTTACGGATTGATAATCGCAGGCACGAATGGCAATTCCGATCATGACGCACCATATGATGAGCTTCTTGAAAAAATATCCGGATATGCCGGTACACTTCAATACAAGCACTTGTTCGGAGAAAATTTCTCAGCACCGGCTGCCGGATTTTATGCCGCAGTCAGGATTCTGAATAGAGGGGAGATTCCTTCGTTCATGTGGCGCAGAAATAGTGGGGACGTGTCGGAGAATCCGGAAAGAGTCACTATCCTGAATTGTTGCGACGACAGCACATGGGCAATAATCAAACTTAAAAGAGTAAGCTGATGTGGCAACTTCTCATACTTTCCGCTATCCAGAGCGTAATGCTCTCTTTCGGGCAGCTTACCCTTAAACTGGCACTGCAGAGGATGCCGGCGTTTTCGTGGAAATCGGAGTTCTGGATTGATTTGCTTACCAATTGGTGGTTTCTGCTGTGTGGCATCCTTTTCGGAGGGGCATCTTTGCTCTGGATGTATATCCTGAAGCATTTCCCGCTGAACATGGCCTATCCGATGGCAAGCATGAGTTATATATTCGCTATTGTGTTTGCAATAGTGTTCCTGCATGAGACAGTGACTTGGAACAGATGGCTCGGAGTCGCGCTCATTATGGCAGGATGTGTATTTGTAGCAAAATAGGAAAATGAAAAAAATATTGATCTTACTGATGCTGCTTATCAACAGTGTGGCATACTGTGACGCAGCTTCCAACCTTACGGCAAAGCAACAGCAGGAAGTGATCGGAAAAATAAATGCGTCAGCTTCCGCTCTCAAATCAATGAGCTGCTCATTTGTGCAGACCAAATATCTGTCGATGTTGAGCGACAAAATGGTGTCGAATGGGAAGATGCACTTTAAGCAGCCCAATAAATTAAGGTGGGAATACACTTCCCCGTATAAGTATCTTTTTATTTTCAACGGCACGAAAGTGTATGTCGGAAATAAATCCAGGAAAGATGTGATCGACACAAACACCAATAAATTGTTTAAGGAGATCGCACGTATAATGATGAATACTGTCACAGGAAAAGCTTTGTCAAACAAAACAGACTTTGCTGTAAGTGTGTCAGCAAGTCAGAAAACCTGGATTGTGACGCTTGTTCCCAAAAAGAGAGAGATGAAGCAGATGTTTTCGAAAATAGAACTGATATTTCAAAAATCAGGCACAATGATTTCTGAGATAAATATTTTCGAGAAGAATAACGACCGCACCAATATCAAATTAAGCAATATCGTCAACAATGGCTCTGTACAGGAGAGTTTGTTTGCTATTCCTTAGCATAATCAGCGCAGTATTCATATGCCGTGGAGAGGTGGCGGGAGAGGAGATGGTTTATCACTCCACTCTTCGGTGTGCCTTTGAGATAAGTATGGAGAAAGGACACCTTTCCGGGTTGATGATTGCCAAAGAGAATGATGATTCGATAATTGGAAGCATGATAAATGAATTCGGGGTTTCAGCCCTCTCATTTTCATATGATAAAAGGAGGGATAAGCTGAAGCTTCATGAAGTGGTGAGTTTTCTCGATAAATGGTATATAAAACGTGTATTGAGAAATGATTTGACATTATGCCTTCATGTATTGTTTGAGCTTCCGTATGAGAATAGCCGGAATTATACGATTCTCTTGGAAAACGGGTCATCAACCATAATAAACCCGAAGCGCCACATCAGATATATGTTTCATCCGTTTGAAGATACAGAAAATGAGATTGCTGAATAATCTATATATGATAGCCGGAGAAGGCGACAATTCATTTCAGTTGACCCTGAATCCGGAATGTATGATTTATAAAGCCCATTTTCCGGGCCATCCTGTCACCCCCGGTGTCTGCATAATACAGATTGCCCTGGAGCTTCTTGAAATTCTTTTAGAAAGAAAAGTGGAATTGAAAGAGGTGGTCAATGCCAAATTCCTGTCAGTGATAGACCCGGAGGAAACCCCGGAGGTGTCTTATGAATTTTCAAAATCAACATATGTTGATAATCAGGTATTGAAGGTGGCTGTCGCTGTTTCATCCCCTTCTGCCAAATGTGCGAAACTATCTTTGCTCTGCTCTGTTGATGAATAATTACACCATAGACGACATACGGGAAACCATAAGAAACCACAGAATCTGTGTGCTTATTCCGACATATAATAATGCCGGAACGCTTCGTGATGTGATTTCGTCAGTGGTTCGTTATAGCCCTGATGTGATTGTGGTGAACGACGGGAGCACTGATTCCACTTCTGATATACTTAAGGAATTTGAATCCACAATCAGGATTGTGTCTTACAGCAGAAACCGAGGTAAGGGGTATGCTTTGAAAGCAGGATTCAGATTTGCAAAGGAATGTGGCTATTCATATGCTATCACGATTGATTCGGATGGACAACATTATGCCGAGGATATCCCCGGCTTTGTAAAAGCTATTGTCGAGAATCCGGGAGCACTGATCATTGGAGAGAGAGATCTTTCCAATGTGGATATAAACGGGAAAAGCTCATTTGCCAATAAGTTTTCAAATTTCTGGTTCAGGGTTCAGACCGGAAAGAAACTCAACGACACCCAGACCGGCTACAGGGCTTATCCTCTCAATAGTTTATATGGCCTTTCTTTACTCACGAGCAGATATGAGGCAGAGCTTGAGCTGATGGTGTTTGCATCATGGCATGGAGTGCGCCTTGTTTCAATTCCAATAAAGGTATATTATCCACCGCAAAGCGAAAGGGTCTCCCATTTCAAGCCGGCTCTTGATTTTACCCGCATAAGCGTTCTCAACACAATTCTCTGTTGCGGTGCAATAGCATACGGTTTGCCGGTGCGGATATGGAATGTAATATCTCATCGAAGAATCTTTAACCATGAATTCACTCCATTCACAAGGAAGAGAGGGGAGAGGAAGGAAGCTGCCACCACATTGGGGAGACTGACACGCTCAATTTACGGATTGACCTATTTTATGATTCTGTCAGTGGGGGTATTCACACCCTTGATTCATCTTTTGTTCAGCTTCGGGCGTAATACGGAAGCTAAGAGAATCAGACTTCACAGAATGTTGCAACGGGTATCTAAGTTTATGACCGTACAATTCCCGGGAGCTACAGTGACATATGATAATGTAGGGAATGAAACTTTTCAGGAGCCTGCTTTGATCATATGCAATCATCAGTCGCATCTTGATCTTCCGGTGTTGATGTCGGTTCATCATAAATTGATATTCCTTACCAATGATTGGGTATGGAACAATTTCTTTTATGGAAGTATCATCCATAAAGCTGAATTTCTGCCAGTATCCGCCGGTATTGATGCCATAATGCCTCAACTGCGTGATTTGAAGAAACGGGGATATTCGATAGTGGTTTTTCCGGAGGGGACACGTTCAGCAGATTGCTCGATACTTCGTTTTCATCAAGGAGCTTTCCATATGGCCAAGGCCTTGGAGATGGATATAGTGCCGATGGTGTTGCATGGAGCGGGACATTATCTTCCGAAAAAAGATTTTATGTTTCGGAAAGGGGAGATATCATTGCGTATCCTCAACAGAATCAAGTTCAACGGCGATGATTTTGAGGTATTGAGAAAGCAGGCGTCAAGATATCGCAGACTTATCCGTGATGAATATGATGATATTGTAAAATCAAAGGAGAAGGCGAAATATTTCAAAAGTCTTATCCTGTACAAATATGCTTACAGAGGCTGGCACGTTGTATCCCTCTGCAAGAAATTCCTTAGGAAAATCGACTATTATGCCGGATATATCGACAATGAGGAGGAGCATGTGCGTAATGTGAGGATAATAAACTCCGGAATAGGTGTGTTTCCTCTTCTTTATGCCTTGGTAAACAAGAATGTGGAAGTGTATGCTTATGAAGAGAATCTGAATTGGCATACGGTTGCATCCCGGACAGCGGCATTGCCTGATAATCTTCATTTCGTTCATCCGATAGTATCTTCCGACTATCTGAATCCGGAAATCAAGTTTGACAAGACATATATTCTCAGCACAACTTTTGATGACATGCCGGCAGTGAAGTCAGCATCGGAATCCATGGTATACATAAAAGAATAATCTTTATGAAACGTGCGGTTGTAATAGGTGGTGGAATCGGCGGACTGTTTACAGGTGCGTTTCTTGCAAAGAACGGACTTGAAGTAACTGTGCTCGAAAAGAATGAGATAATAGGAGGTGGATTGCAGTGTTTCAGGCGCGGGAATAAGATCTTTGAAACCGGAATGCATGTGATGGGAGGTTTTGAAGAGGGTGGTAATCTTTACAAAATATGTAGATATCTCGGGATACTCGACAGCCTGGAGATACATCATATCGATGAAAGATGCATGGATGAGATAAGATATAATAAGTCTCAGGAGACATTTCATATTCCTTCCGGACGTGAAAATTTCATCACATATATGTCGGGGCTGTTTCCGGCGGAAGCTGACGGTATAAGAGCATATGTTGAAGAGCTATACCATCTTACTGAAGAGATGCCTCTCTTCAATATGCGTGAATCTGAAAATGAGGAAAATATTCATTCTGAAAAATTCACATGGCCGGCCGATCGACTTATTGATTTCTATGTGAAAGATAAGAAGCTTCGTGAATTGCTCGCATATCTCAATCCGCTGTATGGGGGAGTGGCAGGACATACACCCGCTTATGTTCACGCTTTGATAAATGTATTGTATATCAACGGGGCTTCAAGATTCATAGGTGGCAGCCAGCAATTGGCTGATGCTTTGAAATCAGTAATAACCGCTCATGGGGGGAATGTGTATGGCGGAAGTGAAGTGACAGGAATGGATATTGCCGAGAAAATGATAAGAAGTGTTTCCACTGACTCCGGAAAGCGATATGAGGCAGACTGGTTTATATCTGCGATTCATCCGGTGGCATTGCTGAATATATTGCCAGGAGGCGCTTTCAAAAAGGTTTTCGTAGAGCGTCTGAATGAAATCCCGGTTTCATGTTCGGCATTCTCCCTATATATCGATTTGAAACCTGAGATGTTTCCTTACATCGACCACACATGCTATTATATGGAGGAATACGGCCATATGTGGGAGCATGAACACTACGACAACAGCGACTGGCCCAAAGGATTCATGTATATGACGCCTCCCGAGGCAGGACAAGGGAAGTTTGCATCGCGTATGCTTGTTCATTGCATGATGAGCTATGATCAGGTGAGGGAATGGGAGGATACGTATGTTGGCAACAGAGGTGAGCTTTATCTCCGGTGGAAAGAGAAGCATGTGGATATGATTTTGCGTAAGTTGGAGAATATCTACCACGGTTTCAGAGATATGGTGGCCGGGATATATTCATCCTCTCCGCTTACAATCAGGGATTACTATAATATCAAAGAGGGTGCTATGTTCGGATATCGGAAGGATTGTGAGGATTTGATGCTCTCTCAATTGTCAGTGCGTACAAAAGTGAGGAATCTCTTGCTTACCGGGCAAAATATAAATCTGCATGGAATATGCGGAGTGCCGCTTACCGCAATATATACATCAGAAGCAATCTTGGGTGAGAACTATTTGGTAAAAGCGATTAACAGAACATAACCTCTGCTTATGAAACGTAATATAAGAATAATCATGACCATAGTGTCGATGCTTTCCATGCTTTCCGGATATGCCGATGCCGGAATAAATATATGGGAAGGAACGGCATGCAATAAAAAAGTGAAGCTTACCCCTTACCTTGCAGAGGGGGATAATAATATCGCATGCATCGTATGCCCGGGAGGAAGTTATTTCTGGCTCGATACAAAAACTGAAGGAATCGGAGTGGCTGAATGGCTTCAGAAAGAGGGGATATCCGCTTTTGTGCTTGAATATAGAGTGGGGGGTGTGCCTGCCTTCATCACTCATCACCGTCTTTTTTCGAGGGGAAACCGCTATCCTGATATGCTTCAGGATCTCCACAGAGCCATCGAACTTGTGCGTGAGAATGCGGAAGAATTCAAAATTGATCCTGAAAAGCTTGGTGTGATGGGATTCTCTGCCGGAGGACATCTCACAGCCATGTCGGGAATCTATTTCGACACAGATTTTCTATCACAGTATGGAATAGAACCGGAAGTGTCGTTGAAGCCGGATTTTATCGCGCCGATATATCCGGTGGTGACAATGACCGATAATTGTGTACATAAAAGATCTCGCCGGGGGATTCTTGGAGAGGGCAGGTCAATCAGTAAAGAGATGAAGGATTCGCTCTCGCTGGAAAAACATGTGAGGGGAGATATGCCGCCCACTTATCTGATGAATTGTGTGGATGATCCTATTGTCCATTATCATAATTCGGAATTGCTTGATTCTGCAATGACTGCCAAAGGTGTTGACCATAGATATGTCAGGTATCAGACCGGAGGACATGGATTCGGGGCAACTCCGTCGAAAACAACATCTGAAGCAATCGCATGGAAAGATGACTTTCTTGATTGGCTTAAATCTAAATTCGGCATTTAGAGTGATTCTTGTGCAGAGGATTGATAACACAATTTCAATTGTAGCTTTTTTTGGTGGAAACCGAATATATCGAAATCCCAAAGCCACTGAATAAATAAAACTCGTTTATTTGAGACGCTTAATGATTGATAGTAAAGATATCGAGTTTCAATCGATAAAAGAGATTGAAACTTTTCAGAATAATAGACTGCAGGATGCTTTGAGGTATCTGTCGCTACACTCTCCATTTTATCAGAGAATGTTTCGCGAGCATGGAGTGGATGTAGAGAAGATCCTTACAGTAGAAGACCTTGTGAAGCTTCCCTTCACAGAAAAGAGGGATCTTCAGCTCCATAACGAGGATTTTCTTTGTGTTCCGAAAGAGAGGGTGATTGACTATATCACTACATCCGGCACTCTGGGAGATCCCGTTACATTCGGATGCACCGACCGGGATCTTGAAAGACTTGCCTATAACGAGATGAAGTCGTTCAGCTGTGCCGGACTCAGACCCGGAAATATTGTACAGCTCATGACGACAATCGACAAACGGTTTATGGCCGGGCTCGCATATTTCCTTGGAATCCGCAAGCTTGGGGCAAGTATAATCCGGGTTGGCAACGGAATGCCTGAATTGCAATGGGATACAATCAACCGTATCAAACCCGACACATTGATGTGTGTGCCATCGTTTATTCTCCGTCTGATTGAATATGCCGAGCAGAATGGCATAGATTACCGCAACTCCAGCATCCGTAGAATTATCGGTATCGGGGAGGGATTGAGGAATCAGGATTTCAGCCTCAATCTGCTTGGGCAACGCATCAGGGAGAAATGGGATGTGGATCTTTTCGCCACATATTCATCCACTGAGATGGGCGCTACATTCTCAGAGTGTCCGTATGGATGTGGAGGGCATGTGCATCCCGAACTTATAATTGTCGAGATCATAGGCGAGGATAATCTTCCTGTAAGCGACGGAGAGATAGGAGAGGTGGTGGTAACTACATTGGGCGTGGAGGGGATGCCGCTTCTGCGTTTCCGCACAGGAGATATGAGCAGTAAGGTTGTGGAGCAATGTGAATGTGGACGCAACTCTTACCGTCTCACACCGATTGTAGGGAGAAAAAACAATATGATAAAGCTGAAGGGAACCACAATCTATCCTCCCGCAATTAATGATGTGTTGGATAATGCGCCATATGTGGTGAATTATGTGGTGGTGGTTCAGAATAGTTTTGCCGGCACAGATGAGGTGATTGTCAAGGTAGGAGTGGCAGGGAATCCGGCCATTGATGTCATAAAGGATCTCAAAGACCGTTTCAGGTCGAGGATTCGTGTTGCCCCGATAGTGGAGGTTCTGTCGCCCGAGGATGTCAACATCATTAACAATCCCTCCAATAACCGGAAACCTATAAAATTTATAGACAACCGTAAAAAGCAATAGTTATGGGAGCAGAACGCTTTGACGACATCAGGCCATATCACGACTCTGAAATCAGCGCTGCAATGAACCGCATCGCTGACAGTGAATTGTTTCCGCTCATAGCATCATATGTGTTTCCGGAAAGAGGAATCGAGGATGTAAGGAATGTGATACGTAACATTTCATCGATAAGCATGTTTCAGCATGAAGTGATGTCTGAAGTGATCCAACAGGTGATCAGACGCAGCATCAGTAAATTCACTTATGGTGGGCTTGATCGGCTTCATCCTGATCAACGCTATCTTTTTGTGTCAAATCACAGGGATATAATGCTCGACTCAAGTTTGTTGCAATATATTTTGCATATGAACGGGCATGAAACAACTGAGATAACATTTGGCGCAAATTTGATGTGTCATCCATTGGTTATCGATATCGGGAAATCCAATAAGATGTTCAAGGTGGAAAGAGGTGGGAATATGAAGGATTTTTATAAATCATCTCTTCATTTGTCGGATTATATACGTCATGCCATAACGGAAAAGAAGCAGTCGGTATGGATTGCCCAGCGTAACGGTCGCACAAAGGATGGAATGGATCTTACAGAGCCCGGACTTATCCGGATGTTCGCGAGCAGCTATATGTGCGACAAGGTGAAGGCTCTTTCAGACCTGAATATCGTCCCTGTATCCGTTTCTTACGAATGGGAAACTTGCGATATCCTGAAAACCCTCGAATTATATGAATCGCGAATCACAAAATATGTAAAGAAACCAGGAGAGGATCTGAACAGCATATTGACAGGAATTGTCGCCGACAAGGGGGATGTGCATATGGAAATATGCGAGCCGATAGGATTTGACGAACTCCAGGCTCTCGAATCTTTGACAAAACAGGATTATGTGAGAGCTGTTGCCAAATTGCTCGACCGGAGGATAAACGCCGCATATCATCTTCATCCCAATAATTATATCGCTTTTGATCTGCGTTACGGAACAAGCAGATATGCCGACAGATACACCGAAGAGGATAAACTCCGGTTTATAGAAAGATTGAAGCTATTGATCGCTTATGAAGAGTGTGATATGGAGATTCTCAATGACATCATGTTGGGAATATATGCAAATCCGGTCAACAGCCGTATTGCCGCAATGAAGGCATGACAACTTTTTCAGAAGAGCCTTATGACACAATTTGTAATCAAAATATATGATCTGTTCAAGAAAAGACCGATGCTTGCAGCCGGGCTTTTCATCCTTATGACAGCAGGTCTTGTCTTATCCTTATTGACACTCAGCTATAAGGAGGATATTTCGGATTTTCTCCCTCTTGATGAAAAGAATCAGACAGCATTGTCGGTATATCAGGATATATCCGGGGCGAATAAGATATATGCGATTGTGTCTGACAATGCCGGGGGGAAGGCTGATCCGGATAGTATTGTAGCCGGAATAGAATCTTTTGCCGGAATTGTGGAGGAGTCTGATTCCCTTGGTTTTTTATCCGGGATTACAAAGACCGTAGATATGGATAACATGATATCCGTGATGGATGAGGTGTATGAAAATATTCCTTATTTTCTTGCTGAGGAGGATATCGAACGAATCGACAGTCTGCTGTCAACACCCGGATATGTGGAATCCCGGCTTATTGAAGCACGACAGTTTCTGATGTTCCCGGCATCAAATGTAGTAAGCCGAAACATCTCAAAAGACCCTCTGAATCTTTTCACACCCGTATTGGGTCGGTTGCAACAAGGGGGGATGCCAATTAGCTTTGACACATACGACGGATATATTCTGTCGCCCGATGGAGAAAAGGGTGTCATTATAATGGAGTCGTCATTCGGTGCTAATGAATCGGAAAACAACGCAAAGCTCGTATCGCTCCTTGATGAAGCGGTGGCGAAGAGCCGTGTATCCAATCCGGGAATCGACATTCATATCATAGGGGGCCCGGTGATTGCTGTGTCGAATGCCAATCAGATAAAGTCAGACAGCATATTGGCTGTATGTATAGCAGGAATTCTTATCCTGTTGCTGTTGGTGTATGTGTTCAGGAATGTAAGGAATATTCTTCTGATTGTTGTTTCGGTAGGCTGGGGTTGGCTGTTTGCCATGGGGTGTATCGCCTTGTTCTATGATTCCGTTTCGATAATTGTTGTAGGCATATCTTCGGTAATACTTGGCATTGCTGTCAACTATCCTCTGCATCTGATTGATCATATGAAGGATAGTATGCATCCGAGGTCTGCCCTTAAGGAGATAATATCTCCGCTTGTTGTTGGAAATGTTACCACCGTAGGCGCCTTTCTTTGTCTTGTGCCATTGAATGCTCCGGCATTGCATGATTTAGGACTTTTCAGTTCGCTGGTTCTTGTGGGCACTATCCTGTTTGTGTTGCTTTTCTTGCCACAGGTTGTAAAAACCGGAAGGCATGGTGTGGCAGCTGCAAATCCGGCATTGATAACGAAGTTGGCAAATATATCCCTCGACACCAATAGATATGTGGTATGGGGAGTGCTTGTCATGACATGTGTATTCGCATATTTCAGTCTTGATACAGAATTCGATTCCGATATGCGCAATATAAATTACATGACCGACACCCAAAAATCTGACATGGATTATTTCCAGAGTCTCCTCGGCACAGGAAAAGATACGGAAAGCGTATATATTGTCAGCAATGGCTCTACATGGGATGAAGCTCTGAGCGAAAATGAAAAAATCGATAAGGATATTGATTTATTGGGATCTTCGTTTGATCTGAAAAAACATAATCAGGTTTCCAGATTCCTTTCCTCAAGAGAAACACAATCGAAAAAGATTGAGCGTTGGAATTCCTTGATTGAAAAGCACAGGGGGATTCTCACAGACACTCTTGATATGAAGGGAGTGGAAACGGGTTTCAATTCCGAGGCATTCGCTCAGTTCAGGGAAATGATATCCCAATCCTACAAGCCTAAGGATATCATGGAATTCAATAATCTGCTCTCCACTGTTTTTGTAGGCAACATAAGTATTGACAAGCAGTCGGGCCGATGCTCTGTAGTGCAGACAATTGAGGTTGCCCAAGAGGATGTAGGTGAAGTAAAAGATCGGCTTTCGGCGGACAAGGAATTTGGAGGACTTGTGTTTGATGTAAAAAGTATGAATGGGTCTATAGCCAACACTTTGTCGGATGATTTCAACTATATCGGCTTAGCATGTGGATGTATTGTCTTCATATTTCTTTGGATTTCATTCGGAAGCATTGAATTGGCGATAGTATCGTTTCTTCCCATGGCGATAAGCTGGATCTGGATATTGGGAATAATGAGTCTGTTGGGAATAAGATTCAATATTGTAAATGTAATTCTCGCTACTTTCATCTTCGGACAAGGGGATGATTATACGATATTCATGACTGAAGGATTGATGTATGAATTTGCATACAGGCGTAAACTTCTTGCTTCTTATAAGAACAGCATAATCGTGTCGGCCCTTATCATGTTTATCGGGATCGGGACTCTTATATTTGCAGAGCATCCTGCGTTGAAGTCTCTTGGAGAGGTGACAGTGGTGGGGATGTTGTCGGTTGTGATGATGGCATATCTGTTCCCTCCATTGGTGTTTAACTGGCTTGTGAGGAAAAATGGAGTGTTGCGCTATCGCCCTGTCACTTTGAAGGGAATCCTGACATCCGGCATCTCTTCATCCATAATCTTTTTACAGCTGACAGCGGCATACATTACCGGATTATTCCTGTTCGTCGTTACAAAATCCACTCCGGGGAAAAGAGCATGGTTTCGTAAGGCCACAAGCTCCATGTTCAGGTTTGATATGAAACATCTGCCGGCAATGAAATCTTCGTTCAGGAACACTTATTCCGATACATTCGACAAGCCTGCTGTAATTGTTTCCAATCAACAATCATTGCTAAATTATTTTTTCCTTCTCTCTCTTTCGCCTGAAATCAAAGTTCTGATTAATGAGAATATGCGGCTTAATCCCTTAGTTCGTTTGATACTAAAGTGGAATAATTCTGTAATATTCACGGATGATAAGGGGAATGTGGATGAAACTCTAATGTCATTCCTCGGGGAGGGCTTCAGCATTGCCATATTTCCTGAGGAGGAGATTGGATATGATATTGGGAAAACAGTCAGGTTTTATAAAAAGGGGCTTCACATTGCCGCTGAATTTAAATCAGACCTTTTGCCTGTTTATTTCTATAGGCTGGCTGATATGTTGCAGGCAAGGGGCGCGATGTCATTGAGTGGCACATCCTATATCGAGATCGGGAAACGTATTTCTGCGGATATGATTGAAAAAACGGGAGATTCATCTCTTCAGGCGGAAATGTTGGGGATGAGTTGTGAAAGGAATCTTATGGAAATCCATCATCGGGTGATGAATATCCATGAATTAAGCGGCATTGTATTCGACAGATATCTCTATAAAGGAAGGGATATAGAGATGAAGGCCGCCGGAATGTTGAAACGTATAAAAGAGAAATCAGGTGTGATTGAGAATCTGCCGGGATGTCATGATATCGAGATCTATGATTTATGCGGGCAGGGTGAGCTTGCAATAGTATGTGCGTTGCTGTATCCCGCCAAGAATATAGTATGCCATATGAAAGATGCGGATTCAAGAATGATTCTGGAGGGCTGTCTGGAAGATTTCATCAGCAACATAAGCGTTGTTGATGAAACGTCAGAGAGAAACACTGATTCAACATTATTTGTGGTAACCTCTGAGAAAAAGGATACTTATCCTGATGATGCGATATTGATATAGATGAACTCGTTTAAAATTCTTGCCATGAAAAAAGGATTTTACGTTATATTGGCTCTTATTACAGCTCTTACGGGGAGGGGTGAGCAAAAAGTGGAATCCCCGGTGATCAACAGTGATAACTCCGTGACATTTCGTGTGAGCTTCCCTGATGCGGATGAGGTGTATCTGAAAGGTTCTATGATTCCCCGTAGAAATTTCATAAAGACGGGTGTGATATCCCTGGGAAAAGAGGGGAAAGCCGAAATGGAAAAAGAGGGTGATTACTGGGTATATACCACCAAACCGTTGCCGTCGGAATTATACACTTATATCTATGAAGTGGATGATGAAAATATGACTGATCCTGAAAGTGCTGACACTTTGCGGGATATCTCCACAAAATTAAACTATTTCATTGTTCCCGGTGGAATCGCCGACGATTATATGGTAAAAGATGTTCCGCACGGGAAAGTGGAAAAAGTATGGTATCCCTCTTCTCTAAATGGAATGAGGAAACGCAGGATGACAATATATCTTCCACCATCATATGATGCTGACAGGCGCACCCGCTATCCCGTGCTTTACCTGCTGCATGGGTCGGGGGGTGATGAGGATGCATGGAGCGATAATGGCAGGGCGATACAGATTCTTGACAATTTGATTGCCGAGGGTAGATGTGAGCCAATGATTGTTGTGATGCCAAACGGGAATGTTGATTTAGCCGCAGCTCCGGGTGCGGATCCTGAAAATCCGGATGTAGTGGCGAGTGGGGACAACAAAAGCTCAATGTTTGGTAAATTTGAGTCCCGGTTCATGGATGAGATAGTAGGATATGTCGACAGGGAATATCGTACATATCCTGATAGAGAGCATCGTGCTATTGCCGGATTGTCGCTCGGAGGATTGCACACATTGTTCATAGCTCTTAATAATCCGTCAAAGTTTGATTATATCGGATTATTTTCCGCTCAGACCACCAATGCGTTGAATGATAAACGAATCAGCGGAATGCAGCAGATTGGAGATGCGTGGAAGCAGCTTAAGGATGTGTTGCCCTTTATCGGAGGAGGGAAAGTTGATAAGACAATCTCAAATTATACCTCTGATGACCTTAGTGTTTATGATGATGCCGACAATAAATTGAAAAAACTGTTCTCAACATCTCCTGAATTGTTTTATGTGGCTGTCGGTAAAGATGATTTTGTTAAAAAAATTAATGATGATTTAAGGGTAAAGCTTGATCTTATTGATGCCGGGTATCTGTATAACGAAACAGATGGCGGCCATACATGGGAAAACTGGCGTAAATATCTTGTGGATTTCCTTCCACGTCTTTTCAGATAGACTATGCCTGTTAGACAGGCTATGCTCATATGGGGATTTGTATAATTGGAAGAATAGAATTATTTTTAACGGTAAGTAGCTGTTCAAATTAAAACGCTACTATAATTATTTAATATGCTTGAATACTCTCTGCTCGCTCTTTTTGGCCAATTCCGCCTCTTTCATCAGTCGCATAGTCCACTATGCTCCTTCTTCAAGAGCCGGAATTGACTCAAAAATAGCTTCGCATATAGTATTCATTTAATTTGAACAGCTACTTATCAAATTAACGAGGTATTTATGGAAAAACCGGTTTTAAACGAGCATAACAAGCAGGAGTATCCTCCGATGCATACTGCTGAGCATCTTCTCAATGGTGAGATGGCACGCAGATATGGACATGGAAGGGCTTTCTCCGCGCATATCGAACGCAAGAAATCAAAACTCGATTATCATCTGCCGGAGGCTTTGACAGATGAGGATTTAAGAAGTCTGGAGAAATATATCAATGGAATAATTGTGGAGAATGTTGAGGTTACGGAGGAGTTTATCCCGCAGAAGGAAGCTATGGAAAGATTCGATATGAGCCGTCTTCCGGAGGGGGCTTCGGAGCTGGTGAGAGTGGTGCGTGTCGGCGATTATGATGAATGTCTATGTGCCGGAAGTCATGTCCAATTTACAGGCGAAATCGGTTCGTTCCGCATCACCAGCAGCCGCTGGCAGGATGGTGTGCAGCGTATAGTGTTCAAGCTAAGTGAGAAATGAATATTTTGATGCGGCATTCTTAGTAATCTTCCGAAACGGCACGAAACATATTCTTGGATAAAAAAAAAGGAGCGGATCATATTTTGGTCCGCTCCGTAAGTATGATTATATAAAAACCTGTATAATCAATTGGCTTTATACCATTTTCCTTCGTTGTTGATTCTCCACATGCCGGTTTCGCCGGGATAAGCATCCCATGAGGCGTTTTCTTTGATGAGGATATAGCTTGTGCGGTTGCCTCCTATGGCGGGAACTCCTACAAGTGTGCCACTCTCCACAATAAGTTCCGCAAGGGCAGTGTTGTGGGAAACTTCACCCACTGTGGGGAGACCGTTTTCATAGCTGTTCCCTTCATTGATGAGATTGAGCGTTGTGTTGAAATTGGCTCCGCTGGTGGTGGTTCCGATAATGCGTCCTGCAAATTTCGCTGTAATCGCAGCTGCGCCACCTTTGCAAGCCGAAATTGCAGCACGATGGTCGTTGCCGACGATGCCGCCTGCCACGCCGTCTGCATTTGTGGCTGTAACAGCGGCTGTGTTGGTGCAGCTTTCTATCTTACCCGCACCGGCAGTTCCGATAATACCACCGGCCGAAACTTTAGCTATGATCTCACCGTTGTTGTTGCAATCATTGAAATTCGACAACTGATATTGTCCCACAGCACCCTGCATGCCACCTGCATTGTTGCCAATCACTTTTCCTGAGTTTGTGCATCCTGTGGCTGTTACAGTTGCACTTCCTATAACAATGCCTACCATGCCGCCGGCATAGTTCTCGTCGGATGTGCCGACATTTCCTTTGTTCACACATGAATTAATCTCCACAGCGCTTCCTGCATATCCGAGGATACCACCGATTCCGGCATTTCCCTCAGTAATTTTACCACTGTTTGTGCAGTTGTTGATCTGTGTTGTGGAACTGGCAGCGGAAGCTATACCCACGATGCCACCGGCTTTTTCAGCGGATGTGATATCCGCTGAGTTGCTACATCCGGATACTATGTTTTTGCTGCCGTATGCACGTCCTGCGATACCGCCAGCCGCACCGTCAGCTTCAACACTTACGCCATTGTTGCTGCAATTCTCGATTGTGGTTTCACCAAGCATGACGCCCGCTATGGCACCTGCAGAGTCTATTGATTTCAGATTGCCTCCTTCGATTGTAGTGTTCGAGATGCTGCCGTTGTTGACAACACCGAAGAGTCCGGCTGAATAATTGTCGGCAGTATTGCTATAGGAAAGATTCTTAATGGTGTGTCCTTTACCATCGAATGTGCCGCTGAATGCGTCATCTGCAGCTTTTCTGCTTACATTGGCAATCGGAGTCCATGACTTATTGCCGAGATCCATATCCTGGTCGAGCTCAATGTAAATGTCGGCCGGAACCACACCATCGTTCATGTTTTTAGCAATCCATGCAAGATGAGCAGGTTCGGAGGCAACATACACAGGAGTTTCAACGCCATTGATTGTCTTGGTTACCGGCTTTACCTCCTTTAGGGAAGTTCCATCCCAAGGGCCGATATTATTTTCGGGGAGGTTGAAGGCAGGCTCGATTACAACATTGAAATCAGTTTCGGAAGTAAGGAGCTGTCCATATATGTTTGTGCGGTAATTAGCCTGCACGGGGACGTTCGGAATCGAGATGGTGTTTATCTCCTTTCCATCGGCCATAATGGAGAGAGTGCAGTTGATGATGTCCGACTGTTCGGAAGAAACAAGGAGATAATCCATCGAAAGATATTCGTAGCCCTCCACGGGGAACGTCTCCGAGTCGGCAGGAACGGGAGTTGCAGTGTATTCAACTGAAGTTTTGGTTCCGGTAGGCTCGCCTGTGATGAAATCGAATTCTGTGTATACATCGGCCACGGAGAGGGTAGTGGTGAGGTTATCGCCGAAAGCCATCTCTACGGATGCCTGATTGAGGTCGTTTGTGCCGATATTCAACTGTGCAAACGGACGGTAAAGAGTCACAGTGCGGTTTACAGCTCCAGAAACGGTGAATCTGTCTGTGGCGTAAAACGCATCGGAATTCTCACTGTTGCGTGCAAGTTTATCATAATTCACGCTTACGGAGCGGCTGTCCCAATCGGGTTTGAAGGCGTCGCATCCGGAGTTCTGCGCCCAGAACAACACGACATATTCCTTGCCGTTGACAAGTTTGAGATTTACTGTAGTCTGAAGATTTGAGAAAGTCTTGCTGTTGTCGGGAGTTCCTACAAGTTTGTATGTGGCGGCGTCTCCTTCCCCCTCTACCTGATATACGGCATAAGTAAGTTGTTGAGCATTTTCGCCATCGCCAAAGGCGCGGGTGTCGAAATTGTGAGGCAGTTGCACGGCAAGAGATACATTTCCATCTCCTTCTGCAGGGATTATATCCTCTTGCGAGCATGATGTGGCAAGCGTGAGAGCTGCGGCCGACACCATCGCGTAGCTGAATAATTTATTCATAAGCGTGATTATTATTTATTAAAAAGAGCTTCAAAAGCCAATATTTACAAGTCTATGACTGTTATATCATGGACATTTATGCAAATATAACACATAAATATCTAATACATAACATGAAATGGCAAAAATATTTGATTTGCAAGTGCTCGCTTATGAAATCTTATGATGAGGGTGGCTTATTTTCGTTGCAGGAAATATGTGGCTGCTATCACTGTCAGTGTGAGCAATTCAGCGGCCGGAATAGCAAGCCATAGTCCGGGAACACCGATAGCTTCCGGAAGCAGAACGAACCCCGGCACCATGAATATGATTCCTCTCAGCAACATGAAAATAATGGATCTCACAGCTTTCTCACAACTTTGATAGTAGCCGATGAATGTGATGTTGAGGGCAAAGGGCAATGCGCAGAGGCCTAACAATGGCAATCCATCTTTTGCAATCTTATACGCTGTCTCGCTATTGTCGAGGAATATTCCTGTCAATATTCCTGAGCCGCTCCACATCACGAAAGAGATGATTGTGCCACAGAGAAAGCCGGTGAAAAGCGCGATATTCAAAGCCTGCCGCACACGCATCATGTGGCCCGCACCGTAATTGAAGCTTATGATCGGTTGCGACGATTGTGCCACAGCATTGCTTATAGAGAAAATCAAAGGGAAAAGATAGCAGCCGACGCTGAAAGCTGCCACTCCAGCCTCGCCAAGGTAGGAGAGATACATGTAATTTCCGGTTACCATCAGCACTCCGATCGCGAGTTCGGCGATGAAAGTGGCAAACCCGATTTTGGCCATATAGCCGATGTTGCGTATGGATAGGCGTAATGACTTGAGTGTAAGCCGTAGGCGATAGAATTTCAGTTTGTCGGAGAAGAAAATGAAATATGCCACAACCATTATCCCGGCCACGATACAGGATATCGATGTAGCCATTGAAGCCCCTTTGATTCCCATTCCGAGCGGAAACACCATATACCAGTCGAGGAAATATATTCAGCACGGCGGCCACAATCTGCACGCTCATGGCATAGCGTGGAGAGCCGTCGAGGCGAATGAGCATCATTCCGGCACACTGCAGGTAGAAAAATACAAGTCCCGGCAGGAGCCACAGCAGATAGTCGGTGGCAAGGTCTTCAAGGAGCGGACTGCATCCGAGGAAATATAACACCGGGCGGGTGAATATCAAAGAACTTAATATAACAATTCCGAAGATAACCGCACCCGCAATGTAAGCCTGAGTCATGATGATACGTGCCGCCTTAACATTGTTTTCAGCCAGCCGGATACCACCGATTACAGATGCCCCGATTCCGAACATAAGTCCGATACCGGTGCAGATGAGAAATAGCGGCGCCACAATGTTGATTGCTGCCAGAGCATTGCTGCCTACTCCATGGCCCACAAACATGCCGTCGCAGATATTGAGCGCGGAATTGAACACCATGCCTATCAGCGTGGGGAAAAACATGGCGCGGAACAGCGTGTTGATCTTCCCGTTTCCAAAGTCGAGTTTGTCTCTTTCCATAACAGCGTTGTGAATAAATATAACCACAAAGATAAATATTTTATCGGAGATGCCCTTGGAGAGATGATTTGTGATTGATGCGATTTATCTTATTTATTATATTTGCAGTGAATTGTAGTTTCACTCTAAGAACCACTTACGATAATGGCCATATATTCATATACATTTTCCCCGACAGGCACATCAGCAAAAGTGATGCGCGGAATACTTGAAGGAATCAATGAAATTCTGAAAACAGACATTACTCCGGAGAATCTTACAAAGCAGCCGCTGAAGGAGTGCGATTTTAGTGATGATGACATTGTGATTGTCGCGGCACCGGTATATGGTGGTAAAATATCACCGTTGATAAAGCAGCGTCTTGAAGCTATTGATGGATGCGGTGCAAAAGCTATCCTGGTGGCGGTATATGGCAACAGGGCGTTTGAGGGAGCATTGACAGATCTTGCTGCCTTTATGTCGGATCATGGTTTTCATGTATGCGGAGCGGGGGCATTTGTAGGGGAACATTCCTATTCCACATCCACGATGCCTATTGCAGAGGGACGTCCCGACAGAGAAGACCTAAAAGATGCAAACCGTTTCGGATATGAAATCGCGGAGAAAATACTGAGTGGTGATCTCAAGGAGATTGATGTGGCGGAGATGAAAGATCAGCCCTCGCCGGAGCAATCAATGTTGAATTTCCGCAACTTTGTGATGGAATATCAGAAACGTCAGAAGGAATCGCCTGTATCTTATCTGCCGGAAGTGGATAAGGATATATGTGATGGTTGCGGCATCTGTTATACAGCATGTCCTACGGCTGCCATAGCCGAAGATAAGGAGGGCGTTGATGCCGGGAAATGTATAAAATGTTGCGCATGTGTGAAGATATGTCCACAGAACGCACGGCGATTGTTCACACCCTTTGCCAAACCGTTGTCGGAAAACTTCAGCCAAAGGAAATCTCCCGAATGGATGATTTAGTTAGGATAGAAGAGCTTTCGGATGATAAAGAAAGCGTGATGGCCTTGCTCCTTATGGGAGATGAATCGGAAGAGATGATAAGAAAATATCTCTACAAGGGGAGAATGTATGTCGGAAGGATGGGCGATGGGATTGTGGCCGAATGTGTGGTAGAGGAGAAGCCTGACAACGTGGTTGAGATAAAGAATCTGGCAGTTTTGCCGGAGATGAGAACGCGGGGGATAGGGAGATTGATGCTGGAATATGTTGAATCGCTCTATCCCGGAAGCATTGGAGCGTAAGCCTCCGGCTTGCGGCGATTATCCTCCCCGGCTTGCGGCGATTATCCTCTCCGCCCTGCGCCGATTATCCTCCCCGCCCCGCGCCCAATATCCCCTCCGTCTTGCGGCCATTATCTCTCCGGCCTGCGAATAATCCACTAACAATGAACTATGGACACTAAAGGAATTACAATCACCCGTAGAAATCTTCCTCATTGGCATAAAGATAACGCGGTTCAGTTTGTTACGTTTCATCTCGCTGACTCATTGCCCGCGTCTGTAAGGCGGGAACTGAATGACATAAAAGCGCGTTTTATGGAGTCCAATCCCGAGCCATGGACGGATGAGGTAAGGAAACAATTCAACAGTTTGTTTCCCTCCACGATTAACGATTATCCTGATGCCGGATATGGCAGTTGCTGTCTTCGGCAAAGTGAGTGCGCTGAAATCATGGCGGACGCGTTGCTATTCTTTGACGGTGTAAGATATAAATTGCATAGGTATGTGGTAATGCCCAATCATGTGCATGTGCTTGTGGAGTTATTGGAATCAAACAAGCTTTCTGACGTTTGCAAATCGTGGAAAAATTTCACAGCGGTTCATATCAACAGACTTTTGGGCAAATCTGGCAGATTCTGGCATCATGAGTCGTGGGACAGGTTAATCCGCAATGAGCATCATTATGATAATGTGGTTAAATATATTGAGAAAAATATCAGTGAGGGAGCTGTGATATGGGGATAAATTCTGGAGTTCCGAAAGGAGTATCGCAATGACTTCCGAAAGGAGTATCGCAAGCCGGAGGCTCGCGCTCCAAGGAGTTTAAAGCATCAGATACGATGAACGTTTTCTCGCTTTTGGTGCCAGTGCGGAGATGATGAGTCGCATTATATACGAAAAATAGGCAAATTTGGCGGAAGACGCCCAAAACTCGCCGAAGGAGACATTAACCTCGAGAGCCGTTGAATATATTAAATCAATTATTTGAGAATCATATGGCAAGGATACTATTTTGCTTATTATTATGTCTGACATTTACATTCTCAATTTCAGGTGTAAATAGGGCGATGATCGTAGGTATCGGCGAATATGATACAGAGCGAACCGGCTGGAGTCGGCTCCATGGTGACAAGGATGTTGACATATTGGTTGATGGATTGTTGAAAAACGGGTATGACCGTAAAGACATCATCATATTTAAGAATCAGGAAGCAACCAAATCAGCGATTGTAAACGGATTGAAACGTCTTGCAGCGCTCTGTAATAGCGGAGATCAGGTGTTCTTTCACTTTTCGGGACATGGTCAGCCTGTAACAGACCTGAATGGCGATGAAGCAAAGGAATTTGATGAATCTATTGTGCCTTATGACGCTTATAGAAGTCCGAGATATAAGATAGACAAAAAATATTATCAAGCAGAGAATCACTTGATTGACGATGAACTCAATCTGCTTTTCAATAAAATATTGGTCAAGATCGGTAAACGAGGAACTCTTTTTGTCTCAATAGACGCTTGCTATAGTCAAGGGCTTGAGATGGATGATGAGACCAGCTTGTCGCAAGAAGAGACTTTGTATGCCGGCCCGCTCAGAGGTACTTCTCAAATATTCAGGGTTTCAAAAAGCATACACTTGAAAAATTTGCCCATGCCGGGTAAATTCACAAGAGGTGGAAAACTGATAGTTGTAAGTGCCTGCAAATCCGATGAGCGGAATTTTGAGTATAGAGTGCCGGATACTAATCTTATTTACGGCTCTCTGAGCTATTATATAGCAGATTTGCTGAAAAAGGATGCGAATTTTTCAAGGTGGAAAAAATGCTTCAATGAGAAGAAATATCAAGGCAGGAAGATTTTCGTAGACGCTCAACACCCGACTATCAAAGTCTATAATCGATGAAATTTACATTCGTTTTTTTATTGCTCTGTGTTAATATATTGACTTATGCATCGCCATTTGACACAATACGTCCGATGGCCGAGAAGGGTCTGTCTCTTGTTGAACTTAATGATAAACAGACAGCACTGGATATTTTGCAGGAATCCTTTATCAGAGGATACGATTGGTTGGAGAGTCCGGAAGAAATTGAGATAATGGGGAATGTGGTGGCTTATGTCATAAGTCTGCGGCATGAATTGAAGGGTGAGGATATGCAGACTCTGATGCTGGATTTTATGTTAAGGAGTGCGATTGAGACAGTCAACAGAGAGGAGTATACCTATGAATTGATGCCTAATGTCTATCCTGCCATGGAAGTCCCTGTAAACATCACATCCGGTTCAGTTAATGAAAATCTTAAAAATGCTATCTCCATGATGGTGTCTGGTGAGATGGCGGAATGTGAACGGTTGTTGCTGGCTCTTTACAATCACACGTGGTCAGAGGGAAAGGATTCCGGTTATAGACACACAGTCGCAAATAAGTTGATTCTATTTTATTTGCGCCTGGGACTGCTTGATAACGCGTACAAACTTATCCGTCAAAACAAAATTGACATGGATAAGCATGGTATAGTCGACAAGGCCTATATAGAGACATTGGCTTATAAAGGATTTGTATTACGTAGTAAAGGTTCTGAGATTTTGGGAACGTGCAATATTGAGGTTGCAGAAAATCTATGTCATAAACTTAATTACCCCCCGGATGAAATTATGGCTGATTATTCAAAAGTCATGAACAGTCAGCTGCCATCACATTCTCAGAATAACGCAGTAGCAGAGTTTATAAGGGAAAACGACCATAATTTCTGCTTCCTTACTGAGTCTGAACGAGAACAGAGGTGGAATGTAATCTCCACTTATTGGGAATCATTGAAATCATCGCTGATTGCCGGGCATGATGCTGTGGTGGACTTTGACGCTGTTCTCAATGCTTTCCAGTATGAAAAACAACTGATGCTAAGGTCAACTGTCAAGGTTAGAGATGCCATCCGTCAATACGATGATGAAAAGTTGATTAATCAATTGGATACACTGCGACATATAAAATTACAGATGGCATCTTCTTTCGGAAGAGATTGGAATTCTCTCAATGCATCATATCAAAGAGTGCAAAAAGATTTATTACATCAAGCCAATATCAAATCTGCGGTCGAGACCCTATATCATTTCTACGAGGAAAAGGATATTAAGCGAGAGCTTAGGGCTAACGAGACTTTCATTGATTTTGGAATTATATCTGATGACAAAGGCTCGCGATATTATGCGTTGGTTATTTCACCGGAGATAAATACAAAACTTGTCAAACTATGTACTGTTGATGAACTTGACCGATTTGTCAGCGAATGTCAAAGTGAAAATACATCAAAAACAGTGTCGAACCTCTATGATGTAAACTTTCTATATGAAAATATATGGAAGCCAATTGCGGAAAATACCAATATCGGAGAAAGGGTGTATTATTGTCCGGCAGGCACCATAAATGCTCTTATGCTGGACGCGATTAGTCATGACAATCATTATCTTGGTGAAGAAATTGCTTTTCACATCCTGTCGTCATGGGAAAGTATGCGGGATCTCCGTAAGTCAGAAACATATATTCCAGATAAAATTGCCACCTTTTGTGATATCGATTATGTCGGGAATCGGGAAGCACTGATACTTGATGCTCAAAAATATGGGGCATCCCGACCGTTGAGGAAACATTTTTTTGATAGAGATGAAACACCCGGAAACTTCCGGAGTGCGTTTTCAAATTCAAACTCGATACAGCCGATAAGCAGCATTGAAAATTACAAATGGCTTGACAAATTAGCCGAAACCAATGGTGTGGATATATTTTGGTATTCCGGAGCAAAGGCAAGTGAATATGCTTTCAAGAATTTCCAGAACTGGTTCAAGGGAACCTTGAATATCGCCACCCATGCCTTCTGCTTTCCTAAAGATGTTGAAGTCTTAGGTCAACCATATCTTATGCGACATTCCCTCAATACAGAAAATACCGATGGAATTAAGGGTGTGCCTCTGCCTATGTTCCGATGTGGACTCTTGCTGAGTGGTTCGGAGAGAGTGTGGTGTGGAAGGAATATCATCGACGACATTGACGACGGCATCCTGAATGGAGAAGAAATTTCATCACTTGACTTGTCAGGAATTGAACTGGTCACCCTTATGGCTTGCTCCACAGGAAATGGCGATATAGATGAAAGGGAGGGTGTATTCGGGTTAAGAAGGGCATTGAAAATGGCCGGATGCGGCAGCATGGTCACAACAGCATGGAATGTTGATAAGGAAGTTGCAGGAGTCTATATGAAAGTGTTTTACACGGCTCTTATGAATGGAGACGGCATTTCAGTCTCACATAGAAAAGCGCAATTGGAATTAATCAAGAGGTACGAATACCCTTATTATTGGTCTGTTTTCCAACTTGTGGATTAGGCATGAATCAAATGAACATAGCGTTCAAAAAAGTAGATAGTTCTCTCGACACATTAAGGAGTAAATCACACAGGACAACAGTGCAAATGCACATTTATATTTATGGCCCAGCCTTTCGATAGGTAAAAAACGAAATTTTTGCATTTACCTATTGATGTAGTAAAGTATATATCATTGAAAACCGAATATACCGAACTCCTGCAAAGAGAGAGGTTATAGGGCTATTATTTCTTTCCGGATTCCGTTTCCGCCTAAAAATAAAAAAACAAAAACATTGCTAAGGTTTTTAAATCATTTTTCATTAACTTTGATACTGTAAAGATTAATGCGAATAATCTTTGCAGACATAATGAAGATGAGCGTCAAACACTCGGTTATCTGAAACTGAAAATCTGGACAATTTTCAAACCTAAGCAGATAGCAGGCAATGACGCTCACGCGGAAGTGTATATACCAGTCATCACCGACTTCTATATATGCCAAAGCGTGAGCTTTTTTCTTGTTACACTTAGGCGGGCAGTCCAGAGCCCTCAGTTTTTGTGACAAAGAAAAAGCCCACGCTTTTCTTGTATCCGTATGTGGATAGGGTAACAGCCTGTCTCAAAGGATTTTTAGCGTGGTCTTCTTTTCCCGTTAGTGGAGAATCTCTTAAAAACATCCACTCAATTTAAGCGAATTCAAATTCAAATAAATTCTAAAACATAATGATCTATGCGTTGTAAAAATTGTGGTTGGGAAAACGAAAACGGAAATACAATATGTGAGAAGTGCCATGTGAGCTTAGGTGATAGAGTGTCGGAAAATAGCTCCTCTTCTCCTATATCCGACCGACTTAGGAGTACAGTTGCTGAAAGCGTTATGTTTGATGATAATATTTCATTGGATATATCCACTGCTTGTCCAAGATGTGGTTATCCGTTAAGTGATGATTCATTGACATGTCCGAATTGTAATCAAGAGCTGAACAATGGTCTGCCTATGAAGGATATTCAAAAATGTGGGTCATGTGGTAAAGATATTGTGGGGGATGCTAAATTCTGTCCTAATTGTGGCAATTCTTTGTCAAAAGAATTACCACAACGACAGTTTATTCAACGATCAGCGATGGGAACAGTGTTGGGTGGACCGGCTTCAGATCCTTCTTCGACGAATAGATTCTGCACGTTAAAGCCTGTTGCATGGGAGGGAGAGAATGTGCAATACAAACCAGTGACTTATTCAGGAAATGTAATTATCCTGAATCGTTCAAATACAGATCCGAATAACAATACCATCACATCGAGAGAACAAGCTGTGCTTACGTGTGAAAACGGAGAGTGGTATATCGAAAATCACAGTGAACTCAGAACAACTTTTATTCGTGTAAATGGAAAAATAAAGCTTAAGGATGGCGATGTTATTGTTTTGGGAAATCGTGAATTCGAGTTTAAAGGATAACCAAAATGGCATACATTAGTTGCAATAGATGTGATTTCCACAAAGGAGCATTGATTGATGGACATTATGCTGTTGATAAATCTCTTGGAGAGGGGACATTTGGTAATGTTTTTCGCGTCAGACGTGTTTCTGATGGAAAAATATTTGCACTTAAACTGCTGAAACTGTGGGCTGTAGAATCTGTGGAAAGAGATAAATTGCTTAAACGTTTTGAACAAGAATATGAAACCGGCCTTATAAAAAGCGAATATCTCGTGCAATCATACAGTAAGGGTTTTGTTGAGGGCAATCCCTATATTCTGATGGAGTATTGTCCTGGTGGAGATTTGATTCAAGGTGTGGAAAAAGGATCTGTTGATTTATCAAAAGCAGCTTGTGAAATACTTCTTGGATTAAAATTACTTCATGCTAATGGAAAGGTGCATAGAGATTTGAAGCCTGAAAATGTGCTTGTAAAATATAATGCCCAGGTAGCTCTTACAGATTTTGGAATTGCAGGAGATCGAAACAAACGACTTACAGAGAGAGGAATATTCGGAGTTCCGAAAGAAGTGTTCGGCACATATGCCTATATGCCTCCGGAGCAAGTTAATCCACGTAGAGGAGATGCAACGGTGCTTCCTACTACCGACTTATTCTCTTTCGGAGTCATGATGTTTCAGATGGTCACAGGAGAGTTGCCGTTTGGGAGTTTAAGTAACGAAAAGGATTTATATCAGTACGTCACAAGGGTGAAATCGGAGAACTGGAACAGAGGTTTACTAAAAAAATCTGTTAATGGAGAAAAATGGTTACCTCTGATCGAAGGTTGTTTAAAGGCTGATTTTCATTCACGGATTCAAACTGCGGAGCATGCAATTACCCTTATTCCAAAAACGCAGGAATCTTCTAAAGTAGGAAATATAATACCCGATTATATTCCACAGATTCAAACCGGAGTTGCAATGCGTGTAATGCAAGGAGAGGAATACGGAAGGATTTATCGACTTAATGAACTGGTGGAAAAAATTGGAAAACGTGTGCTTACAGTTGGACGCAATGATGAAGGAATAAGAAATATTATTTCTATTAAAGAAACGGAAAGCTCCTATATCTCACGCAAACATTGCACATTGGAATTTAATTCTGAGAAAAACAGATGGCTTTTACGTGATGGACAATGGGATGAGTTTTCTGTTTCGAGATGGAAAAATTCTACAAATGGAACATTTATCGGATCAAGTGAGGTTTCAAAAATTGGTTCAGCTATAAACATAGGAGACATAATTTCAATCGGAGATGTAAAACTTAGGGTTGAAGGATATTGAAGTTGTTTAAACTTATTTTTTCGTTAAGATTTCGTCAGGTTTTCGAGTGGATTTTTCTTCAGGAAGAAGGAGCGATGCGGGCATCGCGACTGATGAGTGAGGGAAAATACGCCGGAAAGATGGCGGAAGATTAATGAAAAGAGTCTTGGTTTAACACTTCATGTTGTTTTTTTTAATTCGTAAATAAGTTTAAACAACTTCATTAATAATAAAACTAAGAAATGGCTCAGCAAACAACATATAAACGTTCATTATCCGGATCTGTCGGCTCCGGGATGAAATCAGTATTTGGCAACAAAGGGAGACGATTTTATATATTGGAGCATAAAGTTTCATCCAAATTTCATAAGGCAGGAGAATCTCAAAGAATAATTGTAGATGAAATTGAAATAGGAAGAGATCCTCGGTGTCAGGTAAGATTTGATGAATCGTTTGCAACAGTAAGCCGTCGTCATGCCGCGATTGTTCGCGATGGAGATAATTGGAAACTTGTACAATTGTCGAAAACCAACTCAACATATCTGAATGGTCATAAAGTTGATAATGAATGGTATCTTCAAAATGGAGATGAGATCCAATTATCTACGAATGGACCAAAATTGGGCTTCATAACACCAGCCGGAGATAAGGGACTTGTAAAGAGCATAGGCATGACGGCACGTCTTAGTCTTTTCCGTCAACAAGCTTTGCGTCCATATAAGACAGCTGTTTCAATACTGGCAGCCGCTCTGATTATCGGATGTGGAGTCGGAGCCTTTTACCTGCATGAATTATATAAGAAGAATCATGAACAGGCAGAATTAATTGCGATGAATGAAAAACGTCATGCAGATGCGATGGCTGTTCAGGATTCGTTGTTGACACAAGCTACCTCAGAAAGAGAAAAATTGACTACAGAGATGTCAAATCTAAAAAGTCAATTTGGAAAAGTAAGCCGTCAGCAACGCAATATTGCGGTTTCAGCCGGGAAGATAAACAATGCTGCAATTAATGCTTGTCTGCCTGACGTGTTTTTTCTTTATCCTACAACCATAGATGTCACACTTCCAAACGGTGAAAGCGGAACTCTTGATTGCTCCAATGCTAATGCCCCGAGTTGGAGTGGCACCGGTTTCCTTCTGGAAAATGGAACTTTTGTTACCGCCCGTCACGTGATTGAAGCGTGGAATTATTGGCTGAACGGGAATAATGCAGATGAGAATTTAGCCCAGTTGAATGTGATTATGAACAATGGCGGTAAAGTAAGGGCACATTTTATCGCAATCTCATCATCCGGTAAACGTCTCAATCTGACAAGCGATCAATTCTCTGTAAATCGATCATCCGACCAAGTGCAACGTGGTGAAGATGGTATGAAAAGGTCGTTAGGTGGAGGTGGAAACACAGACTTTGCATATGCCAGGGTTGGTCAATCCGGAGGCCTTAAATATAATAAGACGGCAAGCACATCGCTTGAACGAGGAACCAAGCTTACCGTTTTAGGATTCCCTCTTGGACTTGGTGCCAATTCACCATCTTCGATTAAACCAATATCAAGCACAGCAACTGTTGGTGTTGACGGACTCGACAGAGGCGTCATTCTTACGTCAGAAACAAATTTTGAGCAAGGCTGCTCAGGAGGTCCAGCCTTGATAATGGATGAAAATGGTAATTATTCCGTTATCGGAATCATCTCAGCGATAGCAGGGCGCAACACCGGGTTTATAGTTCCAATCAGTTCTGTAAACTAATTGAATGAATCTAAAAAAACTGGACTCAGGAAAGAAAGGTATGAAAACAAAACAAATAATATCATTATTGGCAATTCTGTTTACATTGCCGGTTAATGCACAAATGTTCAATTTCTCTCTTCGCACAAATAATCAACAATTGATTGACAAAGCTATTGAAGGCGCATTTGTCAAAATCAGTCAGGCATATGAATTATGCGATACAATAAATGATGAGCATTTCGGAAGGAATGACAAGGATTATTTCAGTATTGTTCCCTTTATTGGAGTTGAAACTGAAAGGGGGTTGATATTCCCTGCCGATGCATTGATGCCATGGAAACATGACAATGATTTTGATAAATACAGAGAACGGTACAAGCCATTGCTTACAGCCACCCGATTGTCCTTATTAAACAATTGTGATGAAAAAATAAGGTCATTGGAAAAGCATTTATTTGGTGAGCGTCTGACAAATCACCTCAACATTTTAAATGATTCCACACAAAAAATACCAGGATTAAAAATTGATTCCATATCTGGCTTAAAAGATGGTTGGATTATATGGATAACATCTGAGATGGGTCTCCTTGATACTGATTCCATAAAGTATAATAGTATTAAAAAAGAAATTGAAGTTCCTGTAGATGGTGAGAGTATACGTGTAGATAGCCCGGAACTGCCGGACAAGATATATGGCGGTATATACGTGACTCCGAAAAAAGAAGGAATTGGTCAGTTGTCATTTACCTTAACCGGTGTTCTGATATCTGATGATGAAGGATGGCTGATAGATTTTCCATTTATAAAGGCACCACAGGAAGAAAAAACACTTACACCGATTGAAGTGATTAAGAGGAATGGAAAACTGAACCCACTTAAAAGAGGTAAAGATGAAACAAAAAAATAAAATATCGTTTCGGTTAGTAGCGTACACTGACGCTGCCGGCAAATACTCAGCAGATTCTATAAGAGGGGGGAATGAAGATAATTTTTTTGTGGATGATGATCTTACGGATAACATCACAAATAAGGTGTCTCAGGATGATGTGATTCAACTTGGCAATAAAGGAATGATTATGGCGATTGCCGATGGCATGGGAGGCATGAATGCAGGAGAAGTGGCATCTCAAATCGCGATTGATACTGTTAAAGGTGCTTTTACAACCGATCATTTAAAAGATACTGTTGTCGCCTCTGCCGATTCCCGACAGAAATATCTTGAGCAGACTATAAAAACAGCTGACCGGAATATTAAATCGGAAGCAAGGAAAGATCGAAGTCGTGAAGGCATGGGAAGCACCATAATAATAGCATGGCTCTATGATGATGAACTCACAATCAGCTGGTGTGGTGATAGCCGTGCTTATGTATTCAATGATAAATCAGGCATAAGACTGATTTCCCAAGATCATTCGTATGTTCAGGAACTTGTGAACAAGGGCTTGCTGAAATACGCTCAGACATTTGATCATCCTCAGAATAATATAATCACCCGAAGCCTTGGAGATCCTGCAAAAGATGCTTGTCCGGAAAGTAAAACCTTAAAAGTAGGCAAAGGAGATATAATTCTACTTTGCAGCGATGGATTGACCGGTGTCTTACGAGACCGTAAGACATATGATGATAAAGGTGTATTATATCCGGAAAAGAATATTGAGGATATAATCCGTAATCATACAGCTTCAATGAAGGAGTGTCGTGAAGCACTTTGGAAAGCTGCTGAACAAGGGGGATGGTATGATAATGTCACTGCAATTTTATGTCAAATTACAGAGGGACCCGAAAGTTTATGGCAGGTTTTACCTGCTGTTCCGGCAACTAAATGTAAAAAGAATATCCGGGCAAAAAATAAAATCCTGATTTATGGTATTGTCAGTCTTATTGTAATAGTGGCTGTCGCTTTTGCATTTTTCATTAGGAAACACAGCAACAATCCGGTTGTTGATGAGTGTATGGTCAACGAATCTATTCCGGCAATTACTTCTGATTCCGATAATGCATCTGATTCTGTGGATGTAACAGAAGAAAAACAGGAAAATAATGTCACGGAAGAAATGGCAAGACCAACAGTGGCTGAGCAGATACAGTCACAGAATGAAGAAAAGGCAGACACAGTTTCTAAAGTCGTTGATGAACTGACTGAAATAAAGTCAAAAGAATCGAAACAAAGAAACTCAAATGGAAATGGCAAGCTTACACCTATACAAAATAGGCATAAACTAACTCCTGAGGATAATCCTATCCCTACACAAGAATTGAAAAATAAAAACATAGGAGGCAATCCTGAAAAGAATATTAAATAGAGCTTATGGCAGAAATTAGAATTGGAACAAAAGTAAAAGAGCGCTATATCTTGAAAGAATTCAAGGGTAGCGGTAGCTTCGGGGAAGTATGGTTGGCTCATGATGAAATTCTTGATAGTGATGTTGCACTCAAAATATATATTTCTCTGGATCCCCGTGGAATCGAGGAATTCAAAAGCGAATATATCACAACGCAAGATATTGTTCATAACAACCTTTTGACAACCAATTATTTCGATGTATGGGAGCAAAGGCCATTTCTTGTAATGAAATATTGTACAAAAGGTTCGTCATCAACATTGGCCGGAAAAACAGATGAGTATACTGTCTGGAGTTTTATTCATGATGTGGCGGCAGGGTTGAAATATCTCCATAATTTGGCTGAGCCGGTTATTCATCAGGATATAAAGCCTGACAATATCCTTATGTCAGACACAGGCTTTGTTATCACAGACTTCGGGATAAGCAAGAAGATACGTTCTACAATGCGTAAGCAATCCAACAGAGCGGTTGGTGCAGGAGCGACGGCGTATATGGGTCCTGAACGTTTTGAAAGTGACCCTACTCCTGTCAAAGCATCCGATATCTGGTCGCTTGGGGTTTCCATATACGAATTGGCCACAGGCGAATTGCCTTTCAGCGGACTTGGAGGTGGAATGCAGAGAAATGGGGCTGAAATTCCTGCATTAGACAATAAATGGTCGAAGGAACTGAATATGGTAATGCAGTCTTGTCTTGCAAAAGAAACGTGGGATAGGCCGACAGCACGACAATTGGAAGAATATTCCGAAGCTATTATTAAAGGAGAACCGGCAAAAGTTACATGGAGTCTTCCTTCATCGGCTGAGACTTTAGCTTCTGGACCGCAGATTCCTTCAGAAGAATTGCAATCGATGCCACAACAAGAAGAATATGTTGCGAAAGAACCTCATTCCAATAAAAAACGGATCTGGATAGCTATTGGAGGAATCATAGCTGCGATTGTGTTATTGATTCTTATATGGCCATCAGATAAGGTTGAGGAGCCGATAATCATTCCTGAAGATACTGTTGAAACAGATACAGCTGTAGCAGAAGTTGTTGAGGAAGAGGAGTTGGATATTCCAGAGGTGGTCTCTAAGAAGAAACCGCAGGAAGAAACCGCGAATACCGTCAATAAAACCGAGGATAAACAGCCTAAGGAGACTGCCAAGAAGGATGAGCCTAAAGCAGACAATAAAGCTGATATACTGAAAAAAGCATTGGCGAATGGCGACTATAAGCAAGTGCAGAAACTGGCGAATCAGGGATATGCCGCAGCCTATGGACCATTGGCCAAGTATTACCTCAGCAACCACGATTACCATACAGCAGAGTCTTATGCAAAAAAAGCGAAGGCTGCAGGGTTCAGTGAGGGCGCATCAGTTTTGAAAACACTTGATAATCTCGGCTATTACGATTAAAATAATAAAACAACATAACATGAAAATCAAACATCTTTTAATGTTGATGCTCATGGTGGGCATCACATTCAGCCTCTCGGCACAGGATGCTTCTTTCTATAAGAAGTATGCCGACAAAGGCGACAAGGAAGCCATGTACAACTTGGCGGTATGTTATATCAACGGAACCGGAGGAACTTCGCAAGACATGAATCAGGCAGTTTATTGGCTTACAAAGTCAGCGAAGAAGAACTATGCGCCTGCGCAGGTGAGATTAGCTTATTGTTATATCTATGGATCCGGTGTGTTGATTGACTACAAACAGGCTTGGGATTTGGCTAATAAAGCTGCCAAACGACATGATGGTGAAGCTCACTATCTTATATCACTAATGTATCAAGATGGCATTTATGTCTCAAAGAATGTCAATCAGTGGTGGAATTGGTTAAAATCTTCTGCTGACTTAGGGTGCGCTGAAGCACAAAAGGATTTAGGTTATGTCTATTTATACGGGTATGATCCAACGAATATCCGATTATATGGTTATGGGCAAATACGTATCGAGCAGGATTTCAATACTGCATTATATTGGTTACGAAAATCAGCAAGCAAAGGTAATGCTGATGCTTTGATGTATCTGGGTGTGTGTTATCAATATGGAGCAGGAGTTGCTCAAGACATTGATACAGCAATGAAATATTATCTTGAGGCTGCGAATGCTGGAAATGCCCAGGCTCAATGTGAGATAGGAGAAGCATACATTACAGGCAATGGTGTCAAAGCTGATTTAGAGGAAGCTCATAGATATATAAATGCCGCTGCGGAACAGAATTTTCCGCGTGCATTTAAACTTGTCGGTGATGTATATCAATATGGATTCGGTGTTGAAGCAAATTTAAATGAAGCTGCGACTTGGTATAAAAAAGCAGTTGAAGCTGAATATATAGAAGCATATCCAGATTTAGCTGTTTTTTACATATATGGTGCAGGAGGTATGCCACAAGATGAAAAGAAAGGTTTTGACCTCTATAAAAAAGCAGCTGACGCTGAGAGTATTGGTGGTTACGCAGGCTTAGGTATGTGTCATGAGTTTGGATATGGTGTTCAAAAGAACATTTCTCAGGCTGTGAATTATTATCAAAAGGCAGCTGATAAGGGAAATAATTATTCACAATATCATCTTTATTCTATATATAGGGATGGCTTGGGAGTTTCAAAAGACAATTCCAAGGCACTGCAATATTTAAGGCAAGCCGCTGATGATGATTATAACCCGGCGGTTTACCGCTTGGGATTAGAATATTGGACAGGAGAATTACTGCATCAAGAAAATTCCAGCGCATTAAAGTATATGGAGAAAGCGGCAGATAATGGTTATGGATTTGCCGCAGGTGTGATTGGTACGATATATTACACTGGGTATAATGAAGTTCCGCAGAATTATGATAAAGCATTCAAGTATTTACTTCAAGCATCTCTGGACACCTCTGAAATGGGTGACGGGTTAGCTTCAGAAGTTTATCGTGATTTAGGTGCTTGCTATCGCTTCGGAAGAGGTACAGACGTAAATCATAGTCTGGCATCTTATTACACTGAACAAGCTGCAAAATTGGGTGACTCAGGATCATTTGATGCTGTTAATGCTTTACGAAATAAATAGAAGGATTCATGAAGAAGATTTTCTTAATTATTATAGCTGTTGTGATGAGCTGTGTGGCAATGGATGCCGCACAGCTCACTCCGGCACAAAAGAAGGCAAAGACTGAAATATTTAATGCCTTGAAAAAGTATGGCTCCAATTTTAAAGATGAAGGGACAGAGAATATTGAGTTCCAATATGATGGATCAAAATATAAAGCGTCAGTACATGTATTGAACCCCAAAATATTGTACTTTGCAGTTTCAGTTGTCTTTGAACTTCCTGAAGAGTACATTCCCGAAGTTGCAAACATTGCAGCGAATAGTGCAGCCTCTCCTAAACCGGTTTGTGCATTTGCCGGCAGGGGAGTTTTAGCTTTCTCTTGTGAGATGTATGCAAAGGATGCCAAGCCTTTCATCTCAGTGTTACCGGAAATGTTGAATGCTCTCAGCACATCAGTCAATAGTTTCCAAGATGAGTATGATAAGGTCTTGCAAATTTATGTTCCATCTTCACATAATGGCATTTCTGCAATAGATGCAAATGATAAAGTATATATCTATCCCAAAATAGGCTCAAATACGAGTGATTCTCGATTGTATATCGCCAAGGTGACGCTTGACCCAAATTTTACAATACTTGATATGGTATCGTACAATGGAGCACAATATCAAAATTGCACAATTAGCGAAAATGCCTATTTAATGGGCAGTGGGAAAAAGTATAATCTAATTAAGGCTGAAGGAATTACATATAGTCCAATCTACACTGATTATCCCGGTTATGAGTCAAGTCGTGAAGTATCACTAAAATTCAGATTGTACTTTCCTCCTCTTCCCAAAGGGACAACTGTATTTGACTTCATGGAGTCTGCTGTTGACGGCTGGCAAATCAAGGGTGTTGAGCTGAAGCATGGGAATTCGTATGCTATTTCAGGGGATAAGATTGAAACAGCATATCACACATGGGACTGTACTGCGATTGAAGTGCAGGATGGCCAGACTATTGTGACCAAAACAGTTCGTCCAAAAATCGATGAAACCTTCATGTATAGTAGCCAAGATGAATACATCGAAGATGCTGATACGGGTCGTAAATACTATCTGATGAACAGCAGCATTGGTTTTGAAGGTTCTCCCGAAATATCTTATAACACAAAGGAGATTACCTTCTATGAGGTTTATCCTTCACTTCCGTCCAATGTTAAGCGTATAAATATTTCTTCGGGGTCTCAATACTATGTAAAAGACCTGAAAATTCGATAATTTATCCACTTTCAAAACAAATATTGAGGGCCGACCTTGTTAATGGTTTGACTCCAAAATTACTTGACAACAATGAAACAACTTTCAGTTATTGCAATACTTCTCATCGCACTTGTCTCATTGACAGGTTGCGAAAACGAGAATGTAAAGAAATTACGGCACGAAATCGCAGTTGCCAATGCATCTTGTCCCATAAGCTATGGGATTGGAGGTGATCTTCTGAGTGTCAAATATCAAGAAAAGGAGAACAATGTGTTGCTTTATTATTCTATCAATGAAGAATATGCAAGCCATATATTCTTGAAGAATAATCGCGATAATATGATGAAGCAATTCCGATTGATGTTGGCGGATAGAGAGGCGCAGGAAATGTTGAAAGTTATAGTGAATGCAAATGCTGGTATAACAGTCATCTTAAAGACCCCATCGACAGGGAAGACCGTTAAATTTTCTTTATCAAACGAGGATTTAAAAGAGATTGAGAATACTCCTCTTTCTGATATGGAAATCAAACGTCAAGCATTGGAGAATAAGGTTGCTATTGAAAACGCCGGTTGCCCAACTAAGCAGGATGAAGGAATGTCAATGACTAAGGTGGCTCTTGTGGATGATAACTTGGTGTATTATTGTGAGATTGATGAAGAATTGGTCAATTTCAAAGAGATGAAGAAATCCCAGTCTGAAATGAAAGATGGCATCCGGGAATATCTGATTCAAAGCCGAAGAGATCCGACAATGCAGAAAGAACTGCAGTTGATTACGTCATTGGGTATGGGATTCCAGTATCGCTATTATGGCAGCAAGTCAAAAGACTATGTAGATGTAATCTTTACTCCAGAGGAATTATCAGAGTATATTTTACGATAAAAGAGAATGGAAGACCTTAAAGTTGGTGATATAATCAAGGAGCGGTATGAACTTATAAGTTTGCTCGGAAGCGGAAGTTTCGGAGAGGTTTGGCTTGCTCGTGACCTAATGACAGGGAGAGAAGTGGCATTGAAAATATACCTAAGTCTTGACCCTGCCGGTGTTGAAGAATTTCAGCGTGAATATTCCAACACAATAGACCTTTCAAGTCCATACCTCTTGGCTCCGGAGTATTTTGACGTGTTCCACCGCAGACCTTTTCTCGTTATGAAATACTGCGAGCGCGGTTCATCTTCAAAATTAGCCGGCAACATATCAGAAGAACAGTTATGGGCATTTATCGAAGATGTTTCTAAAGGTCTTGATGTATTGCATAGTCAATCAGACCCAATCGTTCATCAAGATATTAAGCCTGACAATATTTTGATTAATAACAATGGAAGATTCCTTATAACGGACTTTGGCATCAGTAAACGCTTGCGTGCCACTATGCGCCGACAATCAAAGCGAGACGTTAGCTCCGGGGCCATGCCTTATATGGCTCCGGAAAGATTTGACAGCAATCCGAAACTGAACACTGCTTCTGATATATGGTCATTAGGTGCATCCATTTATGAACTCGCGACGGGTGAACTTCCATTCAGCGGTTTTGGTGGTGCCATGCAACGGAATGGAGCAGATATTCCGAGTTTAGAGAGTAAGTATTCCGATGAATTAAACTCTCTTATGCAAAGATGTCTCAATCCCACACCATCAATGAGACCGAGTGCAACTGAACTTAAAACTTGGTCGCAAAATAAATCGATACCTTCCATAAAATCAAAAGTATATAAAGCGGATGTTGTTAGAGATACTGCTAAAGATAAAAAAGTTAAAGATGGGTATTCGTCGGAAGGATATTTATGGTTGTGGATTATTTTAGCGATTATCTGTATAGGTATTGCTTTATACACTTGGAATAATAAAAATAAAGCGGCAGAGAGTTTAATATCAGAGGAGCAATCCGTTATGATGGATTCCATATTTCCTGACTCAGTTAATGACACTGTTATTGAAGGTGCTTCGATAGATACCCTTAAAGTAGATGGTGTGAAAAAGGAGACAATACCTGTACCTACCAAGACAGCGGGAAAGAGCAATCTTCCCTTTAATCCAGCAGGCTGCCCTTATCTCTATATTAAAGGAAGCGACAGAACCGCAATGGCTAATAGAAAATCTAAGGTACTAAATTTATATGACCGTGAATATGAATTTATTCTTGGCGACAATCATCCTAATGGAACAGTTGCATTGATTGCCTCAAATGGCTATTGTCAAAATTTGTTTTTTGACATAAATTTCTCGGATGATGAAAACGAGGCATTCTTTGATGAATTTGACGATCTTAGACCTGAATGTAATATGCAGATAACTGCAATGGATTTTAATAACGATGGAGAAATTGAGATTCTTTTTACAATCCAATCAGAGGATTTTATCACCACGAATACCTATGTCTATAAACTACTTCCTTCTCCATACCGTGATTCGATAGTAAGGTTCTTAGGAGTGGCTGAGGGACAACTTCATATGTATGTCGATGGGCAAAATATAATTGCTCCGTATGGAAGTCAAGGATTATATAGTGAATATATACTTGCAAGTAATGGCAAGATAATTAATATAGAAAACTAAAACATGAATAATTTGAAACTATCATTCGTGTTATGCATGATGATGCTCTGCATATCAAAAAATATCTTTGCCCAATCCGGTTCTACCGGTTATGGATATAATTACGAATGTGATGATACAGTTGAGGTTGTAGAAGTAATTGAGTGTATTGAGGCTGTTGATTCGCTTGACTATGTGGATTACTCTCTAATTGACGTAATCAAGCCTCGCGATTGGGATAGGCTTGTTCTTGACAGAGAGCAGGCTCTTGAGGTGCTTGATAGTCTATCTTCAGACGCATATGGATTGGATGAGATGCCGATGGTCAGAAAACTTTTGACTTCTAAAAATCTAAAGTTATCTGCTCAGGAACTTTTATCATACAGAAAAGTAAGGTCAATACAAGTAAGCAATCTCGGAATCTTCTCATATCCTTATTTTTCTTGCCGTTTCAGCAAAAAAGATGGTAAGATATTCTTTGAGAAAACAACAGGTAGCCAGCGTAAATCAGGATATATCTATGACAATAAACCAGATTCTACAGTTTTCTTAGGCGGCTGGTCTGTTAATGATGATCCTCAAACTTCTTATCAAAGTGAAAATTCTGTATGTGGGATGGTTTACAAGATAGGTTCCAATAAGCTGATTATGCTTTTCTTGGCTCCGGATGAAAGATCTTTTGAAATATACGAACTAACAAAATAGAAATAAAAATGAGCGTTGATAATAATTCGTATGGTGAATCTATGGATGATAGATACAAGGCTTGTATTGACAATTCAAAGATGTTTGCCCGTTGGTATAAGTTTTCCGGACGAATTGGAAGATTGGAATTTGGATTATCCATTATAATTGGAATACTCATATATGCGATTTCATTTGCATGGATGCTTAAACGCATTGGAGACTATTTAATCTACCAACCGGCAGAGAGTATATTTTTAGGATTTGCACTCATCTCAATATTGCCTCTGTTTCTCATAGGAGCAGCTGCATGTAAACGAGCCAATGATTGTGGGAAGTCACCTTCAAAATATATGGCCGCGCCTATTGTCGTTGGAATCACACTTTTACTCCGTGGCATTTCGCCAATTGGAGTATTTGGAGCAATAGTTTTCGGGTGGGGAACTTTAATCTTTTACAAAAGTAAAAAAGGTATCAATGAGCATGGAACTCAACCTTAAATAAAGCAAATCAACAAATAATAAATAAACAATTATGAGTAGTATCGAACAATGTTCCCGCTGTCGTCTCGACTTCCATAGCTGTAGTCATTACGACCACACTGACACTTTATGTAGCAACTTCGTGAAACCAATCGACAATTCAAAGATGTTCGCCCGGTGGTATAAATTCTCCGGGCGTATTGGTCGTTTGGAATATGTCCTCACCCTGCTGATTTCAGTAGTTCTTTACTTCTTTATTCTGTTAGGAATCGGTCAAATCTTACAGCTTGCAGGTGTGGCAATTGAAAGCACAGTTGGAATATACGCAATTACACTGAGCGCAATGATTCCATCAGTTTACCTCATGCTTGCTGCCGGTATTAAAAGAACGCACGACACCGATGTATCGGTATGGTATGCGCTTATTCCGGTAGTGGTAGCTCTTTGCGTGATGCTTGGAATAATTCCAGGTGTAATACCAATCGTTATCGGGATTGCCGGCTGTGTCTATCTTTTTAAGGATGCTGGGGAGGATGGTGTAAATAAGCATGGGTCTAATCCAACACAACCCTACGCAGAACAAATCAGCTTTGAAGATATCAATTGATACATTAAAATCACTTGTTCATACACCGCTGAGATTTCGTTTACCGATTTAGATTTCCGGTATCTATATTTGTAAACGAAATCTTCATGTATAAAATATTCCTATGACACAAAGTATATTTTATATCGTAGCAAAGTCGCTTTACAGGATTGGGTGTAAGTGTGGTTTGACTTATAACGAGGTCAACATTCTCGTTTATTACCTTCTGATACCGTTGTCATGGTGCGTGATGCTTGATTTATGGCTTGAACTCCCAATTACAAGCGTTACCCTGATTTTCATATGGATAGGAATATTCATCGCTACACGGCATATCTTCCGTGAATGGTGTGACTGGCGTTTTCAGGATTCGGTTGATTTTCTCAACTGGTTCAATCGCTGGGGAGGCAACTACATCCTTAACTCGGTAATAATCTGTGTAGTTGTGCCGTTGTTGATTTATGCCGCACTGATAATCCTTCTTATACACTCTTAGATGAGAAATGAGTTATCGTAGAAAGAGATATAAAGGCATCATTATCTTGATCCTTACCGTCGTGTTCATATTCGGATGCGGCGGCAAGGGGGGGTCTACACTTCCGGTTTATTCATCTCGACCAATAAAAATGTTGATTACGAATGAGAATTTAACATGGCAAGACAGCCTTGTGCAAGAGATGGTCGATATTATCAATCCGGATACAAAGTATTCCAAGAGCGACCGAAATAGAATTGAGCGCAAGATAAAATCTTTTCCGCATAAGATTGAACGTCGCGACACATCAGCCTACTTTCTACGCACAGCATACGCCATAGCATATTATGAGTTCTGCAAGAAGGATTACAAGAAGGAATTGAGATATTCGCAGGAATTCCAAGAGAAGGCGATTCTGCCGGGTTTTATGCATGCAATCTTTGATTATTCTTCTGTTGTGTTTCATGCATCAATTGCTTTGACGTATAAAGGGAGATTGAAATTTAAGAAAGATAAAAATGACTGGACGCAATGGACACTCCCGGAGTGGAATGACACGGTGTTTTACCAAAAGAGAGGTCCGGTAGAATTCATTGATGCTTTTTTGGATGATGTGCCGCTTGACCTTGACATAACTACATACCATAAACTTCTGTCATTCTTTCACGATAATGGAGGTCGACTCGAATTGCTTAACGGTGTAATCAACGCCGGGTTCTTTCATAAAGCCAAAGTTGCAGGTCGAGATGATGTATTTAAGGCGATTTCCATCCTGTGGGGTGTTGATGAATCCAATTTCGAGTACGACAAATCTACCAAACAATATTCTTATCGCATTGATAATAGACCTAAAATAGAATTAGACAAAAAACCGATTGGAGACCTCACATACGCTTTATTCAATAATGATCCGGAAAGAAATATCGCTATTATTGACTCGCTCATTCAAATTGGCAAGTCTGAGGCAATTCCACAATTGCTATTAAGAACTTTAGGCTTATACTATGACCGCAGCCAGCATAACAATCTTTTCTCATGCTGCTATCGATATGCTCCGTATGTGTCAGGATCAACATACGCCACACTTCATAATTATATGGGGCTGGCGCTATCAAATCTTGGAGATTATGAGGCGAGTTTGAGATGCTATGATGAGGCTATTTCTTTTGCTACATCTCCCGACAATCGCTCGACAATGAGACTAAACAAAGCCTGTACGCTGGGAGAGATGGGCCGTTACACAGAAGCGATTGACATATTCATGACTGAGAAGAAGAACCAAGACTCTGCTTTCAACAAGTTTTGTTGGTATGACAATCTCGGATATATCTATAGCGAAATAAATCCACAAGTTGCTTTATATTACTATAATAAGGCTGAATCTCACCTTGATAAGAGCATGTTGTATGAGATAAGGAAAGTACGTCATTTCTGCCGTAAGGCGCAATTGTTGAAAGGCAACAAGTATCTTCAGCGAATGGCCATTGAGGAGGCATTAAAGTTCACACGCAAAGAATTTTGTAGTGATGTGGCAAAAGGGATGGCTTATACTGAATATGGAGCTTTCCTCTCTTCAATTTATGATTATGCGAAAGCTAAGGAATACTATAATCTGGCAAAGGATTGTTTTGCAAATATATCTCCGGAAGATAGCCGGCTGCAACGCTTGAATAGCTTGCTCGAAATGCCTGTTGAAGTGAATACTTTTGAGGGTCAACCTATAGAGGATGTGAAACGCGAAGTAATCAAAATATTGCTATCACTATCTCAGAATGAGAGAATCTCCATAATGCTTCCCTTACAAAAATTGATAGACGCTAAGATGAATCACGGGAGCTATGCAGATGCCTTGTCACTTTCTCTCTTCAGAAAAGGGCTATTGCTTACAACTCAGCAATCGGTCAATAAGAAAGTGGCTGCAAAACGTGGGTTGAATAGAAAATATCAAGAGTTGCAGTCGCTTCGCGTCCAACTCTCGGACGCTATTGCTTTGGAAGATACTATCCATATACCGCAGCTCGGTGTTAAGATAGCCAACATTGAGCGTGATTTGTCGGCTAAGATGTTAGACAATAGGTCGATATATCGTGAAATAGACAAAACGCTCGCTCAGGTGAAGCGTAATCTCAGCAAAAGAGATGTTGCAATAGAGTTTATAAACTATGATACCCATTATGGAGCATTTGTAATATTTCCTGATGGAGGATTTGAATTTATAGAAATACCGGATTTAACAAAGGTCTGGGACGTGTTGGAATCATACTTGTCACCGGTTGGGGAGATCTATTTCTGTCCGGATGGAGCAATCAACAATATAGCGATTGAATTCTTGAAGGGTGAAGATGGTGTGCCGATGTCGCAAAAGTATCATCTTCACCGGGTGTTTCATCTGGCGGATATTCAGCAGCATGGCGATATCGGCGGAAAGGTGGTGGCGGTAGGTGTGTCGGACCATAGTTCGCCGATTGGCAAAGGAGAGACAATTCGCCGGGGATCAATGACCGATCTGCCGAATGTGGCATATGAGATGGAGCTTATCCGGCAAAGGGTTAAGCCTGAATGTCTTACAATGCTGTTTAATGATGATGCCACGGAACCGGGATTCAAACAGTTAAGTGGAACAGACGTGTCAAGCCTTCATATATCCACTCATGGAATCTACCGTGATAATAAATCGCTCATAAGATCGGCCAATGATCCTGATGATGATGATCACAATGTAGCCCGGCGTATGCTCCGGGCAGATAAGGAATCTCTATCGGGATTGATTTTGAGGGAGGGTAATTTGTCGTGGAAATCAGAGAAAGTTCTTGAAGCGGAAGATGATATCCTGACAGCAGAGGAAATTGAAAACATGGAGTTTCCGAATCTTCGGCTCACTGTCCTGTCGGCTTGTGATTCCGGTCTGGGCGATGTTGACCCGGAAGGGGTATGGGGGTTGCAACGGGCCTTCCGTATGGCAGGTACAAAGTCTCTCATATGTGCCATTACGAAAATTGACGATTATTTGACAGCGCAGTTCATGGATGTGTTCTATGAAAATGCCGCCCTCGGACAATCCATATACGCTTCTTTTCATGAAGCGCAACGTTGGCTTTATGACGAACTGCCCGACGAACCGGAAATATGGTCGTCGTTTATACTGATTGAATGAAAGTTAGGATTATGATAAGGTTTGTTTTATTATCGCTTATGCTCTCTCTCATGGTGTTGTCGGGCAGAGCGGATAACCGTGCGCTACTGGTGGGGATCGGGAAATACGACCGTATGAGGACAGGGTGGAGCGAGATACATGGCGACAATGATGTGAATTTGCTTCTACCGTTATTTAAGAAACATGGATTCAGCGATATGGAGGTTCTGAAAAATGAACAAGCCACCAAAGCGAGAATTGTGAATGCTCTTAAATCACTTGCCGGAAGATGCAGGAAAGGGGATAAGGTGTATTTCCATTTCTCCGGTCACGGGCAGCCTATACGTGACGATAATCACGATGAGGGAAATAATAAAAAGTATGATGAGTCAATAATTCCTTACGATGCTTGTCGCGACAGTAGGAAAATGAATGGAAAGTATGCAGGGGAGTATCATCTGATTGATGATGAATTGGCTCCATTGCTTGATAATATCAAACGTAAATTGGGAGAGAAAGGGGAATTGTTTGTGGTTGTGGACGCATGTTTCAGCAGAGGAATACAAAAAGATGAGATCACAGACATTGATCCTGAACTGTTACGGTATGTACGTGGCACAAACCATGCGTTCACACCTCCTGGCCGTATCACAGTAAAGAGACCAAAAGCTTTTTCATCAGGAGCAAAACTTACTGTCGTAACTGCATGTAGAGAGAATGAACGCAATTTTGAATATCGGGATGCAAGCGGGAGATTGTATGGGTCATTGACCTATTATATCTCCAGTCTATTGAAAACTGATGTGGATTTCGCCCGCTGGCGACAATGTTTCTTCAAAGAGAAGTATCGGAGCAAGGGGATATTTATGGATTTTCAGCATCCGTCGATAGAGGTTTTCCCATAATTGCATTTACTTATCCAGATGCGGCGGTATATGTTAATGTAAACACATCGAACTCGTTTAAACTTCATGATCACGACTCTAAAAGAATATGGAAATGTATTACGATGATCATGATGGCTACGGGAGTCCATACGTTGGTAGCTATGCCCATGATGAAGAGGGCTGCAGTGACGACGACATTGACACCGTATTCGACGGGTATCCCGATGCATATTGGAACATTGATTAATAAAAAGAAAGAAATGAGTATCTTTGATTTATTCAGAAAGAAATCGACAGAAGAGCCGGAATATATAAACGACTCAACTGTGAGCGAGAGAACAGGAGAACAGTCTCCTGCCGAGAAACATGAAAAGGAATCGAGCAATATGAACTCCAAGTCTGAATCCAAACCGGAAGAAAACGCCAATGGCAAGCGAAGGGTTCACAATCTTCTCATTCTGGATGAGAGTGGCTCAATGCAGTCCATCTACCAACCGGCATTGACTGGTGTGAATGAAACTCTTCAGACAATAAGAGAAGCTCAAAAGGAGCATACGGATCAAATTCATTTTGTGTCTTTGATTGCGTTTGATTCATCTCACTATAATCAAATATACAGGAACACACCGGCAGAAAGTGCAATAGACATCACTCCGGAACAATACCGTCCCGGTGGTTGCACACCCTTGTTTGATGCAATGGGACGCTCCATCAATGAATTGCGTGGCGTTGCCGGTAAGGATGACGTTGTTCTCGTCACCATAATTACCGATGGCTATGAGAATGCCTCAAGAGAATATGATGGGAAAGCGATAAAGGCTCTCGTTGAAGCCATGAAATCCCAAGGGTGGGTATTCACATATATCGGAGCGAATCAAGATGTAGAGGCGGTGGCAAATGCTATGTCTATCGACAACCATCTCTGTTTCGAGGCTTCACAGACTGGAGCAAGAGATATGTTCGACAAAGAAATCCGTTGCCGAAAGAAGTTCTTCAGCAAAATAAAACCCAATCAAAGTATGTCAGACGTTTGCTTTGATTATTTTGACGAAGACGAGGAAGAAAAACTAAAATAATGCTATGAAAATACCCGGACTCAGCTTCTCTTGGACTAATTTAGTTTGCCTCCCATGCGGTAGGCGAACTAAAGTTTCCAAGTTGAGGCGGGATTTTGCCAAAGCACCGGCATCCCGACCACCCGCAACGGACTGGAGCGTAAAATAGGTGGCGCAATCATCAACGCAATTTTCGGAAAGAAGAAATGAAAAAGAGGTTTTTATTATTGGTAGTGGCAATAATGACTGTAGTGTCAGCGATTGCCAAAGAGTCTCTAATGGACACATATAATATGAACAGAGCCTATGAAGAGGCCTCCAAAAGCAACTATACCGGTGCATTGGAGTTTTTCGATAAGGAGTTGAAAGAGCATCCGGATAATGGTTACGCTTATCTTGGTAAAGCTGACATCTACTTTGAGCAAAACCTTTATTTCGAAGTAGTATCTTCTATCGACAATGCTCTTCGGTTGATTCCTAAGAAAGATAAATCAATGGCTTCAAGAGCCCGCTTGCTTAAAGGGAAGACATTACTGTCAACTGCTGATACCGTTGCTGCCTTGTCAGAACTGGCCGAAGCTATACGTTTAAACCCGAGATTCGCTGAAGCCTATGAGAAGAGAGGAGAAGTTTATTACGAACAGAAGAGATATGATCTGGCAGATGCCGATTACATAAAACTTATAAATATTAATCCGGCAAGCGTGATGGGTTATATGGGTCTGGGACGCAACTGTCAAGACACGAATCACCATGATGAAGCAATCATACTGTTTGGCAAAGTTATAATGATGTATCCTGACTATTCCTCAGCATTCGCTTTCCGGGCCGAATCATATCTTGCGAAAAAAGAGTATCTGAAAGCCATTGATGATATTTGTAGAGCGCTGGAGATTGACAGTGACAGCATGGCGTATGGACTCATGTATAAGTTCCCGAAAGAACAAATGGAACTTATAGCAACAAAGTTGAAAGGTCTTTCCGCAAAACAACCACATAGCGGTGAATTTTTATATTACACCGGACTTCTATACGCATATCATAAAATGTATGATAAATCAAATGAAGCCCTTGAAAAGGGATATGATATTGATGCACATGAGTGTTTCCTTCAGCGGCTTGCAGAAAATAGTCAAAACACCGGAGATTATACTGCGGCTTTGAATTACATTGATAAAGCACAGCAAATGTCGCCCGATGATCTTGATCTTATCCAATTGAAAGCTGATATGCTTGGGGAATCAGGAGACATTGAAGGCGGGATAGAAGAATGGAGCAGATTCATAGAGCGGGTTCCTGATTATTTCGGAGGTTATTATCGTCGCGGATGGTTTAAAGATGAGTCAATGCAGACTGATGCAGCCATTGAGGACTACAAAATGGCCGTAATGCTCCAACCCGACTATGCCTATGGACATTTAGGATTAGCTAATATGCTGATGCGCAAAGGTGATGTCGGGAAGGCCAAGGAAGAATATCAGAAAGTTGTTGAGCTTGACACAATTCCGAACAATGATGCATGCGCTATGTATGCGCTTCTGGCTCTTGACAAAAAAGATGATGCGATTGCATTTATGAATAAGGTTTTGGAAAACGATTCTACGGATGCCGGAAATTATTATAACGCTGCTTGCATTTACAGCAGAATTGGCGAACCACAGACAGCACTGAATAATCTGAAAAAGGCTCTTTATTTAGGGTTTTGCCGGTTCTATCATATCCGCCATGATGATGACCTTGATGAGCTTCGCAAAATGCCGGAATTTGAGAATCTGCTGTTAGAATACGAAAAAGTGTCAGAACCTATACAACGGCAGCGGAGCCCGGATTCAGAAGAGACTGCTACGACCGATGAAATAATAGAAATTCCCTTTACCCCTAACGGCGGATGCGCCTCTGTAAAATGCAGTATAAATGAATTGCCACTGACATTTATATTTGACACAGGAGCGTCAATAGTATCTATATCTCAGACAGAAGCAAACTTCATGCTGAAGAACGGCTACCTGACATATCAGGATATTATTGGAAAAGGCCGGTTTGTAGATGCTGAAGGTGATATCAGTGAGGGTACTGTTATAAATCTGCGTGAGGTAAACTTTGGCGGACTCAAACTCAAAGATGTACGCGCCTCTGTTGTGAAAAATCAGAAAGCACCCCTTCTGCTTGGCCAAACCATTCTCGGACGACTTGGAAAGATTGAAATAGACAACAGAAACAAAAAGCTGATCATCACTCCCTCAATTTAACATTTACGTTTATGATGTTTCCGGTATGGACAGATGTAAAATTTAAACGACTATAAAATGGAAATAATCATCCCAATTATCGCAGTTATTGCATTTCTCGGATTCTTAGGAACCAGGTTGAACAAAAAGGTCGCTGAAGATTGTTGCGAGGAGGATAACAATTATTTTCGTGACGAGGCTGTTGCTTCAATTTACGAACAAGCTCATAAATCAGCAGAGGAAACCATTAGAAAAATTGAAGGAGATATGAAACAGGAAGAGAATCCGGACACAATCGGACTGATGTTCGATACGCTCAATGCGTTGGGCTGTCAGCCTACGAAAAACGATGATGGCACATTGTCCGTCAGCTATCAAGGTGAGAACTTTCACATGGAGTTCGGTGGAATGTATGCCCGCGTATGGGATCCGATGTGGGCTGGAGTAAAGGCCGATGACCCCGATATGCCTAAAATCCGTGAGGCTGTCAACGCAGCCAACTTCAACTTCGGGCCGACAGTTGTGCTCACCTCTCCGAATGATGAAGGTGTGATTGGCTTCCATAGCCGCCGCGACATAATGCTTCATCCGTCATGTCCTGACAACGTGCCTTTCGTCAAGGCTGTCCTTGACTCTTTCTTTGATGCTAAAGAGGAGGTGCGCAACCGCTACCAACAGATTAACGCCCAGCAAATGGAGGCCAAAAAGAACCGCCGTCCGGTAGGTTTTACCACTAATATGAATACTGATAAACCTGAACAAGAATGAAAACCAGCTTCTACTTCGTCCTGTGGATTTTAATTTATCCCATTCTTGGACTTTTCAACAATGACTTTATCGCCAATAATTCTTTCTTGGTGGCGATTGCCGTGGTGTGGGGTCTGTCTTGGTTGCTCAACCGCCTGATGCCTGACACACTTACCTACGAGCGTGTATCTCAGATCGCACCGGTAATGGAAAATATATACACCGGCAACGTGAACGCCTTTATCAAACGTCTTCGTACCGAGACACGCATCGAAACCGTTACCTCAATTTATTTTCTTGTAACGACAGCGGTGATTGCATACGCGGTTTTCAAAGCCGGTGTCAACGATTGGATTGCGCTGATTGTCTTCGGCTTCTTCACGTTTGGAGCAATATCGAGGTCGATAAATTTAAGCAAGGCTGTGGCAACTGTGAAATCCAATCCGACTCCGGAACAATGTGCGGAAACGGCAGAAGAAGTTTACAAACTCGATTATGCCGCCTATTATGAGGGAAGACAATCATACTCTTACGAGCAGATGTTACCACCTCGTCCACGCCATTTCAAAGCATTCCAGATTTTCTCAATAGTAATCGCCGGAATATGTTCTTTGCTCGGCTTGCTCTATGTGATACTTGCCGCCATCATTATGATTGGAAGCGACTCACTCGCAGCAGATGCTCTTGCAGGAATGTATCTTCTTTACGGCTCTCTCGCCGCATACTTCGGTATCAAAGACTTTGCTTCAATCGTTCAATCGCTAAGGAGAAAAACAACATCTGATAATTAGCTCGTGTAGCTCTTGTTATTTAGATAACGAGTTCAATAAATGAAATAATATGGAACATTTAAAACTTAATTTTGAAACAGAGATTATGGGCAAGCCACGCACATATACAGTGGAGGTGCCATATCAGGATGGCGTGGTGGCCACAAGTGAATTCTGTCCCACAGAACTGTTGTCAGGAAGGGTGGATCTGATGGCGGCGATACGAGGTGAGACCCTCGACAAATTTATGTCGGATTGCCGTATGCATCTTTTCGCGATTTCTAAAATTGATGAAGCTGAAAGCGAACTGGATTGCCATATCGGTGGACTTATGGCGGCGGTAATGGAACATCTGAGCCGGAGTGAAAAGATCGGCTTCGGGGATCTGCTTCTCCATGTGGATTGTTTCAGCCTGTTGCTCAAAGCCGCAGGTTTTGAGCCCGATGTGATCCGTGACATATATCCGAGGGTGACTGAAACCATAATGAATCTTTATCCTGATAATTTTGACCAGAAATAAACCATGAGAAAATTATTATACCTTGCCGGAATTTCTTTGGGAATATATTCCATATCTTGCAGTGGGAATATATCCGATAAACCAGCCGACACCCGCGAGATGGTAGCTGAAAACGATAGCGTGCAGATTCTTTGCGAAGTGGTTGACTCCGCAAAAGATGAATACGATGTTCCGGAAATTGCCCTATGGATACGCAACAAATCAAACGGTGCTGAAAAGAAACTACTACAGACAGTTCGCCCTGACTGGCATTGCTGGTATATGGGCGATGGAGATAAAGGAATAGAAGTGCCGATTGATTCCATCACAGCCATTTCCAGTGTGTATATCATACAGGACAAACCCCTGAGACTTCTTGTTGAAGGCGTTCCCGATTGCCGGAATGTTTTTTCGCATATAATAGATGTCGATAAACGTTCAGCTCTGTATATCCCGGCCAACAGCGGATACCTTGGAATGACTCAGGAAGAGGGTTATCTTATTTTCAGATCCTATCGATATGTTTCGGATCCCGATATAGCCGGGAGATATACTTTCCTGCAGATTTTTGATGACAAAGGGGTGATGGTTGACTCGCTCGATCTTGAACATCTGAAACTTGACTAAGCACGAGTTCACTGTGAGACAGCTTCCTTTCCGTATGAGGCAATTTTGCTTTTGTTTACACAGCTATTACTGTTATCTTTGTATATGGGAGTGGGCCATTTATGACACACACCCTTAATTGCTTACTGACGTGTGAAGCCTGTCCCGATTTAAGTTGATTTTCTGTGATGCAGCATGTCTGAATCATGGAAAGCGTTATGGGCGGAAAATAATGGATTGGATCAGAAATGGATAAGGTATGATACATATAGAATAGAAAATGGAAGAGAACTTTGAAAATATTGTCCGTAAATATTATCGTCAGCTCAGAGAGCCGTTCATGCGTCAGCTCACCCTCAGATATCCCGCGATGTCTCTTGGCACAGCTGAAGATCTCTATCAGGAGACTTTCATGGCCGTGCAGGAGAATATCAAGAAAGGCAGGGTGAGGGAAAATACAAACTGGTATTCCTATATTCTCACAATCGGATTCAAAAGGGCATCCAAGACAATGAAACAAGAAAACACCGCAACCCCTTATGACCCTGCAACTGTGGAGGATCAGGACGAAGAGAACGGCAGGTTGGCAAGGAGAGCAGAGAGTATCCTGACAGAACAAGCCGGCGAAGAGGATACTTTTTATAAGGATCCGGAGGTGTTGTCACGACTTGGGAACGAGTTCACCCAGATTCCCCGGATATGTGCCGAAATCATAAAGCTCTACTATTACGCGAATGCTTCCATGGAAGAGATAGCGGAAGAAACAGGGCTTAAGAATGCACAGACTGCGAAATCAAAGAAAAGCCAGTGTATGAAAGGTCTGATACAACGAGTTACCGATTCTTTGCGCAGCGCCGGAATCAGTAACATACCTTTAAAACGTAATCGCAAAATAACGTAATCGCAATGGAAAGAATTGATTCATTTGACAATTATATACGCGGATCTTTATCGGAAAAAGATAAAGCGGATTTTGAGAACCATCTCGATAAAGACTCTGTTTTTGCGGAGGAGTTCAAGGTGTATCTTCTTGCAGTGAGGGGTATCTGTCAGGAAGCGATGCAGGACGACATTGAATTCGGACATGCCATGAAGTCTCTTACAAAAGCTGAGCTGCAGTCCATTATCGGAAAAAAAGAGAAGCCGCGTGCCGGACGCCCGGATATGTTCCGTCAACGGATATTGTGGATTTCATCAATGGTAGCCATGCTGATTGTTGCGGTCGCAATCGGATGGAATTATTATACATATTATACAGCATCACAAGATCAGCTCCTTACGGCTGAAAACAGAATCTGTGATGCCGAAACCAGAATCTGTGATATTGTATATGGATACGCCTATATTCCTCTTGAGGGGGATCGTGGAGATGAAAAGGAATATGTCAATCTCAATGAATTGACCGATCAGGAAATCGAGGCTCGGATTCCCGAAATGAGAAAGGCATTTGATGAAGACGAGACTGATTCACAGGATTGGCATATCGACGGAAAGACACTCGCCATGGCCTATCTTAAGCTTCATCGGAAAAATGATGCCTTGGTTGTATTGCGGATCATGGCAGAAAAATCAAGTGACCCGCAGCCATACAATCGTTTGATTGAGCAGTTGGAATGAAAATCCGCCTCAAGAGCTCTGTGTCATAATTGATGTGAACGTATTTATGTAGGGATATCGCTTTGCGATATTGTATTGATAATCAGAAAGTTATTATAATATACAGGAGACATATCCATGCAAATACTCATTTATGACACAGCCCTTGGAGACGGGGTATTGATACAGCCCGGCGAAGCATATTCGTCGGGCTGAATTAGTAAGGAAATTATTTGATGAGCAGATTACTTTAAGTAGCTATTCAAGCTTTTAAAATATATTTATAGTAGCGGTTTAATTTGAACAGCTACTTATCAGTATTCTGGATACTTTATTGTCCTGATACTTGAGCATCCGCAGAATGCCTCCTCTCCGATTGAAGTAATAGATTCGGGGATAGTCACTGAGGTCAGGCCTGTGTATTCGAATGCTGATTTGCCGATTGAAGTTACTGAGGTGGGGATAGTCACCGATTTCAAATATTTATTATCACTGAATGCATACTCACCGATTGAAGTTACGGCGTATTTTACTGAATTATTCTCGACCTCCGAGGGTATTACCACTACTTCTCCGTTTTTATTTGTATCGGAATATCCAGAAGCAGAAACTGTCTTTTCGTACTCAGACAATACTGTATACTCGATGAGATCAACGTAAAATTTATCCCCGTCGGCTGCACGGGCTATGCCACCAAGCATAAGCACCGCCGTGAGAAGAAGTAAATTTTTCTTCATATTTTTCTTTATTCGTTAGAATGTATTTTATATTGAATGACTGCCGAACCGTAAATTCCCAAGGCATAACGTCTTGACAACAATTGCAGATTAATCCTCGATTCCACTAACGTAGCCTTGAAATATGGTTTGCACCTGCAAAGTTCGGAAAAATGGTAGAATCAACTGGCATACTTACCTACAAAAAAACAAACACATCAAGACCCATAGTTATTTTAGAAGAGAGAACACAAATTCAAAATCAAACCGTATGTTTCTGAGAAAATTAAATTATATTTGAGACATATTTGAGACGCTTATGGATGTGGAGAGAATGAGGATTAGGGTTGTCGGGATGATTGATGAGCTGAGGATGAAGATGGTGGCGGTTCCGGAAAGGGGGGAGTTTCCTCTTCTGTATTCGGAATTTAAGAATGATGACAGGTCGCTGTGTCTTACCGACATCATGCTCACTGTGCGCTCTCTGCCTGACTATCTCGATAATTATGAAACAGAAAGATGGCTGTCGGTGACAGGATACAGGTTGCCGGCACCATATAAGAGTTCAATGGTGATTTTGAAAGGGGATAAGGATGAAATCTTGCGATATCTTGGCAAAGAGGAGGCTGTGGAGAGGATTCTGGAGCTTATTCCAAGGTTGGATTGCAATCTGTCGGATGTGTAGAGGGGAATCGCAGTCGTGAACCTGATGGTATGTCATAGCGTTATTACAGAAGCAGACACTTATAAAAGCGGACATACCCGTTTATTCAAAACGTAATGATTATGAAAGAAAATATTAAGAGCAAGATTGTAATAACGCCGCTTCCGGTATTGATTTTAGGAACATATGATGCAGATGGAAATCCCGATGCCATGAATGCGGCATGGGGCACACAGTGTGGATATGAGGAGCTGACATTGTTGTTGGCTTCCAATCATAAAACCACTGCCAATATGAGGCTCAACAAGCAGTTTACGGTGGCTATCGGCACGGTTGACACTCTTGAGCTTTGCGACTATTTCGGAATTGTTTCCGGCAACAAGGTTCATGACAAGGTGGCCCGTTCAGGAGTTGAATTTGCAAAAAGCGCGAATATCAATGCTCCGGTTTTCGCACCATTTCCATTGACTATGGAGTGTGAAGTGATTTCTATCGAAGACTTTGACGGAGATGCGAGAATCACAGCCCGTGTGCTTAATGTGCTTGCCGATCCGGAGATTCTCAATGAGAACGGAAAGGTGGATTACGATAAGCTTCGTCCAATCTCCTTCGATTCCGAAACCAACTCTTACCGGGAATTGGGCGCCATCGTCGGAAAAGCATTCCATGATGGCGAGGGAATCTTGAAGAAGTAAAATCTCAAAAAACGTTATATGAATATATAAGAGTGTGTTTGAATTTAACTTCGGTTAAGATTGGGAGGAATTTTTGAGTGATTTTTCACTCTTGAAGAGGGAGTTTAGCGGGCTAAACGACCGATGAGAGAGTGGAAAAGCACCGGAAAGTCCTCCCAAGATTAGCCGAAAGTGTAAATTATATTTTTCATACATATAAAACGTGTTAAATTCAAACACACTCTTAGAGTGTGTTAAATTAAAACACTCTCTAAATCTTTGATATTCAAGTGAAACTGTTCTGGTAAAGGCCTCATCTTTCGAGATGGGGCCTTTATTTTTCAGCTATTCTACAAACGTTTAGATGCTTGAATTTGCACAATATCAGCGTTTTAATTATTTTTGAAAATCAAGACATCATGAATTATGCTGCTTATCCGTATCAAAATATGAGAAGTCGAATTTTTACCCTTCTGTTACTGTTGATTATGGCAATAATGGTTTCCGCCGATGCCTGTTCACGCACAAAGCGTGCCTTGGTGGTAGGTATTGGAGAATATCAGGATTCAAGGTGGGGAAAGATTCATGGCGACAGGGATATCTCCATTGTGAAGGATATGCTCAATAAATGCGGATATACGGATATACGGACTCTTGAAAACCGAAAAGCCACGAAAAAAGGTATGACTTCCGCTTTCAGGAATCTGGTTGAGAGCTGTAGGAAGGGAGATATCGTATACATCCATTTTTCCGGGCATGGCCAGCAAATTACGGATCTCGACGGAGATGAGGAGGATGGTTTTGATGAAGCCTGGATACCATATGATGCTGAATATGCATATTCTGAAAGCTATAAGGGAGAGAAGCATCTCGTGGATGATGAGATTGCATTGTGGATGACACGTATTGTGGAGAAAACCGGCGAATCGGGTGGCTTGCTGGTGGTTGTGGATGCGTGCCACAGTGGAGATTCATCAAGAGATAAGAATTGCGATGAGACATATGTGCGGGGAGCCGGGGATGATTTCATAATCCCTTTGAGAAATAAACCGGCACGTAAGCCGAAGATCGAAGAGAAGTGGCTCACATTGACAGCCTGCCGTGATTATCAGTTGAATAGCGAAGTGAAAACTGACAGAGGAGGATATTACGGAATGTTGTCGTATGCGTTATGCAGAAAACATCTCATTATAAGAAACGCCGGAAATGCTGAGTCTGTAGCGGGATTGCAGAAGTTTGTGGACACATACCGGCGCTCGCTTCCGCAGAATATCACGCTTACAGGATTAATCAGCAGTCAATCATTATCTAATTTTTTCAAATGAAAATAAAAGGAATTATTATCGCGGTCTTATATTTGATAAGTTTCGTGGCTCCTGCATCTGCACAAAGTGAATCAGATGCGGAACGTTATCTTTCCTCTGGCGACAGGGCCAAGAATAACGGGGATATGCGTCTTGCAGAGGAGTCATACCGGCTTGCCATAGATGAATATGAACGTCTTGGATTTGACAGTCATCTACAGCTGGCGATGGAGAAACTAAGAAATCTCTTCAGAGCAGCCCATCGTTGGGAAGAAGCATTACAGAGCTCGTTTGACATACTCGATTTACGCAAAAGAATAAGCGAGGATGATCCCGAAGGGTATTATTACGATTATTCCACAATCGCATATATATATGGAAGAATGGGGAAGGAGAGGGAAGCTTACTCATATCTCGGCCTGATGGAGAAAGAGGCTGTGAAAAAAGGAGGCGCATCCTTGTTGGGAAATTGTTATCTCAACTATGGACTGACAGCTCAGAGCTTGAAGAAATGGGATGATGCTGCCGGAGCTTATGCAAAGAGTGGAGAATATTTTTCAGGGTGTGATGATGAGGAATGTGTCCGTTTAAGCAAATATGTCAAGCCATTACTCGCCGGAGCATATTATAATGCCGGAAAGCTTGAAGAGTCGCATAAGGCATATTCCGAATTATGTGATTTATATAGATCCACACATGGTGTGAATTCCACAGAATATGCCGAGGCTGTATGCTGGCTTGCCAATATAGAGGCTTTCAGGGGATTGCTCGATGATGCGAAATCACATTATCTTGAATCATGGGGAGTTCTGAAGAGAATTGTGCCACAGGACCTTTCTCTGCTTCCATCCAATTCAAGGGGAGGGTATTGGAAAAATATCAATGATGTGGCCTGGCGGATGGTTCCGTTTGCGCTTGAGGGGAATTTTAACGAGGATGAATTGTCATCTGCCGCTTACGAGGCGTTGGTATATTCCAAAGGACTGTTGTTGTCTCTGGAGAAATCCACGAAGGTATTGGTTGAGGAGTCGGGCGACGCTTCCCTTATGGATAAATTTATGAAGATAGCGGATATCAGAAACAGCATAGCACAGTTGCAGGCTTCAGGAAACGGGAAGAAGGCTACGGAGCTATATGTTGAGATGGATTCGCTGGATATCGACTTCAACCGCAGCATGCAGGAGAAAGGATTGATGTCGGCCACTGCAGTGATTGCTCCGGAGCAGATAGCGTCCTCCCTTTCCGACAGAGAGATTCTGATTGATTTCGCTGATTTTGAAAAACAGAACGGTGATCATATCTATGGCGCTTTCATTGTAAGAAGGGGGATGAAACATCCGAAGCTTATGAAGATTTTCAATCAGAGTGTGATCGACTCATTGCTGGCTGCCAAGGGGGGCGATTTTTCCGGTATATATGGAAAGGATTGTCAGGAAAGCCTTTATAAAGCAATATTGCATCCTCTGATCGATGAGCTGAAAGGGATTGAGACCGTATATTTTGTTCCCTCGGGCATATTGCATCAGATAGCTGTGGAAGCGATAGAGATGCCGGAAGGTGGATATTTCAATGGGAAATATGATGTAGTGCGTCTTTCAAATTCAAAAGAGGTGGTAGGCTATGAAAGGAAGCGCAGGATGAAAGATTTCAATGATGCCTGGCTTTACGGAGGATTGGAATATGATGTGGAGCCGGATGTGATGGCGGAGAAAGCTGCTGAATCAACGGTGTCTCCTCTTCTTGCCAGACGAGGTGTTGAAGATTCTGTAAGAGGAGCTGAGAGCTTCCGGCGTTTGAGAAAATCAGGAGAGGAGGTGAAGGAGATAAGTGATATCCTGTTGCGAGAGGGGATAAATGTAAGAATGTTGACCGGTTCAGATGGAACTGAGGAATCAGTCTTCAGCATGAGTGGAAACAGCCCCGACCTGCTGCTCCTTTCCACACATGGCTTCTATTTTTCGCCTGAGAAGATACCCTCATGGTCAGCCTTGAACGGATATGACAATCCGATGTATATCACAGGTCTCGTATTGTCGGGAGGTAATGCGGAATATCTCGGGAAAGAGATTCCGGAAGGTGTAATGGGTGGATTGCTCACATCATCTGATATCAGTATGCTTGATTTGCGCCACACTCAGTTGTGTGTGCTTTCGGCTTGTGAGACAGGACTTGGCGAAACCACAAATGAGGGTGTCTACGGACTTCAGCGTGGTTTCAAGAAAGCGGGGGCCGGCACATTGGTGTTGAGCCTCTGGCCTGTAAGCGACCTCGCCACAAAAGATTTCATGATAATGTTCTGTGATGCACTTGCAGGGAATGGCTGGGATAAGAGGAAAAGTTTCACGGAAGCAAAAAAGAGACTCGCCGGGAAATATGATGATCCTTATTATTGGGCACCGTTTATAATGATTGATTGAAATGTTTGAGAGTGTGAAAATAAGAAAGAGAGGAAATCCAACCGATTGCGAGGCAATCGCGGGAATCCAGCAGAAGAATCCCGATGTGGAACGGGAGTTCTATCTCTCATGCCGGAATTATTTCAATCAAAAGAGATTCGGTGTGTTCGATTATAAGGAGGGCGCACAGGAGATAGAGGATCTTTTTCATGAAACTTTCCTGAAGCTCTGGCAGGAGATAGAGACGTATAGGATATATGTTGATGACAACGCTGTATGGCGGAGAGACCGCAATGGAAACAACCGGAAAATGACAGCTTCCCTCAACACATATCTGATGTCGATAGCGAGAAACCTTAGTTTTGAGCATATGAGGGAGGAGGAGATTTATGAAAGCGCTGACGACAATATGTTTGATATAGCACCCGAAGAGCAGGATGAGAAGAACCCGGAATGGATTGTGGAGAGAAGCGTCAATTCTCTTCCGAAACGTTGCAGGGAGATTCTTACAATGTTTTATTATGAGGGGAGGAGTCTTGATGAGATATTGCAGCTGCGGCAGGAGAATCAAAGCAAGGATGGATTGAAAACCGGTAAATCGAAGTGTATGAAGATCCTTAAAGAGAAGATAGCGGTTTCATTAAAAAAGTATGAACTATGAATGAGGATATGCAGAATCGTATTGACGATTATATAAGGGGGAGATTGACTGAGGATGAAAGAATCGAATTTGAAGCTGATCTCAATAAGGATGAAAGCTTGCGGAAGGCTTATCTCGAAACGAAGGCTATCGCTGATGCTATTGCCGACCGCGAGGAGAAACTGATGCGCATGAGGCAATGGGATAAAGAGGCGAAGATTGCTGAATCAGCAGAAAATAGAGGTAATAATAAGCGGGGATGGATAATCGGGTTGAGTGCTGTGGCTTGTGTGGCTGTGCTGTTTATAGCGGTGAGGGGGTTCATCGGCAAGCCGTCGCATGATACGGAATTCGTGATGCCCGATTTCTCTCAGTCAGTGTATTACCGTGGCGGCAATGATATGGCATATCTTGATTCACTCATTAATTCAGAAGCATATACCCCCGCCTTGAATCAAGCTGATTCAATTTTGTTGGCAGAGAGGGATGAGATCTCAGTCTTAACCATGAAGGATTCTCTTTCTGAGAAGGAAAACTATAAATTGCTTCAGCACAATGAACTTGTCGATGAGCTTGAATGGCGCAAGGCAAATCTGCTGATTGCGCTCAAAAGGGTAGAGGAGGGTAGAGATCTTCTCAGGATTATTGCCGCAAAAGAAGGAGTGCATAAAGCTGAGGCAGACTCACTGTTGAAAGTGCTTTAGAGTGTTACCGATTCTATATTTTTTAGTTCAATCTATAACTTTGATGTTTGAGATAGTTCTTATGGTGGTGAAATAAGGTTGATAGCGGAAGATTAAGCATACTATCCTTTGAACACGGAAGTGCGGTGGAATTGCATATAGGCTTGGCGTTCATCGTCAAGAGGGAGCATCTGTACGAACTGACCATCAACTATACCGAGACGCTTTTTATTGGCAGGTGAAATCCAATTTGAAAGGATGATTTTTCTATCCTCGGTGAATGTCATAAAACCTCGGTCGAAAAGTTTGTCATATAAGGGTGACAGCATGAAGCCGTTTTTATGATCAAGCTTTTCTTTGTCGTTGGCAACAGCCCACGGTTTAATATGACTTGCGATGAGCAACCGCTCATCGTTAATCATAGTAATTGGGCAGAATGGACATTCTGCAAGGAGTTTATCACGATATAGGCCTTGCCCTTGTCGAGCGCGGCGAATTTCCGTTTGACGAGAGGATTCTTTCGGAGCAGGTTGCGGAGCGACTTTTTCGCCTTTCTTGCCATAGGTAAACACCAATGCATCTCGTTTATTAGAAATTGCCTCAAAGTCGGCAAAGAGTTTCCAGTAATAGATTGTTGAACCAGTTGGGTCGGTCAATTGCATTACAGAAATGTATGACACAAGAGGCAGGGAAATTTCACGAATGAGTTGATACCCTGCATCCTTTGAATTGACATATCCACGTTCACCAACAATTTGGTCTTGAGATTGTACGGTAAATTCGATAACCTCTGGAAATGTATTGATTTTATTGATACGCTCTTGCCATAGTTTAGGCATCTTCTCTGCACCGCGATATGGCTGTGAGGGATGAAGATACTCTGCATGTAGAGCGTTCATATATGAAATGAGGTCGCTTTTAAGCAGAAAGCATTTGGCTGCGAACCCCTCATTCCCAAAGAAAGGATACATTGTAGCCTTGGGCGCTATGTAAAGTTTTGCTTCTCCATTACCAGCTCCAATTTTAGAACCGTGTTTTACGAAGCAGTCGGGCACAGTGATTGATGAGTTCAGAGTGTCAACAAAAGTAAAATTTTGACCGTCAATTTTCATGGTCGTTAGATATGCCGTATTTAGTAATATCAAGTTGTTTAAGTAGCGCAATCAGGACATCGACAACAATGCTATTGCCGGCTTGCTGATACATAGAGGTGTCTGAAACGACTATTTTGAATGAGTCCTTGAATCCCATCAAGCGAAGGCACTCTCTTGGGGTGAGTTTTCTAATGCGACCTTTATGTGTAACATAGTTATCGACTCCGGCGCGATGCATTTTGTGCATTGACTGGAGTAAAGGTCGGGCAACATCCAAATCTGTTTCAGTAGAAGTTTTGAAATTCTTGGTGCCAGGGGCTAAAACGTAGTTACGAACTTTCTCAGAGAGATAGTATTTTTCCTCGACATCGCGAACATCGAAGATAAACTCATCCCATCCTTCTTCATATTCTTCGTTTTCAAGAGCCGGATGATAAACGAAGTCTCCGTGCCAATTAAACTGTTGGTTTCTCTTCTGGCATAAAGCTACTTCTCCGTTTATCTGAGTATAGCATTTTGTACGGTTTTTTGTAGAAGTAACAAACTTAATACCTTTCTCTTTCAAAAAGTATTTAGTTGCTATGTAGTCCTCTAAAAAATCGTACATACGATATTCCAAAGGAATAGCCGTGGGGAAAGTAAACTCAGTTGGATTCTTAAATCCAATACAGAAGATACGTTCTCTATGCTGTGGTATGCCGTAATCTTTACTATTTAGAGTTTGGAAGCAAATGTGATAGCCGCAATAATCTTCAAATGTATGTCTTATGACCTCCCATGTGTTACCGCTATCGTGGCTCAACAATCCTTTCACATTTTCAAATATGAAAACTTTGGGTTGGCACTCTTTTACCACACGCGCAAATTCGCGGAACAAAGTACCACGAGTATCTTCAAAACCTTTTCGTTTACCTACCATTGAAAAGGCTTGACAAGGTGCGCCTCCAACAAATAGATCAACCTTGCCAAGATAAGGAGTGGCATCAAGATTGTGGATGTCCGAGTGCCACTGGTCTTCAGATATATGATAGTTGGCAAAATATGACTTTTTGCACTTATCGTCAATATCTCCGGCGAAAACTATTTCAAAGTTGAGGCCGAGACGTTGAAAAGCGTGTTCTATTGCGCCGATGCCACTGAAAGAAGTAGCAAGCCGGATTTTTCGTTCAGGATGACTGAACTCCAAATCTCTCCAATCAATGAACAATTCGGTTGGAGGAAAGAATGTGTTATCAGGATTTTGGTTCTCAGCCATTGATATTGGAATAGAAGAACCTCCTTGTAGGCAGACAGGCGACCAAGCCTTTTTCGCGACTACAAGGAAGTTCCTTAATATGTTGAATATAAGTTGTTACCTTACATTTATGGTCTTTGTCTGCGCTTGCGCGTATTAGATTGCAAAGTTAACAATTTTTTCTGAGACTTTGGCAATCGTGACATAATCGTGACAAAGGCGAGACAAGGTAACCTATTCGGAGATCGAAATTTTTATTTTTGGTGGGAGAGTTACTTTTATTAATCAACCGACATAAATGGCAGTTGAATTAATAAAAGTTGTGCCCGACACGGATCAAGGGTTTGAAAAAATGAGAAATAAAATAATTGTAGCGGTAGCTATTGGAATCGCGTCTATTTCCTGTTTCTGTTCGTATGCGTCAAAAGATACTGCAAATGGTGTTATGGCAACGGAAACAGAATGTAATGCATCAAGCGAGGGAACACATTGCTCCGGATCAGTAGGATGCAGTTGTTCCGGGTTTTCACCGATCACAAACGGAAAGGAATGGCAGAAATCATATTGCCGGAAATGTGGACATGGCAGACAGTGTCATAGATGAGGTTAGCATGTAGATGGGTTACTTTTCCTTTATGGAAACATAAATGGGAAACGACTCATTTAAATGAACTCAAAGGGAAATCATATACAAGATATCAGTGTCGGATATAGCGATCAGGAGTATATCCAGGGTCTTCAAAATGGCGACAAAGATGTGATCCATTCCTTTTTCTATTATCTTTGTCGACACGAACTTAAGTACATCCAGAGGGTTATCCTCGACGGAGAGCTTGAATATGATGAGCTTGTAAACGAGCTGTTTCTATATTTATCATCTGATAATTGGCGCCGACTCAATACATACGACGGCAAAAACGGATGTAGCTTGAAATCATGGATATGCAGAGTGAGTCGCCGCTTCTTCACTCAATATAAGAAATGGCTTGATTCAATTTCATTCCCGGATGATTCAGCCAAAGATTCTCCTTTGATTGATGACACCATTCGTGTGGAAATGGCAATGGATCTGGAAACCATTTTTAAAGAAATCGGCAACAACCGCTATCTGCATATCCTTACCCGTTTGCTTGAAGGGGGATTTGATGCTGAAGAAATAGCTGAAGAGCTTTCCACAACAGTCTCCAATGTATACAATCTCAAACATCGGGCATTGAAACGCTTCAAAGCCATTTATAAACAAATCTGATATAAAATAATCCGTCTTCCCTTATCAGTAAAAAGGGATGGCGGATTTTTACAATCCGTAGCGGTCAAGGTTCTGTCCAAACGGAACAGATGTTCCTGACTCAACCAAAATGAGGTTGAGATTGTTAAAGGAGTATAATCTGATTCAAATTTTTTTCGCACCCGTTAATGGCGGGGCAAATTATCCAATGATTCCACATTATGGACGTATATAGGCGTTTTCTGTTTTTAAGACTGATTATTGCGGTGGCATTGCTGTTGTCGCCGGCAGCTGATGCGTTTGTTGAGGCTCATAATGTTGAACCTGAGGAGATATGCTGTGTGGAATCTTGCACAAATCTTTATCAGAGAGAGTCGGAAATTCCTGCGCCTGACAATACACAGGATGACATACCTTTTCCCTCATTATGGGAATCAAATTGTCGTTCAGCATATATATCGGTCAGACCGGTAAGATTAAATCTGAATTTGATATATTGTATATTCCGAGAATAGTGGTTTTATGCAAAAATTGCTTAGATTATTATAGCTGAATTAGGATCATGTATCTTTAAAATGCGATTGATTATCAGCAGGATGCTGTTCCTGATTTAGCTAATATCAAACTCTCTCCGAGTAAAATTAATTTAATCACTGATTATATGGAATATATAATATATATTATTATACCTTACGGGAGCACTCGCACTCTCGTTTCTATGCTCCGTTCTCGAGGCAGTGTTGCTGTCGACGCCGGTTTCATTCATATCGATGAAAGAGAGTCAGGAAGCGAAAAGCGCCTCTCTGCTGATGCGCTATAAAATGAACATAGACCGTCCGGTTGCCGCGATTCTATCTCTCAACACAGTGGCACATACGATAGGAGCGGCCGGAGTCGGGTCGGAATCCGTAAAAGTGTTCGGAGAAGCATATTTCGGCATAATTTCAGCCATACTGACACTTCTCATCCTTGTTATTTCTGAGATTATTCCGAAAACCATCGGTGCGTCGTATTGGCGCGATCTCGCTTTGCCTTCAGCCGGAATAATAAGAATCCTTATTGTGATCACATATCCTCTTGTATGGCTTTCGGAACTGCTTACACGTTGTTTCGCACCTAAAATCCAACCCCTCACAGTGAGTCGAGAGGAAGTTGCCGCAATGGTGGATGTCGGAGAAGAGGAAGGGGTGTTTAAAGCCGAAGAGAGTCAGACAATACGGAATTTCCTGAAACTTGAGAATGTGAAGGCCAAACAGATAATGACCCCGCATGTAATGGTAGCATCGGCATCTACAGACACCACCATTCAACAGTTTCACGACAACAGGCAGCTCTCCAATTACTCCCGAATTCCTGTTTATGATGAAAGCAAGGAATATATAGTAGGATATGTACTGAGGGCATCGGTTCTGGAAAAGCTTTGTTCCGGTGAAAATGAGAGTGAAATCAAAGGAATTGTACGCCGGATATTATACTTTTCTGAATCAGACAGTGTTTCAGATATCTGGAAATCAATGCTTGAGAACAAAGAACATATTTCTGTGATAAATGATGAATACGGATGTTTAAGGGGAATTGTCACTATGGAGGATGTAATTGAAAAAATGCTTGGAGTGGAGATTATTGACGAATGTGACACAGTTCCGGATCTTCAGGCCGTAGCGAAAGAGAAATATTCAAAACGTTTGTCTCGTGATCTGGAATTGTCATAGACAGCTGAATTCGGCAGTGTTATCCTGATCTTGATGGCATGTAATTGCATAAGGCCCCATCTCATAAAATTAGGGCTGATTCCATTTGGTGGAGTCAGCCCATTTTGGTTATTTAGCTGTCGCCACACAAAAATAAATAACCATGAGCAAAAGTAAGTGCCTTTATGGTTTAGCGGACAGTGATAAAAAATATAAGATGAGAGTGTATCACATTTTATGTGATCGCATCTTTGTATGGACATCGCTTCGCAATGTTGTATTGATAATCAAAAGGTTATTTCAACATACGAAGGCATGTCCCTACAAAGGCTCATTTATGACACACTTCCAGCTATTCTTAGTAGGAGCGAGGGGAGAGTCAATAGTCTGTTTCGATGAAATCCACTACATCGCGGGTGGCGAATATGCGTTTGCCGTTGTCGATAAGGTTGCCGTTTTCATCCTGCGCGCTTAATTTCATATCTTTTGAAGAGAGCTGGGCATTTATATTCCCAAGAGGATTGTCGAAGAAAGCACGTTTAGCTTTCAGCAACTCCTTTCTGCTTACTTTTTCATATCTTTCGGCCAGATAGACATCCCCTATAGGTTTGGCTGTCTGCTGGAGTCCTGTGGCGGAAAAACGATAGAGCCCGTCGGCTGTCTCTGCATCAAGAATCAGTCCCGGGAGTCCGGAAAGTTTCCATGGCCCGTTCTGCACAGGAATGTCGGTAGTGAACCACACGTTCCATCTCCTTCCATATAGATCGGCCGAGGCAAGGATACATTCATATCCCAGGATGTTGCCGGTGGAGTCTGAGATCTCCCAATCTATCTGTGGAATCTCCTCTTCGGAAGCGAGTCTATCCATACCGACTGTATCATAGTATCCCAGTCTATTTTGATCGAAAGATTTAACCACATAATAACTCCCGTCCTGACGAGGAATCTCATCAAACTTCCCGCTTAGATATGAGCTTTGCGTTATCTCGTTAAGTTTTGCCATTCCTTCAGGCGTGGATTGCATGGAATCGACATATTCCGTGCGGGGAGAATAAAATTTCGAGTTCCTGATGTTTGATATAAGGATGTAATCATTTTTTGATTCCCGTTTCCCTGTTTTATAGTTGGGAAACTCATAACTGTAGCTTACTTCAATTTCAGCTTTCTCCTGCGCACATGTGGCTATTGCAATCATGCATAGTGTTATTGCCGGAACTATTCTTTTCATATTTCGGTTTTATTTAAGACACTTATTTTCTGAGAGATATTGTAAACAGCAGTTCGCGTCCGCGGAGCCATCGTTGCGACTCGAAGGAGGAGAGCTGACTGTAGGTTGTGTAATTGTATGAGCGTTGGTTGAATATGTTGTTGAGCATCGCGGAGAGTTCGATGCGCTTGTTGAGTTTATAGACCAACTTGGTGTCGAGCAGGAACACGTTTTTATATGTACCCTCGGTGAGTTCGTTGCGGTAGTGCTCACCCATTATGCGCCATTCCCATTTACCCCCGAATTTACCCTGTGGCATGATGTTGATGAGCAGGGAGTTTTCCATGCCACTGAGCCATGAGTTCTTGACTCCGTTCATCCGGAGCTGACTGTTGGAAAAGTCTATCGAATAGTCAAAACTGAGCCAACGGAGCGGCGCGCCATTGATTTTTGCTCCTACACTCCAGCCGAGACTTGTTGAATTAACGGCATTGTTTTCGGAGAAGAGATGCGACTCGCCACGGTTGAATGAGCCGTTGACGTTTGCCGAGCCGCGCATGAAGTCGAGAGTCTTTCCCACACTTCCCATAGCCATCAGATTTTGTCCGTCACTTTTGGCATCGGTGTAAGAATAGACGATATAATCGCCGTAGAGTTGCTGCGCCATTGTGTACGGGAGGTGCGACCACGACTGCATTACCATAGCGTTGGCGAACACTCCGCGGCGCGTATGCTTGTAGGCGAAACTTGCAGAAATGTTCTGCGAGGTTGAGTTGTAAAACTCATCAACTCCTTGCTTGAATGTGCGGTAGTTGGTCATGATGTAGCCGGGCTGAATCATGTTGAGCTTCGTCG
>JAAGKN010000464.1_pt1 | contig 68044 bp, 55 predicted proteins | sample 6206371 | NCBI WGS metagenome assembly JAAGKN01 (sample SAMN11533720, study PRJNA540317) | gut metagenome | isolation source: fecal pellets from male and female animal of same cohort | host: Peromyscus leucopus | place: USA:CA | collected 2017
GTGATAAGGGGATTCTCGATTCCTGCATTCTGATTACACTTTATTCCTGTGGTCTGAGAATCAGCGAACTCTGCACTTTGAAACTGAATGATGTGCACTTAAAACAGAGGCAGATCAAAGTGTTTGGGAAGGGAAGCAAGGAAAGAATCGTACCGCTTAACGATGTCTGCATCGAAAAGATGCAGGAGTATCTGAACTTTTCAAGATCTCAATCAAGAGATCCTCACTTCTTTTTGAATATGAAGGGAAATCCTCTGAACCGTCAATATGTTGATCGGTTGATTAAAAAGAAATGTGTTCAATTAAATCTGTCCCCCGAAATTTCTGCTCACAGCTTCCGGCATTCATTTGCTACCAGCCTTCTGGCAGGAAATGCAGATTTAAGAATTGTTCAGGAACTGCTGGGGCATTCCGATATTCGGACAACCCAGATTTATACTCATGTTGAAACAGAAAGGCTCAAGCAGGTTTATGATCAGGCCATGCCTGATCCTTTTCAGAAAGGACGAAAATAATGAGTTGCGAAGGATGTCCAAGTAAAGGGAGCTGCTCCAAAGATGCAGCAAGCTGCCAGACTAAACCAAATCCAAATAATCATATCCGTTATATTGCTGCCGTCATGTCAGGAAAAGGCGGTGTAGGAAAAAGTACCTGTACTGTCCTTCTTGCCAGAGCTTTGGCTGCTCAGGGGAAGAAAGTTGGAATTATGGATGCAGATATTACAGGGCCATCGATTCCAAGACTGATGGCTCTTGAAGATGAAAAAGCATATGCTACTCCTGACAATCAGATTATTCCGATCGAAAGTCAGGAAGGAATCAAAATGATCTCCTTGAACTATATGCTTCCTGATGAAAACGAACCAGTGATCTGGAGAGGACCGATTGTTGCCAATGTAGTCAAACAGTTCTATACCGATGTTCTCTGGGGTGATCTTGATGTTCTGCTGATTGATATGCCGCCAGGAACAGGTGATGTCGCCTTAACGATCCTGCAGGAACTTCCAGTCAATGGAGTCGTAATGATTTCTACTCCACAGCTAATGGTGTCCATGATCGTTACTAAGGCGATCCGCATGTGCGAAAAGATGAGTATTCCAGTATTAGGTGTCATTGAAAATATGGCTTATCTGAATTGTCCGCATTGTGATGAAAAGATTCTGTTCTATAACGAAGATGAACTGAATGCATTCCTGGATGGATCGAACAGCCGTCTGTATGGAACCTTGCCACAGGTCGATCTGATCCGAGACATTAATAAATATGATACTTTCACTTTAAGAGAACAGGAAAAAGTCAAAGACATGTTTACTGAAATCGCCAGTGACGTAATGGAAGATCTTTCTGCACTTAAAGCTGAAGGAAATGCCTAAACCCAGAAAATCAAGTTTTTTTATCGTTTTTCCTGATAAGCTTCTGAAAACACAAAATCAGAAGTTATTCGAAAATCAGTCAAACATTTTTAAAGTTAAGCGATCCGAATGAACTGGCAATCTTCGGGTCGTTTTTTTGATGATTCCGCCTTATTCTCTGATAATAAATAATGGTAGTACATGAAAGTGATGACAATCCGATCTGGAAAATCAGATCAATCGAATGAACAATTAGAATCAGAATTTGGAGGTAAACTATGGAACAACAAATTTTAGAAGAGACAAGAAGAGAAGCGGATGAGCTTTTAAAGCAGAATAAGCTGTCTGAAGCCATACCGTTAATCAGACAATTAGCCCATTGGGGAGACCTTCCAGCCCAAAAGGAATTGGTGGATATCTTTTATAATTACAAATATGGTCATGAAAGAATTCTTCCGGCAGCTTTTGAATATGTCAGGCTGGCAGCATTGAATCAGGATCCCGATTCGATGGTATTACTTGGAAAAATGCTGATGAATGGGGAAGGTTGCAAGAAGGATAAGGAAGCCGGAATTTACTTTTTGAAAAAAGCAGCAAATCAGAATCATCCCGAAGCGCTTGATGAACTGGCTATGATTTTTCTAAAGGGAATTGATTCAGCCAGAGATGTGCAAAAAGCTAAAGAACTGAATACTATGGCCCTTGAAAAGATCAAAATGAAAAAAGACAAAACTGCTCATGATGAACAAATCCAAAAAGAAATAGCTAAACATCACCTGATGATCGAAAAATATATCGACAAGAATAAAGAGAATGGCTGAGCAAGAATGAGCCTGAATCATTCGAACTCAAATGAATTATTGAGATTTGTATGTAAAGGTTTTTCATTAAAGAAAAACTACCGGCAGCCAGACATTTTCTTGAAAACTGCTCAGCAGTAAACCCAAGAAAAAATATCTGAAAATTCTATTATCAAAGAAATTTGGTTAAAAATATTTTTGTTCTTTCTGCTGCTGGATTTCGGGAATGCGTAATGTTCTAACATATTCTTCGTTAAAATTCACAAATGATAAACGATAAATAATTAACTGAAAACATTAAATTTTAGCTGAGAAGAAACCTAACGTTCAAAAAAGACAGTATTATATCTGTAAAAAATGAACTATTCCTGTCATTTGAATCTTATTAATTTAGGCATATATTAACAATTGTCTGAATTAGGATTTTTTTGAAAATCAGGGGTTTTCAGTCAACCAAACATTTTGTAAAATGGATCGCGGTTAAAAGTGTTTTTGCAAAAGATTTGAATCAATTGTTCTATCATTCGAACAATGGAATCCTGCGTTAACAAATTTAATTCTTTAGTAAATAAAAATAGCCGACCTAGGTTTGTTATTCTTTAATTCAGAGTCTGAGTTAATTAAAATACCTACCATTTTGATAAATTTCAAGTGGAAAGTGAGTAACGAAATGAATGAAAAACCCCTTTTTTCTGAATAATTTAACCGTTGGAAAAGCGTTTTATTTCCTATTAAAAAAGTGTGTTATAATTTAACAGGGTAAAAGATTATGGCAGTTGATAAGAAATTAATCCTAAATCAGATCTATTCCACCTCAATTCAGCTATTTATGGACAAAGGATTTGACAATATCTCCGTCAACGAAATATGCCGCAATGTAGGAATTACAAAACCGACGTTTTACCGATATATCAGTTCGAAAGACGATATTCTGACTAACTATTATTTTGATATTCCAGAGTTTCATCCGGTGATAAACAAGGCAAGTGAGCAGGAGAATGATTATCTTCAACTGATTATTGATACTTTTCGAAATAGCTTTTCTCACTATCTTTCTTTAGGTGTTGATTTATTTAAAAGTCATATTATCTCTCAAACAAAAGGGTTGACTCAACTGACTGGATATGACGAAAATTTCAAGAATACGATGATTGACTATATCGAAAAGGGCAAAAAGTATGGACAGATCCAAAATGAACAGGATCCTGAAACAATTCTTGAACAGTTGATGGCTATCCTGCTGGGATATGCGTATACCATCTGTACCAATCCTACAGATGACGCAGCAGAGCTTTCCGATCTGGAGAGTCTGATGATTGGGGTTTGCCATGCCTATACAGATATGCCGGAGGACGTTCATGGCTAAATCCTACGACGAGAAGAGACAATTAATCCTAGATACGGCAGCGGAACTTTTCGCTAAGAAAGGTTTTAAAGATGTTTCAGTGATGGATATTTGCAACTCATGCAATATCACTAAACCAACTTTTTATAAGTACGTCGTCTCTAAGGAAAGCATTCTGACTGATATTTTCAAGCAGGGAGAAAAACTCGTAATCCCCAATATGATCGAACTCAGAAAGCAGAATAAGCTGTTGCCTGCCTTCTGGACAGGAATGACTGGAACACTCGTAGTGGCTGAGAATATCGGCTGTGATCTTTTAAAGAGCTATATTGTAACCCTGTTGAAGCAGAGTGCAGAAAGCGATCGATTTAACACTTCTCTTCAGATCGAAATGGAAAGCATTATTGAAGAACTTCAAAAACAGCATCTGATTAAGAACATGACAGCCCCGAAAGATATTTACAAGCTAGCGGTATATCTCAACCGCGGATTATTGATGATGTGGGCTTTTAATGGTGGTACTTTTGACCTTACCGCGTCATTCAGAAGGTCCATGGTCACAATCCTTGGGATTAAAGATGGAAGGGATCTGATCTTACGGTCAGATTCAGATGGCCTGGTTTACGCCTAGCGCCAGACGCATTAACATTGAATTTGACGTACCGACCAGAGAAGACAGAGCGACGTTAAAAACAGAGCTCTGTCTTTTTATTATGTAAACAGGAATTGAAGCAGAAATTTGAAATTACAATCATTGGAAAAATTTGATTCCATAATGATGATAAGACAGTATGGAAGAAAAGACGATGCATTGGACATCGTCTTTTAAACTGAAAGCAGGTGTTATGGATAAGCCTGATTTATATACCTGAAAAATTATTTTCAAATGGTAATTTCTAAGAGGTTATTTTCGATACAATGCAAAAATCATTCCCATCATCAAGCTTACAGCTAAAGTGATATCTGGAAACAAAAGGACGTTGCCCAAAGCATCAAAAACTGCAGCTGCCAGCAATAAAGCAAACAGAACGTAAGAGATCAGTCTTAACTGCCATTTTTGTTTGATATCTGTTTGTCTGATCAAAAAATACAGGACCAGATAGAAGATCAAAACAAGCAGTAATGGCAAAAGCAGAGAAGGAATTGGTCCTGTGTATCCAGAACTTTCAGAGATGTTCATAAAAAACTGAAGCGGAATCAGCTGATTATAGAACAGAAAGATCACGATAAGGATCAAAGCCAATAAATATAGAAAGTACGACATATAGTTCTCACCTCTTTTATGTATTGAAAAGCCAACATAAAAAAATTATTTATAACAAAACTATTTGCGTAAACAAAAGACAAAACAACAGACTGTATATTACATTTCATGGTAAGCCTGACGTCTCGGACTTGGCAGTCCTTTTTGCGGTTTTCTGTCTGCAATTGATTACTTTGAAAATTTATGGTTCGGGAACTCTATTTGGATTTGTTAACAGGTCCGTCACATGAATTTGAATTATATGCGTAAGCCGGATCACTCAGAATATAATTTTCAATGACTTCAGCTACAGCTCCCTGTTCACAGGAAGCTTTCGTGATGACGTCGCATTCAGGTTTCATGGGTTCAATTGTATTCGCAGCTCCAACTCCTAAACCGGCTGCTTTAATCATCGCTAAATCATTGAAGTTATCTCCAATGGCAATGGTTTCTTCCGGTTTTATGTTCAGATAATCAGCTAACCAGAGAAGGCCGCTTCCTTTATTCACTCCCTTAGGATTAAATTCGATGTATCGATTGCTCGAAAAGCTGACATCCAGATTACCTGTAATCTCTTCAAGGTCTTTTTCTATTGTTTTCTGGTAATCATAATCCGTATTTACAAATAGAACCTTTGCAATCGCCTGATCTCTCAGAAAATCCAGGTTATCTTCATCAAATTCAACGAAATGCATCCGTCCAGCGTTATAGGCTCGTTCACTTTCATGAATTCGCTTTACATAAACTTCATCCTGTGTATAGACATGAATGCAAACATCATACTTTAGTCCTCGAAAATACAGTTCCTGTGCCTTATCGAAATCCAGACCTTCAAAACGAAGAATTCGATTATCCTTGCTTTCAATAATTGCTCCACCATTAAATGAAACAGCAAATTCGTTTTCTTTATCAAACTGGTTCAGCTCCTTTAATGTTGGCTCAATGGACTTGAATCCACGTCCAGTAGCACAGACAAAGCGGACTCCTTTCTGTGCAGCTTTGGCAATAGCTTCCCGGTTTCTTTTGCAGACAGTTCAATCAGCTGATAACAGGGTTTCATCGAGATCACAGGCGATCAGTTTATAACTCATTATTTTTCCTCCGATATTTTCTCTTTTCATCTACTGAAATTTTAATTGGTTAAAGCTAAGAAGAAAAAATAATTTTGCAAATCGAATGAAAGGTTTAACTGACAGCCATTTCTACAGCATTTTGAAACAAGAGCTTCAAAATCCAACAATTCAGTGATCAATCTGTCTATGAATTTTTTTTACCATCTTTGAGATCGAATTATAAAACCAAAACAGATATTTAAAACCGAAACGATCTATTTGCTGGTTCTTAACCTCTTGAATTCAATGGTTGTCTTTTTGGAACTGAGTAGATCAAAATCTGTGTCGGGAGTTCCTTGGTTGATTATTATAAAAACAAGAAGACGATTCGTCGTTTGATGTTAGACAATGCATTCATTGAGTGCTATTTTAAATAAGTATTTTGAAAATGTTTTCAGAAAATCAGGAAGGGTGGATTGCTTGAGTTACATTTCATTTATGAAGGAACAGATTGAGTGTTTTATGGAGAAGGATCCATCCATTCATTCTAAATGGGAAGTTTACTGGATGCCAGGCTTTAAAGCCATTCATACCTGGTACTTCACACATAAGCTCTATCAGAAAAAGCATTTTGCGCTCGCTCGTTATCTATCATTAAAAAATCAAAGAAAAACCGGGATTGACATTCATCCTGGCGCAACCATTGGGCATCGCTTTTTTATTGATCATGGTGTAGGAGTAGTTATTGGTGAAACCTGCATCATTGGCGATGATGTCATGGTTTATCAAGGGGTTACTTTGGGCGGTACTGGAAAAGTTGGTGGAAAAAGACATCCTACGGTTGAAGATCAGGTCTTAATTGGTGCAGGAAGTAAAATCATTGGAAATATAACTTTGGGTCATCATTCAAAAGTCGGGGCTGGAGCGATTGTTATTCGCAATGTAGATCCTTATGTAACAGTTGTTTCTCCACCAGCTTACCCAGTTCGTGATAAAAATTCGAAAATGTCCAACCTGTGTAAAATGGGGAATGAACGCTGGACACGTAAAGAAGTTGAGTGTCTGCAAAATGGCCGAATGCCAACAGACTCTCGATGTAAAGAAGAATCAGATTCGATTATCCATTCAAGAAAAGAAGCTGAGGCAAAGCTGGCCAAAGACTCTATCTCTGATAGAGATGATTGATCAAGCATAAACAGGAAATCTGTAAAAACAAATCATTTGCTTTTGGATTAATTATCATTGTTGTTTAATTAAGGTTGAATATTCTGTTTAGCAGACAGGCTGATCTTTTTATTGATGCCTGTCTGCTTCTTTTCGTCAATGGTCTGATCGAATAACCAGGTGCAATAGACTGCTTTATTCATTTGACGAATCATCGAGTAAAATAATAGGTAAATGAATGCACAGAGCACGATCGGAATATTTTTTTCAAATGTGGATATTATAGATCGTGAATAGGTTGACCGGTCAGCATACAAATGGAATACACATTAGGATTAAAAGATTACATTTTATTAACAAGTCATTTGCAAGAAAGGAGGAAGGGGTAAAAATTCATGTTTCTGATCTGAATTTTTGATCTCTGCTTAATATGAAAATAGTCTTGATTGAAGACCTTGCTGTATCGAATGAACAGATCGAACAAGCAAAAAATAATTTAAAGAAACAAGGTCATGAATTGATCTACAAGCCTGGAATGTCAAAAGCGAAAGAGCAGATTGACACATTGAAAGATGCAGATATTCTGATTATTGGAAACATGCCTTTGCATGAAGAAGCCATCGATAAAGCCAATAATTTAAAATTCATCGATGTAGCTTTTACTGGAACGGATCATATTCCGGTTGCGGCCGCCAGTAAAAGAAATATTCCAGTATCTAATGCTTCTGGCTATGCTACTGAAGCGGTGGCGGAACTGGCATTATACGCCATGATTGATTTATTCAGAAAAATCGAACCTTTACAGACAGCGGTCCGTAATTCAAAAACCAAAACCGGAATTCGCGGCCGTTTACTCAATGGAAAGACTGTAGGTATTGTGGGAGCAGGGCATATTGGATCGAAAACAGCTCAATATGCAAAAGCCCTGGGAGCAAAAACTCTTGGTTATTGCCGTCATCCAAAAGAAGATCCAAATATTGACCAATTTGTATTACTTGATCAGCTGCTTACTGAATCAGACATCGTCTCTTTGCATGTGCCCCTCAATGAATCAACCAGACATCTGATTTCCAAAGAACAGTTTGAATTGATGAAGCCGGATGCATTCCTGATCAATACAGCCCGAGGACCCGTGGTGGACAGCGCCGCTTTAATTGATGCACTGAATCAAAAGCAGATTGCGGGTGCTGCTCTGGATGTTTTTGATCAGGAACCGCCTTTATCAAAAGATGATCCTCTGCTTTCCTTTAATCGGGATCAGCTGATTCTTACTCCGCATATTGGTTTTGATTCGGAAGAATCAATGATCGCACGCTTTAATATTGTGATGGATAATCTGCAGGCTTTTCTGGATGGTCATCCAAAAAATGTCGTCAACAATATCAACTGAATTTATTGTTTGAAAAAAATAGAGAATTACTCACTAATTATGTACAATTAATTGGCGTATTAAGATGAAGAAAGAAGGAACATAAATGAAAATAAAAATCAGCGATACTCGCGGCAATGATGTTACCTGTACGCTCAATGAATCTGAGGCCGCGCATGCCCTCGAAAGAATGCTGCCATTAAAAACATCGCTGAGCGATTATGCAAGCAATGAAAAAGGATTCATGCCTCCAAAAAAAATCAATGTATTTGGAGCTCCATTGGCTAATGGAGGAACAGAAGTATTAGCTTATTATCGTCCCTGGAATGTAGTGATGTTAATTTATGGCGGTTATTCAGAATATGATGAACTCTATGAATTAGGAATGCCGGTCGCAGGACAGGGACAGATCCGAAATATGAAAGGCGAAGTCCTTATCGAAGAGATTTACTGATTCAGAACGGATCCTGTTTCTGAATAGAAAGATTCAGACATTTATGATAAATCCAGAATCAACTTTGCAAAGACCGTTTTTGATGGATGGCGGTTTTGGATTAGAAAAAGAGATGCTTCGACTAGATCATCAGGCCCATATGGCTCATACTCCACATCCTTTTACCGAAAAATCCATTGTCACGGACTTTTGCGAAAACCAGGTTGAAATCAATACTGATCCTCATCCAAGCATTGAAGAAACCTATAAGGAACTGGTAGAAACGGATTCCTACATCGCAAAAAAACTAGCGAAAAACAATGAAATTACCTGGCCATTTTCTTCACCTTCGCTGATCCTTTCTGAAGAAGATATCCAGCCGGCATATACCCATAAGTCAGAAGAGGCCCAGAATTATCGATCCTATCTGGCAAGCCGCTATGGAAAGTATAAAATGACCTTTTCAGGAATCCATTACAATTTCTCCTTTTCAAATGAATTGCTGCAGTCCGCCTTTATGGATAGTCATGCTTCTGATTACCGGGAATTTGTAGATGGAGTTTACCTGAAGCTGGCGAAAACAGCTGCTATGTATGGATGGCTCATTAATGCAATATGTTCAGCTTCTCCATTACTAGATGGTTCCTATTATGAAAAAGGACTGCAGAATTCAACCTGCTTTACAGGAATGTCTTCTTTAAGGAATTCTGAATTTGGATACTGGAATTTTTTTACGCCAGTATTTGACTATTCTTCGATTGAAGCCTATACCCGCTCCATTATGGATTATTGTCAGAACCGGCTGATTAAAGCACCCAGTGAACTTTATTATCCAATTCGTTTAAAACCGCCAGGGAAGTATTCACTGGATAATTTACGCAATAATGGAGTTCAGCGCATTGAATTTCGCATGATTGATCTTAATCCATTGGCAGAAGGTGGCGTCAATCTGCAGGATTTACGTTTTATTCATCTGTTCATTGTCTGGATGGCTTCAAGAAAAGATTTCTATTTCAGCAATGAAATGCAGGTCCTTGCAGCTCAGAACTTTAAAAACGCTAGTCATTTTGACTTGAAAACCTCGAGAATATCTGGGATTCAAAACGATGTGGAAATATCGGCTCCGATCTTTCAGGCCGCCTGGGATATCCTGGAACAGCTTGAAGATTTTGCCAGAAAATATGCTCCCGATTATTTAGTAGATGTTGAGTTTCAACAAAAGAAGCTTCGCGATCCTGCGCATTTTCGATATTCATGGATTGTAAGGCGTCAGTTCAGCGACTGTTATGTCCAAAAAGGACTGCAGTTGGCCATCGAGATGCAGACAGCAGCAGTTGAGCAAAGTGAGAATCAAACCGACAATTCAGCAGAGAAATCATCCATGAAATGAACAATAAACGATACACATGGTGAAAACTTAAAACTTATAAAATTTGATCCAAGAAAAAGAGAATATCTTTTGAGGAAGTAACCACTTTGGTTTGTCTCAAAAAATCTTCTCTTTTCATTTTGCAGGAATGAATTCTTACTTTTGCAATTAAGCTCCATATGGATAGCCGTCTGGTGAAATACAGAGTTCATCGAGATTATCCGTCTCGAGATCAGACGATTTCGAAGGATCCATCAACAGAAACTGTACTTTAGGAAAAGTCTCAACGGCCCATTGAGAATCGACATGTAAAAGGTGTTCCGAACAGAGTGCTGGATCCATCTGTTCTAAAGTTTTTACTGCATTTTTGAGCAGATCATAATCCTCGGTTGAAAAACCAAATATGCCTTTTGCTTCATTAATATCAAGCAAAAAAACCGGTCGATCCTTTTGAAGCTGAAAACGGATGGATGAAACGTTCTGATTGCGTTCGATCGAAAAGAACTGAACAATATAAATCTTCATCAGTTCAATCAGACGATCATCCAGGGAACAATCAAGAATTCTGGATTTTTCATAAAAATCTTCTCGGCGTTTCAGGATTCGATAAAATGTTTTTTTAAAACGAATTTTACGTTCAGATATTTTCTTTTGCAGGGTCTTGTTCAATGAAGAACGTTTCTGATCATCAGGTTCAAAGTAGAGAATCGTATGATTGAGTTTATCTTCATAGGTTAGAGATTGTGAAAGGGGAATCTGTGATCCGCAATGCGGGCAGCGCGAATGAAGAAGATGACCGCAAATGGCTTCATATTTCAGATCTGGCTGCTTATCACAATCGATATAAGTAAGAATCGGCTGATTCAGTACATTCAGGCAGAAGGGGCATTTCTCCTGATACTGATCAATGGCTTGTTTTGTATTGGATCGAATAATCATAATTGTGCCTCCTGTCCTAAGCTTTCATAATGAAAAAAATAAAATTTTGCTGGATGATCAATTGTCAATCCTATTTTAACATTCAAGAAAGCGTTAACATCAAAAACATATGAATTTAACTGATTATTTTACTCTGGTTTCTGTTTTAAATTCATGAGTGAATATGATCCTGAATTTGCATTGGACATGTTTGAATTCATACCTTCTTTTGGAACTGATGTTTCTTAAAATAGCATTACCAAAAGAAAAAAGGATTGCATCCGCTGACAAATACCACGGTTTCCATATCATGGACTCAGGTGTCATTTACTCAGTCTGGATGCAATCCTTTTTGATCAGTATGCAGGACAGGATTGATTATTTATTTTATTTTTTTAGATGCAAATGCCGGTAGCATGAACATCAAGTTCTTAGATAACAGCAGCAGGAGCAGCACTGGTCTTGCATGCTCAGATTCATTTATAGATCATCAACAATCGCGCCAGCTTTGGAGTAAGCTGTAGACTTGGCTTCGAAGAAATCTGTTTTGATGTCATTAGCACGGCTGTAATTATCCACCCATTTCATGGATTCTGGAATTTCATCGTGGCCTTCGAAGACTGGCTCGAAATTTAATCCTTTGCATCGAAGATTCGCCAGATATTTAATGTAATCCTCAACCATTTCAGGATTCAGACCCGCAATACGGTCCCCAAGAACGTAGGCGGCCCAGTCCATCTCTTCTTCAGCACCGTGTTTGATCATTTCTCTGTATTCTCTGACATCTTCAGCAGTGAAAAGTTCAGGCTGTTCCTTCTGAAGTTCAAGGAGAATGTTTCTGAATAACCACAAATGCGTATTTTCATCGCGGTTAATATAACGAATTTCCTGAACACTTCCTGGAATCTTACCCATTCGTCCCATGTTATAGAAAAACATGAATCCGGAATAGAAGTATATTCCTTCAAGAATATAGTTGGCAATCAAAGTCTTGACCAGATGTTTTGGATCCTTATGAGCTAGAAAATCATTATAGAGATTGCCGATAAACTCGTTTCGGCGCAGCAGATGCTCGTCATTTTTCCATTGATACAGGATCTCGTTTCGTTTTTGAGGCGGACAGATCGTATCTAACATGTAGGAGTAGGACTGTGAATGAACAGCTTCCTGAAATGCCTGAATGGTCAGACAAAGATTGACTTCGTTGGCAGTGATATAAGCTCCAATATTTGGAAGGTTTGCGGTCTGAAGAGAATCGAGAAAGACAAGAAAAGACAGGATCTTGTCAAAAGCGGTTCTTTCGATATCAGAAAAATTGCGGTAATCCTTAATATCTTGAGCCAGATTAATTTCTTCAGGAATCCAGAAGTTGTTCATTGCCTGACGATACCAGCGGCTCGTCCAGTCATATTTCACATTATTGAAGTCATTCAGATTGGTGGTATTGCCGTTGATCATCGATCGTTTGGACAGATCGATATCTCCATTGGCATTAAATAAGGCTTTTTGTTTCAGTTCCATGATTAGCTTCTTTCTAGGCACTGCACGATTCGCATTCTTCTACTTCGAGAGATTGAGAACGTACGTAATAAATCGTTTTGACGCCTTTTTCCCATGCCCGGATATACAAATCCAGGATCTTTCGGAATGTAAATTCTGGGGTGATATACAGGTTAACTGATTGAGCCTGATCAATGTGCCGCTGTCTGATTCCGGCGGCATCCACAACCCAGTTCTGATTAATAAAATGAGCGTTTTTGTAATACCAGAAGGTTTCATCGGATAAGTCAGGGGCCACTCGTGTGAGCATCGAACCTTTCTTTTCCTCAAGGTAGAATTTTTTGAGGATTGGATCGACAGCTGCTGTTGTTCCAGCCAGGATGGAAGTACTCGAAGTTGGTGCGATAGCCATCAGATATCCATTTCTTAAACCATTTTCATGAATTTCACTGGCCAGCTTCTTCCATTTCTCAGAGGTATAATCTCGTTTAACAAAATACTCCCCGGTATCATAATCGCTGCCTTTAAAATGAGCATAGGAGCCTTTTTCCCTGGCAAGTTCACAGCTGGCCTGTAAGGCATGATAATTGATACGCTCATAGAGGTCATCCATATAAGTCAGGTGTCTTTCATTTTCAAAAGGAATATGCTGCTTGGCCAAAAGATGCTGATAGCCGCTGGTGCCTAATCCAACTGGACGCATGGATTGCGAAGTGAGTTTGGCTGTCGGCAGCGGATAGTAGTTCAGATCAATGACATTATCAAGAGCCCTCATGACCGTCGTAATGACTTGCTTGAGTTTGTCATCATCATTGACATCGATATGACCCAGTGAAAGGCTGGCCAAATTGCAGACCACAAAATCACCCGGATGGGTTATAGTTGAGATGATCGTTTCGCCATCACATTGAATAATTGTTGGTTCATCCTGATGCATCGCTGACATGTTCTGCGCAATCTCAGTACACAAGTTGGACGCGTAAATCATACCCTGATGAGAATTTGGATTGGCTTCATTGACGACATCCCGATTGAAGATAAATGGAGTTCCTGTTTCAACCATGGATTTAATCATCATTCGAATCATATCCTTAACCGAAAGGGTTCGCTTTTCGATTTTTGGATCACTGACACAGTCAAAATATTTTCTTTCCCATTCATCCCCATAGCTGTCTTCCAGGCACCAGCCCTTGACTCTTAGAATCTGATGCGGATCCATTAAATGCCATTCGGAATCCAAATCGGTTTTGGCCAGACGCCAGAAAAGATCAGGTACACAAAGAGCAGGGAAGATATCATGGGCTTTCATTCTTTCATCCCCGTTATTGGTTCTCAGCTGCATGAATTCAGGAATATCACGATGCCAGATATCCAGATAAACTGCAGCGGCTCCAGAACGAACTCCCAACTGGTCAACGGCAATGGCAGTATCGTTGATCAGACGGATCCAGCGGATAACCCCACCGGCAGCCCCTTCAAAGCCGCGGATATCACTGCCACTGGCTCTGACCTTGCCTAAATAAAGACCCATACCTCCACCGTGTTTGGAAACGCGGGCAAAGTTATCAAGAGATTTGTAAATTCCGCTTAATGAATCTTCTACGGTATCAATGAAACAGCTCGACATCTGATGAAACGGTTTTCTGGCATTGGCCATGGTTGGGGTGGCCATGGTTACCTGAAGGGTACTGAGCATGTCATAAAAGCGAATCGCCCATTCCACATAATTTTGCTCAGGCATGGCTAAATGCATGGCAATTCCCATAAACATTTCCTGAACACTTTCAAGTGGTTTTCCGTCATGAGAGACAATCAGGTATCGGTTTTTCAGCAAGTCTAGACCAGGATGCTTAAACAGTCTGGTTCTTTCAGGTTTCATGGCTGCATTCAGGATTTCAAGATCTTCTTTTGTATATTTTTTAAGAAGATCAGGAAGGAGCAGATTCTGGCTGGTTAAGTATTCTAATTTTTCAGGCCAGGAATGAATATTTAAATCCACCATGTTTGCTGAAATTTCTTTTTCGAGCTCGTAGTTAAGTATACGGGCAGCGATTTCTTCCCATTTCGGAGCTTTACGGCTGACCAGTTCGCTGGCTGCTCTTTCAAGCATGGAAAGACGGATTTTCTGGGACTGATCCTCCCGGATCAGTTCAGCGGCTTTAATCTGCAGTCTTTCAAGAGAGTATTCAGGTTCAGAAAAATCCTTCTGAATTTCCCGAAGAACGGGTTGTATCTGTGGATCGATGACCAGATCGACGATTTTATTAAGGGTTTCACGTAAACGATAATGCGATTGGCGATAAAGGATATAGGCTTTAGCCGTTTTAAAATATCCATTTTCCATTAACACCTGTTCTGCAACATCCTGTATCTGTTCGACATCACATTCTTCATTGAGCCGGTTAACGATATCCTGAGTGATTTCCAAAAGCTTTGGATCTGATATCAATTCATCGGTTGAAGCAAATGCCTTATAAAGCGCTGCATTGATCTTAGTGGGATCGAATGCTTCAAAAGCTCCGCTTCGTTTACGGATATTCAAAATTCTTGTATTCATAAAAGCTTCCTTTTCTATCAAAAAGTTTTCGATAAATAGTTTGAAAAACGAAGTACGTTAAATGTAGAAACCGAATTCTCAACAGCCATTTATACTTCGTGTTTATTTTAGAGTATGAAGAGATGAAAGGCAGGAATAGAGATTTGACCTGTGATCAATCCTTGCCAGTTCTGTCAGAATTCAGTATTTGTTCTCCAGAAAGAGTCTTTACCAGGAGGACAATCTGACAGCCACGATATCATATTATTTAAGATTTTCAGTACCGTGTGATCATTATGGTAAATTCGTTCTCACTGTATCTTTTCAATCTTTTTCCATCTTTTCTTGAAAGTCAGCCAAAATGAAAGAAAAGGTTCAGATAAAATGAGATTTCTCTCATCCATCTGAACCTTTTAAGTCTAATTTAATAATGCACTAATAAATGGTGAACTAATGAACCAATAATAGTCCACTCCATTATATCTGTTATTCTGCGCCTTTAATACCAGTTATGATCTGGTTTATTTTCTACAGATTTGAACCGATATATCAGTTTATCCATCAAAACTATCTATTCGATGTTCGAATATCCCATCAGATACCGATCCACTTCCTTGGCACATTGCTTTCCCTGTTCTAAGGCCCATACCACTAACGACTGGCCTCGTTTGCAGTCACCGCAGGCAAAGATTTTTGGATTCTGTGTCTGATAGCTTGCTTCTTTCGTAATGATTGTATTTCTAGGTGTCGTTTCAAGATGAAAGGACTCCTTTAAGGAATCTTCAATTCCGATAAAACCGGCTGCAATCAGCAATAAGTCACACTTCAGGATCTTTTCGGTTCCTTCGATCGGTTTAAAATCAGGACCTAAGGAAACAATTTCAATCTCATGCAGGCGGCCGTTCTTTTCGATCAGACGTTTAACCGTTGTGGAAAAAATTCTTGGATCCTTTCCAAATACAGCAGCGGCTTCCTGTTGTCCATAATCGAATTTGGCGACTTTTGGCCATTCAGGCCAAGGGTTATCCGCCGTTCTTTCAATTGGAGGCATTGGAGTCATTTCTAACTGAATGACTGACTTGCAATGCTGCCGAAGGGCTGTCCCAACGCAGTCATTTCCAGTATCTCCGCCTCCGACGATAACCACATTTTTATTCTTAGCAGATATCAGAGGCTTCTTATTGCTGACTACTGATCGGGTTGCATCCGTAAGGTAATCTACCGCAAACATGACACCCGGCAGGTCCATGCCTTCAAGATTCAGAGATCTGGGTTTTCTGCTGCCTGCCGCCAATACGACCACGTCAAAATCCTGGAACAATTCTTCCTTGCTGATGTCCTTGCCAGCCTCCACATGACAGGCAAATTGAATTCCTTCATCTTTCATCAATGAAATTCGACGATCAACCACTTTTTTATCGAGTTTCATATTTGGAATTCCGTACATCAGAAGTCCTCCAGGTCGATCTGCTTTTTCAAAGACCGTAACCTGATGACCTCTTTGGTTGAGATATTGTGCGACGGATAAACCCGCCGGTCCGCTTCCAATGATCGCAGCTTTTTTACCTGAACGGATTGCAGGAGGCTGCGGTTTCATCCAGCCTCTGGCAAATCCAGTTTCGATAATATAGTTTTCATTGTCATGAATCGTGGTTGCGTTTGAATCGATGCCATTAATACAGGCCTTTTCACAAAGAGCAGGGCAAACTCTGCTTGTAAATTCAGGGAAAGGATTGGTCTTAAGCAGACGTTTTAAAGCATATTCATCGTTACCGGCAACCAGTTCTTCATTCCATTCTGGAATCAGATTATGAAGCGGACAGCCGGTGACCATTCCTTTGAGCTCTAAAGCCGACTGGCAGAATGGAACGCCGCAGTGCATACAGCGGGCAGCCTGTTCCATTCGTTTTTCGTAAGGCAGGGGGACATGAAACTCGTCAAAACTTTCAAGTCTTTTTTCAGGAGAAACGCATGGATTCTCCTGGCGTTCATAAATCAGGAATCCGTTATTTTTAGCCATTTTCCATTTCTCCTTTTCTCTATTCCGGATGGGCCATTCTGAAAGCTTTCAGACTGGCTTCAGCAGGGGTAAATCCTTTGTCTTCAAGATCCTTCATATCCTGACGTATTTTCTTGAAGTCATTTGGAATAATCTTTTTGAAATGGATCAGGTAATCATCAAAATGATCGAGAATTTCTCTGGCAAGTTCAGAATGAGTTTCCCTGTAATGTTCTTCGAGAATTTCATGGAGTTTTTCAATATCCTGTTTGGCTTCTAAAGCTTCCATGGATACAAGTTCCTGGTTGATCGAACGATAAAGAGAATGCTCTACATCTAAAACATAGGCAATGCCACCGCTCATGCCGGCTGCAAAGTTTTTGCCGGTCGGACCGAGGATGACGGCATAGCCTCCGGTCATGTATTCCAGACCATGATCGCCGCAGCCTTCTGCAACAGCCGTTGCGCCGGAATTGCGGACACAGAAGCGTTCACCGGCTCTTCCGTTGATGAAGGCTTTACCGCTGGTTGCTCCATACAGAGCGACGTTTCCGATCACGACGTTATCAGCAGCTTTAAATGGAGACCGTGGATCTGGAGCAATTACCAGTTTTCCTCCCGAAAGTCCTTTTCCAAAGTAATCATTGGCATCACCGGTGCATTTGAGCGTCAATCCTTTTGGCAAAAAGGCCCCAAAAGACTGACCAGCCCCACCAATACAGTTCACGACATATGTATCTTCTTTAAGGCTGTTCTTAAAGCGACGAGTAATTTCACTGCCCAGAATGGTTCCTAAAGTACGATCAGTTGAAGAGATCTTAATGGTTGTTTCATATGGTTTTTTACTGTTGAGATAAGGCATGAATTCGGGCAGCAGCTTAGCCACATCCTGGGTTTCTTCAAGTTTGAAATCGTAAGATTCGGCATCATCATGGCAGATGGGCTGGATGTTCTTTAGCAGTTCTTCAAGATGCAAAGAGCCTGCTCTGGAATTTACTTCAACGTTTTCACGAATTTTTAACCGATCGGCGTGTCCAATCATTTCATCGAGCGTTCTATACCCTAAACGAGCCATGATTTCACGCAGTTCTTCAGCGATAAAGAGCATGAAGTTCATTACATTTTCTGCTTTACCCTTAAAGCGCCCGCGAAGTTCTTCGTTTTGAGTAGCAACACCGAATGGGCAGGTATCCAGGTTGCAGACTCTCATCATCCGGCAGCCCATTGTTACTAATGGAGCGGTCGCAAATCCAAATTCTTCAGCTCCTAACAAGGCAGCAATCGCTACATCTCGCCCGCTCATCAACTTACCGTCCGTTTCGACAATGACACGTTTTCGAAGTCCATTCTCGCTTAGTTCCTTGTGAGTCTGAATCAGACCAAGTTCCCATGGAAGACCGGCATTATGAATGGAAGACTGACCGGCAGCTCCGGTTCCTCCATCGTATCCTGAAATCAGAATGACCTTGGCTCCTGCCTTGGCTACGCCGCAGGCAACAGTTCCAACACCGTTTTCTGAGCAGAGTTTTACTGAAATTCTGGCATCACGGTTTGCGTTCTTGCAATCGTAAATCAGCTGGGCTAAATCTTCAATCGAATAGATATCGTGATGAGGAGGTGGAGAAATCAGAGTCACACCTGGAGTGGAACATCTGGTTTTGGCGATCCAGGGATAAACCTTGTTGCCCGGAAGGTGTCCGCCTTCACCGGGCTTGGCTCCCTGCGCCATTTTGATCTGGATCTCATCGGCGACACCAGATATTCGCTGGTCACGCCAAAGCGGCCGGATGCCACCTGCTTGATGGCGGAATTCCTGATCGTACCAAAACGTTCCGGTCTTTCTCCGCCTTCACCGGAATTGGATTTACCGCCCAGACGGTTCATCGCTTCTGCCATGGTTTCATGCGCTTCCTGAGAGATGGAACCATAGGACATGGCGCCCGTTTTAAAGCGTTTGACAATTTCGGAAGCTGGTTCCACTTCTTCTAATGGAATCGAATTCTGACTTTCATCAAAATCAAACAATGCTCTTAAGGTATGAGGTCTGTTTTCATCATTGACTCTTTGGGTATATTCCTTAAAGAGTTCATAGTTTCCTTCGGCAGTCGCTTTTTGCAGAAGAACAATTGTTTTTGGATCATACAGATGGTCTTCCTTGCCTGCGCCGCTTCTGAGTTTGTGATAACCAATCGAATCAAGGGTTGTATTGACTGGAAGTCCAAGTGGATCAAAAGCCCGGTCATGATGGTAAATCAAATCTTCTTCAATGTCTTTTAAACCAATGCCTCCGATCTGAGACTGAGTATTGGTGAAGTAAGCATCAATGACATCGCGGTCGATTCCAATGGCTTCAAAGATCTGAGCTCCCTGATAGGACTGTAATGTAGAGATCCCCATCTTGGCAGCAATCTTTACGATTCCAGAAAGAATGGCTTCATTATAATCACGGATGGCAATGGATGGTTCCTTATCAAGCATGTCCTTGTCAATCAGTTCTTCAATACATTCATGAGCCAGGTAAGGATAAATGGCAGTGGCTCCAAATCCTAACAGGGCTGCAAATTCATGAACGGTTTTAGGTTCACCACTTTCAAGGATGATTGACATGGAAGTCTTTTTCTTGGTCTTTACCAGATGCTGTTCTAATGCCGAAACCGCAAGCAGGCTTGGAATAGCCATGTGCGATTCATCGACACCTACATCGGAGAGGATCAGGATGTTCTTTCCATTGCGGTAAGCTCTGTCCGCTTCTAAAAAGAGCTGATCCAGAGCATCTTTTAATGGCATACCCCGGTAGAACAGCAGAGAAATAACCTGAGAATGGAATCCATCGCGGTCCAGGTTCTTGATCTTATCGAGATCTCTGGCTTCAAGAATCGGATTATTGACTTCTAAAACGGTGCAGTTTCCAGCCTTTTCTTCCAGCAGATTTCCAGAACTTCCAATATAAACCGTCGTATCAGTGACAACCTTTTCACGTAAGGAGTCGATTGGAGGGTTCGTTACCTGAGCAAACAGCTGCTTAAAGTAATGAAACAGGGAAGGGTGAAGTTTCGACAAAGCGGCTAATGGAATATCCGTGCCCATCGAAGCGGTTGGTTCCTTACCAGTTTTTGCCATAGCCAGCAACTGGTCATTAACGTCTTCAAAGGTATATCCAAATACGCGATAAAGGCGGTCCCGATCTTCCTGAGAATGCATTCTGACTTTTTTATCCGGTGCGGGAAGGTTCTTTAAGTCGAGAAGCTTTAAAGACAGCCATTCTCCATATGGTTTAGATTTTGCAAAGTTTTCCTTTAATTCTTCATCAGGAATCAGTCTTCCTTCAATCGTATCAATCAAAAGCATTTTTCCTGGTTCAAGTCTGGATTTTATGACGATATCGGATGGATCAAGATCCAGAACTCCAACTTCAGAGGACAGAATGAATTGTCCGTCTTTTGTAATGTAATAACGGCTTGGACGCAAACCATTTCGGTCTAATACCGCTCCGCATTTTTCACCATCGGAAAAAAGAATGGCAGCCGGACCGTCCCATGGTTCCATCATGGTTGCATAATAATGATAGAAATCCTGTTTGGTCTGATCCATCGGAACATGTTTCCACGGTTCCGGGATGGTGACCATTACGGCTTTGGCCAGATCCATGCCGTTCATCATCAAAAATTCCAGGGAGTTGTCCAGCATGGCCGAATCGGAACCTGCGTTATTAATGACAGGAAGAATTTTGTGATATTCATGTTCGATGAAATCTGCAGTCATGCTTTCTTCACGGGCCAGCATACGGTTGGCATTTCCGCGAATCGTGTTGATTTCTCCGTTGTGAGCAATCAGACGGTTCGGATGAGCTCTCTGCCAGCTTGGTGTAGTATTGGTTGAAAAGCGGGAATGAACCAGGGCGATGGCACTTCTGTAATCCGTATCCTGCAGATCCTTATAGAATTTGCGCAGCTGATCAACAAGGAACATTCCTTTATATACGATCGTTCTGGAGGAAAGGCTGGCTACATAGGTATCCGGGCAGCTTTTTTCAAATTCGCGGCGGATTACGTAAAGAATCCGGTCAAAATCAAGTCCGGCCTTTACACCTTCCGGTTTCTGTACAAATCCCTGCCAGATGGAAGGCATGCAGTCCAGAGCGGCTTTTCCGAGAATATCCGACTGTGTCGGAACCTTTCTCCAGCCAAGAAACTGGCAGCCTTCTTTTTCTGAGATCGTTTCAAACAGTTTTTTTGCCTGGTTTCTTTCCAGTTCATTTTCAGGAAAAAAGAACATACCCACACCGTAGGTTCCTTTTTCCTGAATGGATATGCCGTCTTCGGCGGCGGCTTTCTGGAAGAAATCGTCAGAAATCTGAAGCAGAATTCCGACACCATCTCCGACTTTGCCACTGGCATCCTTTCCGGCTCTGTGTTCGAGTTTTTCCACAATATGCAAAGCTTTGTCTACCACGTCAAAGCTGGGAGTTCCGTCGATCTGAACGACCGCACCGATTCCGCAGGCATCATGTTCATTCATGTAATCAAACATTTCAGAAAAACTCCTTTCAAATCGTATCCAAAGAGATCCGCAAGAGATCCTGGATTGTCTTTATCAGTACACTGAATAATGAATAGAAAAATTACTTAAGAAAAAACATTCATATATAAGATTCGTTATGACCAGAAAATTCTGATCATAACGAAGTTTTTTAATTTTTATCGGTTCTACCGGATTCGATCAGATTCCGCTTTCTCCATAGTTGGAGAGATAACGAGCAGATGGATCATTGACATCACAGCCCTGCCACTCCTTGTTTGGCATCCAGAAATCGACAACCATTCTGGACTGTCCAGGATAATACTTTTCAAAGAGATCACGATAGAGCAAGCTTTCCTTAGTAAAAGGAGCGGCATGATCATATAAGGCTTTTCTGGCTTCGAATTCTTCATCCGAATATGTCCGCTCAGCCAGAGCTTTTAAATCATCAGCCATCGAATGCCCGACGGCATCTGAGAACGCTGCTTTTTCGCGCATCAGAATTTCATAAGGCAGAATCTGATCTTTTTCAAAAGCATGACGCAGCAGATATTTGCCTTTGTTATAGGTGTTGAGCTTAAGTTCTGGATCGATGCTCATGACATATTTCACAAAAGCGGTATCACCAAAGGGAACTCTTGCTTCCATTGAATGAGTCGAAATGCAGCGGTCGGCTCTCAGTACGTCATACATATAAAGCTCTTTAATTCGCTTGGCACTTTCCCTTTGGAATTCCTGTGCACTTGGCGCATAATCCGTATATTTATAACCAAAGAGCTCATCTGAAATTTCACCAGTCAGTAGAACTCGGACATCTGAGATTTCACGGATTTTTTTGCAGATTAGATACATACCCATGCTTGCCCGAATTGTGGTGATGTCATAGGTAGCCAGTTCAGCAATCACTTCTTCAAGGGTGTCAAGAACTTCCTTTTCAGTCATGATCAATTCATGATGATTGCTGCCAATAAAATTGGCCACCTGTTTTGCGTACTTCAGATCGATGGCATCTTCTTCCATACCGATGGCAAAAGTTTCAATCGGCTGATCGGATCGACTGGCGGCAATTGCACAGACCAGAGAACTGTCCAGGCCGCCAGAAAGCAGAAAGCCGACTGGAGCATCCGAATCAAGCCGCTTATCAATCGCATCGATCAGCAGATCATGAATTTTACTGCAGACTCCTTCTACATCCTTCTGCGCAGCCGGTTCATCTACAACGGAAAGGTCAAGATAGCAGATAAACTGTCCATCCTGGTAATAATGACCAGGTGGGAAAGGCATGATTGAATCACAGAGTTTCACCAGGTTCTTAGCTTCTGAAGCAAAGCAGATACTTCCATCTTCTTTCAAATAACCATAAAACAAAGGTCGAATTCCCATTGGGTCTCTGGCTGCGACAAATGATTTCTTGGAATCGTCATACAGGATCAGGGCATATTCAGCATCAAGTTTTTCAAACATGTCTGTTCCATATTCTTCATACATTGGAAGAAGAATTTCACAGTCACTGTCTGACATGAAAACATAGCCTTTTTCTTCAAGATCTGCTTTCAGCTTTCGAAATCCATAGATCTCGCCATTACAGACCAGAGCATTCTCATTTAAGGTAAATGGCTGCATTCCAGCTTCATTAAGACCCATGATCGCCAGACGCTGAAATCCTAAGACTCCAGCCTGAGTCTCAAGAAATCTTTCCTGGTCTGGTCCACGGCTTTTTGTACAGGACATGGCTTCCTTGGCCATATCCAATGTTGCTGATCGACTCTGAATTCCTAATACTGTACACATAAAGATTCCTCCGGTTTGTGGTTAAATTAACATCCATTTTGTCAATTTGGGGAATAAAAATGGAATGTTACCGTAAAATTGGGTATAAGAAAGCGGCAGCGTACACTGCCGCAGATCTTTCAACTACAGTGCTGATGAATTACTGAATACCAAAGAGCAGTTTCCCGTAAGTTGGGAATGGCCATTCTTTTGCATCGGTAATGTCTTCTAAGAAGTCACATGGTTCTCTTAAGGCTTCCATATCAGCCAGAATGTGGTCACGAACGAAGAAGGCTTTTTCTTCAAAATCACTCATGGAATTCAGTACAGCCACATCGGTTTCGAGCTTTTCAAGAGCATAGTAAGCTTTTTTCGTCAGCTCGCTGGCATCTTCCAAAGTTCTGGTTTCATAAACGGCTGGCAGGTCTGGCATCGCTTCTTTTTTCGAAAGGATGATGTCAGCCAGTTTTCCTTCAAAGCTGGAAACGGCAGGCAGGATTTCTTTCTTGGCCATGTTGATCATTGTTTTTGCTTCAATGTTGATCAGGTTTACATACTCTTCCATCAGAATTTCATAACGGGAGAGCACTTCTTCACGGCTGAAGACACCCAGACGTTCAAACAGGGCAATGTTTTCTTCGCTCTTGAAATAGGGAAGAGCATCCGGTGTTGTCTTGAGGTTGAGAAGACCTCTCTTTTCCGCTTCTTCGACCCATTCGTCAGAATATCCGTTTCCGTTGAAGATGATTCTGGAATGATCCTGGAAGATGCTCTGAATCAATACGTGTAAGGCAGAATCAAAATCAGGAGCAGCTTCCAGAGCATCGGCGATTTCTCTTAAGGAATCGGCGATAACGCTGTTGAGAATCACGTTGATTCCGGCGATGGACTGAGCAGAACCCGGCATACGGAATTCAAATTTGTTTCCGGTGAAGGCAAACGGGGAAGTCCGGTTGCGGTCGGTTGTATCGATCGGCAGGTTCGGCAGAACGTCAGTTCCGATGTTCATGAAGACTTTTTCATGAGAACCGTAGTCGCTGTTGTCGCGGATGGCTTCAATGACTTCTTCCAGCTCATCGCCCATGAAGATGGAAATGATGGCTGGAGGTGCTTCGTTGGCGCCAAGACGGTGATCGTTTCCGGCTGTAGCGACAGAGAGTCTTAACAGATCCTGATGTTCGTCAACGGCTTTTACAATGGCAGCCAGGAACAGAAGGAACTGGATGTTTTCATAAGGGGTATCGCCCGGTTCAAGCAGGTTGTCGCCGCTATCTGTGGAAATGGACCAGTTGTTGTGCTTTCCGCTTCCGTTGATGCCGTCAAACGGTTTTTCATGAAGCAGAGCGACCATTCCATGTTTTTTGGCGATGCGCTGAATCAGCTCCATAGCCAGCTGGTTCTGATCAGTGGCCAGGTTGGTTGTTGTGAAGATCGGAGCCATTTCATGCTGAGCCGGAGCTACTTCGTTGTGCTCGGTTTTGGAAGTGACGCCCAGTTTCCACAGTTCTTCATCGAGTTCTGTCATGAAGTTCTGAACGCGGGTCTTGATTGTGCCGAAGTAATGGTCTTCCATTTCCTGGCCTTTCGGGGCCATGCTTCCAAACAGCGTGCGGCCGGTATAAACCAGATCTTTGCGGTCCCAGAAGTATTTTTCATCAACGAGGAAGTATTCCTGTTCTGGTCCAACTGTTGTTTTAACGGAACGAGTCTGGTTGTCTCCAAACAGCCGAAGGATTCTTAAAGCCTGAGTATTGATTGCGTCCATGGAGCGAAGCAATGGAGTTTTTTTATCCAGAGCATGTCCTGTATAGGAAGCAAATGCTGTCGGAATGCAAAGAACACCTTCCTTAATAAACGCATTGCTGGTAGGATCCCATGCTGTATACCCTCTGGCTTCAAAGGTTGCCCGCAGTCCGCCGCTTGGGAAAGATGAAGCATCAGGTTCGCCTTTGATCAGTTCCTTGCCGGAAAATTCCATAATGACTTTTCCGTTGCCGGCCGGGGTGATGAAGGAATCATGTTTTTCCGCCGTCACGCCTGTCATTGGCTGGAACCAGTGGGTAAAGTGAGTAACCCCTTTATCAAGAGCCCATACTTTCATGGCATGAGCGACCGCATCAGCAATTTTACGGTTTAAGGGGAGACCGTCGTCGATGGTCTTTCGCAGTTCTTTGTAGACGTCTTTAGGAAGAGTCTCACGCATGGTGGAATCGTCAAAGACGTTTTCACCGAAGATTTCCGTAACCTGTTTTTCCATATCGTTCTCCTGTATTCAAAAAAAAGGCAAAGACACTGAAATCAAAGCATTTCAGTCATCTCGTTTATTCGGGATGCTGTATGCCTGTTTTCTGGCGTCCTTGCCATTTCATGGTTGTAGATTACTCGATTGATTTTGCTCTGTCAACAGGAACGAAACAATTTTTCGAAAATTTTCAGAAAAATAGACTTTTTCAGTTTCATACCATATTTTAGAAATGTTATAACATCTAACCTGTTAATTGTTGAAAAAGCATGTTAATTGAATGAAGCAATATCGAACGTTAATGGGATATGCATATAAATTGTACTGACATTTCAAAAAAAGCAGCAAAACATATCACTTTTGAAAAGTCTTTTACAGCGATTTCCATTTTATGAATAGCTGACCTTAATTTTCATTTATACTGAGCCATAAGAAAGTTGAGGACGATTATGTATTTTAAAGATGAGGTTCTCACGTTTATTGAAGAAGAAAACGTTCAATTCATCAAACTGCTTTTTTTTGACGTGTTTGGCCGGCAGAAAAATGTATCCATTCTTCCAAGCAGAATGTCTCGCACTTTCGAAAAGGGAGTAACGATCGATGCGACTGCAGTTACAGGTTTTAATAACCCGGATCATTCTGATCTTGTATTAAAGCCTGACCCATCCACGATGACCATTCTGCCATGGCGATCGATTGATGGCTGCGTCATCTATATGATCTGTGATCTTTATTATCCAGATGGAAGAAGATTTGATTACGATATTCGCTATATCCTGCAAAAGGCAGTAAAAAAGGCGCAGAAGGCCGGGCTGACCATTGAAATGGCCGCAAAGTTTGAATTCTACCTGTTAAAGCTGGATGAACTGGGAGAAAAGACGAATATTCCAATGGATCAGGCAGGATATATGGATGCCGCTCCACTTGATCGGGCTGAAAATATCCGCAGAGACATCTGTCTGACTTTAAATGAGATGGGAATTGAACCCCATAAATCCTACCATCAGTACGGAAAAGGCCAGAATGAAGTGGATTTTCATTTCAATACGGCCCTCAATGCGGCTGATGAAGCAGCGATCTTTAAATGGGTTGTTCGTTCTACCGCTCACTTAAATGGCTTATGGGCTGATTTTTCCCCGCGTCCTTTCAAAAATCAGCCTGGCAGCGGACTGCATATTCAAATGCGCTTCTTTGATACTGAAGATGAACGGATCAAAGAGCAGTTCATGGCTGGAATTCTGAAGTATATCCGACAGATGACTCTGTTTCTGAATCCAAATAAGCAATCCTATGACCGTTTTGGCAAGGATCAGGCTCCTTTATTTATCGACTGGTCCGATCAGACAAGATTTACCTTGCTGAGAATCCCAGCATTATCTCCGGATATTATGGAAGTCCGCTCACCGGATTGCACCTGCAGTGTGTATCTGGCTTTTGCATTACTGATTGAAGCGGGTCTGAAGGGAATTGAAGATCAGCTGGAACTGATTGAACCAGGTGCCTGCAAAAGACAGGATTCAATGGATATTCTTCCAACGAGTCTTGAAGAAGCAAAAGCATTAGCCATTGAATCAGATTTCATTGCAAATGTATTACCAGACCATATTATCAATACATATATAAAGAAAGATCAGTGATTTTTCATGAGAAAAAAGAAAGTGATTTGGCTCTCTTCAAATTCTGAGACGAAAGGTCAGTATTTCCCATCATCAAAATATGATTTGAGCCTTGAAAAATCTTCTTCAAAACTGAAGCAAAAATTAAATGATGAAAAATTTGATCTGATTATGATTTCAGGTCCATTAAGTGGAGAAAGCTGTATCCAGATTGCCAACGAAGTTGCTGCAGTTTTCCAGATTCCAGTTTTATTAGCTGTTCCAGGTGAGCTGTATGATCAGACTTCCTATCAATGTCAGGAACATCGAGTCTTTGTGATCCTCTCTCCGCTTCAGAAGCTCATGACTATGCAGGCCATAGCTCTGATTGAAAAATTCTCGGATCAGATTCGCCTTCTTGAAAAACAGATTCAAAAGGAGCAGCAGAAATTCAAGGATGAAAAAATGATCAATCTGTGCAAGCTCAAATTGATCGAAACATATCATTGGAGTGAAGAAAAAGCCCATTCCTTTATCGGTAAAAAGGCGATGGATCATTCCTGCACCAAAGTTTACGTAGCAAAAGTTCTGCTTAACCGGCTTCAGGCGAATACCTGAAGCTTTTTTACTTTAAAACGATCCCTTACGCTTTCGATTGATTCTTATGGCCTTACCAGATTGAAACTCAAATAACTGGATCGGTTATTTTTTTTAGATCATCGAAAGCCCCAGCTTATGAATTATGTCCTTAAAGAAATCAGGTCGAAATAGAGAGCCTGACAGGACGAAAAGAGGACATTCGATTAAGATGTAGTAGATATAAAATACATAGGATACAGGAAGAAGGTTTTATTGAATGTCGAAGAAATCGAAACATGATAAAGGAAGTACAAAAACCAATGCGATGCGTATTCTTGAAGATCTGAATATTGAATATATCCCTCATGAACTCAATACAAAGATCACTAATGGAAGTGAGCTGGCCAGAACTTTTGGTATAGACCCGGCAAAAACATTTAAGACTCTGGTAACCATTGCCAATACTAAAGAATATCTGGTCTTTTTGGTGCCTGTCGATGAAAAACTGTCATTGAAAAAAGCGGCCAGTGCCGCTGGCGTCAAAAATGTCGAGATGATTTTACAGAAGGATCTGTTTAACAGGACTGGTTATGTGCATGGCGGATGTTCTCCAATTGGAATGAAAAAAAGTTTTCGAACTTTTATTGATCAATCCGCTGAAAACTTCGATACGATTCTTTTTTCAGCTGGCAAAATTGGGGAACAGATCGAAACAGACCCAAAAAATCTTGAAAAGCTGTCCATTACTTTCTCTGATCTGACAGCTTAAACTGCCAAAACTGGAATTCTGAATTGAGTATGTCTTTCAATCATGTCTGATGAATCTTTACTGAAAATTCGTGGATAAAAATTGACTGAAATCATTATCGATAATTAGAAACGATAAATAGAAATAAGAGAAAACAGGAACAAGAGAGTGAAAGTCACAAGAGTAGAAAAATAGAAAGCAGGACAATATGAACTGGTTTGATGAAAAAGTGTTTTATCAGATTTATCCATTAGGAGCTGCAGGAGCTCCCTTTGAAAATGATCATCAGCTGACTCACCGGTTGAATCAATTTGAAGCATGGATTAAACCGCTAAAGGAAAGAGGAATTGGAGCCATCTTATTCAACCCTCTATTTGAATCCATTACGCATGGCTATGATACAACGGATTACAGAAAAGTCGACAGCCGTTTAGGAGATAACGAAGACCTAAAAAAGCTGGTTGAAAAGATACATGATAATGATATGAAAGTGGTTTATGATGCTGTTTTCAATCATGTCGGCAGAGAATTTCCTCCTTTTCAGGACGTTTTAAAAAACAGAGAGAATTCAAAATACAAAGACTGGTTCTTCATTGATTTTGATGGAAACAATGGATTTGATGATCATCTGTATTATGAAAACTGGGAAGGCAATGAACCGCTCGTCAGACTCAATCTGAAAAATCCGGAAGTCATTCAGTACCATCTTGACAGCGTTGATTTCTGGATGGATGAACTGGGTGCAGATGGATTACGCTTAGATGTGGCTTATTGCCTCGATCATGATTTTATGAAAGCTCTGCATCAGCATGTCAAAGCAAAAAAACCTGAATTCTTTCTTCTTGGCGAAATGGTCCATGGAGATTACAACACCATTGCAAATCCAGAAATGCTTGATTCAGCAACGAACTACGAATGTCAGAAGGGAATTTATTCAAGTCTGAACTCCAAAAACTTCTATGAGATTTTATATTCCTTCAATCGTCAGTTTGGCAAGGAAAACTGGTGTTTATACACAGGTAAAAATCTGTTGTCCTTTCTGGATAACCATGATGTCAATCGGATTGCAAGCGTGCTGGAAAACAAGGACCTGCTGCCTGCTGCGTATGCTATTTTAATGACGATGCCAGGTATTCCCTGTATTTATTATGGAAGTGAATGGGGAATTGAAGGGATGAAAAATCAGAACGATACAGAAATACGTCCTGAAGTCGAAATTCCAGTGACCAACGAACTCTCGGAAATTGTGGCAAAACTGGCCAAAATTCATACCGGGAATTCTGCTTTGCAAAATGGGGATTATACTCAGATTGCCATTAATAATCCATGGTGCATTTATCAAAGAAGCAACGATGAACAGACGATCTGGACCTGCATCAATATCGATAAAAATCCAGTGGATATTCCTGTGAACTATCAGGGTCAGACAAAAAATTTATTCGATGATCAGATTGAAGAAGTCAATGGACAGATTCACCTTGAACCAGGTGATTTTAAAATTCTTGAGCTGAGCGCCTGATTGATGGCTTATTGTAAAAATGAATCTTCCCTCAAAGATAGAACCTTTGGCAATCGAAAAGAGTAGATCTATGAAACTGTGGTTTGAAGCAGTGGTTTATTGAATCAAATTCAAATTATGAAATACAGCTCTAAAATGAAGTTTTAAATAGAGCTCCGGCCGGATCGATTGATAAAGATCCGGTATTTTTTTGTATCTTTATTCTTCATTGAATTCAAAAACAGTTTATTGCAAACAGCTGATTTCGGTTCAATGAGGATACAGTAAGTTTTCAGCATCGGTAGAATTTTATGGCAGAAAACAAGAAACCAATCTGCCGGCTTTTCCTGTATTGCTCTGAAACTTATTCATAAAGTGGAACATACAATACGATGAGAAGATAATCAATCACGAATTCGGATGTTATTAAAACATTGCAAATCATGTGATTCTTCTGTTAGACAGGATATAAATATGTGCAGATTATCCGTCCATTTTGTTTTTAGTCTTGTTATTCAGAATGGGTTTTGGAACAATAAGAACTAACAGATTTGTTTTGCTGGAATATTTCAGAGAAAGGAAAATTTGAATGGATTCAAATACTGAAATGGTTCTGAAAATTCTCAGCGGGGTCGCATTGTTCCTTTTTGGAATGAGCAGTATGTCGGATGGCTTAAAAAAAGTCGCTGGAAATAAGATGGAGCTCATTCTATATAAATTGACCAATTCCCCCGTGAAGGGATTTTTACTTGGAACCGCAGTCACCTGCGTGATTCAATCAAGTTCTGCTGCCACTGTTATGGTTGTTGGATTTGTAAATTCTGGAATGATGAAAGTTTCGCAGGCGATTGGTGTCATACTCGGAGCCAATATCGGTACTTCGATTACCGGATGGATTGTCTGTATGTCCTATATCGAAGGAGCCGGCTGGGCAAGTTACTTTTCAAGTACTACCATCACTGCGGTGATGGCGATCATTGGTGTTCTGCTGACCATGTTTGGTAAAAAAGATACTTTTAAGCATACCGGGAATATCCTTTTAGGGTTTGCGGTTTTGATGACTGGGATGTCAATGATGTCAGGAGCTGTCGCTCCGTTAAAGAGTGATCCGATTTTCATCGATACGATGAAGAATCTGACCAATCCCTTTTTATCCATGCTTTTTGGTATTCTCTTTGCAGGTATTCTGCAGTCTTCTTCAGCTGCTATCGGAGTTCTGCAGGCTTTATCAACCACTGGAGCGTTGAGTTTTGCATCTGTATACCCATTAGTTATGGGTATTGGAGTAGGCGCATCGTTTCCAGTTTTGTTATCAGCAATCGGAGCCAATAAAAACGGGAAACGAACTTCGTTTATTTATCTGCTGATTTCGATCATCTGCCTGCTTTTGGGGTCCCTTGTCTTCTATCCGCTAGCAGCGGCAGGTCTGATTCCATTTGCCGGAATGACGATGGATCCGTTCTCCACAGCCTTGACGAACACTGGTTTCAGGCTCGTTTTTAATACGCTTTTACTGCCGTTTATTCCTTTGATCAAGAAACTAGCTTATATCATTATTCCATCAGATGCTGCAGAACTCGAAGATACAGGTGATTTTGAAAAACTTGAAGCGCGTCTGTTAAATAATCCAGATATTGCCTATGCTACATCCATGGAAGTGATGGACGGTATGGCAAAAAAGGCAAAGAAAAATGTTCTACGTGCTATCCGTCTTCTGGAAGAATATTCTCCGGAAGGATACAAAAAAGTGGCTGAACTTGAAAGCACCCTGAATAAATACGAAGATAAGCTGGGAAAATATCTGGTTCGCCTGTCGAGTTCTGAAATTTCAATGGAACAATCCAGAAATATCTCAAAATCTCTGCAGTCCATCGCTGATTTTGAAGCGATGGGGGATTATGCTCTTCAGATTGCAGATGTAGCCAAATCCATGAACGAAAAGAAACAGACTTTCTCATTGGCTGCAATCGATGAGCTGACTGTCATTGCTGCAGCGATGGAAGAGGCAACGGAACTGGCAGTTAAAGCCTTCCTGAACAATGATGCAGCAGATGCCAAACGGGTCTTCCCATTGCGGGAGCTGATTTCCTTATCTTCCAACGACATAAAAAAACGCCATATCAAACGTCTGAAGGAAGGCAAATGCTCCATGGAAATGGGATTTGTCCAGGCTGATATTCTTGCGGATATGACCCGAATTGTGGATCATTGCGCAAATATATCACTCGATATCGTCAAATTCTCCAATCAGGACTTTGATGTACATCGGTTTCTTCGAAAATATACTGAAGAAAACCGCAGTGAGTATTCCGATATTCTTCGTGATTATGAAGTAAAATATTCCATCTGATCAAAATTATTGAGTTAAATCATACAAATAAAAAATCCCCGGACGAAGACCGGTTCGCTGCTGTCGAACACCGCTTCATTCGGGGATTTTATTTTTTTCTGTTATCATGCAATGAACTATGTTTTCCATGGATTGACATATAAAAAAAGCCCGAAAATATCGGGCTATCCGCTCATTCATGATTGAAAATGAGAATAAAGTTTGCTGTGTTGATTTAAACTACTTCGCGTTTGCTTCGTCAACAGCCTGCATGATGTCTTTCAGGTTGATTGTGCATCCGGATTTAACATCTTCGGATTCAGCATAGCCATCAGCATCAAGTTTAACACTGTCTACACCATGTTCAAGAATATAGTTTTCCAGGAATTCAACCTGTTCGTTCCATTCTTTACCAATTTTAGAAGCAGACTTCATGTTGTAATCAGCGCCAAGATCCTTCTTGGAATCGCCTTCTTCAGTTACAACATCAATGGAAACACCAGTCAGTTTTCCATCTTCTTTTGTAAGAACGGCAGTAGTTTCTGCACCGTCAGTTGTAACTGTTGCTTCAGTCTGAGTTCCAGCAGTGCTGTTTGCAGCATCATCGGAAGAGCTGGAGCAAGCAGCCAGCATCATTGCAGCCATAGCAGCTGCAGCAAGTTTCTTATTCATGTGTATTGCCTCCTGATTTCACAATTATTCCGCTTAGATTTTACCATTTTTTATGACAGATGGACTTTTGGTACCCTGAAACACAAATCAGATCAGAACTCTGATTCTCGCAGATGATTTGATAAGAGCAATTGAAAGATCTGTCTAAAAACGCTTTGATCCGCAGGTCCTGTACTATGATATTTGATGAACCAGTAATCTTCAAGCGGTTTTTTTAATAACGTTTTAAAGATTATTGAAAACGGTTACTTCGCTTGTGAAAAAATAAATAAACGACACAATTCCCATTTATTAAACAAATCATTCGGAAATTGTCTTGGTTTTTCGATTTTTAAAGGTAAAAAAAAAGACGTCGAAGACGCCTTTTAATCAGAAAATTAAGGTGAATTGTATATTTTTAATCTTATTCCGATAATCGAATCAGCTCAGAGCATTTTCAAAAACTGAAATTGCTTCTTCCTCTTCTTTTTGTTTATGGTTTTTCGAATCCAAAGAGGCGTTGATTAAACCGGTAAATAATGGATGAGGATGATTTGGTCTTGATTTGAATTCAGGATGATATTGAACCCCCACATAGAATGGATGATCAGAATATTCAATGGCTTCTACGAGGGCGTTATCCGGACTGGTTCCTGAAATCATCATCCCATTTTCTTTGAAACGGGGACGATACTTATTGGAGAATTCATAGCGGTGACGATGTCTTTCTTCAATACGATCTTTTTGATACAGCATGTGAAGAAGACTGCGGTCATGAACATAACATGGATAAGAGCCTAAACGCATAGTCCCGCCCTTTTTAATTTCATTGGATTGATTTTCCATGAAATCGATGACTGTATGCTGGGAATTTTCATCAAATTCAAAGGAGTTAGCATCCTCTAATCCTAATACATCTCTGGCAAAGGAAATGGCAGCGATCTGCATTCCCAGACAAATGCCCAGATAGGGGATTCCTTTCTCTCTGGCATAGCCTGCAACAGAGATCATGCCTTCAATACCGCGTCCGCCAAAACCGCCGGGAACAATAATTCCATCGACATCGCTGAAAATTTCGTCCAGATTTTCCAGGTGTTCAGAATCCACCCATTTGATGTTCAGTTTGACATGGTTGACAAAACTGCCATGATGCAGAGCTTCCGCAACGGAAAGATAGGCATCGTGAAGCGCCACATATTTTCCGACCAGAGCAATTGTGACTTCTTTGGTTGGATTATGGATTTCATCGACCATGGCTCTCCATTCATCAAGGTCAGCTGGTCGATTTTCCAGGGACAGCTTTTCGCAGATGTTCTTGGCGATATTCTGATCTTCGAGCATTAATGGTACTTCGTAGAGTGATTCAAGGGTCTGGTTTTGAAAAACCGATTCCTTATCTACATTGCAGAACAGAGAAATCTTATCCAGAACAGACTGCGGAATATCTTTTTCACATCTTGCGATAATGATATCCGGATGAATACCAAAACTCTGAAGCTCTTTAACCGAATGCTGAGTCGGTTTGGATTTGAACTCCTGAGATCCATCGATGTAGGGAATATAGGTAACATGAGCAAACAGACAGTTGTTTCGGCCGACTTCATAAGCGACCTGCCTGATACTTTCAAGGAATGGCTGCGATTCAATATCGCCGATTGTTCCGCCAATTTCTGTAATGACGACATCGGCATTGGCGTAGTTTCCGGCTTCCAGAATAAAGTTTTTGATTTCATCTGTGATGTGAGGGATCACCTGGACAGTTTGTCCTAAGTATTTACCTTCACGTTCTTTATTGAGAACATTCCAATATACCCGGCCAGTAGTCAGGTTTGAATAGGTGTGCAGATTTTCATCAATAAAACGTTCATAATGACCTAAATCAAGATCGGCTTCAAGACCATCGTCTGTAACAAATACTTCTCCATGCTGGTAAGGGGACATAGTTCCTGGATCCACATTGATATATGGATCAAGTTTCTGAGCGGTTACTTTATAACCGCGGGCTTTAAGAAGACGGCCGATGCTGGCTGCAGAAATTCCTTTTCCTAAACCAGAGACCACACCGCCTGTAACAAAAATGTACTTTGTGGACATAATCTACCTCGTCAATGGACAAATTTTAATCAGATCTAAATATAGTGTAAAGATCCAATAAAGAAGATTTATAATTTTGCAAAATTGGAAACGGATTTCGTACAGTTTCTTATTTGTGAACCATGACCTGTTCGATAAAAACAGGTAAAATTGTTTCGAGGACAAAATATGTTAAAATTACCGCCAAAATATCGAGACCGCGAAATTCTTTATCGACGACTGATATTATTTACACTGTCGTTGGGACTTCTGGTGATTTACGCTGGAGAAATTTTTGAATTTATCGCTAAAGCCATCTGGATCTGCCTGCCATTTATTATCGGAGGAATATTGGCCTTCGTTTTAAATACATTCTGTTCAGTCATTACCAGACTGATGCATCGTTTTTTTCATACTCCAGTCAATGCAAAAAACATGATTTATTATCGAATCCTGACGATTCTGATCATTCTGTTGTTTTTGTTAGTGGTCTTCTCATTCATTATTCCACAGCTGATCAGTTCCATCGACCGGCTGATGAGAGATTTGCCCATTGTTTATGATGAGTTTTATAACGAAGTGTTAAATCGCAGTAAGGATATTCCAGCGATCCATGATTGGATTCTGGAACATGAAAAGCTGCTATCGGATGCTCCAGCTCTAATTCGGGAACTGGCCGGATTTATCAGCGCGGGAAGCGCAGGAAACGCTTTAGGATCAATCAGCGATATTATTTCAAATACATTTTCATGGTTATGGACTCTGCTGCTATCGATCGTATTTGCGATAATCACATTCTTTAATACAAGTCAGTTCATAGAAATCTGTCAGTTAATTGCCAGAGCGTGGATTCCCGAACGTTTTCTTCGCTCTACTCATGGTTTTATCAGTATGGTCAGCAGAATATTTGCGCAGTATATCGGAGGATCTGTTCTGGAATGCATCATTCTTGCCGCATTAGTGAGCACTTTCTCATTAATCTTCAACATTCCTTACGCCGTCCTTATCGGCGTCTCTTGCGGAATCTGTGCGCTCGTCCCTATGTTTGGCGCAACTGCAGGAGCCATCTTATGTACATTATTTTTATTGATGGAATCAGCGGGAAAAGCGGTCACATTTTTGATTATGTTTCTTTGCATTCAACAGGTGGAGGGAAATTTCATCTATCCCAATGTCGTTGGAAAGAGTGTTGGACTGCCTCCAATGTTTGTCGTCGTTTCCATTACGATTGGAGCCAGTCTTGCGGGAATTCTGGGAATGATCATCTCAATTCCAATTGCATCGGTCATCTATGAACTGATCAAAGCTCAGGCCCAGAAAAGAATGGATGCCAAAAATTCAAAATGGGACCCGGCCGTCAGCAATCTTCAAACGGACAAGGATACTACTGAAAAATAGATTAAAGATTCTATGACTAATTCATTGATGGATGTCCATATTGATCTTACTTAAAAGAACTTCATTAATCATTGGGAACATTTGAACTTTTATTGCTCCTTTGTCCGATTGCTTGGCAGTAATTGGTTTGAAGGAGCATTTTCTTATATCTATTAATGTTAAGACTCGATTTTTGGTCAGTCGATTATTGAATTCCTGTTTCAGATTTTTCAAGGAACAGTACTTGCAGAATTTAGCAGAGAATAATTGACATTGTTAACTGACATTCTTAACGAAGATTAGATTTATTGATTTATACTGAAGACAATGAGTTTCAAAGAATTATGGGAATTGTTGTCATATTGAATTTTGACAGAAGAGGTGTTATGAATCGAGCCGCATTATGCATAAAAATGCTTAAAATACTCAAATCAAGAGACATTGTTTCAACCGCTGAACTCGCAGAGTTGTTGAAAACCAATCCGCGAAATATCAGAGAATTTCGAAAAGAGCTTGAAGCTGCAGGCTATCACATTGAAGAGAAAAGAGGAAGATATGGGGGATACTATCTCGATGATAGAGATTTAATCCAGATTCCCAAACTGACCAAGGAACAGCTTCAGGTACTCGCTCATGCGAGGCAGTTTATCAAAGCACATGCTGAATTTGCCGAAGGTGACCAGTTCGAAGAGATTATGGATGATGTTGCCGCTGCAGGCAGTTCCTACTCCAATCGGGAAATGCCTGAAATTGGGTATTCATTTTCTGTAGATCGACATTCTGGTTTAACCGATCACGAAAGAGAAATGCTCAGTCAGGTTCTGGCCAGCATGAAAAGTTCTTATTCTGTTGAGCTTTCGTATATGAAAAGAGGAGTCAATGAACCAGCGAGTATTCTAGTCGATCCCTATCACGTGGTAAACATCGAAGACAACTGGTATATGATTGGCTGGTCTCATTCAGCCAAGGCTTTTCGTAATTTCCGCTTTTCAGACGAGCGAATGCTTGATATCAAATTGACTCAAAGGCGATTTACAAAGGATCCAAACTTTAACTTCAAAAACTTTATCGGTATAGATTCCGCTTTTAAAGGGAAACTTAATCTCTATGAAGTTGAAGTGAATCCGGATCACGCCCGTTTATTTCGGGAAGATTTTAAAGGGCGTGAGCTGAGCCAGAAGGAAAACCGAAATGGGAAATGTGTATTTTCTTTTACCGCCGATAATCAGTATCAGGTATATCAGCTTCTTTTTCGTTTCGGTGATGCTGTCGAACTCATCCTGCCTGTAGAATTCCGCGATGAGTACATAAAGAGGATCGCTTCGATCGCTAAAGTTTACGGTATTTCTCTGGATCCTGATGATTAAATCGAATTCCAGAGGAAGATCCTGATGAATCTTCATATCCTTATGAAGTCGAATCAGAAGAATATGAAGACCATTCGCTTTATTATAGTTTTGATTATAGTTTTGATTACAGTTTCGAATTTTTTTTGAATGGAATTTAATCCGCACTGTATTATGGCAGGCGCTTATCATTATTAAAGATTAAAATTTGTAAGTTGATTCAGGTAGAATATCTGCTGTTTTTAAGGAGTGTTTAATTATGATTCATGCTTCCGATCTGATCAATGTCTGGCACTGTCCAAGACTGGGATGCAATATTCATCAGCATAAAAAAGGGCAGCATGAGCCCTTTGCGAATCTGATCGCTCCTTTTTTTGATTTAGCAAAAGAGAAAGTTAAGGTCGAAAACATTCCGCAGGGTCGGCTTAACGATCCAATGGAAAGAACTGTTGAACTTCTTAAACAAAAAAAGGGCGGCATTCGGCTTCGTTTTGAACGAGACGGCATTCGAACAAAGGTCCCTTTCTTATTTCCGATCTGCGAAGAAGAAGAGTCAACATTTCAGGAATCCAAAAAGAAGACATCAAAAAAACGAAAAAAAAGATATGAAGATTTTGATTATGAAGCAATCTATCCGATTCTTTCAGCCAATCCAACCGAAAATCTAATTGAAATGATGGCGTTGGATCAATGGATTCTTGAAGGAATGGGAATTCATGTAAAGAAACATAAAATCGTATATCTCAATCGTGAATACGTCCGCAATGGAGATTTGAATCCTGATGAGCTGTTTATTGAGGGCAGACATCTGCTTAGAAAATCAGGAACTCCATATGAAAAAACGATCGATGATCAGATTGCAGAGTATCTCTCTGAAAATGATCTCGAAAAGAAGATCAGGCAAGCTAAACAGGTTTTAAATGAAGAAGATGCCGTTCCTGTTCGAAACCGGTATTGTCTAACTCCGAGAAGATGTGCGTATTATAACGATTGTTTTAACGAAGACAGTCTCGATGATAGTTCAATTCTGTTCTTAAGCTCTGCTTCTAAACGAGCACAAATGTTCGAAGAGGGAAAGGATACATTGGCTAAAGCGGATCCATATCAGATCGAAGGCAGTCCTTTACAGTTTTCTCAGGTTATGGCCGATCGAAACGGCGGAGTTTTCCTGGATGCAAGAGCGGCTGAAAACTGGATTGCCTCATTGGCCTGGCCAAGAATCTATCTCGATTTCGAGTGGGATACTTTTGCGTTTCCGCCTTATGATCGAATGATTCCATATGATGTTCTCTGTTTTGAATTTTCAATGCATGTAGAAAATGAAGATGGAACAATCCGTCATACCGGCTTTTTTAAGCAAGGAGACGGGCGAAAAGAATTTATCGAAACATTGCTAAAAAATATTCCTGAACACGGAAGTGTCATTGTATATAACATGGAAGGAGCCGAAAAACTCAGGCTCATCCAATTAGCAAGACAGTTTCCGGAATATGAAGAACAGCTGAATGAAATCTGCAGCCGTATGGTGGATCTTTCTGTTCTTTTTGAAAAGGGAATCTACTATGACATTCGCCAACGCGGTCATTATTCCTTAAAAACGATGATGAATCTCTTTTCAGATCAGGATGGTTACTCAAAACTTCCCGTTAAGAATGGACTGGATGCAATTGAAGCATATAGAAGGCTTTGCGCAAGTCATGATGAGGCGGAAAGAAACTCGCTGGCAAAACGGATCGATACGTATTGTGCAATGGATACCGAGGCGGAAATGATCATTTTACATGGCTTGCAGGATAAGCTTGCTGATCTAAAAAACACAAAACCAGCAAAAAAGAAGAAAGCAAAAGAACAGGCTCTAAAACAGACAGAATCGACAAAAATTCACAGAAGAAAACGAAAATCAAAAAAACGTGTTAAGCCAGCTTCGCCAAAAGATAATGACCAGGAAACGGCTGTTTTAAACAGTGATCCTGAAGATCCGTCCAGAACCAAACCAAAAACCAGGAATGAAGAATAAGCGAAAAAACCTGATCACCCATTCCATAGCTAAGTTTAAAGAGAAACAGTGATTGGATTTTTCGGGAAGGGAAACCAGAAATGCCAAATATCATTACTCACACTTTATTTGCTGATGAAGTTTTAGAGATCCTTAAAATTGATTCTCTCGATGAAAGAAAACAGATTTTTGAAATCGGGTCGAATGGACCGGATATTCTGTTTTTTCACCATATGAATCCGAAAGATTTCTATAAGAAATCCAGGCTTCCAAAACTGGGAAGCCGCCTTCATTCCGGCAATGTCAATGATTTTTATTCAAGTGCCATCAACAGCATCTGGAATGAAAAAGATCCTGAAATCAAAGAAGATATGATTGCTTATACAGCTGGTCATTTATGCCACTGGGCTCTGGATTCATCTGCTCATCCTCTGATCTATAACCGGACAGGAAACTGTAAGGGTATGTCAGCCAACGCTCATCATCGGTATGAATCCATTTTGGATTCCCTGATGCTTAAGCTGAAGAAAAACGAAACGATTGAATCCTTTGATATTACAAAGAAAGTCACAGATTCTCCGTTATGGATGAAACGAGCCATCGCAAGAGTCTATATTTCAGCACTCAATTCCATTTTTGATGACAATCTGCCAGCCCATGTAATTGCTGAGACTCTTGATGACTGGAACTTCATGCAAAAACTGTTCAGAGATCCTCATAATAAAAAAATTCCTGCAGCTCAGATGGTTGACAAACTGATCGAAAGACCAAATCAGCTGGCGGGTTATGCGGTGCCAAATATCCCGGAAGATAATTACGATATTATGAATCTGAAACATGAATTATGGAGAAATCCTCAAACTGGTCAAAAATCTTATGAATCCTTTCTTGATCTCTATGATTCTGCAATGAAAAAAGCACTGACAGCTATTCCTCTGTTTTTAAAAGCCTGTGCAAAACCAAAAGATGAACTCGCTAAAAAGGATCTTCTGGATTTTGTCGACAATCGAAATTATTGTATGGGAACTTCTGAAAACAAAGATCTGAAGTATTTCGATCTGATCGATCTTTCCTGAAACAACAATTAAACCAGTCAGCATTAAATCGATCGGAATGTGATGCCCAATCCATTCCGGTCTTTTTTTTCAGGATGCAGCTGAATTGATTCCAATTTGTAAAGGATTCTCATCCACATACCGGCACCTTCAACGTTTCAAATCGATGATCTGCTTTGATTGTATCTGACAGAATTTGATGAGCTATGCACGGTCATTTTCATCTGAATACGGCAGATCATAAGTGGTTCATTTGGGATCTTTTATCGCTTTATTATCTTTTTTGTACCATTAATTTACCATAATTGAATGAAATACGGCAAATAGTTGGTTTTTTTAGTGATTTTTCTTCTGTTCGAGTTTGGAAAAGAAGAATGGTGCTGATACTATTATAAAAGTTCAAAAAAGAATGAATGATTAAGTATAAGAAAGGGAGACCGATCCTCAAATGTTTGAGATAACAGAAAAAAGAATTCTGAATCCGACTGTTGAAGAAATCACTGTCTATGCGCCAAATGCAGCAGCCAAGGCGAAAGCCGGTCAGTTTATTATTCTTCGTACGGATGAAGATGGAGAAAGAATTCCGTTTACCATTGCTTCCGCTGATCCAGAAAAGGGAACCGTCAGCGTGATTTACCAGATTGTCGGTGCCGGAACCCGCAAGCTTTCCGCTTTAAAACAGGGTGATTCGCTCCATGACTTTGCCGGACCTTTAGGCAAACCCTCTGAAATTGAAGGTGAAAATGTAGTGATCATCGGCGGAGGAGTTGGTTGCGCCATTGCCTGGCCAACAGCCAAGGCATTTAAGCAAGCTGGAAAAAATGTAACCAGTATCGTTGGTTTCAGAAACAAAGATCTGGTTATTCTTGAAGATGAATTCAAAGATACTTCCGATGCGTTCTATCTGATGAGTGATGATGGAAGCGCTGGTCAAAAAGGTCTGGTTACTGCCAAATTGGAAGAACTGATCCAGAGCGGTCAGCCGATCGATAAAGTCATCGCGATCGGACCGCTGATCATGATGAAGTTTGTCTGCGACCTGACAAAGAAATACGATATTCCGACTGTTGTCAGCATGAACCCGATCATGATCGACGGAACCGGAATGTGCGGCGGATGCCGTCTGGTAGTCGATGGAAAAATGCAGTTTGCCTGCGTTGATGGACCAGATTTTGATGGTCATAAAGTCGACTTTGATGCAGCCATGAAGAGAAATCGTCAATACCTGGATTTTGAAAAACATAAATATGAAGAAGCCTGCAATCTTCTGAACAAGGAGGTGGAAGCCTGATGCCAAATATGAGAATGGATAAAAATCCAATGCCTGTTCAGGATCCGGAAGTCCGAATCCATAATGTCGATGAAGTTGCGACTGGATATACTGCTGAAATGGCAATCGATGAAGCCAAACGCTGTCTCTCCTGCAAACACAAACCCTGTGTAGCTGGCTGTCCAGTCAATATCCATATCCCTGAATTTATTGCCAGGGTAGCTGAAGGCGATTTTGAAGGCGCCTATGAAATTATCTCTTTAACCAGCTCATTACCTGCTATCTGTGGACGGGTATGCCCTCAGGAAAGCCAATGCGAATCCAAATGTGTCCGCGGAATCAAGGGCGAACCGGTAGCCATCGGCCGTCTTGAACGCTTTGTCGCTGACTACATGAGAGAAAAAGGAGAAACGCCTGCTGTAAAAGCAGAGCCAAATGGTCATAAAGTTGCGGTCGTTGGAGCAGGGCCGGCTGGATTAACCGCAGCAGGGGATTTGGCTAAACTTGGTTATGAAGTCACCGTATTTGAAGCTTTGCATACTCCAGGCGGTGTTCTGATGTATGGAATTCCCGAATTCCGTTTACCTAAAGCAATCGTCGCTCATGAAATCGATAAGTTAAAGGATCTTGGTGTCGAATTCGTAACCAACTTTGTCGTTGGCCGTTCTTCAACCATTGATGAAATGATGGATGATGGGTATGAAGCTGTCTTTGTCGGCAGTGGAGCCGGGCTACCTAACTTTATGAATCTTCCAGGTGAAGCGCTCAACGGAGTTTATTCTGCCAATGAATTTTTGACCCGTTATAACCTGATGAAGGCTTATGATGAAAATTCCAGTACTCCGATTCAGCATCCGACCAAAACGGTTGTTGTCGGCGGAGGAAACGTAGCGATGGATGCTGCCCGCTGCGCCAGACGTCTTGGATCCGAAGTTCATGTCGTTTACCGACGTTCTTTGGAAGAACTTCCTGCCCGTAAGGAAGAAGTCGAACATGCAATGGAAGAAGGCATCATTTTCGATCTGCTGAACAATCCGGTAGCTGTTCTTGGAGACGAAAATGGTCACATCAAAGCTGTAGAATGCATTAAAATGGAGTTGGGAGAACCTGATGAATCCGGACGCAGAAGACCAGTTCCTGTGGAAGGAAGCAACTTCATTATTGATGCGGATTGCATGATTATGGCGATCGGTACTTCACCTAACCCATTAATTCGCCAGACTACGCCAGGCCTTGATGTCAATCGCCGCGGCTGTCTGATCGTTGATGAAAACGAAATGACAACCAAGGATGGGGTTTATGCTGGAGGAGATGCAGTGACTGGTGCAGCTACTGTGATTTCAGCAATGGGAGCAGGAAAAAAAGCCGCTGCCGCTATGCATGAATATTTAAGTTCAAAGGAATAAGTCTATTCATTCACTCGATTTTAATGAAATGATGTTTTTCATTGAACCAGGAGAAATAAAATAATTATTTCTACCTATTTACTTGAGTATTAAAATTTGCTGTTCAGCCTCCTTTTTTCAGGAGGCTTTTTCAGTATCAAAAGAGAATTCACAGACTAGGTTCTGAATATTTCAGAAATAACTCAACAAATCTTATCCAAATAAGATAAATATTTTTCGTTTTCCATTAAGATTCATATTTAAAAATAAAAATCTGATGAAAATATGATACTTAAATGGTAGAGTTTACTGGAAAAAGCGTTTACAAGCAAAGTTTGCAAGACTAAACTGTAGATGATCACAGGGGGACGGCTCACTTCCTGTTCTTATACATATATCCTTCCTGAAAATGTATAAGATTTGATTCATATCGATTCCTTTCGATACGGTTGACGTATCAGAAAAACGGCTCTGCCGTTTTTTTATATTCAGTTGCTGGAGCCGATTCAATGAATATCTTTCATTTATTACCTTTGAAGCCATTGTTAAAAACAAACTGAATTATGAGCCTGAAAGCTCTAATCTATCAGCTCAATCTCATAAGCGGCTTACGGTCGTTGACAAGAGAAAAAATAATTTTAAAATTTAAACGGTAAAACATGTCAAATTCATGTTAATAACAAAGGAGTCAATATGATCAGCTCAAACGATTTAAAACCAGGCCAGACAATTCAGCAGGATGGCGATATCTACGTTGTACTCGATATTTCTCAGAATAAAACAGCCCGTTCTGCCATGGTTGTCAAGGCAAAAGTCAGAAACCTGCGTACCGGAAGCAACGTTGAACTTTCCTGGGGCGGCGGAGACAAAGTAGAACCGGCCATGATCGATAAGAGAGAAATGCAGTACCTGTATGATACTGATGATGCCATGGTATTCATGGACAACGAAACCTATGAACAGGTAGAAATTCCTACTGCCCGTCTGGAATGGGAACGCAAGTTCGTTAAAGCAAACGACAAAGTAAACATCACCAGCTTTGATGGCGAAATCATCGGTGTTTCCTTACCGGATAAAGCTGTACTTGAAGTTGTTGAATGTGAACCCGCTGTAAAAGGCGACACCACTTCTTCCGCTATGAAGACCGCGAAACTTGAAACCGGCTTAGAATTAAAAGTTCCTCTGTTCATTTCAGAAGGCGAAAGAATTGTTGTAAACACTGCTGATGGAAAATATTCCGGACGCAGCAAGGACTAGTTCATAATCTTAAATTCAAAACCGCGAAAGCGGTTTTTTTCTTTATGGATCAACAAATCAAAATCAGATATGCTCATTCGCTTTTATATAAAGCATGAAATTATGTCTTCACAAGGTAAGATGCGGTTTTTCTTTGTTATAATGAAAGACGATTTTAAAGGGGGAAATTATGGCAAAATTGTCAAGGACTGCCCGTTTTCAGGAACTGCGTGATCAGCTGGATCAGGAAACCACTGTCGCTCAGACCACTCCAGGCGAGCAGATTAAGCTTACCAGAAGCAATCGAATTCAGAACAAAGCACTTCACGCCAATGATGTTCAACCCAGTGTGAACGAATCGCCAAAACCGATTCAGACTTCCACGGTTATGGATGAACTTCTTGGAGAAGTGAAACAGTATAATATCGATAACGGTGATCGCGCAGCACAGGATACGCAGATCAATATTTTAAAAACCTTAGATACCAATTCACAATCCATGAACAGCCGTCGAAATGCACACATGGAAACCATGGAACCCAATGAAGATGCCGGCGGAACAACAATGAATGTAATGAAGCAGAACGTCGATGCTCTGTTTGGTCAGGAAAGCAGAACCGAACCAGTCACCACACGTCCTGCCAGAAAAACAGCACTCGATGAGAAGGATCTTTTCAATACCGATATTCTTCCAATGTCAACGGTGGCTCCAGCCAGAGAAGAGAAGGAAGAAATCATTCTTGAAGAAACTCCAGAAGAAGATGACAACGAAAAGACTAAAGCGGTTGAGATTAATCTGACTGACCTTATCGTTGACGAGCCCGTTGATCATGATCAGTTGGAAATGTTTGATCTTGGAGCCGATGATTTTGATCGTACCATTCGCCAGTCTCAGGAACAGCCGGCTAAATATGCCAGCAGACGGGAAATGAAGAAGGCTCGTAAAAAAGCCCGGGTCAATGAAGAAAAGTCGATGCAGACAACAGAAAAGATGTCTGATGCCTATTCTTCAGTCACAGAAAGAATTCATTACGATGATATCGACAGCTACGATGAAGAACCATCTCCAAAGAGCAAAGCCAGCAAAGCTGGAAATATTATCCTGAGTATTCTGATCGTTTTACTGATTATCGCGATTGCCGCAACACTTTACATGATTTATTCGACAGGAATCTTCTAGAACTCTGATCTGGAAGAAATATTTATTCAGATGCTGATCAAATCCAATTTCTGATCTGAACCTTCATTCAGACTTTGTATTGCAAAGAAGAAAGAATAGAATATTCGACTCGTTTTTTCTTGTTTTCTGCCAGCAGGGATCCTGAAAAGAGACAAAGCCAATTAAAAAATGGTTACCCTAATCGTACTAACTTTAATCAGCGGGTTAAGATAACCATTATAAAAAAACTAAATCAGACAAAAACAGCCCAAATTTACTGATGGGCCAGCTGCATTGTCAGAGGTCTGTGAAGTACAGACCATTGACTTTAGGTAATGAGCAGTTAACCAAAGGACCAGCATCATTTATGTCTTTAATCGAAAGCCGGGAAATCCGGCTGTTATTGGAAGTAGAACGAAATGAAGAAATTCAACATAGCCCTTGATGGGCCAAGCGGAGCAGGAAAAAGCAGCATTGCTGATCAGCTTGCTGAGATTTATCAGATGAAGCATCTGGATACCGGAGCGATGTATCGCGCGATTTCCTGGCTTTTAAATCAGGAGAAAATTGATCCTGAAAACGATCTGGCTATTGAGAATGCCTTAAAAAGTGCCGTTCTGGATCTACCTGAAGATGGAAGAGTGATCATCAACGGTATTGATGTCAGTGAAATCATTCGAACTCCAGAAGTTTCCATGCTCGCTTCTCTTTATGCATCCAAAGCACCCGTTCGCCAGAAGATGGTTGAACTCCAGCAAAAGATCGCCTCAAGACAGGGGTTTATTGTCGATGGCCGTGATATCTGTGATGTTGTATTGCCTGATGCTCTGGTAAAGATTTATCTGGATGCATCAGCCGATGCCAGAGCTAAACGCCGTTATCTTCAGGATCTTGAAAACGGTAAATCCGTCGAGTATGAAGAGGTGCTTCGACAGATTGAACAGCGTGATTATCAGGATCGGCACCGTGCGATTTCTCCGCTGAAAATAAGCGATCAGGCTGTCGTCATTGACAGCAGCCAATTAAACATCGAACAGACCGTAGCAAAGGCCTGTGAGGTCGTAAACGAGAGACTCAAGAAAGAAGGTCTTTTATGATACGCGGAACTGTTGCTTTAGTCGGTCATCCGAATGTCGGTAAATCCACCGTATTCAACCGGCTGATCGGACAGAGAAAAAGCATTGTTGACGACCAGCCGGGAGTCACCAGAGACCGGATTTACGGTCTCGCTGAATGGCTGACCCAGGAATTCTGGCTGATTGATACCGGCGGAATCCAGCTGGAAAACCAGGATTTCGCTTCTGAAATCAATGCCCAGGTGGAAATTGCTTTAGAAGAAGCAGATGTTGTCATCATGTTATGTGATGCACAGGATGGAATGACACAGGATGATATATTCATTGCCCGCAAGCTGCAGAAATCCAATAAGCCCATTCTTCTTGCCGTCAATAAAGCAGACAACGAAAAAATTCGACTGGGAATTTATGATTTCTATCAGTTAGGACTTGGAGATCCGATGCCTGTATCCAGTACACATGGTTTGGGGGTTGCCGATCTGCTTGACGAAGTCATCAAACTGCTCCCGGATAAAGAAATGCGGCCTTATGAGGGCTTGACCACATTCTGTGTGATCGGTCGGCCAAATGTCGGAAAAAGTTCTCTTGTTAACGCGATTTTAAAAGAAGATCGCGCGATTGTATCCAACATTGAAGGAACAACAAGAGACGCCATTGATACTCCGTTCACCTATGATGGACGCGAATACGTGATCATCGATACCGCCGGTATGCGAAAACGGGGCAAAATCTACGAAAACATTGAAAAGTATTCGATTCTGCGTGCCGTCAGCGCCATTGACCGGGCGGATGTGGTTTTATTTCTCATCGATGGAGAAAAAGGAATTCGTGCCCAGGATAAACATGTCGCCGGACTTGCCCACGATGCGGGCAAAGGGGTCATTATTGTCTATAACAAATGGGATGCCGTAAAGAAGGACGAGCATACCATGAATGAAGTTACGAAAAAAATCCGTGAGGAATTTAAATATCTTGATTATGCTCCAATCGCCTTCGTCTCTGCCTTAACTCGAGCAAAAGTGCAGAATCTGATTCCACTTATTGATGAAGTTCATGAAAGTTGTACACTGCGCATTCCAACGAATGTCTTAAATGATGTCATTCTTGATGCGCAGATGATGAATCCGCCAAAAGCTCAAAGCGGCCGTCAGCTGAGAATCTACTATGGATCTCAGGTGGCTGTTAATCCGCCAACGATCGTCTTATTCGTCAACGATCCGGAACTGCTCCATTTCTCCTATGCGAGATACATTGAAAACCGTCTGCGTGAAGCCTTCGGTTTTGTCGGAACTCCAATCAAAATTACAGCAAGGAAGCGATAAATATGAAAACTGTCGTAGCCGGCAGCGGAAGCTGGGGAACTGCGCTTGCGCAGGTTCTCGCAGATAATCATCAGGATGTCATTTTGTATGGAGTTGAACCAGCTCAGGTCAATGACATCAATAACAACCACAAGAATTCACAGTTTTTTCCAAATACAGATTTAAACCCTGAACTCAAGGCTACAACTGACATGAATGTTGTCAAAAACGCAGACATGGTTGTCCTTGCCGTTCCATCTGCTTTTATATCTGATGTCGCAAAACAGGTCAGTGATTTGGCAGACAAAAAGCTGATCGTAGTCAATGTGGCAAAAGGGTTCGATCCAAAAACCAATGAAAGAATGTCAGAGGCGATTCGTCACGCCATGGATCCCGCCAAACTTTCAAGCGTCGTTTCGCTGATTGGCCCATCTCACGCTGAAGAAGTTGTTGAAAGACAGCTCACCAGCATTGATGCAATCAGCCAGAATGAAAAAGATGCCCAGATGGTTCAGTCTCTGTTCTCGAACCCTTATCTGCGCATTTATACAGGTACGGATGAAGTCGGAAGTGAACTTGGAGCAGCTGTTAAAAACGTAATGGCTATAGCCAGTGGGATTATTTCCGGTCTTGGATATAAAGACAATACCAGAGCCGCTTTAATCACTCGCGGATTACAGGAAATGATCCGCTTTGGAACTGCATTTGGCGGTGATCCAAAGACGTTCATCGGATTAACCGGAGTTGGTGATCTGATCGTTACCTGCTCTTCACTCAATTCAAGAAACTTTCAGGCCGGTTATGAAATTGGCAAGGCCAATGAGGTAGAACACTTCCTGAAAAATAACAAGAAAACTGTTGAAGGAATTCGTACCGCAAAAATCGTTCACGAACTGGCTAAAGAAAAGAATCTTGATATGCCAATTTGTGAAGAAGTTTATCAGATTCTTTATGAAGGCAAAGAACCATCCATGTGTGCCAGCGATCTGATGCTCAGAGATCTGAAGAGGGAGTTTTAATCTATGCCAAAGTACGTAAACAAGGATACCCTTGCCGATACTTTAGTATCCACTCTTCATCTGAAAAATAAACGTCAGGCTCACGAAGCCGTTAATGCTCTGATCGAAGAAATGAGTTCTGCTCTTGAAAGCGGCGGAGTCATTGACATCGCTTATTTTGGAAAATTTTATATTTTTGACCGAAAGAGCCGAATGGGCATCAATCCGGTAACCAAAGAAAAAATGGAAATCCAGGCTACGCGGCTTCCTAAATTTAAGCCCTCGCAGACTCTGAAAAAAAGGTGTAATCAGTCTCTCGAGGAAGATCCGGCACAAAGTGACGAGGAATAAGGACGTGAACTCCCCTCAGGAAAAAGAACAGAATCCAGGTTCAGAAAAGCAGATTTATAAACGAACCATCAGTTATTCTAATCGTTTACAAAAACCAAAAAAGAAGCTTGAATCCATTCAGAAAATTTGCCTGTATGCGTTTTTTGCATGCCTGATTATTGTAGGGGTATTAGTTGTACTTGCAATCTTTCCACTACGTTCAACAGATCCTGATTCAAACTCCTTTAAAAAGGCTGAAGCCTTTCTGCAGGAACTCAAAGATGGAAACACTTCAAATATTCCTGAAAGAGCCAATTCAGTGTTAGTTCAGAGAATTAAAGATCAATCGACTACCAATATGCCCAAAGAGTTTGCTCAGAGCTACAATCAGGCTTTGGTTCATAGCTGGGAAATCACAGATATTTATCCGGAAAACAATGAAATTATTGTTGCAGTGGAAATAAGCAGTCTTGACCCACAGTCTTTCTCTGTTTCAGACTTATCGTATGGCCTTCGGGATGTGCTTAATGAGACACTCAAAGAGCATCCGGAATACCAGCAGAGTGATGTTGATCTGGAGATGATGAGTACTGAGCTGAGAATGGAAGCGTATGATTATCTGATGAATAAGCTCGATGAAGCCAATCAGATCACGCTGCCAGTTGAAATTGTTCTGGATTCTTCAGAACAGCATATTATCGACGTCCGCGATATGGACTGAACAATTCAAATCTCGGATGATCAAATTTAGAAAAAACTTATGAACTGCAGAGAAAAACGCCGGTTTTTACCGGCGTTTTTAATATAGGTATAAGAAATCTCTGGCAAATATCTTTGCATGGCAGTCTATTTATTTTCAAATTGGTCTGATTGTGGTTAATATTGAAATACCCATGTTCCTTTTTTGAGCGAATTGAAAGCAGGGAACATAATCTAAGATTTATTTTCTGTCATTTATAAAAGAGGTATCTGTTTATGTTGAAATCCATCGTTTTAGCCGGAGGGTGCTTTTGGGGAGTTCAAAAGTTTTTTGATCAGTTTCCAGGAATTCGAAGTGTTGTTGGGTATGCCAATGGAAATTATGAACATCCAACTTATGAGCAGGTCTGCCGTGGAAGCGGACACACTGAAGCTGTTGAACTCTTCTATGAAGATCCAATCAAGGCTGTACAGATTCTTGCTGCCTACTTTGTGATCATTGATCCGACTTCCCTGAATAAACAGGGAAATGATGTCGGGATTAACTATCGAACTGGAATTTATTCCAATGACGAACAGATTCTGGAATTGGCCAGATTGATGCTTTCTGATATCGAAGCTAAAATTAAAAAACAAGTGGTCGTCGAAACGGGAAGTCTGGATCACTTTTATGAAGCTGAAGATTATCATCAAAACTACCTTCAGAAAAATCCCGGAGGATACTGTCATCTGCCACTATCCATCCTTCACGGACATTCCTTACCCAGTATGGATCAGATTTTAAGAGCCTACCCATCTCTTGCAAAGCTGCCGAAAGCCAGACTTTTATAGTCGGATTTTCTCTTTGGATTCTTCATTCGTCTGGTTGAATGTCCAAATCACTCAAAATCAATTTTTTCTGCAGTCTTACATGAAGCAGGCAAACCAAACTATACTTGTATAAATCAAATCATAATAAGTTTTAAAAGATCTGATGGCCAAAACGGCTAATCAGATCTTTTTTCTTCAGAGCTGATGGTCAGTCAAAACTAGATTTCAATAATGAAATAATATCCAGATTGTGAAACTAACCAAATTGGAGTTTTCCTGGCTTTTCGAGTACGATGTGTTTCAATTTTTTTTCGCCAGAAAAAAGGCTTTCCTCTATAATTTTTCTGTCTGGAAAGAATCAGCGAAGTCATTAATGGACTTCGCTGATTTCAGAGGTAAAGGTTATGAACATTATTTCTTTGCAAATCGAAATCTTTATTCTTATATTTGTTGGATATGTCCTATCAAAGTTTCAGGTGATCGATATCCGACTAAGGAAAGGATTAAGCAATCTGGTCCTGAAAGTCGTTCTTCCAGCTTCGATTATTCAATCTTTCGAGCTGGAGATGACCTTCGAGATCCTTGTCAGCTGCATCTGGGTTTTGATCGCTTCCGTTTTGATTCAGCTTCTTTATGCTTTCTGCAATCTGTTCTTATGGAAAAAACAAAACAATCCAGATCACAGAATCTGCCTTCAATATGCGACCATGGTTTCCAATGCCGGATTTATGGGCATGCCCATCGCTCAGGCAGCTTTTGGAGCTCAGGGCCTCTTATATTCGTCGATCTTTCTAATTCCTCAGAGAATCGCGATGTGGTCTGCGGGTCTTTCTCTTTTTTCGAAAAAGACTTCAAAAAAAGAGCTGATATCAAAAGTCCTGTTCCATCCCTGTATTGTGGCTTTAGGTATTGGCGTTTTATTAATGCTTGCAGAAATGCATGGCTTTCAGATGCCAGAAAGCATTGACAGATCCCTGGCTGCAATTGGAGGCTGCTCGACTGCCCTGAGCATGATTGTGATCGGTTCAATTCTTTCCGAAGTTCATTTTTCAGAGTTTCTTGATCAGACAAGTCTTTGGTATTCAGCCATTCGAACGATCATCCTTCCTTTAATAATCCTGATTGGCTGTCAAATGGTGGGCTTTTCCGGTTTAGGAATGGCTGTCTGCGTACTTGAATCCGCAATGCCTGCTCCAAGTACGGTGGTCATGTTAGCTGAAGGATACGACCGTACACCTTTGTTTGCCAGCCGCCTGGTCTTTGTTTCTACGATCTTTTCATTGATTACTCTTCCAGTGTGGATGGTCTTTTTATCAGGATTCTGATTTAAAAGCAGGTAAAAATGCTTTTTCCTTTGTTCCGATCAGGCCATCATTCAGGAATAAAAATTATCGGAATAAATGAAAGCATCCGATAATGAGAATCGGAACTTTTTTCGGTCATTTGGATAGCTGTTTTTTCTTTATTTATCCTGCTTTCGAGATTTATTCCAAGTCCATATAATGAAATCAGCCAATAGGAAGGTTTGATGCTGATGAAATACATGACGGTACTCGAAGCCTCAAAAAAATGGGGTATTTCGGATCGTCGTGTCCGTTTTCTATGTTCTCAGGGACGAATCAGGGGCATCATACAGCAGGGAAGACGTTATTTAATTCCGGATGGAACCGAAAAACCTTCCGATGAAAGAATCAGAAGGAGTCATGGTTCCAAATCGAAACGGTATAATGACTTTTCGCGGCTGGATTTTCTGAAAAGTATGCTTTGTGAAATGCCGGATGTGGATGATAAAGTGGGCCCAAAACAATTGGATCACTTTGCGCTTTCCTTTATCTATCATAGCAATGCGATGGAGGGCAACACGCTTTGTCTTGAAGATGTAAAGGAAGTTTTGAATGGAAAAGTATGTGCCGGACATTCTCTGAACGATCATTTGGGCGTGATCGGGATTCGGGATGCCTGGAATTATGCTTTGGAGTGCGTTAATGAAAGAAAACCACTTTCACAAAACATCATCCGCAATCTTCACAGTATGGTCATGCTTGAAGATTCTGTCCGAAAAGGAAAATATCGAAAAGTCAAAGTAAGAATTAAAGGAACCGATTCCGATCCTGTTTTCCTGGATCTGATGGAACCGCGGATTAACGATCTGCTGAACCTGAATATGCAGCGAAAAAAAGTGATGCACCCTATTGAGCGAATCGCCAGATTACTGCTGGAGTTTGAAGGTATGCAGCCTTTCAAATCCGGTAATGGAAAAGTCGGCCGTATTCTGGTCAACCTCGAACTGATGCAGAACGGATATCCTCCTATCAATTTCAGAAAAGATCAGCAGCAGATTTATGAAGAGGCGGTTCATTCCTATTACCTCTCACACCAACCTGAAGCCATGATAAAACTTATATCTGAAAACCTGGAAGACAGTCTGGAAAATACGGTGAAAGCTACAAAAATGAAGAAAAGAACAGGTGATTTTGAGTCTGCATGACTTAAGATTGCCTTTTTTCTATTCCGATCAGGATCAACGGAAAACCTTAAGAAATTTTTTCTCGTTTATTTCTTCATTTTCTGCCTGCTCCGTTTATCATGGATTTAGCAGTTCATTTACTGTTAAATTATTGATATACGTTCAGGAATCATACAAAGATCGAATGGAACCTGAACCAGCAAAAAAAGAATAATAATCAAAATTGAAAAATATTCTAAAACGAATTAGAGGAGAAAATCTATGGGAATTATTCGATGGTCACTGGATGCGGCAGGCAGCGCTTATGCCGATCAGCCAAAAGACGTCCTGATTGCTCAGGGTCTTGATAATGATGTTCTTGCCGCGCCAGCCATAAAAAAAGGAAAGAAGGGTTCAAGCGAAGTGATCACGGATGGATCCGTCTTCAACGTTGGAATCAACCAGGCCGCTTTGTTAATTGAGAATGGAAAAGTTCATGACTTTGTCATCGCAGATACAGAAGAGAATACTGGACAGTATATTTATGATACAAGCCGCGAACCTTCATTACTGACTGGTGGAATGCGTGAATGGGATAACGTATGGAATATGGTCAAGAATCGATTCACATTTGGTGGTCAATCTCCAAATACAATGAATCTTGTTTATATTAATTTAAAAGAGATCACCAACAATCCTGTTGGAACCGGGAAAATTCCATTTATTGATCGCTATTTAAACACTCGGCTGATGCTTGGAGCGCATGGATATTACACGTTCAGGATCACTAATCCTGCGACCTTCTATGAGAATCTGATGATGAATCCAACTCAGGTCTATCGCCGTGAAGATATTACCCGGGTACTGAAAGCCGAAATGATGCCAAAGATCGCTTCTGCCATCGCTCAGATCGCTCCATTATGTGTGAACGGATATCAGGATATTTATCTGCATGATGAAGATATTGCCAAAGCTTTGAATGAAGCTTTGGGAAAAGAATGGTTGGATTCAAGAGGAATTGAACTCGTTTCAGTCGCTCTGACTCCTGAGCTTTCTGAGCAGGATACAAAACGAGTGATGGAACTCGAAAATGCCAGAACATTATCCAATGTGGATATGGCGATGGGCAGTATGATTAATGCTCAAAATCAGGCGATGCAGAATGCGGCCAATAATGCTGGAGGCTCTTTCTCCGGATTTATGGGTATGAATATGGCCGCCAGCAATGCCGGAGCATCAGCACTCGATCTGCTGGCTAAACAGCAATCGGCTAACAGTTCAATGAATCAGCCTGCCAGTCAGCCGATGAATACGGCTTCGGTTGAAATCTGGGAATGCCCAGGCTGCCATCAGGAAAATACCGGCAACTTCTGTGCAAACTGCGGAACCCCTAAACCAAAAGCCCTTGATGCAAAATTCTGCCCGGAATGCGGCGCCAGATCCGTTCCAGAAGCAAAATTCTGCTCTTCCTGCGGTCATAAATTTTAAACCGAAAACGATAAGATACGTTTTGCATTCAGATTCTGCAGATGCTTTAAAAGCCAGCCTGAAAAACATTCACAGGGCAAATCTGAGAGCCAATTCAGCCATGAAAATATTCTGTGATTCTTATGCAGAAATTTCATGGCTTTTATTCTTCTCAAAATAGCGTTTTGTCTTGCAGATTTTACGTGGGAATATATACAGGATGGTCCCTCGATCTTGTTCTATTCAGATGACATGAATAAACATTTAGGATTTAAATCCTTTATCTCTGGAAATAGAAGCAATTTTACAGTCATATGAAAAGACATTTCATAATCGCTCATTATACTAAGGTAGGATTTACATATTACTCAAGTAAAGACTGTAACTCATTGACATTGAGAACAACCGTAGAGAATATAGCAGGAAAGCCCATGAAAATTGAAACTGAAAACCTTATTTTGCAAACACCGGAAAGTGAAGCCATTGAATGGCAGAATCGTCTGCAGCTGCTGACATCAATGGGTCTTGACCATTCGTCTCTTAACTACGAGCAGCTATTAACGGATGCAGCCTTCAAAGATGAAAATCATCAACACTTCGAAAAGCAGATCCGAAAACTGATTGATCTTTTAAACAGCGATATCCTGGTACAGATTATCGAGAAAAAGGATCTTCAGGAAATCGGCCTGATTATTCTGAGCTCACATTCAGCAACAGAAATAGATGCTGGATATTATTTTTATCGTAGCGAAGATCAGAAAAAATATGCCCATGAGTCCTTTGAAAAGCTGATGCCGTATGTCGAAACAGAAGTCAGAAAACTGAGTGCCCAGTTCTCGGATCTCTTCCATACCGACAGTAAGCTGCGAAATCTCATGCAAAAATATGCCTGAACTTTTTTTGTTCATCAAAGATCATCCAGCAATTCAATTTAAGAAATGATCATTCTTTTTACATAATAATATCCATCAGATCCCGCTGTTTTGACGGTTTGAGTCTGATGGATTTTTTGTACTGATCAGCTGCTGGTAAGGCTTCAGAATTAAGATTTGGATGAATCCAGTTTTTCTGTTCTATAATATTGGTAATCGATTAAACTTTAAAAAACAAAAAGGATCATCTAATGAATAATATGAATAAGGAACAAAAATGCAAAGAACCAAAAACCAGTATCGAAGATGGTATTTTTGTAGCTCCTTCAGCTGTGTGTAAGGGAAAGATAACGATTGAACCCCAATCAAGCATCTGGTATAACGCCGTCATTCGTGCAGATCAGGCAGCGATTGAAATCGGAAGAAGATCTAATATTCAGGATGGAGCGATCTGTCATGTCGATAAAGATTTTCCACTCCATATTGGCAATGACGTTACGATTGGGCATGGAGCCATCATTCATGGCTGTACGATTGAAGATCAGACATTAGTTGGAATGGGAGCCATTATCATGAATGGAGCCCGAATCGGTTCTGATTCGATTATTGGGGCAGGAGCCCTGATTCCAGAAGGCAAGGTGATTGAACCAGGTTCTCTGGTCATGGGAATTCCTGGTAAGGTCATTCGAAAACTGAGCGAGCAGGAGATTGAATACATCAAAGAAAATGCGAACCATTACGTGCAGGAAGCATTAGATTATGCCAAAAGCGAAACTTGATCGTCTTAAATCTTTTCAATAGAAGCATTAAAAACAGAGAAGACCTGAAGATTGTTTACATCAATCGTTCGAGGTCTTCTTTTATATTCTAATGATGAATCTCTTCGCCAATTGTTTTCTGCTGAAGCATTCAATCAGAGTATTTAATTGGATCAGCCAATATTTGGATGTTTTTTGATCTATATAAAATTCTGCCTACATCAGATATGAGGTTTGAAGCAGCTCCATTGGATGATCAATAATTGCATCGGCACCTGCCTGTTCAAGTTCCTTTCGATCCCCAAATCCATAAGTCACTCCAATACCGGGCAGATGATGCGCATGAGCTCCTTCAATATCAAACTTTCGATCACCAACCATGATCGGATGATCAGCCTTCTCATTTTCTAAAGCATATTCAATGACTGCGTCCTTATTCACGCGGCTTGAATCTAAAGTCGCTCCATAAATCCCATCGAGATATTGATCCAGACCAAAATGTTCAAGAATTTTTCTGGCATAAGGTTCAGGCTTTGAAGTGGCTGCTGCTGCTTTAATATTTCTTTTCTTCAGTTCCAGAAGCAGTTCAAAAACTCCATCATATACTTTATTTTCCAACATACCTTGTTTTGTATAATATTCCCGATAATCAGCTACGGCCTGTTCAGGATCTAACTGTGGAAATTTCTTCTGGAAGGATTCTTTCAGAGGGGGGCCAATAAAAAAGATCAGTTCTGAATCAGGACACTCTATATTATGTTTTTTTAAAGCGTACTGAATGGAGTTAATGATGCCTTCCTGAGAATCAGTCAACGTTCCATCCAGATCTAATAAAACAAGATCAGTCATAGTTTTACCTCGTTTCTTTACTGATTGTAGCATTTTCAGGCTCCTGAACTGTTCCTTAACTTTTCTGAGGCTAAAAATGCTTTCCAGAACATTGAGTACCTGATCTGCTCTTTTTAAATATTCCGAAAAGCAAGGAAACGATTACGAAAATTGAGCGCTTGATCAGGAATGATAAAATAGTTTCATGGCAAAATTTAAAACAACTCTGAAAAATCTGATTCGTGCAGAGCAGGATGCAAAGCGGCATCTTCCATTGCAAGTCAGTCGCTATACGGTTAAATCGAATAAGATTCCCAAATCTTTTCACCATTTTCGAATTGCTTTTTTAAGTGATTTGCATGGAACCTGGCATCCTTCACTGCTTGAAAGCCTCAAAAAGGAAAATGTTGATCTCATCGCACTGGGCGGGGATTATTTTGACGGAGTTTATCCTGCAAATGAAGCTCTCGAGTTGCTTGATGAATTAGTTCATATTGCTCCGATCGTTGGTGTGAGTGGAAATCATGAAAAGTACAGAAAAGACTGGCCGGTATTAAAGCAGATGTGTAAAGATCAGGTGCTCTGGGTAGATAACCGCTCAATCGTTTTAAGTTCGGATGGACAGAAAATCTGTATTTGCGGTATTGAAGATCCTGGAAATATTCGAGCCGATCAGAGTGTTGATCATTTCAGAGAATATAAGAAGAAAGCAGATCAGATCAACCCGAGTCCATTGTTTACGATCGCATTGATTCATCGTCCAATTCTGGCTCAGAAAATCATGCGCGAAGATTTTGATCTCATTCTGTCTGGACATACTCATGGCGGTCAATGGCGCTTTTTTGGCATTGGACTGGCCGGTCCTGGTCTCGAAGAACATATTGATCTGTTTCCAGAATACGATGGTGGAAGATATCAGTTGGGCAAATCCGAGATGATTGTCAGCCGTGGGATATCCGATCAGATGTGGATTCCTAGACTGTTTAATAATCCTGATCTCGTCGTTATTCAATTAGAATCGGATATATAACAGGTAAATTCGTGAGTCACATGAGTGAATTGATTTTTTTACGTGATGAAATGCTGCAGAAAAAATCTCGATTTTGAATGATTGATTCTGGATGGTAAACTATTATCTTCAGAAAGGATATCTGAGTATGCATTATAAATTGTTTGATTTGGGTGGATTGCCCGTTTATACATATGGCTTTTGTATAGCAATAGGAATTCTGGCTGCTTTTTTTGTAGCCGATCGTCGAGGAAAGAAGCTTGGAATTGATGTCAGCTGTCTGGATAGTTTTACACTCTGGATTCTGATTGGCGGGTTTGCGGGAAGCAAACTGCTTTACTGGCTGACCCGGTTTCAGGATATCCTCAAGGACCCTTCGATTCTGATGAATCTTTCTGATGGATGGGTTGTATATGGTGGAATTCTTGGAGGAATTGCCGCAGGATATATATTCTGCAGGATCAAGAAACTGAATTTCTGGCAGTTCTTTGATCTGGTGATCCCGGAAGTCGCTCTTGCGCAGGGGTTTGGCCGCTTAGGCTGCCTGTTTGCCGGCTGCTGCTATGGATTGGAAGTTCATGATCATGCGTGGTATGGAATGGTGTTTCCTGAATCTGGTTTAGCTCCAGCTGGAGTCCCACTGTTTCCAACCCAGCTTTTAAGCTCAATCTATGATTTTGCTTTATTTTTTGTTCTGATCTGGTTAGCCAAGAAGAAAAAATTCGATGGAGAACTGGCTGGATGGTATCTGATCATGTATTCCTTTGGACGATTTATAATTGAGTTTTTCAGAGGAGATCTGGTTCGTGGAGGCGCCATGGGGTTATCCACTTCTCAGATCATTTCAATCTTTACATTAATCGGCGGTATTCTGATCCTGGTGATCGGAAGAAAGATGATCCAAAAAAAGCAGAATCATTCAAGTACAGTTCAATAAAGGCCTGAAGATCATGATCTGATGCACAACATCAGATCTGAAAGCATCTCTTTATAATTCTTCACAATAACTGAAATTAAAAAAGTTCGCTCAATGCGAACTTTTTTAATTTCTTGTATTCATCTTAGGATAATTCCTTCAAACCGGGTCAATCCATTGATGGATAATCCTTGCGGATATTTAATCAGTCGTTATGAATAACCAGTCAGGTTCCTTTCTGTTTTTTAGATCTCGTTGGACGATTCAACAGAATAATTCCGGATACGATCAGAATCAAAGAAAACAGAGTCTGAATATTCACCGCATCAAATTCATGCAGAACCAGAATCGAAAACAGAACACCAAACAATGGAATGGTGCAGGTAAAAATTCCGACCTGACTGACTGGATAATGACTAAGCAAAATTCCCCATATCGTATAGGCTCCGGCTGAAACAAAACTTAAAGCCAGCAGAATGAACAGGCCTGTCTTACTAAAGATCAGGCTGCCGCCCATTACCCATCCTAAAGCACTCAGCATCAGACCGCCTAAAAGAAACTGAGCTCCAGAAAGAAAGACGGTATTTTCCTTTTTCGAAAAGAGTTTAATCAGAACCGCAGACTCAGCAGAGCAGATCTGAGAGAGAAGCAACATTCCTTCTCCCTGAAAGGAAAAGGAAAACTGAAATCCATTCAGATTCATGACCAGAATTCCAAGAAATCCAAGAATGCAGCTGATGACTTTAACCGCACTCATTTTTTCGATTTGATAGATACAGGAAGCAAGTACAAGCGCAAAGAAACAGCTGGCCCCGCTTAAAATGGATGCGCTCACTCCTGTCGAATTGGAAACTCCGATGTAGTAAAAAAAGTATTGGCCTAACGTCTGAAAAAGCGCTAACCAGATGATGGCTTCTGAAGTCTCGCCTGTAAAATGAAGTTGATCTCGATTCTTCTTTTTTGAAATGAAAAAGAGTAAAACGAATACTCCGGCTAGCATAAACCGAAAGCCGGCAAATAAAAGGATCGATGGAGTTTCATGAATTGAAAAAGCCTCAAATCCTAATTTGATCAAAACGGGTGCGCTGCCCCAGAGCAAACAGCAAAATAACGCCAGGATGACCAGGCGGGTTGTCGATTGTTTATCTGATATTTGATTCATATCTCCCATTAAACTCCACATTATCTAAAATTGACAGAAAGAATATCTCAGAATTGTAAAACTTTACAGTTTCCTCACTTTGGATTACATTGAGTACATTCTCTTTACTGTTTTTGCGGATGGTAAGAATGATTTTGAAAGGAAGTGCGTGCTTTGAAAGAATCCTTTGTTCAGGGTCTGCGGGATGGAATCCCCATCTGTCTGGGCTATTTTTCAGTCTCTATCGCTTTTGGTATGTCATCGGTCATAATGGGTATTCCTATTTTTTATACTTTTTTAATTTCAATTACAAATCTGACCAGTGCGGGGCAGATGGCTGGAGCTGGTTTACTGGCTTCAAAAGCCGCATTGATTGAGATTGCCTTAACCACTTTGATCATTAATGCCCGCTATTTTCTAATGTCCCTGTCCCTCTCTCAAAAAGCAAACCCCAAAATGAAGCTCTGGCAAAGAATGCTTGTCTCCTATGGGATCACGGATGAAATTTTTGCTGTTGAAATTGGACAGAGCGGTTTATTGAGTTTTTCCTATATGTCTGGCTTGATTGTATGCAGCGCATTTGGCTGGTTTACAGGAACACTGATTGGAGCAAGCGCTGGAAGCCTGCTTCCAGCCGGGATTGGTGCCGCATTAAATATTGCTTTATATGCAATGTTTATTGCAATTGTCACTCCAGCCTCGCTTGCTTCAAAACCCGTTTTATTCTGTTCCATTTCATCCGCGGTTTTATCGATTCTTTTTTCGATCCTGCCTGGATTTAAGGAAATATCTGCAGGATATATGATTATTTTGATCACTCTGATCATTTCAGTGATTTGTGCGCTGCGGTTTCCAGTGCATGGTGAAGATCATCAGAATTTAGATGAAAACAAAGAAGGGAAGTGCTCCTGATGAATCTCTATTATTTGTCAGGCATCGCTGTGATGGCGATTGTCACCTATCTGATTCGTGTCATACCGATGGTTTTGTTTCAAAAAAAGATCCACTCCATATTTATTCAGTCGTTTCTGTATTATGTTCCATACAGTGTTCTTTCAGCGATGACATTTCCTGCCATCTTCACCTGTACAGGAAATGTGTATTCTTCAATGGCTGGGACTTTAACCGCTTTGTTTCTGGCTTCCTGTAAAAAAAGTCTTTTATCTGTTTCGATTGGTGCTGCTCTTGCGGCTTTACTGGTGCAGCTGCTTGTTTCATTTGCAAATTGAAATCCCCATAAAAGATCAATTCAGGCCGTTTCGCTCTTTGGATTTCAGTCTATAGAAAAATTAAAAAAGGTGAAAAGACAGTCTATTTAAGTCTGTTTTTTCACCTTTTTTTAATCTGCAATTACTTTTCAAGTGGACCGTGATAATATTCAGTACCACCAATATCTTTGACATCAATATTCATCTTAGCTAATTTGTTTTTAACGAGACCGGCATGATAACCTGTAACACAATAGACAAAAGAACCAGGCTTAATGCTGGCAACATTGGGCGAATCGAAAGGGATATTTACTGCCCCTGGAATATGTCCCTGTTCATACATTGCAGCTGGACGAACATCGATTAATGGAATGTTCTGATCGTGAGCTTCCTGTACTAATTTATCTGTTTCATATGCACTCATTAAAATACCTCCCATGAAAAGTTTGCCAACCAGAACAGATCGAATTAAACCGTTTAAAATGATTGAAAATCGTCTTCATTCAATAATTACTCAATTATTCTGGCTAGTTTATTTCTTCTTTTAGAGTAATTCTCAATCAGGTTAGCTACAAATCAATTGCCTGATAATCCTGTTGATTTCATCTCCCTCATTACAGCTCAGAAATATTAAAAATCGTACTATTATTTGATATGAATCTGACATCAACGATGAAATCTTTGACTTATGAATCAACTTCATCAAAATTAAGTTTATGGAAAATAATCCGTTTAAGCCAAACTCTTTACAAAAGAAAATTTCTAAAAATTCTACAAAGAAAAAAAGAGATCCCGCAAATTCGAAGGCTCAAAAATCGACATGGATCCAGAACCTGATTCTATTGACTGGTCTGATTGGACTAGGCAGCTTTGTTGTATCCGCTGAGTGGCTGATTATGGAGCTTTCTTTATCGGCCTTCATCCCCAGAACGATTCTTATCGGCTTAAGTATCATTTTTGTTCTGTTTGCTGTTTTTGCTCTTTATTCAATCATCGGATTCAAAAAGAAATGGCTGAAGATTCTTATATTGATTGTGAGTTTTTTAGGTACCGGTATCAATTGGGCAGGTTTTCAAATGATTGAGTCGACTGAAAATATGCTGAACCTGATCACTGCAAAAACCAATACCCAACAGAATCTGAAATCGACAGATGCTCATGCCAATCCATCCGATTCATCAGTCAATTCAGCAAAATCAGATTCAACTTTTCAGATTGATCATGAACTGATTGATTTTGACTCATCGATATCGGTTGTATTAAGCACCTATGTGCTGACCTCTTCTGAAATTGAAAAGCCAGACCAACTGAATACTCAGACTGTAGGGATTATTTCGTCTTTGGATCCTGAAGGATATCAAAACGCCATCATTCAGCTTGAACAAAGCAAAGCGAGATTTCAGACGATGGAATTTGACTCCATTTATTCATTGGCCAGCGCTTTAATCAATGGTCAAGTCGATGCCATCATTTTTCCAGAACAATATCACGCAAATCTGCTAGACGCTGCAAACGATCAGAATCAATTCAATGCATTAACTACAATGAGCACAATTATTGATCAGTATATTTATACGGTTCCAATGCCAGAACAGATGAAAAATCCTGCGGATCCTAGCCGTAATATTACCGAAGATCCATTCGTGGTTCTTATCTCTGGAAGTGATACTTACGGAACGATCCATTCCTTATCAAGATCGGATGTAAATATGCTTGTGGCAGTGAATCCGGAAACAAAAAACATCCTGATTGTTTCCATCCCTCGGGATACCTATACTGAAATCACCTGCAAAAAAAATCCATCGGCCTGTATGAGTATTTCTGGCCTGAAAGACAAACTGACGCATTCTGGAATTTATGGAATTGGCTCTACAGAATCCAGCATTGAAGATTTGCTTGATATAGAGATCAACTATACTCTCCGTGTCAATTTTTCTTCGTTGATTAACGTGGTGGATGCTCTTGGGGGAATTGATATTACAGTGGAAGAAGGACAGGAAGTTGAACGATTTTATGCCAATGGATTACCTGGTGTCAAAGCAGGTCAGAATCATCTGGATGGAGAACGCGCTTTAGGTTTTGCCAGAGAAAGACATGCGTATCTGGATGATGATAACCAGCGGATCCGAAACCAGCAAATCGTCCTTGAAGCCATCCTGAACCAGCTGTTTAAACCTTCCTCTCTGTTTAAATATCCGGATGTGATTCGAGCATTGAGTACAGCTTTTTATACCAATATGCCCATTGAGCAGATCAGGGAACTGATTCATTTCGAGATTTCTCATTTCCCGAATTGGAAACTTTCAGCTTTTTCCTGTACTGGGCAGGGAGTAACCGGTTATTCACCTGCATTAAATTTCAATGTATCCATGTCGGTCGTTTCAAAAGATCAATTGGAATTTGCCAGAACATTAATCGAAAAGGTCCTCAATGGCGAAGAAATTGATCTTTCAGAAATTCCTGAATTTGAAGAGGCAGATTTTTCTGAGGTCTATGTGGCTGAAGAATCTGAGTACAAGATAGATAAAAAGGTAGATTAGGCAGGTTGTTCAAGCTCATTGTGATTTCGTATTGAAACATCAAAGGAAAAAGTTAAAAAGTTTTCTGTCTGTCAATGAAATAAAACGATTCGATAAGATGACCTATGTATGAAACGAAATTAAAAAGCTTCGGGAAAGAGAGATTGTTCTTTCCTGAAGCTTTTTGTCTGCTTTAACGCTTAAAAATAATTCGTTCTGAATGTTTATTCAGCTGCATTCTTAGAATCTTTGAATTTCTGAATCAGCTCTTTTTGTTCATCACTCAGTTCCTTAGGTAGAGTGACTTTGATTTTTGCGTATTCATCACCGGTTCCACGGGAACTCTTGACTCCTTTTCCTCTGAGTTTAAAGCGCTGATCAGGCTGGGTTCCAGCCGGTATCTTCATTGAAACCACACCATCTAATGTTGGAACATCCACTTCGGCACCTAAGAGAGCATCGGTAAAGTCAACTGGAATGGTCACCTGAATATCATCGCCTTCACGGGTGAATGTTGAGTCTGGGCGAACATTGACTTTTAGAAGCAGGTCTCCGTCTGGTCCGCCGTTCACTCCTGGAGCGCCTTTGCCAGCCAGTCGGATTTTTTGTCCGTCCTTGATTCCCTGTGGAATCTGAATGTCATATGTTACTGGATGAGCCTGACCCATTCCGTCACTGACCATAAAGGAGACGGTTTCCTGACCGCCTTTGACGGCCTTCATAAAGTCGATTGAAATATCGGCATTGAGATCTTCACCCTTGGTCGGTCTTGGCTGATAATTCTGATGGAACGAGCTTCCATTGGAGCGTCCAAATCCACCGCCAAACATACTTCCCAAAAAGTCATCATCAAAACCAAATGGCCAATCCGCACCTGGACCAAATGGACCATTTGAACCCTGATTAGACCAGCTGTATTTATAGCTATTCAAAACATCTTCATTAAAGTCAGCTTTAATTGCTTCTTCGCCGTATTCATCATAAAGCGCACGTTTTTTTGGATCTTTCAATACTTCGTAGGCCTTATTGATTTCCTTCATCTTTTCTCCGGCATCTGGTTCCTTATTCAGATCCGGATGATATTTCTTGGCCAGTTTTTTATAAGCACTTTTTATCGCTTTTTCATCGGCGTTTTCTGGAACACCTAAAATCTCATATAATCCTCGAGCCATCCTCGCACCTCTCAATCCATTTGCAGATACGGCCTTGCCATGATTCTCAACTACAATTTAATCCAAATAAACAATGAATGCCGAATGGCAAGCCTGACTATTTTCCAGAACTTTTATAAATGAAACAATTCTCATCTCAGTAAAATCAAGCCTTGCAATAATGTCTATACATATAAAATAACGTATATATAATATAGATCGATTTTATAAATAAGATGAATGAGGAAAACAGAGTATGAATCAAAACACAAAGCAGTTTTCAGCAGACGATAACAATTTTAAACTCGATGATTATTATGGCAGCCATATGGTCTTTCAAAGAGATCAAAAGCAACCGATAGGTGGAGCTGGAAGAGATCAGAGTGAAATAAAAGTTACTCTTAAACAAAATGGAAAAACGATTCAGGAGCACTCTGTTCTAACAAAACAGGGAAGATGGCAAGTCATATTGAATCCTGAAAGTGCAGGAAGAAATTATGAACTGCTCATAGAAGAAAATGGAGTAAAGAAGACTCATTTATGCGATCTGGCCTTTGGTGATGTCTTTCTTTTTGGTGGTCAGTCGAATATGGAATATCCTCTGAAGGATGAAGCAAATTATGATGATTCCTTCAGTCTTAAGAATATCAGAATCTATACTGTTCCTAGAGTTGAATATATTCAGGTCAATCAGAAGTTTCCAGCGTTCGAGAACTCTGGATGAAAATTGGCCAGTTCATCAGCTCTAAGCGATTTTTCGGCCATTGCGGCTTATACAGGTCAGATTCTCAATCACCTGAGTGAATTCAACGGCTCAAATGAGGAAGAAATTCCGATCGGTTTAGTTTCCTGTAACAAAGGAGGAACTTCTGTCTCCTGCTGGATGGACGAAAATTCATTAAAGAAAGATCCTGATCTTTATTCTCACTTTTATAAAAGGTATTGGGATGATATTCAGGATCAAAGTGATCAGACAGAAGATCTGAAGAGGGAAGAATTCGCGAAGATTTCAAGACGATATCTTGAAGCCTGCAATCAGTTTAAGATCCATCATCCGAAGGCTTCAAGAGCAGAAATGAAAAGAGAATTAGGTCATACGCCCTGACCAGGTCCGAAAGGAAAGAAAGATTTCGGCAGACCATGCGGTTTATTTGGGACGATGTTCTCGAACATTTCAGGCTTGCCTTTTAAGGCTGTAATCTGGTATCAGTGAGAAGAAGATACAAAAGATGGAGAATTTTACGAATCCTTATTGCTCCAACTGATCGATTGCTGGAGAGCGTCCATCATCAACAGACCCGATTTTTATATCGTTCAGCTGCCAGGCTATAACGATGATCCAGCAAAAAAATGGCCTCTGGTTCGAGAAGCGCAAAGAAAAGTCTGCTCAAAGCTTTCCTATTGTCATCTGATTACGGCAATTGATGCTGGAAGCAGTGATAATATTCATCCTGCTGACAAATTAAAACTTGGAAAACGAATTGGTCAATTCATTTACAGACATGAATACTGTAAGGAATCTGTAAACCATCCAGAAATTATTGAAATCATTCAGAGCGATCAGAAGACTCTTGTTCGATTTGATCAGCCACTGTTTGTTAAAAATCCATATGCTGGTCAAGATTCTAATCCAGCTCTTATCCCGATCGACTTACAAGATACAATCGTTTTCAATAAAGGACAGACAAGCTATGCATATGAAAACGATCCAACTCCTGTCTATTTCTATCAGGATGGATCACCGCTTTCACCATTTACTTTGTAAGTCAATTCATTCGAATATAAACAAAAATCCTCTTCGATCGATCTTTGAAAGACGATTAAAGAGGATTTTGTGCAGTTTTTCTGTTGCTGCTTCAGAAATGATTGTTTTGAACTGTTTGTGTTCATCAGGATGGCTCAATGTCCTGTTGGTTCATTCGATTCATTTTTTGAAAAAGTTATTTTACAGATCCGATCATTCCTTCAACAAACTGTTTTTGCATGATGAAGAAAATGATTGCCATTGGAATGGTTGCGATTACAATCGCGCACATGATCATTCCATAATCAGGTGCATAGGAAGCTCTCATTGCGGACAGAACTAGAGGAACTGTTTTCTTGTCTGGAGTCTGTAATGTGATTAACAGCCACAGATAAGCGTACCAGGAATTCATGAATGTAATGATTGCAGCGGCTGCATAGGTATTTTTGATTGAAGGCATGAAAACCTTAAAGAAAATACCGATTTCAGAAACTACATCCACTCTGGCTGCTTCGCTCATATCCTTTGAAAAGGACTTAACGTATGGAAAGTTGTAATTAAATACCGAATTTGTACTGAATTAGCGACTAATTTGAAATTTAAAGAACTTAGGATCATGTAGAACTTATACAGTTGAAATAGAGAGTGATTTCATTAAGATAACGTATTTCGAAACGAAATTTATGGTCATCCGCCTACAGCAGTTAAGTAAAGGCTATTCCGTATCCGCTGTAAACAGCATCAACGAATTATCCTAAATGAGTAGATCTTAGGTGTGTTTGATAGTCATAGGGCATTAATAAGATCTGAAGGCTCAGTTAGCTTCGTTTTAGAATGCATTCAACTTCGCATAATGTATATTATG